>Ga0209382_10000034_pt1 | contig 169760 bp, 154 predicted proteins | sample SoiMetdeltSBSDD5_FD_187599 | JGI IMG/M metagenome (GOLD analysis project Ga0209382, IMG submission 187599) | Bulk soil microbial communities from a Populus tree surrounding site in Tennessee, USA - Soil MetaG P. deltoides SBSDD5 (SPAdes) (version 2) | ecosystem: Environmental > Terrestrial >...
CGCCGAGGTGTCGACGCCTTCGCACGGTGTCGGCTACGAGATCGCGTACGCACGCTACGTGCGGCGAATCCCGGTCATCGCGCTCTATCGCCGCGGCCGGACGAAACGCTGCAGCGCGATGATCTCAGGCGATCCCGGCATTCGAATGCTCGAGTACGAAGACGTGGACGCCGTGCTGGAATCCCTCCGGCAGGCGGTGCGTTACCCGGACCGCCTGCCTTGACGGGGGGGTACGCGGGTGCTATTTTCCGCCGCCTCTTCGGGGTCGAGTACTCCGGCATAGCTCAGTTGGTAGAGCAGCGGACTGTTAATCCGCGGGTCGTAGGTTCGAGTCCTACTGCCGGAGCCAATTTTTCAATTCCGATCCCCGCCTCTCTATTTCGTATAAAGCAGATCCAGCAACTGCTTCTCTACGGAACGGAACTCCGTCGATGACGTTTTCAAAATTATACTGAACGCGATCGTGGGAGTTTCGAAACCAGCCAAACCGCCCGAAGTTACCGCCGACGAGCTCCGCGCGAGTCCGCCTCTTCTGAAGTTCGCGTTCGCGAATCCGTACAACCTCTCATTGCTCACGGGCGCTCTCGCCGCGTCCGCGCTCACGCTCAATCCGCTCATTGCCGTGGCTGCTCTTGGCGCCGAGGCGCTCTGGCTGTTGCACGCGCCCGAATCGCGCGCGCTGAAACGGCTCGTGTGGGACAAGAAAATCGACAAGTTGGCTGCGGAGCTCGACCAGCAGGCGCTCGAGGCAAAGATCGCGACGCTCGAGCAGGGCGATCAACGGCGCGTGCGCGAGCTCATCGCCGAGGAGCAGAAGATCGATCAGCTCGCGGCGCAGAATCCGTCGTTTTCGGGCGACCTGATGCGCGACGAGCTCGTGAAGAGCGCCGCACTCGTCAGCGCATACGTGGACATGATCGTGACCTGCTCGCGCTACGAGCACTACCTCGCGTCGATCGATCCCAAGCAGCTCGAGCGCGACCGGCAAATGTGGGAGAAACGGTTGCAGTCGCCGAAGCAGGAGGATGCGCGCGCGACTGACATCGCGAAGAAGAATATCGAGATCATTTCCAAGCGAATCGAAAAGATCAACGAGATTCGCCAGTACATCACCGTCGCGCGAGACCAGCTCGACCTGATCGAGAACACGTTCCATCTGATCGCTGATCAGATCGTGACGATGCAGTCACCGCGGGAGATGTCGGGGCAGCTGGATCAGTTGCTCTCGGGCGTCGAGGCCGTGCGGTCAGCGGCGATTTATACGGACGGATTGTCGGCGGAGAGGCCGTTTCAGCTCACAGAGCCTTCAGCCCCAGCACCACGAGATAGCTGATCAAGCCGCAGATCGGAAACGTCAGAATCCACGCCAGCACCAGGCGCTGCGCGACGCCCCAGTTCACCGCAAATCCGCCGCGCGTGGCGCCGACGCCGATGATCGCGCTGGTGATCGTGTGCGTCGTGCTGAGCGGGATGCCGAAGCGCGTCGCCGCCTCGATCACGGACGCCGCTGCCACTTCGGCCGCGAATCCCTGGTGAGTCTCGAGTCGGGTGAGCTTCATGCCCATCGTCTTGATGATCCGCCAGCCGCCGGTGAGCGTTCCCAGCGCCATCACGCTCGCGCACGCAAAGATGACCCAGATCGGGATCTGGAACGTCGGCAGCACGCCGCCGAGGACCAGCGCCAGCGTGAACACGCCCATGAACTTCTGGCCATCGTTCGATCCGTGCGCGAAAGCCATGAATCCCGACGACAGAATCTGCAGGACGCGGAACTTCCCTCTCGTTTTCGCGGGAGTCGCTTTGCGGAAAAGCCAGTACACGGCGACCATCACAATGAGCCCGCCCAGTCCGCCGAGGACGCTCGAGAAGAAGAGGCCGAGGAGCACCTTCTTCCACCCTTCCCACAGCAGCGCGTTCGGACCAGCCGCGGCCAGGCCTGCACCTGCGAGACCCGCCACGAGCGCGTGCGATTCGCTGGTAGGGATTCCCCACCGCGCCGCCAGGGACGACCAGAGGATGATGCTGATCATCGCTCCTGCCACGGTCGTGAGATCGATGACGCTCGCATCGACGATTCCTTTGCCGATCGTCGCCGCGACTTTCGTCCCCGACAGCACGCCGAGGAGGTTCAGCGCGGCCGCCATGATGACGGCCTGCAGCGGCGTCAGCGACCGCGTGCCGACGACCGTGGCGATCGCATTCGGCGAGTCCGTCCAACCATTGACGAACTCCGCTCCGAGGATCAGCAACAGGACGAGAATCAGACCCACTTCCACGCGGTGCGCATCCTACGATGAAACCGGACGCCGCCGAGTGGTAACCTGCTTCCTCGGTCCTCATGACGGTTGCGCCTTTCCCGACGACGCGCCGGAGCGTCGTGCTCGCGCTTGCGAGCGCGGACGCTGCCGAGCGCACGCGTGCGTTCGATACGCTCGTGGCCTGCTACTGGAAGCCGCTCTACAAATACGCGCGCGTCGCGTGGAGCCGCAAGCGCGAGGACGCCGAGGACCTCACGCAGAGTTTCTTCACGCGGGCCTTCGAGAAAGAGTTCCTCGCAACCTACGATTCGGCGAAGGCGAGCTTCCGCACGTTCCTGCGGCTGCTCTTCGACCGCCACGTCTCGAATGAATGGAAAGCCGGGCAGCGCATCAAGCGCGGCGGCGGCGAGGTGCACCTCGACTTCGACGCCGCGGAAGCGGAGATCGGACGCGACTCTTCGACCGTGACACCCGAGGAGTACTTCCACCGCGAGTGGGTGCGCAGCATGTTCGCGCTCGCGGTCGAACGTCTGCGCGCGCGCTGCGCGGCCGACGGGAAAGAAGTAGCGTTCGCGATCTTCGAAGCGTACGACCTCGATGACGATCGCGGCGTCACGTATCGCGAGCTCGCCGTGCGGTTCGATGTCCCGGAAACGCAGGTGACGAACTTCCTCTCAGCAATGCGCCGGCGTTTCCGCGAGGTCGTGCTCGAGGCGCTGCGCGAAGTCACCACCACCGACGCCGAGTTCCGCAAAGAATCGCGCGCGCTCCTCGGAGGCAAGAAGTGAACTGGCTTTCGGACGATGCGATCGCCCGCCTGCGCGACATCTCCGAGCAGCCCGATCTCACCGGCTCACATTACGAGATGGTGCGCGAGTTGGGCCGCGGCGGCATGGGCATCGTCTACGAAGTCCGCGACGCTCGGCTCGAGCGCAGCGTGGCGATGAAGGTGGTCGATGATGAGTGGCGCGCCGAAGCGAAGATCATCGCCGCGCTCGAGCATCCCGGAATCGTTCCAGTCCACGATGCGGGCGAGCTTCCGGACGGGCGCTTCTACTACACGATGAAGCTCGTGCGCGGCGTGCGCCTCGACGCGTGGGCCTCGCAGGGACACGCGCGCACGGAGCGGCTGCGCGTCTTCGCGCGTATCTGCGAGCCGGTTGCGTTCGCGCACTCGAACGGAGTCGTGCATCGCGACCTCAAGCTCGAGAACGTGATGGTCGGCGAGTTCGGCGCGGTTCTGGTGATGGACTGGGGCGTGGCGGACATCGCCGGAACGCCCGGCTACATGCCGCCGGAAACCACACGCGACGCGCGCTCGGATGTATACGCCCTCGGCGCGATCCTGAAGTCTCTTCTGGGAGAGGAAGCAGCACCGCGGACGTTGCGAGCGATCGTCGAGCGCGCGATGGACAACGATCCGTCAAAGCGCTACGAGAACGCTCGCGAACTGGGCGACGACGTGCTGCGATTCCTCGACGGCGAGCCGGTGAGCGCGTATCGGGAGAATCTGCTGGAGCGTGCCGCGCGGTGGCTCGGGCGCAATCGCGTGCTCGTCGCGCTGTTGCTCGCATATCTGGTGATGCGTGTGATCGTGTTTTTCTGGATGAGGCTCTAAAGGAAATCGGACGATCGGTGAATCAAGCCGGTGGAGGAGAACATGAACAAGATACTCGTGGGATTGATCGCAGGTGCCGTGCTCGGTGCGGTCGACGGGGCGACAGCGTGGTTCACGCCGCAGGTGCGCGATCAAATCCTGCCAATTGTGATGTATTCGACCATCAAAGGCGTGATCGCCGGAATCGCGGCGGGCGCATTCGCGCGCTGGGTCCGTTCGGTTCCGTGGGGGATCGCATTCGGCTTCGCCGTCGGATTACTGCTTGCGTACCTCGTCGCCAGGAATCCTGATCCGAAGACGGGCGAGCATTTCTGGTGGCAGATCATGGTTCCGGGCAGCCTCCTCGGCGGCGTGATCGGCTGGGCCACGCAATACTACGGCCGGGCAGGGTCGCGGCGTTCCGCGGCGGCGGCGATGTTCATCGTCGCGCTCTTCGGTGTGAATGCGTATGCGGGTCACGAGGAGCACGCGGCGAAGACAGTCGCGCCACCGGCCTTCGAAAAACTCAAATCGCTCGCGGGCACGTGGGACGCGACGATGCTGAAGCCCGACGGCGAGAAGACGACGGTTGAGTATCGCGTCACCGCGGACGGCTCGGTGGTGATGGAGACGATGTTCGTCGGCACGCCGCACGAGATGATCAACATGTACACCGTCGACGGCGACGCGCTTCTCGCGACGCATTACTGCTCCGCGGGCAATCAGCCGACGCTGCGCTTCAACGCCGGGAAGTCGAACGCGGACCAGCTCGTGTTCGACTTCGTGAAGGTCACGGGCAAGGACACGCCGTACATCAACGGCGTGCGCATCCGTTTTGACGGTCCGAAGGTCGTCGAGGAATGGTCGTCGTCCGCGGGCAGCGATCAGATGACTCTGTATTTGCACGTGAAACGGTGAATGAAACCGGTTACTCTCCACGTTGCATCAACGTGGAGGGAACCCATCCTCACCCTGAAGCAGCTTCCGGACAGCCGCCGCGCAATCGTCACGGCTCTGAAAGAACGCGGCTCCGCCACGATCGCGCAACTCGCTCCGCCACTCGACCTCACCGGCGAGGCCGTGCGGCAGCAGCTCCTGCAACTTCACCGTGAAGGATGGGTCGAGGCCATCGTCGACCGCGAGAGCGTGCGCGGACGCACCGGCCGCCCCGCCACCATCTACCGGCTCACCGTGGCAGGCGAACATCTCTTCCCGAAACACTACGACGCGCTTGCCGTCGCGATCATCGACGCGATCGGAGAAGAGCTCGGAGAAGAAGCCGCGGTGCGTGTGCTCGAACGCGTCTCGAATGATCGCGTCGACGCGCTCGCGCCGACGGTTGAAGGGCGAACGCTGGAGGAGAGGCTCGACGTTCTGAAGAGCTGGTACATCGAGGACGATCCGTACATGGACCACGAGCGCGCCGATGGCGACTTCCGGCTCATCGAGCGCAACTGCCCCTTCTACAACACGGCCATGCGCCGTCCCGCGCTCTGCAGCGTCTCCGTGAACGCGCTCACGCGCCTCCTCGGCGTTCGCGTCGCGCGCGAAGAGAAATTTCAGAACGGCGACGGACGCTGCGTGTTCCACGCGTACGCGCAGGAACCGATCGACGCGTCGACGTTGGAGTTCACGCTCGAGACGTAGGGCCTATAAGACCCAAACGGTCTTGATGTTCACGAACTCGCGGATTCCGTAGACGCCGAGCTCGCGTCCGAAGCCGGAATGCTTCACGCCGCCGAACGGCATGCGCGGGTCGGACGCCACCATCGCGTTGACGAACACCTGCCCCGCCTCCACGCGTGCGATGAACGTCTCCGCTTCGTCGCGATTCGTTGTCCAGACGCTCGCGCCGAGGCCGAACGGGGTTGCGTTCGCGAGGCGCACGGCTTCGTCCGCGTTGCGCACGCGAAACAGCGACGCGACGGGCCCGAATGTTTCCTCCGCGTACGCGGGTGCGCTCGAGGGGATGTCCGCCAACACCGTCGGGGCGTAAAAGTTCCCGCGCTCGCGAAGGCGCTTGCCGCCGGTGAGCAGCTTCGCGCCCGCGTTCACGCTCGCGTCCACCTGCTTTTCGATGTCGTCGACGATCTGCGGCGTCGCGAGCGGACCGATGTCGGTCGTCTCCTCCAGCGGATCGCCGACGCGCAACGCCTCCATCGCGCTGACGAAACGACGCTGGAACTCATCGGCGATGTCGTCATGCACGATGAAGCGCTTCGCGGCGATGCACGACTGTCCGTTGTTGACGATGCGCGCTTTGATGCCGGTCTTCACCGCGGCATCGAGATCCGCGGACGGCATGACGATGAACGGGTCGCTGCCGCCCAGCTCGAGGACGGACTTCTTGATGCGCTTCGCGGCGTTCGACGCGACACTCGCACCGGCCGGCTCGCTGCCGGTGAGCGTCGCAGCCTTTACGCGCTCGTCGTCGAGCAGCGCCGCGACCTGGTCGGACGTGATCAGCAGCGTCTGAAACTCGCCGCGATCAAAACCCGCCTCGCGGAGGATGTCTTCGATCGCGAGCGCGGACTGCGGCACGTTCGACGCATGCTTGAGCAGCCCGACGTTGCCGGCCATGAGCGCCGGCGCCGCGAAACGGAACACCTGCCAGAAGGGAAAGTTCCACGGCATGACCGCGAGGATCGGACCGAGGGGATCGAAGCGAACGTAGCTCTCGCTCGCGTCGGTCTCGATGTGCTCCTCGGCGAGATAGCGCTCCGCATGCTCCGCGTAATGACGACACACAGTCGCGCACTTCTTCACCTCCGCGACGGCAGCGACGATCGGCTTCCCCATCTCCAGCGTGATCGTCCGCGCGAACTTCGCCGCACGCGATTCGAGAATCTGCGCCGCCTTGCGCATCCGCGCTGCGCGCTCGTCGAATGAACGTGCACGATTGATCTCGAACGCCTCCATCGCGCGCTGCAGCCGCTGCTCGATGTCGGTGGTGGTCAAGAGCTCGAAGGTGGCGATGGTCTCGCCGGTAGCGGGATTGATGCTGGCGATGGGCATGGCGGGGGGAATGATACTGAGCGTTCGCAAAAACGATGTCGCCGCCATGGGGGCCGGCCTTCCGGTCGGCCCCTCCACGTTGGCTCAGAGCCTCAGAGTCTCACAGTCTCATAGGATGAGCTTTGCTCAGGCCGTCGATCATTTTTGTCAGGCCAGCGCTGATATGCGCCGTAAGAGTGCGTACGCCGCTGACGTCTTTTGCGAGATGTGCGAGTGTGATGATCTCGAGTTGTGTCTCCAACTCATAAAGAGAGCCACGTGCTTGGACGAGGTAGTGCCGCCGATCGCGCGTCGTGGAGCGGCCTTGACCTTCAGCGATATTGCTCGGAATACTGATCGCAGCTCGAACAAGCTGATCCGCTATCGCGAAGCGGCGCCGCGCGGCGAGACGATCAGAAAGAGCGATGACACGCACCGCGAGCTCGACGGACGCTTTCCACACGTAAAGATTACGAAACGAATTCTTCATTGTTGTGCTGTGGTGATGAGGCAGGCGAAGCCGTGGAGCGGTCGAGTGTGGAGCCGCAATTCTACAGCACTATGAGACTGTGAGCCTATGAGGCTATGAACCTACAAGACGTACCGCGACAGATCCTCATCCCGCACGATGCCTTCGAGAACACGAGCGACATACGCGGCGTCGATCACCACGGTTTCTCCTCCACGCTCGCTCGCGTCGAACGACAACTCGTCCAGCAACCTCTCCAGGATCGTGTGCAGGCGTCGCGCGCCGATGTTCTCGGTTTTGTCATTGACCACCGCCGCGTAGCGGGCGATCTCGCGGACTGCGTCGTCGGCGAAGGTCAGCGTCACGCCCTCCGTCGCAAGCAGCGCGGTGTATTGCGTGGTCAGCGCGTTCTTCGGTTCGCGGAGGATGCGCTCGAAATCGTTTTCGGTCAGTGACTCGAGCTCCACGCGGATGGGGAAGCGTCCCTGCAGCTCGGGGATCAGGTCGGAGGGCTTCGAGACGTGGAACGCGCCGGCGGCGATGAAGAGGATGTGGTCCGTCTTCACCATGCCGTACTTCGTGTTCACCGTCGTTCCCTCGACGATCGGGAGCAGGTCGCGCTGCACGCCTTCGCGCGAAACGTCGGGGCCGCCCGCCGCGCTCTGCCGTCCGGCGATCTTGTCGATCTCGTCGAGGAAGACGATGCCGCTCTGCTCGACGCGGTCGATCGCCTCGCGGGCGACGTTCTGCTGATCGACGAGCTTCTCCGCTTCTTCCTGAACGATGATCTCTCTCGCGTCGCCGACGCGCATCTTCTTCCGCTTCGACTTCCCGCCGAAGATGCCGGGCATCATGTCCTTCACGTTGACGCCCATCTCTTCCACGCCCTGCGGCGTGAAGATTTCGAACGACGGAAATCCTTGCTCCTTCACCTCGAGCTCGATCTCGCGCTCGTCGAGCTTTCCCTCGTCCAGCCAGCGACCGAGCTTCTCCCGCGTCTCCGTCGACGAGTCCTCGACCTCAGGCGCGGAAACGAACGCCGGCCGCGCGCGCGGCGGACGCGAGTCGGGGAGGAGGATGTCGAGAACGCGCTCGCGCGCGTTGCGCTCGGCCTGCTCGCGCACCATGCGGTTCTTCTCGTCCTTGACCAGCTTCACGCCGATCTCGGTGAGGTCGCGGACGATCGATTCCACGTCGCGGCCGACGTAGCCGACTTCCGTGAACTTCGACGCTTCGATCTTCATGAACGGCGAGCGGGTGAGGCGCGCGAGGCGCCGCGCGATCTCGGTTTTGCCGACGCCCGTCGGCCCGATCATGATGATGTTCTTCGGCGCGACCTCGTCGCGCAGCTCCGCGGGGAGCTGCTGCCGGCGCCAGCGATTGCGCAGCGCGATCGCCACCGCGCGCTTGGCGGCGTTCTGGCCGACGATGTACTTGTCGAGCTCGCGGACGATCTCCTTCGGTGTGAGGCGTTCGGCGTGTTGAAGCGAGTCGTCGAGACTCGAGGGCAGTTCGATCACCATGAGATTCAAAGGCTTTCTACCGTGATGTGGTCGTTGGTGTAGATGCAGATTTCCGACGCGATGCGCATCGACTCCTCGGCGATCTGCACCGCGGTCATCTGCGTGTGCTTCATCAGCGCTCGCGCCGCGGCGAGCGCGAACGAGCCGCCGGAGCCGATCGCGAGAATGCCGTCGTCGGGTTGAATGAGATCGCCCGTGCCGGAGACGAGATACGCGCGCTCGTTGTTCGCGACGATGAGCATCGCCTGGAGCTGGCGCAGGTATTTGTCCATGCGCCAGTCCTTCGCCAGCTCGACGACCGCGCGCTCCATATTGCCGCGGTACTCCTCGAGCTTGGCTTCGAAGCGGGAGAACAGCGCGAACGCGTCAGCGGCCGAGCCGGCGAAGCCCGCGAGGATTTTGTCGTGATAAAGGCGCCGCACTTTCGCCGCGCCGTGCTTCATGACCGTGTTGCCGATCGTGACCTGCCCGTCGCCGGCCATCGCAACCTGATTGTCGCGGCGCACGCAGATGACGGTCGTTGCGTGAAAGACTGGTTGTTCCATCGGTGGCGGATCGTACATCAGTCTAGGAGTGCGGCGGCGCGGGGCGGCGGAAGGGGGAGAGCCACCGCTCTGGTAGCGTGCGGACTGCGCGGCAAGATACCAGAGCGGTGGCTCCCGCCCTGCCACCGCCCGCGCCGCCGCACTCCTAGAAGCTGGGGAAATCCTCAGGCACCGGCGCGATGAGCTCGCCATCAAAGTACGCGTGCGACAGCTTCCAGGCGTGCAGCAGCGTCCGCGGTGCGCTCATCGTCGAGCCGTAGCGGCGATCGCCGACGACCGGCCGTTCGATCGACTTCAGGTGAATGCGGATCTGGTGCGTGCGTCCGGTGCGGATCTCCGCCTCGACGAGGGTCGATCCTTCGAGCTGGCGCAGCGGACGGACGATCGTGTGCGCGTCCTTCTCGCCGATCGGCGTCTCGATCGTCAGCTCATGATCGATCGTCCCTTCGGCCACGGCGAGATAGACCTTTCGAATCTCGCGTGACGCGAACAGCTCCGACAGACGTGCCGCTGCGGCAGGATGCTTCGCAAAGACCACAATGCCGGTCGTCTGCGTGTCGATGCGATGCACGAGATGAAGCGTGCGACAGCGAATCCGCAGCAGCTCCTCGAGCGAGCGCTGTTTGCGGTCGCGCGCCGGTTGCGTGGGAATGCCGGCGGGCTTGTTCACCGCGATCCAGTCCGCCGTCTCGCGGATCACATCGAGCTCCGGCATTTCTTCGAGTGTGACGGTGATCCGGTCCGCGTCGCTCACTTCGCGAGAGGCGACGCCGACGGGGCGGTCGTTCACGAACACGCGCTTCTCTGCGATGAGCTCGCGTGCCTTGCGGCGCGAGATCTCCGGGTAGCGAGCGGCGACGGCCTGATCGAGACGCATTTGTTAACCCGACGGGTCAGAACGCCGTATACCCCAAGGGAGGCGTCGATGAAAGCACTTGCATTGTTGCTGTTGCTTCTTTTCCCGGTGTCCGCGGGCGCGAAGGGACGCATCGTTCAGTCTTCGATGGGCGGTGACATCGACATCACGGACGCGCCGAACGGTGCGTCGCTGCGCACCATGGGCGGCGACATCCGCATCACCAACGCGCGCGGTCACGTGGTGGCCAAAACGATGGGCGGCGACATCCGAGTCCGGCGCATGGACGGCTCGATCGAGGCCGGAACGATGGGCGGGAACGTCGAGGTCGAGGTCGTCCGCAACGGCGAGATCGAGATCCACTCGATGGGCGGTCACATCGAGCTCACGCTGCCGGCGAACTTCTCCGGCACTTTCGACGTCGAGCTCGAACAGGACGAAGACGGCCACGATCACGAGATCGTCAGCGACTTTCCGCTGCAGATCCGCAAGAGCACGAAGGACCACTGGTTTCGTCCGGACACGGAAGTGCTGAACGGGACGGGGAAAAGCGGCTCAGGCGCAAATCGCGTGAAGATCACGACGATCGGCGGCGACATCCGGATCCGCAGGAAATGAAAAGGGCGGCCTGAAGGCCGCCCTACGTGTCACTTCCGAACCATGCGTTCGGGCTTGGCCGGCGTCGCCGGCTCGCCGCCTTCGATCACCGTCAGCTCCGGGCCGCCGATGCCGAGGATGCGGCGGACTTTCATCTCCAGCTCGGCGGAGAGGTCGGGGTTCTCCTTGATGAACAGCTTCGCGTTCTCGCGACCCTGTCCGAGGCGGACGTCGCCGTACGAGAACCAGGAGCCGGACTTCTCGATGATCTTGTTCTCGATGCCGATGTCGAGCAGCTCGCCGGTCTTGGAGATGCCCTCGCCGTAGCCGACGTCGAACTCCGCCTGGCGGAACGGTGCGGCGACCTTGTTCTTGACGACCTTCACCTTCACGCGCGAGCCCACCACTTCCTCACCTTCCTTGATCTGGTTGGTACGGCGGATGTCGAGGCGGACGGAGGAGTAGAACTTCAATGCGCGGCCGCCGGTGGTCGTCTCCGGGTTGCCGAACATGACACCAATTTTTTCACGAATCTGGTTGATGAAAACCATGCACGTTTTTGACTTCGCCATGATCGCTGTTAATTTGCGCATGGCCTGTGACATCAATCGTGCCTGTAAACCTACATGAGAATCACCCATCTCGCCTTCGAGCTCGGCCCGCGGCACGAGCGCGGCGACCGAGTCGATGACGATCACGTCGATCGCCCCCGAGCGCACCAGCACCTCGGCGATCTCCAGCGCCTGCTCGCCCGAGTCGGGCTGCGAGACCAGCAGGTTGTCGATGTCGACGCCCAGCTTCTTCGCGTACTCGGCGTCGAGCGCGTGCTCGGCGTCGATGAACGCGGCCAGTCCGCCGGCGCGCTGCGCCTCGGCGATGATGTGCAGAGAGAGAGTCGTCTTGCCGGAAGACTCCGGTCCGAAAATCTCGATGATGCGGCCGCGTGGTACGCCGCCGACGCCGAGGGCCGCGTCGACGCCGATCGAGCCGGTCGAGATCGCGCTGACGGCGGCGAACTCCTTCGCCCCCAGACGCATGATCGACCCTTTGCCGAACTGGCGCTCGATCTGGGTGAGCGCGGTCTCGGCTGCCTTCAATTTATCAGTCGGTACAGTGGCCATTTGCCTGCTCCTTCATTCTGTTTCCCGGTGATGCGTCGCCGAGGAGAGGCGCGGGAAAATAGTCGAGTAGACGGACATTCGTGTGGTGCAGCGAGTGTACGACGCCAAATTCACGCTCGCAACAAATCGCGGAAAAACGCGGTATTTTGTCCGCGAGTTCTACAACGTGAAGAACACGGTGAAGCTTTCTGCCCTTTTTCTGACCGCGCTCCTGCTCGCCGGATGCGCGGCAACGCAAGCGGCGCCGCGGCGGCCGTGGCGCGTCGAGGTGACGACTTCCGGCGGATTCGCCGGCCGCGGGGCGGGCGATTACTCGATCGACTCCGACGGCAAAGTCGCGGCCCGGCTTTTCAACGGCAAAGCGTGCACGTACACGGCTGTGGCTGACGACTTGCGCCGAATTGAAGAGCTCCTTGCGAACGCGCGTCCGCGCGAGTGGAAGGAGTCGTACGTCCCGAAGGATCCCTGCTGTGACCGGATCACGTACACGCTGACGTTCGACGAGGCGGGCACGAAGACGACCACGACGTGGATCGACGATCCGCTGCCGATGCCCGAGGATCTCGTGGCGCTGTCGAATGCGATCGTCGGCGGCGAAGCGACGAGCATCCGCATGCAGGCCGCCGAGCGGTGCCAATGACGCGCGACTCCGCGAAGGTTGCGACGCTTCTCTTCTTCTCGGGCCTGTCCGCACTCGTCTATCAGACCGTGTGGATGCGGCAGTTCCGCCTGATCTTCGGGTCGTCGACGTTCGCGACCGGCGCCGTCCTGGCGATCTTCATGGCCGGACTCGGCCTCGGCAGCGCGCGACTCGGCAAGCGCGCGGACGCGAAGGAACAACCACTCGCGTATTACGCGCGCCTCGAGCTCTTCATCGCCGTCGCGGCCGCGATCTCGCCGCTGCTGCTGACGTTTGCGGCGAAGATCTACTTCGCAAGCGGAGGCTCGCCGCAACTCGGCCTCGTCGGCGCGACGCTGCTCCGTCTCGCGTTGTCGATCGTCGTCCTCGGACCGGCGACGCTGCTGATGGGCGGCACGCTCCCGGCGGCCGCGCGCAGCGTGGAAACCACCGACGACACCGGACGCCGCGTCGTGGCGCTTCTCTACGGTGTGAACACTCTCGGTGCCGTCGCGGGAACGTTGCTGTCGACGTTCGTCCTGCTGGAGCGCTTCGGAAACCGCGCGACGCTGTTCATGGCTGTGGGTGTGAACGTGATCGTGGCGATTGCGGCGCGGCTGATGTCCGGAAGAGTCGACGAGCCGTCGAGTCGACCAGTCGACGAGAAGCAAACCTCTCTCGACGACTCGACGACTCGGCGACCCGACACCTCGCTGGTCTACTTCGCCTCCGCCACGGTCGGCTTCGCGTTTCTGCTGATGGAGCTCGTCTGGTACCGGATGCTCTCGCCGATTCTCGGCGGCACGACGTACATGTTCGGGCTCGTGCTCGCCGTCGCGCTCGCGGGGATCGGCGTCGGTGGCGCGCTGTACGCTACGCTGCGCCGCAACGCCGCGACCATCGGCGGGTTCGCGATCACCTGCAGCCTCGAGGCGCTCGCCATCGCGATTCCGTTCGCGCTCGGCGACCGCATCGCGCTTCTCGCGAACGCCCTTCGCGGCCTCGGCCCGATCGGCTTCAGTGGGCACGTCACCGCGTGGACGATCGTCACCTCGATCGTGGTTTTCCCGGCAGCGGTGATCGCGGGCGTGCAGTTCCCGCTGCTCATCGCGCTCCTTGGCCGCGGGCGCGATAACGTTGGCCGACAGATCGGCGCGGCATACGCGTGGAACACCGCTGGCGCAATCGCGGGATCGCTCGCCGGCGGCTTCGGTCTTCTGCCGCTTCTGTCCGCGCCCGGCACGTGGCGTCTCGTTGTGATCGTGGTGGTGGTGCTCGCATTCATTGCGACTCTGCGCGATCGGCGTGCGCTTGCCGTGACCACGGGCGTGCTCGCGATCGCGTGCATTTCCGCGATCGGACCGACGGCGGTCTGGCGTCACTCAGGCATTGGCGCGGCACGCGCGCCCATGCCTACCTCGCGAAACGATTTGCGGCGCTGGATCAACGACAACCGGCGCACGGTGATCTGGGAGCGCGACGGTCGCGAGTCGAGCGTCGCCATCGTCGCCATCAGCGACATCTCCTTCATCGTCAACGGCAAGAGCGACGGTTCCGCGCGAGGCGACGCCGGTACGCAGGTGATGCAGGGCATCATCGCCGCGACGATGCACCCGAAGCCGGAATCGGCGCTGGTCATCGGACTCGGCACCGGCTCGAGCACGGGTTGGCTCGGTGCCATTCCGTCGATGAAGCGCGTCGACGCGGTGGAGCTCGAGCCGGTGGTGCTCAACGTCGCGCGCGCATGCACGCCGGTCAACGCGGGAGTGCTGACGAACCCGAAGGTGCACATCACCATCGGCGATGCGCGCGAAGTCCTGCTCACGAGCGATCGCACGTACGACATCATCACGTCCGAGCCATCGAATCCGTACCGCGCCGGCATCGCCAGCCTCTTCACGCAAGAGTTCTATGTCAACGCGCGCGCGCGACTGAACAAGCACGGCATCTTCGCGCAGTGGGTGCAGTCGTATGCGGTGCATCCCGACACGATCCGCACGATCTACGCGACGCTCACTTCCGTCTTCCCGAACGTCCAGACATGGTGGACGACGGGAGGCGATCTCGTCCTCGTCGCTTCGATGGATCCGCTGCTCGTCGACGCGGAGGCGCTCAGCGCGCGTCTGCGCACGGAGCCGTATCGCTCCGCCGCGATGAACACGTGGCGCGTCGGCTCGGTGGAAGGGTTCCTGGCGCATCTCCTCGCGAACGAGAACTTCGCGCTCGCCGCGGCGAAGCAGGCCGACGAGCTCAACACCGACGATCGGACGGTGATCGAGTTCGGGTTCGCGCGCAGCATCGACGCGGGCGCGAGCCTGCATCGACAGATCGCCAACGACGCGATCGCGATTCGGGCGCTGTATCCCCGCAACGTGCGCGGTGTGATCGACTGGAAGGCGGTCGAGCAGAAGCGTCCATGGATCGACAATCCGAACGAGCCGGCGGATCTCGGCGAGTTCGCGAAGATCGCTCTCTCCGCGGCGCGCAGCGGCGATCCGCGCTCCGAAGAGTGGGCGAAGGTGGTTGCTCAGGAGCAGCCGGTGGAGGGGGGCTACATCGCGGCCACGCTGTACGCTAAACAGAAGCGGTTCGACGACGCGACGGATCTCCTGCGCCGCGTCTTCGTCAACTATCGCCGGACGCCGTGGCCGGACCAGGAGCTCATGAGCGGTTCCTTCGAGCTCGCGCTCGAACTGGCGCGCACGAGTCCCGCACGCGCACGGATTCTGTTCGACGCGCTCGCGCAGCCGTTTCCCGCGATGCAGCACGAGAACAGCCGCCGCTTCACGCGCATCGTCATGGCGCCGCTGTTCGACGAGTGCGGACCGCGCGCGATCGAGGCGCTCAAATTGCTGGAGCCGTATCCGATCTGGAACCGGCACGTCCTCACCATCCGCGCGAACTGTTACGCGCTCGCGGGACTCGACCTCGCGCCGCGCGCGTGGGAAGACCTGCAGGAGTTCGATGACGCGGAGCAGGGAAAAGTAGCGCGCTAGCGAGGTGCAAATGACGCGCGACTCCGCCAAGGTTGCGACGCTGCTCTTCTTCTCGGGCCTGTCCGCACTCGTCTATCAGACCGTGTGGATGCGGCAGTTCCGCTTGATCTTCGGGGCGTCGACGTTCGCGACCGGCGCCGTCCTGGCGATCTTCATGGCCGGCCTCGGCCTCGGCAGCGCTTTCCTCGGCAAGCGTGCGGACACGCAAGAACGACCGCTCGCGTACTACGCGCGTCTCGAGCTTTACATTGCCGCCGCGGCCGCGCTCTCGCCGTTGCTGCTGATGTTGGCGGCGAAGATCTACTTCGCGAGCGGTGGCTCGCAGGAGCTCGGCCTGATCGGCGCGACGCTGCTTCGCCTCGCGTTGTCGATCGTCGTCCTCGGACCGGCGACGCTGCTGATGGGCGGTACCCTTCCCGCCGCGGCGCGAAGTGTGGAGACCAGTGACGACAGCGGACGCCGTGTCGTCGCGCTGCTCTACGGCGTGAACACTCTAGGCGCCGTGGCGGGAACGCTGCTTTCGACGTTCGTCCTGCTGGAGCGCTTCGGAAACCGGGCGACGCTGTTCCTGGCGGTGGGCGTGAACGTGATCGTGGCGATTGCGGCGCGGCTGGTCTCGCAAAAAGTCGACAAGCCGTCGAGTCGACAAGTCGACGAGGAGTCGGCTCTGCTCGACGACTCGACGACTCGACGACTCGGAGGCTCATTCATCTACTTCGCCTCTGCCACGGTCGGCTTCGCGTTTCTGCTGATGGAGCTCGTCTGGTACCGGATGCTCTCGCCGATCCTCGGCGGGACGACGTACATGTTCGGGCTCGTGCTCGCGGTCGCGCTCGTGGGCATCGGTGTCGGCGGTGCGCTGTACGCCACGATGCGCCGCAGCCCCACGGTCGGCGGATTCGCGATCACTTGCAGCCTCGAGGCGCTGGCGATCGCGATTCCGTTCGCGCTCGGCGATCGCATCGCCTTTCTCGCGAACGCCCTTCGCGGCCTCGGACCGCACGGCTTCGACGGTCACGTCACCGGCTGGACCATCGTCACCGCGATGGTCGTGTTCCCGGCAGCGGTGATCGCCGGAGTGCAGTTCCCCCTGCTCATTGCGCTTCTCGGTCGCGGCCGCGAGAACGTCGGCCGAGAGATCGGAGCGGCGTACGCGTGGAACACGGTGGGTGCGATCGTGGGATCGCTCGCCGGCGGCTTCGGCCTGATGCCGCTTCTGTCCGCGCCTGGCACGTGGCGTCTCGTCGTGATCGTGCTCGTCGGCCTCGCATTCTTCGCGACGCTGCGAGATCGGCGTCCGTTCGCCTTGGCCACGGGCGTCCTCGCAATTGCGTGCATTTCTGTGATGGGACCGACGGCCGTGTGGCGTCACTCCGGCATTGGCGCCGCGCGCGCGGAGACACCCACGTCGCGAAACGAGTTGCGGCGCTGGATCAACGACAACCGGCGCACGTTGCTTTGGGAGCGCGACGGGCGTGAGTCGAGCGTCGCCATCGTCGGCCTCAGCGACATTTCTTTCATCATCAACGGCAAGAGCGACGGCTCGGCGCGCGGCGACGCCGGGACGCAGGTCATGCAAGGCATCCTCGCCGCATCGCTGCATCCGAACCCTCAGTCGGCGCTGGTCATCGGACTTGGCACCGGGTCGACCGCCGGTTGGCTGGGTGTCATTCCGGGGATCAAGCGTGTGGACGTGGTCGAGCTGGAACCTGTGGTGCTCGAAGTTGCACGCGCGTGCACGCCGGTCAACGCGGGAGTGCTGACGAATCCGAAGGTGCACATCACGATCGGAGATGCGCGCGAAGTCCTGCTCACGAGCGACCGTACGTACGACGTCGTCACGTCCGAACCGTCGAACCCATACCGCGCCGGCATCGCCAGTCTCTTCACACAAGAGTTCTACGCGGCCACGCGGCAGCGTCTGAACAAAGGCGGCATCTTCGCGCAGTGGGTGCAGTCGTACGGGGTGCATCCGGACACGATCCGCACCATCTACGCGACGCTTACTTCCGTCTTCCCCAATGTCCAGACCTGGTGGACGACGGCAGGCGATCTGGTGCTGGTCGCTTCGATGGATCCGCTCGTCATCGACGCTGGCGCGCTCCAGGCACGGCTGCGCACGGAGCCTTACCGCTCGGCGGCGATGAATACGTGGCGCGTGGCGTCGGCGGAAGGATTCCTGGAGCACCTTCTTGCGAACGAGAACTTCGCGCTCGCCGCGGCCAAAGAGGCTGAGGAGCTCAACACGGACGACCGGACCGTGATCGAGTTCGGGTTCGCGCGCAGCATCGACACCGGCGCGAGCCTGCATCGCCAGATCGCCAACGACGCGATCGCGATTCGCGCGGTAGTTCCACGGCACGCGCGTGGTTCGATCGACTGGAAAGCGATCGAGCAGAGGCGCCCGTGGGGCGACCATCGCAACGACTCGGCGAATCTCGGGAAGTTCGCGAAGAGCGCTCTCTCGGCGGCGCGCAGCGGCGACCCGCGCGCCGCGGAGTGGGCGAAGGAGATCGTGCGCGAGCAGCCGGTGGAGGGCGGATACATTGCCGCCACGCTGCTCGCAAAACAGAAGCGCTACGACGCGGCGACCGAACTACTGCGTCGCGTTTTCGTCAATTATCGGCGCTCGCCGTGGCCGGACCCGGAGCTCATGCTCGGCTCGTTCGAGCTCGCGCACGAGCTGGCGCGCACCAGTCCCGCGCGCGCCCGGATTCTGTTCGACGCGCTCGCGAAGCCGTTCGCTGCGCTGCAGCATGAGAACAACCGCCGTTTCACGCGCATGGTCATTGCGCCGATGTTCGACAAATGCGGGCCGCACGCGATCGAGGCCCTGAAGGTGGTGGAGCCGTATCCGATCTGGAACCGGCAGGTCCTCACCATTCGCGCCAACTGCTACGCGCGCGCCGGACTCGATCTCGCGCCGCGCGCGCGGGAAGACCTCGAGGAGTTCGATGACGCGGAGCAGGGGAGAGTAGCCCGCTGAGGTGTCATGTGTGGAGTGCGGCAGCGCCGCTCTCGCAACGACATGAAACTCTCGCGCAGCATCGAGCTGCGGCCCCGCCCGCGGCAGCTCGACGCTGCCGCAAAGAACAGCGGCGACTCGCCGTCGCCGCACTCCACATCGGTCTGAATGGGCACGAGCCTCGAGCATGCGAGAATCTCTCCATGCTGCAACGCCGCGAGTTCCTGAAGCTGGTCGCGCTTCTTCCGGCCGCCTGCGTGAGCACCACACGCGACGCGCGCGAAGGCGAGTGGGTCAACGACATCCACTCGCAGCTCAACCGCACCTGGGTCGCGCACGTCCGCAAGCCCGCATCGACGGACGAGCTACGGGAGCTGATCCGCTCCACGCGCGGTCCGGTGTGCACGGCCGGCGGACGTCACGCGATGGGCGGACAGCAGTTCGCGAGCGACACGACGCTCATCGACATGAATGCGATGCGCCGAGTGCTCGGATTCGATCGCGAGAACGGCATCATCGACGTCGAGGCGGGCATCCAGTGGCCGGAGCTCATGACCGCCACGCGCGATTCGAAGTGGGGCATCCGCCAGAAGCAGACCGGCGCGGATCGGCTTTCGATCGGTGGCGCACTCGCGGCGAACGCGCACGGGCGCGGCCTCACGATGGAGCCGTTCGTCGGCGACGTGGAATCGTTCACGCTGATCGATGCCAAGGGCAACGCGTACGAATGCAGCCGCACGCAGAACCGCGAGTCGTTCTCGCATGTCATCGGCGGCTACGGATTGTTCGGCGTCGTCTCGTCGGTGCGGTTGCGGTTGTCGCCGCGGCAGAAAGTGCAACGCGTCGTCGAAGAGCAGAGCATCGACACGGTGATGAGCGCGGTCGAGTCGCGCATTGCCGACGGATTCATCTACGGCGACTTCCAGTTCGCGATCGACTCCGCGTCGCCGGAGTTCCTTCGCCGCGGGGTCTTCTCCTGCTACAAGCCCGTGCCGGACGACACGCCGATGCCGGCGACGCAGGCGGAGCTGAAGCCGGAGGACTGGATGCGGCTTCTCTTCCTCGCCCACGCAAACAAGAGCGAAGCGTTCCAGCGCTACCTCGGCTACTACCTCACGACGAACGGACAGGTGTACTGGTCGGACGAGCATCAGCTCAGCTTCTATCCTGACGACTATCATCGCGTGCTCGATGGATTGCTGAAGACCGCACGCGCGACGGAGATGATCACGGAGCTGTATGTTCCGCGCGAGAAGCTCGCAGATTTCATGGGCGCCGCGGCAGAAGAGATTCGCAAGCGCAATGCGAACGTGATCTATGGGACCGTGCGCGTCATCGAGCGCGACGACGAGACCGCGCTCGCGTGGGCCAGGCAGCGCTATGCGTGCGTGATCTTCAATTTACACACGGAGCACGACGAAGCCTCGCTCGAGAAGACGGCGGACACATTCCGCGCGCTCATCGATGTCGCGCTCGCCCGAGACGGCAGCTACTTCCTTACTTATCACCGCTGGGCACGGCGCGATCAGGTGGACGCTGCGTATCCGCGGTTCGCGGCAGTCATGAAAGGGATCAAGCGCGGCGATCCGCAACGCAGCTTCACCTCCGACTGGTACCGGCACTACGAGAAGATGTATGCCTGATCCGATTGCGCTCGTCAGCGACTCCGTGCTCGGCTTGGTCGCGCTGTTCTTCGCGTTCCGCTTGTGGCGCGTGCATCGGATGTGGGCGCTGGCGTTCTTCTTCACCGCGGCCGCGACGTTCGTCGGCGGCGTCTATCACGGCTACGGCGACCGCACGGAGGAGCTGTGGAAGACGACGGTGATGCTGGTCGGCATCGCGAGCTTCTTCCTGCTCGCGGGAACGCACCGATATCTCGCAATTTTCGCGACGATCAAGCTGGTGGTCTATGTCGCGTGGATGATGACCCACGACGACTTCCTCTACGTCGTCGCCGACTACGGGATCACTTTGATCCTCGTCGGCATTTTCCATCCGGCGAAGAAGTGGGTGTGGGGCAGCATCGTCGTGTCGGTGCTCGGCGCGGTCGTGCAGCAGACGCGCGTGACGATCCATCCGTACTGGTTCGACTACAACGACATCTACCACGTGATTCAAATGGTCGCGCTGTGGATGCTGTATCGAGGAGGCGTTGCTCGTGACTCGTTGCTCGTGGCTCGGGCTGCATCGCTCTAGGAACGAGTAACGAGCTACGAGCAACGCATCCCGTACAATGCCCGCCCATGCGTAATGCCATCCTTGCCGCTCTCCTTCTGTTCGTCTGCTCCGCCGCGCACGCGCAACTCGAGTCCGATCCCGCGTTCGGTCTGAGCAGCGACTTCCGCAGCTGGCTCACCGCGAACGGCTACGACTCGTACGCCTTCGCGCGGACCGACGTTCCGGGCGGCAGCTACGGCGGTCGCGTCTTCGCTGGACAAGCGGTCGTGAATCATCCCGTGATCTTCATTCACGGCAACTCCGACTCCGCCCTCGGCACCGGCTCGTCGCTCGCGACGGGTTGGCGCACGAGCATCGAGTACTTCAAGTCGCAGGGCTACACCTCGGCGGAGCTGTACGCGACGACCTGGGGTCCGGCGAACGCCGCGTTCTCTTCGCAGCAGTACCACTCGAAGGACTACCTCACGCGCCTCCGCGCCTTCGTCACCGCGGTGAAGACGTACACCGGCGCGTCGAAGGTGGACGTCGTCACGCACTCGATGGGCGTGACGCTCATGCGCAAGGCCATCAAGGGCGGCAGCGGCAACGACGCACTCGCCGGCGGCGCGTACAACCTCGGCAGCTCGCTCACGTCCTGGGTCGACACGTTCGTCGGTATTGCCGGCGCGAACCGCGGCCTCACCACGTGCTACCTGAGCGGCCCGACCACACCGACGTGCGGCTCGACGAACGGTTTCTATCCCGGATATCTCGTCGGCGGTTTCGGCCCTTATGGCGTGTCCGCGTTCCTCGTCGACCTCGCCGCAACGAGCCACTACGAAGGAACGTACGTCTATTCGATGTGGTCGAGCGCCGACGAAGTGATCGGCTTCGGCACGATCGTCTACGGCACCTCGACGTGCCGCATCCCCGCGCAGAACGGCGAGAAGACGTTCAGCGGCTATCCGTACGGACACATCGGAGTGAAGGATCAGACGGGATACTGGCAGGTGAGGATGGTGAAGTTTCACTCGACGAGCTGATATGGAGTGCGGAGGCAGCGTCTCCGCTTTCCCATTCGCGTGAATACGAAAGCGGAGGCGCTGCCTCCGCACTCCACATTCACGAAGACAAACTGAGCGCCACGCTCGATCCCACCCACGTGAACTGCTTGTTGAAGTCCACCCCGAGCATCTTTCCCCGCGAGAGTCGCACGAGATTCTGCGCGAGGATCGGCTTCAGCTCGTCGTCGGGACGGAGGAACATCATCCGGATCTCGATCTTCACGCCGCCGCCGTCCGCGGCCTGGAGCGCGGGCTCGTACTCGATCTTTTCCTGCAGACACCACGCGTGGCGGTCCGACGCAGGGATCGCGTCGATGTCCGCGCGCGTCGGATCGACGTTCACGCCGCCGCCGGCAAACGAGAACAGCGGTTTGAGCACGTAGCGCGAGAGATCGTCCGGCACGCGCTCGAGCTCGGAGACGAACGTCGCGCGCGGCACGGACTCATGTCGCAGAAACGGCAGCGAGTACTTCGACCACACCCAGTACCAGTTCGGATGCGGCGCCCACTCGACGTCCAGCTCCTCGCGATAGTCGAACGGTAGCTCGATTCCCTTGCTGATCAGCTCATCGAACACGACGCGGTTGTAGATACGGCGCACGGGCGTGCCGTTTGCGCGGAACAGGGACTTCCCGCGATTCACGAGCGTCGTCGGATCGACCGCATCGACGTCGAACAGCATCTTCGTCGCCGCGAAATCGGGATACGTCTTCTGGCGCGGCGGATCGATGTCCATGAGGATCACTTCCGCCGGGTCGTGCATCCCGACGATCGTCCGCCGCGCGAGGTCGACGAACGCCTCGCGGTCGTAGCCCGAATACCAGCACGACCACGCGAGGTCGAGGCCGTCCATCCGCGCGAGCGCGTCCTTCCAGACGTCGCGCTGGACGATCTGCAGCGACGTGAGCGACGGGAATCCCTGCAGCTCGATCAGCTTCGGCACGAGCGTGCCGTCCGCCGCGCGCACGACCGCGAAATCCACCTGCGCGAGGTTCGGCAGCGCGTCCATCCCCGGTGTGTTCCACCGCTCGGGGATCGCCGCCTTCATTCTTTCGATCAGCGCGGGATCGGAGAGCTGCTCGATGATCGCGTTCGCGCCGTCGACCGCGCGCTGCTTGAAATCGTCGGAAAGAAACAGCGGCGACTCCGCGAGACGGAACTCGAACGTGCAGTCGAGACGCCGTTCGAGCTCCTCGCGATACCAGTCGTATATCGCGGGCGTGAACTGTTCATTGAAGAGCCGCCGGAAGCGTGGATCCATGGGGGGCGAGAGTAGCACTGAGTTGGTTGGCGGTTGACGGTTGGCGGTTGGCGGGGGAACCGTGGTGGTTTGGGGGTCTCCAGCCAACCGCCAACTGCCAACCGCCAACCGGTGCGTTATTCTTCGCGCCGCGATGACCAAGCCCGTCAGCGGCAGGATCTGGCTGCCCGCCCTTCTCCTTTTCTGTTCCGGTGCCTGCGCGCTCATCTACCAGACCGCGTGGATGCGCGACTTCCGTCTCATCTTCGGCGCGTCGACCGTGGCCACGGGCGCGGTGCTGGCGATCTTCATGGGCGGACTCGGCGTCGGCAGCGCGATCCTCGGCAAGCGCGCCGATCGCCATCCGCGTCCGCTCGCGTTCTACGGACAGCTCGAGATGCTGATCGCCGCGTCGGCCGCGCTCACGCCGCTGCTGCTGATGGGCGTTCGCGCGGGCTACTTCGCGATCGGCGGATCGGCGGCGCTCGGGAACGTGATGGCGACGCTCATTCGCCTCGTCTTCTCGACACTCGTCCTCGCGATCCCGACCGTGCTGATGGGCGGAACCTTGCCGGCCATGGCGCGCGCGGTCGAGACGAACGATGACGCCGGCCGCCGCCGGCTCGCGTTGCTCTACGGCATCAACACCCTCGGCGCCGTTGCGGGCGCACTTCTCTCGACTTTCGTGATGTTGGAGCGCTTCGGCAATCGCTCGACGCTCCTCATCGCCGCCGCCGTCAATCTCGCGATCGGCGCGCTCGCGTTCTCCCTCGGACGCCGCGGCGTGAAGCAGGAGCAAGCCGCGACGGAGGAAGGATTCCGCGCGTCGGCGCTGCCGCCGCGGCTCGTGCTCGTCGCGGCCGCGCTGGTCGGTTTCGCGTTCCTGCTGATGGAGCTGGTCTGGTACCGCATGCTCTCGCCGCTCCTCGGCGGCACGACGTTCATGTTCGGACTCGTGCTCGCGATCGCGCTGGCGGGCATCGGCATCGGCGGCGCGATCTACTCCTTCGGCAATCGCGAGCGCCTCGCGACCGCCACCGGTTTCGCGATGACGTGCACGCTCGAGGCGCTGGCGATGATCGTCCCGTTCGCGCTCGGCGATCGTCTCGCCGTCCTCGCGAACGCGTTGCGGTCGCTGCGCGTCTTCGGCTTCAGCGGACATCTCATCGGCTGGACGATCATCACGACGATCGTCGTGCTGCCGGCAGCGATCGTCGCCGGATATCAATTCCCGCTGTTGATCTCGTTGCTCGGCCGCGGCCGCGAACGCGTTGGCCGCGAGGTCGGTCTCGCCTACGCGTGGAACACCGGCGGCGCGATCGCCGCGTCGCTGCTCGGCAGCTTCATTCTCTTTCCGACGCTCGGTGCGCGCGGGAGCTGGAAGCTCGCCGTCGGCACGCTGGTCGCGCTCGGCGTGGTCACGCTTTTCTTTGCGTTGCGCGAGCGAAATCGCAGCTTCGCGGCATTCGCCGCGGCCTCCGCGCTGGCCTCGGTCTTTCTGATGTTCTCCCTCGGACCGACAGCGGTGTGGCGGCACTCCGGTATCGGCGCCGGGCGCACGGCGATGTTCACGACGCCGAACGCATTGCGCGAGTGGATGAACAACAACCGCAAGGCAACGCTCTTCGAGAAGGACGGCCGCGAGAGCAGCATCGCCCTCCTCGCCGGCGACGACCTCGGACTGATCGTCAACGGGAAGAGCGACGGCTCCGCGCGCGACGACGCCGGCACGCAGGTGATGTCCGGCATCCTGCCGCTGCTCATGCATCCGAATCCGAAGACCGCGATGGTCGTTGGGCTCGGAACGGGCACGACCTCGGGGTGGATCGCCGACGTTCCTTCGATCGAGCGCGTCGACGTCGTCGAGCTCGAGCCGGTCGTCGTCGACATCGCGACGTACTACAACCCCGTCAACCGCAACGCGATGTCGAACGCGAAGCATCACACTTCCGTCGGCGACGCGCGCGAAGTGCTTCTGACGACGCGCGAGACATACGACCTGATCTTCTCCGAGCCGTCGAATCCGTATCGCGCCGGCATCGCCAGTCTCTACACGCGGGATTTCTACGCCGTCGCCGCCCGACGCCTCCGCAAAAACGGGCTGTTCGTACAGTGGGTACAGATGTACTCGATCGACACGCGGACGATGAAGTCGATCTACGCGACGATCACCTCCGTCTTCCCGAACGTCGACACGTGGACGACGACCGCCGGAGACATCGTGATCGTTGCCTCGCGGGACCCGATCGTCTACGACGCGAACCTGATGCGCAGCCGCCTGGCGGTCGAGCCGTATCGCAGCGCCGCGCATGTGGCCTGGCGCGCGGAATCCGCCGAAGGCGTGATGGCGCACTTCATCGGTTCCGAGAAGCTCGCCGGCGCCGCGGCGGCCGGCGCGGAATTGAATACGGACGATCGTCCGGTGATCGAGTTCAGTTTCGCCCGATCCCTCGGACGCGACGTCGACTTGATGAACGAGCTCGACGCAACGGCGAAGCGACTCAACGCCGCGCGGCCGACGAACGTCCGCGGCGCGTACGACTGGGCGGCCGTCGACTCGAACCGCGCGTCGATGTCGTGGATCCGTTCCGCCAATCCGAAGAACGACTTCGCGCGCAAGTACGACAACGGCGACTATGTGGCCGCGCTCGCGGCGTGGCGTGCGAATCCGTGGCAGCCCACCAATTCGTACGACAACGCGATGCTCGGACATGTGCTCGCCGAGGCGGGGGATGATGCTGCGCTGACGTACATCGATCCTCTGCGTCCGTGGCAGCCGATCGAGGCGGAAGCGCTCACCGGTCTGCTGCTGTATCGCAAAGGCAACTTCGCCGGCGCGGCGACACTTTTCAGCAACGCGCTCACGCGCTATCGCGAAGACCCGTGGCCTCTGCCGCGCCTCATGAACGTCGCCATCGACACGATCGCCGAGTCCGCGCGCGATCCGAAGGCGGGAGAGCTCGCGGTCGACGCGCTCGCGCAACCCTTCAGCGCGTATCTGCTCGAAGAACAGCGCGGCCGTGCGTTCCTCGTCGCGTCCTGGGAAACGAAGCGCTGCGGTACATCGACGCTCACCGCGCTGCGCGAGTTCGAGCCGAACGTGCCGTGGCGCGCGTCCGTGCTGCAGATGCGCGGGGTGTGCTACGCCGCCGCGAATTTGCAGGGTTTGAACGAGCGCGCGCAGAAGGATCTGCTCACGTTTTCCGAGGGCGAGTTGCAGCGCATAGCGCAGTAGAAATCTAGGAGTGCGGTGGCGCGGAGGTCGGGTGGTGGGGAGCCACCGCTCTGGTAGGCCGGGCGGGCGGCGCTGCGGACATACCAGAGCGGTGGCTTCCAACCGCCCGTCCCCCTCGCCACCGCACTCCTAGACGAGCTGATCCGCAGTCCGCCCGTAGGTCACAAAGGTCTCGCGGCACGCGGCCGTAGCATCGGCGGATGCCCGCCGCGGCGTCGTGGAATCCGGAGCGCTGGTCTCCGTCGAGCTCGCGGCAGATCGCCACGCTTGCGCATGCGCTCGCGGTCACGGGCGACGAGCGTGCGAGCGAGTTGGTCGAGCGGTTGCGCTCCGCCGATGCTGCGCCGCTGATCATCGGCGCGCTGAAGCGCTATCGCGACGCGGGGTTTTCTGATCTGGCGGAACGGGCGCGAATTGATCTCGCGGCGTTTGACGCCGCGGAAGCGCGGGTCACTTCTTCTTCAGTTCCGTCAGCACGAGCTTCGCCACGGCCTTGAGCGTGTCGAACACGCCCGTGCCGCTCATGGCGACGGCCTCGAACGTCGGCTCGCCTTTGAAGTTCAGCTGGCGGTACATCTCGTCCGGCGGGAGCGCGGTGGGGAGGTCGCGCTTATTGAACTGCAGGACGTACGGCACCTGGCGCATGTCGTAGCCCTGCTCCTTGAGGTTCTTGTCGAGGTTCTGCAGCGACTCGACGTTCGCTTCCATGCGCATTTCCTGCGAGTCGGCGACGAAGACCACGCCGTCGACGCCCTTCAGGATCAGTTTGCGCGACGCGTCATAGAAGACCTGTCCCGGAACGGTGTAGAGGTGGAAGCGGGTCTTGAAGCCGCGCACGGTGCCGAGATCGAGCGGGAGGAAATCGAAGAAGAGCGTGCGATCCGTCTCCGTCGCGAGAGAGATCAGCTTTCCCTTCGCCTGCGGATTGGTCTTGTCGTAGATCCACTGCAGGTTCGTCGTCTTCCCGCACAGTCCCGGGCCGTAGTAGACGATCTTGCAGTTGATCTCACGCGCCGCGTAGTTGATGAACGTCATGAGGACTATTCGCTGAACAGGCTGTCGATGTCTTCGTCGGTGATCTCAGCGAACGGCGAGTCGAAGCGGCTGGACATCGAGCCGCGCTCGGCTTCCGCTCTCCTGAGGAGCTGTTCGAAGGCCCGTTCGAGCTCCTGCGACGCCTTCTTGACGCGCAGCCGGACCAGTCCGAGGGACGATTTCTCGTCGAAGATGACCACGAGGATCACCCGCTGGGCGACGAGAGAGATATGGATGTTGTCGCGCTCGCCCTCGTGGAAGAGGATCGAGAACTCTTTTTCGCCGATCAGCTTCGCCAATCCGTCCGTGGCGGCGACGTTGCCGGCGGTCAGTGAGGCGAGAGACGTGGCGTCGACGCCGCGCATGTCGCCGTGCGCGGCGATCTGCTGGCCGTTCTTGTCGACCAGAAAGACGATTTTGGAGTTGGAGTCGACCTGCAGACGATGAAGGATGTCCTTGATCAGCAGGTACTCCTCCTCGTACATCACGAGATCAGGAGACGCCATTGTTCACCATGCGTGGTTTTGCCCGTAGAAAAGGGACGGAACTGTATAGCACAGTTGGGCTTTGCGTGTGTCGGGTTGGGCCGGCTAGATCTCTCGCCGACCCTCCAGGGCCTTGGACATCGTGACCTGATCCGCGTACTCGAGATCGCCCCCGACGGGCAGCCCGAACGCGAGCCGTGTGGTCCGCACGTTCAGCGGTCGTAGCTGCTGTGCGATGTACAACGCGGTCGCTTCCCCTTCGACGTTCGGGTTCGTGGCGACGATGATCTCGCGCGGCTTCTCCTTCTGCGCGCGCCTGATCAACCCGGCTACGTCGATGTCCTGCGGTCCGATGCCCTTCAGCGGTGAGAGAGCGCCGAGGAGCACGTGGTAGACGCCCTTGAAGTCGCGCGTCTGCTCGATCGTCTGGATGTTGAAGGCCTCCTCGACGACCGCGATGACAGACGGATCGCGGCGCGGGTCCGAGCAGATCGCGCAAGGCTCGACGTCCGTCATGTTGTTGCACACCGAGCAGCGGAAGATCTTCGCCTTCACGTCGAGAATCGCCGTCGCCAACGCCTCGGCATCCGCCGCGGGGCGCTTGAGGATGTGGTACGCGAGCCGCGCCGCCGACTTCCCGCCGACGCCGGGAAGCTTGGTGAGCTCGTTGATGAGGTTAGCCAGTGGTGGAGCCGTCATGATCAGAGCGCAGAGCGCAGAGGGCAGGGGGTAGAAGATCGAACAGACGCGGTGGCTGGAGGCCTTCTGCGCTCTGCCCTCTGCGCCCTGCGCTCTGCATCAGAATCCGGGAATCTTCATCCCGCCCGTCATCGCTCCCATCGACGACTGCATCTCCTCGTCGACTTTGCGGGTGGCTTCGTTGACGGCGGCCTTGACGAGGTCCTGCAGCATCTCGATGTCTTCGGGATCGACGGCTTCCTTGTCGATGGTGATCGCGAGGAGCTCCTTGTTGCCGTTCATCTCGGCCTTGACCATCCCGCCGCCGGCAGTGCCTTCGACCTTGATGGAAGCCATCTGGCGCTGCATCTGATCCTGCATCTGCTGCGCCTGTTTCATGAGTTGTTTGATGTTCATCGATTGCTCTCCTTCACGAGCTCACCGCCGAGGTGTTTGCGGAACGCGCTGAGCACAGGGTCGTCACGCAGCGGCGCCGCCTTGTCCTCGACGCGACGGCCGCCCTCGGCCGGCTCCGCGTCCTGCAACCTTGCTTCGACCGTGATGCGCTCGCCGTACAACTGTGATGCGATTTCTTCGATGACGCCGCGTGCGTCGGCGACGGCATCGATCGCGAACGCGTCGCCGAGCTCGATAACCAGACGCGCGCCGTCTTTCTTCAGCGTGGCGTCTTTCAGGTAGCTCGCCACGAGGGGTTTCTGCTTCTTGATGCGCTCGACGAGATCGGTGGAGTCGGTTGGCGGTTGGCGGTTGGCGGTTGGCGGAGGTGCGCTCGCGCGTTGCGTGGTTTTTGCGGGTTTCGCGGCGGGCGCCGTCGCGGTGCGATCTCCGGCGATTACCTGCTCGACGCTTTTCAGGCGCGGGAACGTTGCCGCCTTGAGCAGCGCGATCTCCACCGCTAGTCGCTGATGTTCCGCACGGTTCACCGTCTCGTCGTCGCGCAGCAGCAGGTTCGCGATGCGCAGCAGGTCCGTGTACGAAAACTGCGCCGACACCGACTGCATCGTCGCCAAGTCCTCGGGCGTCAACCCGGCGAGCATCGACGCATTCGCGCCGCCCGCGAGCAGCAGGAGATTGCGCACGAAGTTCAGCAGGTCGCGATACAGCATCTTGAAATCGCGTCCCGTGTCCGAGGCCTCCTGCAGCGCTTCGAGGACACCGGCGTGATCGCCTTCGCCGATGAGCGTCAGCACGCGCGCGAAGAAGTTCGTCTCCGAGAGGCCGAGGATCGTCGCGACGTCGGCGGCGGTCACGGTGCGGCCGCTGAAAGCGATGATCTGATCGAGCAGCGAGAGAGAGTCGCGCACGCTCCCTTCGCCGCGGCGGGCGATGATCTCCAGCGCCGCGCGATCGGCGGTGATGCCTTCCGCTTTGCAGATCTCGGCGAGACGCCCGATCAGATCCTCGAGCGTGATCTTGCGCAGCAGGAACTTCTGCACGCGCGAGAGGATCGTCTGCGGGACCTTGTGCATCTCGGTCGTCGCGAACATGAAGATGACGTGCGGAGGCGGCTCCTCGATCAGTTTGAGCAGCGCGTTCCACGAGGCGGTGGACAGCATGTGCGCCTCGTCGATGATGAAGATGCGGTAGCGATCGCGCGCGGGCTGGAACTGCGAGACGTCGCGGAGCTCGCGGACGTTGTCGACGCCGGTGTAGGTCGCGGCGTCGATCTCGCGCACGTCCATGTCGATGCCTTCCGTGATCTCGCGGCACATCGTGCATTCGTTGTCCGGCTCCGAGGTCGGACCCTTGATGCAGTTCAGGGCCTTGGCGAGGATGCGCGCCGTGGTCGTCTTCCCGATGCCGCGGACTCCGGAGAAGAGGTACGCGTGATGGATGCGGTTGCCCTCGATCGCGTTGTGCAGCGTCCGCACCGCGGTCTCCTGACCGACGATGTCGTGGAATGTTTGAGGACGGTATTTACGCGCGAGAGCCTGGTAGGACATGCGGCGGGAAGTATAGAGCGCAGTCGGCCGTGCCGACCCGCTGAGAAGAGCCCAGGCCGTACTGTGTCACACAGGGAGGCACCTTAGCGCTGCTTCCTTCCGGACCTGACGCGGTTCGGTGTTCCTGCTGCACAGGACCTGGGCTCATCTCAACGGGCTTGCAAAGAATCAGTGTGCCGGCTGGCGGAGAGAGTGGGATTCGAACCCACGGTACGCGGTTAACGTACACACGCTTTCCAAGCGTGCGCCTTAAGCCACTCGGCCATCTCTCCTCGCTGGCGCTCGCAAATTGAAAATTGTGAAATGGAAAATTGAAAATGATTACAGCTCATCATTTTCACTACGTTTTTCAATTTTCAATTTTCAATTTTCAATTTCATGCAGCGACAAATGGCGGAGAGGGGGGGATTCGAACCCCCGATACCCGTGAAGGTATAACGGTTTTCGAGACCGCCGCGTTCAACCACTCTGCCACCTCTCCGTTTTATCGCGCTGGCGAAGTTGGCGGAAAAACTCCTGGAGCATCGTCCGCGCCCGCTCCTCCATGAATCCGCCTTCCACTTCGAGGCGATGGTTGAGCCGCGCGTCCTGCACCAGGTTGCCGAGCGAGCCGCAGAAGCCCGCCTTCGGATCGTACGCGGCGAAGACGAGGCGTTCGACTCGCGCGTTGACCAGCGCGCCCGCGCACATCGCGCAAGGCTCGAGGGTCACGTACATCGTCGTCCCTTCCAGCCGCCAGTCGCCGATCGCACGCGCCGCTTCCGCGATCGCGTAGAGCTCGGCGTGGCCGAGCGGGTCGCCCGACTCCCGCCGGTTGCGTCCGCGCCCGATGATCCGCCCTTCACGATCGACGATCACCGCAGCGACAGGGATCTCTCCCTCGGCCGCGGATTCCTCGGCGAGTGCGAAGGCAATTTCCATCCACTGCACCTGATTCATCTGTCAAAGAGTACGACGGCGGGCCGAAGCCCGCCGCAGGTCAATATCGGGTTGGTGCACCCAGGAGGACTCGAACCTCCAACCTTCTGATCCGTAGTCAGATGCTCTATCCAATTGAGCTATGGGTGCGAGCACGGACTGGAACGGCCATGCTGAACCGTTCATTCCTTTTCGCGGCGGCGGATTGTATCCACCCTGCTCGCGACCCGCAACTCCCTTGCGGCTATGTACCTTGCGGCGTATCCTTGTGGCTCCTGGGCTGCAGCGCACTCATAGCATTCACAGCTTTCACGGCCTCTACGGTTGGCTCACTGCCTACCCAACCCTTCCCCAGCCAACCGTGGAGGCGTGAATTTTTCCCCCGGCATGAAGAAGGAAGACCTTTACGCGCGAATGATGCACACGCCGGATGATCCGGTGCGCGCAGAGCTCCGCTCGGCGCTGCGCGAGGCGTGGAAACAGTTGATGCCGCTGCACCGCGCGCTCATCGACGACGCGAGCGCCGCGTACTCCGCGACCATCGGTCCGGTCAGCGGTCCGACTCATCTTCTGCGGCTCCTCCAGGACGATCCGTTCTTCGAGTGGCTGCGCCCCATGACGTCGCTGATCGTCGATCTCGACACGATGTCGCGCACCGACTTCGAGCGCTCCGACGTCGACGCCATCGCCGCGCGTCTCGAGCGCCACTTCGGAAGCGCCGCCGACCCGGCGTTCACCGCGCGCTACATCCCCGTCCTTCAGCGCGACATCGACGTCGCCGCCGGTCACGCCGCGATCCGCAAAATCCTGCAGCGCCTCCTTCCTTCCGTCTAGCCGGCCGTGCCGCCATCCCTTGGCGAAAATTTGCAGTAAAGTACAAAGACACCAAAATGGAACTTTTCGTCTTCGGTGAAGACTACGTTCGACGTTTGCGAGAAGGGGATCGGGAAACTGCAGTTCACTTCCACGCCTACTTCCGCGAGCTGCTTCTGCTCAAGCTCCGTCGGCGTCTGCGTACACTCGAGGCGATCGACGAAGTGCGGCAGGAGGTCTTCACCCGCTGCATCGAGAACCTCGGGCGGCTGAACGACCCGCGCAAGCTCGGCGCGTTCGTCAACTCGATCTGCAATCGCGTGCTCATGGAGTACTACCGCGCCGAGGGACGGACCGAGTCGCTCGAGGAGCAGTCGGACATCCCCGCCACCGGTAACATCGACACGGCGTTCGACAGCGCGCGCAACACCGCGCGCGTCCGCCGTGTCCTCGAAACACTCCCGGAGCGCGACGCCGAGATCCTCCGCGCGGTCTTCCTCGAAGAGGCGGACAAAGACGAGATCTGCCGCCGCTTCGGCATCGAGCGCGATTACCTGCGCGTGCTTCTGCACCGTGCCAAGGAAAAGTTCCGCGTCTCTTTTCTGCGCCGGAAGAGCGGCCGCATGTCGGTTTTTGAAACGTTTGGCGGTCCCACGTCACTATCGATCTGAGAGAAGGTATGGAGCACGCCGAAGCCAGAGAAACTCAAGCCACCGACCGATACCTCCTCGGCGAGCTCAATGCAGCCGAGGCAGACGCCTTCGAGGAGCACTATTTCGACTGCGCCGAATGCGCGGAAGAGCTCCGCATGGGCATGCAGTTCGTGGACGGCGGCCGCAAGCTCGCGAGGGAAGCGAGCGAGCCGGAGGTCGGGCAAGTCGTGCCGATCGCCGAGCGCCGATCCCGTCGCGTGGCGTGGATCCCAGCCGCGGTTGCCGCGGTGCTCGTCCTCGCGATCGGTACGCCGCTGCTGATGAAACAGCGTTCCGCGGTCGCGCCGTCGTTCGAAGTCGCAAGCCAGCACTCCTTTCTTCTCTCCGAATCGCGAAGCGCGGGCACGGTCCCGACGCTGGACGGAAACGCGCCGATCGTGCTCTGGGCGGACGTGCCCTCCGAGCCGACCTACTCGCGTTACGAAGCGCGGCTGCACCAGCCGGACGGCAAGGTGCTCACGCTTCCGTTCACTCCCGATCCGAACGGAGAAGCAACGCCATTGACGGTCCGCGGATTGGGTGCGGGCTCTCATGAACTGGTGATCACAGGCACAGACCCGGCGGGCCAGCACGCCGAGATCGCCAGACATCGATTCATCGTCCGTCGCTGAACAGTCACGCAAGGAGGGAGAAATGCCAGACTTCACTTTCAACGCGAGTGCTCTCGGTGCCGGAGGGATCATCGAGCGCGGCAACGTCACCACCACCATCCCGAGTCTCGCCTCGGTCGCTCTCGCGCCGACTGGCGGCGAGGGACGCACCGTCCTGTCGAGTTACTGGTCCGAGGAGCTGTCGTTCTCGCACGCCGAGACGCGGGTCTTCGGGCGCAAGACCGGAGAGGACACGTACACGACGTCGACCTATGTGCAGATCCGGGACCTCAACATCCTGGGCAAGCTGATGGTCGGCGACATGCGCGCGACCGTCACGTCGGAGCGCGGAATCAGCGGTCCCGACGATCACCCGTTTCAGCTCGAGGCTTCCTTCGACAACGTGCGCGTGGGTCGCAATAAGATCATCCCGCACCTCGACGTCGTCCTCTCGCAAACGCAGACTTACGAGCAGTTCGGTCAGTTGTTCAGCGACCGGGCCGCCGCGGCAGGTCTGCCTCACGCGAGAGATCCGCACGGACTCGCGAAGCGCTTCAACGCGAATTCTCCGGAGGAGCTGGCGAGGGTGATCGAGCAGAGAAAGCCGGTGCAGGGGTCGCTCGTCGAAAACGTCGAGGGTCTCGAGGCGAAGCCGGTTGCCCCGACGATCTTCGTGCCCGGCCTCGGCTACGTGCGTTTCGCCGAGCTGATGCTCAAGCCCGGGCGCCGTCGCCTGAATCTGATCCGGATCCAGTTCGGTGCAAAAAACAACGCATTCGGAGCGCCGGAACCGTTCATGATGGCGATGGCGGAGGAAGGTCCGCAGGGCGGGCCGACGGGCGGCTCGATGACGCTCGGCTCCACAGAGGGGAATGGGATTCCGGTCGAACCTTAGACACTCGATGATGCCGCTGCTGGCGCTCCTCTTACTCGGAGCGTCGGCAGCGGCACAGACTCCCGAACGCGTCGCGGCCCGCGCGGCGCGGACCGCGATCGACCGCGCGCAGTACGATACTGCGGACAAGATCATAGATGACGCGTTAACGCGCCTGGGCGCACGCAACAGCGAGGACGTATGGGCGTTGCGCGTGATGCGCGGCGAGATCCTCGGCAGTCGCGGCGATTGGACGGCCGCCAGGAAGGCGCTCGCGTTCGAGTTGCCCGCGAGCCTACGCACGAGCGAGACCGCGGTGCGACACATGATCATGCGTGCGTTCGCGCTGAACCGCACGGAGCAGGCGTCGCAGGCCCGCGAGCTGCTCGAGTCCGCAAAGGCGGTCGCGTCGGCGAATCAACCGGCCGCACTTGGGGAGGTGCACTACGCGCTTGCCAGCGTCGCCGCGAGCAACAATGAACAGCACGCGCGCGACGCCATTCGCCTGGCGCGCAAGCATGGGCGCAAAGTGATCGAAGTGAAGGCGATGGCCTCGCTCGCTCGCGTCCTGGCAAGCAATCAGGAGATCGCCGAGTCGATTCAATGGGGCGAGCAGGCGCTTCCGCTCGCGCGTGCAGTGGGCAACGGCAAAACGATCGAGACGATCGAAGGGAATCTCGGCTGGCAATACTTCGAGATCGGCGACTACGAGACCGCCGCTGAGCTGTTCACGCGCGCCGAAGCCACGGCGATGCGGATCGATGCAAGAGGCGATCGCGTGACGTTGCTCATCCAGCTCGGCAACATCCGTCATCAGCAAAGGGATTGGGTGGGCGCGGAGCGCTATAACCAGCGGGCCGCGACGCTCGCGCGGGAGATTGGGCATGCGGATCTCGGCTATGCGCTCGCGAACACCGCACGGGCGATGATCGAGCTGGGACGATTTGCCGATGCGCGTCGTCTCAACGCCGAAGCGCTGGAGGCGAAGCGCGCGCGTAAGGACGAGGAAGCCGAGCTCAGTTCGTATATCGTCGAAGCGCGCATTGCGTCGGCGGAGACGAAGTACTCGCGCGCGGAGAAGCTCCTCGAGGACGTCATTCGCGAAACGAAACGCGCGATGACGCGCGCCGAGGCGGAAGGACGGCTCGCGCAACTCCACGTACGCATGAACCGTCGCGATCTCGCGGAGACGCATTTTCAGCGCGCGATCGCCGCCGCACGCGAGGCGCGCGACGAAGTGAAGGACCGCGACCTCCGCTTCTCGCTCTTCAACACCACCGCCGAGATCTTCGGCGAGTACGTCGACTTCCTCGCGCGTGGCAACCGCGTCGAGGACGCGCTCGCGGTCACGGAAACGCGGCGCGCGCAGACCCTCGAAGAAGGTTTGCAGGTGCCGGCGAAGCTCGACGCGCGCGCCGTCGCTCGGCAGAACGACGCGACGATCCTCTGCTATTGGCTCGGGCGCGACCGCTCGTATCTCTGGGCCGTCACCAAGGATCAGGTGAAGCTGCACGCGCTGCCGCCCGATACGACGATCGAGAAAGCCGTCGAGGCCTATCGCCGCGAGCTCCTCGGTCCGCGCGGATCGATGCAGTGGACCGGCGCGCAGGGACAGGCGCTGTATCAGATGCTCGTGCAGCCCGCGGCGTCCGCGATCGCGAAGGGGTCGCGCGTGATCGTCGTCGCGGACGGCAAGCTGCACACGCTCAACTTCGAGACGCTCGTCGCGCCGACGCCGCAGCGTTACTGGATCGAGGACGTCGTCGTGATGAACGCGGCATCGCTGCAGCTTCTTGCCCGTGCCGCGCGCAAGAGCTCTGCCTCGCCGGCGATGCTGCTCGTCGGCAACGCGCCGTCGCCCGATCCGTCGTTTCCGCCGCTGGCGTACGCGGGTGCGGAGATGCGCGCGATCGAGAAACGCTTCGCGCGCCGCGCGGTGCTCGAAGGACCGAAGGCGACGCCCGCCGCGTACAAGGCCGCCTCACCCGGCAAGTTCGATTTCGTCCACTTCGTCGCGCACGGTGTCGCGACGCGCAAGCGGCCGCTCGACTCCGCGGTCATCCTCGCGCGCGATGCATCGTCTCGGTACAAGCTGCTCGCGCGTGACGTGATCTCCGAGCCGCTCACCGCGCGCCTCGTCACGATCTCGAGCTGCCACGGCGCGGGCACGCGCACGTACGCCGGGGAAGGCGTCGTGGGTCTGGCGTGGGCGTTTCTCCGCGCCGGCGCCGATCAGGTGGTCGCCGCACTTTGGGAAGTGAACGACGCCGCGACACCTCAGCTCATGGACCGCATGTACGCCGGCATTCGCGCCGGCAAAGACCCCGCGGTCGCTTTGCGCGACGCGAAGCTGCAGCTCGTTCGCGGCACGGGCGCCCACCGCCGCCCGCTGTACTGGGCGCCGTTCGTCCTCTACGCGGGAACCTGACGGATCCGCTGGCGTTCGATCCAGCTTTCGATTCTCTCCTCGAGCAACTTCATCGGCAAAGCGCCCGCGCTCAGCACTTCGTCGTGGAACGCGCGGATGTCGAACTGCGCGCCGAGCTCCTTCTGCGCGCGCTCACGCAGCCTGAGGATGGTGAGCTGTCCGATCTTGTACGCGAGCGCCTGTCCGGGCCAGGCGATGTAGCGGTCGGTCTCGGACTGGATCTCCACCTCGTCCACGGCCGAGTGATCGCGGAAGTACTGCACCACATGATCGCGCGTCCAGTTCTTCGCGTGCAGTCCGGTGTCGACGACGAGTCGGATGGCGCGCAGCATCTCGTCGTTCAGACGCCCGTAGTCGCTGTACGGATCCTGATAGAAGCCGACTTCTTTCCCGAGCCGTTCGGTGTAGAGCGCCCACCCTTCGACGAAGGAAGTCTCGCCGCCCTGCTGACGGAAAGGCGGCAGATCGTCGAGCTCCTGCTGAATGGAGAGCTGCATGTGATGTCCGGGCACGCCTTCGTGGTACGCGGTCGATTCGTTCGTGAGCATTTTTCGCGACGTGGCCTGGTACGTGTTCACGTAGACGAGTCCGGGACGCGAGCCGTCGGGCGCGCCGGTGTTGTACTCCGCTGCCGATGCACCAGCCTCGGCGAAGGCCGGTGTCGGCTCGATGACCATCTTCGCTTTCGGCAACCTCCCGAAGAGCTGCGGCAGCTTCGCGTACATCTGATCGGTGTAGCGCTGATACGCGTCGATGATGTCCTGCCCCGACTTCGCCTTCAGATCGGGATTGGCTTCGACGGCGGCGTTGAACGACTTGAGATCGGCGTGTCCGAGCTTCTTCGCGATGGCGAGCATCTCGCCTTCGATGCGCGCCACTTCGCGCAGGCCGATGTCGTGAATCTCTTCGGCAGTGAGATTGGTCGTGGTCTGCGTTCTCACCAGGAACGCGTAGCGCGCTTTGCCGTCCGGCAGCGAAGACACGCCGACCGCGGTCCGTCCTTTTGGCGCGTACTCGTCCCGAACGAACGCAGCGAATTTCGTGTAGGCGGGGATGACTGCGTTTTGAATTTGCTCGTGCATGGCTGCGCGAATGCGCTGCTTGTCGACGTCGGAGAACGTGTCCGGCAGCTTCTCGAGAGGCTCCGCGAACGGAGATTTTTCCGGAGGCGCCGCGGCGATCTCCGCTGCCTGTTCCGCGACTTTCTCGAGAATGAACTTCGGCTGCATGAGGCGCGCGGCCATTCCCTTGCGCATGTTCGCAGTCGTGTCCTCGAGCACTTTCGCGAACTTGCCGAGCCGCACGACGTAGTCGTCGTAGTCTTTCACCGTCGCGAACGGCAGCAGCACCGCCGTCTGCGGCGCGTCGATGTGGAAGCCGCTCATTTGATTGACGGGCATCTGCCACGGTATGAACTTCGCGCCTTCGAGCGCGTCGCTGAGGTTCTCGACCATGAGGTCGCGGTTGAGTTTCTCCTGCACCGAGAAGCCCGCCGTGCCGATGGCTTTGAAGCGCGCGAGGAACTTCTTCTTCATCTCCAGGTCCGCGTGCACCGCTTTTTCGGAGACGTCGCTGACCTGGTCGTTGTAGCGGCGGTCGCCGAGGATGGACGCGAACTCGGGCTGGGTGCGGAGCGTGTACTCCCAATGTTCATCGAGGAGGTCCGCGAGCGCCTTGCGGCGGCGGTCGAGATCCGCGGCGGACGGCTCGTCGGCAACAGCGCGCATGGGGGAAAGTCTACGCTCTCGCGGAGAACCTTCGTCAATGAGTACAGCAATCAAGAAGGCTGGGCCAACCAGCGCACCGGACCGTTGCCCGGTGGCGTCCCCGGCAGGACTCGAACCTGCGACCCACAGCTTAGAAGGCTGTTGCTCTATCCAACTGAGCTACGGGGACGGATGAGTTGGTCGGGGCGAGAGGATTCGAACCTCCGACCCCCTGCTCCCAAAGCAGGTGCGCTACCAGACTGCGCTACACCCCGACGCGTGGAGGGACGCTGCGGGCGGTCGGAACAGACCGCCCCAGTGCGTCATTCCGTGGATCAGGGCGCAGGGGGCAGAGCGCAGAGGGCAGGAGATACGGGTGTTCTCCTGCGCCCTGTCCCCTGCGCCCAGCGCCCTCTCAGCTGGCGTGGGCGACCCCGCCGAATCTGCGCGGCGGCAGCATCGACTGCCACTTCTGCGCCTCGGCTCTGTCGAGGAGGAACTCGAACGCCGCGCCGTGCGAGCGAAGCCGCAGCACGCGCGTGCTTTCGTTGTGATTCGCGCCGGTGACGAGCTCGTCGGAGTACTCGATCTCGTCCACGCGATTCAAATCGAACGACGCTTCCAGGTCGGGATTCTCGTAGTAGAACGTATCGTTGGTGAGGGCGATGGCTACCGGGATCTTCTCCGCGCCTTCGACATAATCGGCGCGGCTCACCAGCTTCGCGCTCGCGCGTCGTTTCTCCATGAATGCGCCAATCAGGTCCTTCTGCCGGACTTTCGTGAACACCACGATGAGCACCGCGAGAACGACTACTCCCACGACGGTCAGCGTTGCAAGATCGGGCACAGGTGACCTCCTCTGCTCCAGATTTGTATGTATGTTGTCCGAAATGTACGCCTTTATGTTTCATTCGAGAAGCACGATTTCGCGCAACGTGCCAGCCGCATCCGTGTGGCATGCGGGAGCCAAGCTAGAATGCACGCTGATGGGTGCACCGCCGCGGAAGACACGCAACGAACACTCGTCGGGCGGCGTGGTGATCGCGCTCCGCGACGGCGCGGCGCACGTCGCGCTCATCGCCACGCGCAACAAAACGCGCTGGGGACTGCCGAAAGGCGCGGTCGGTCCCGACGAATCGTGCGAGGACGCCGCGTTGCGGGAAGTGCGCGAGGAGACCGGGCTCGAAGCAAGGATCGTCCGGCGGCTCGACACGATCGAATACTCCTTTCGCGCCGGCGACACGCTGATTCAGAAGCGAGTCGACTTCTATCTGATGGATTACGTCGCGGGCGAGCTCGAGCCGCAGCTCAGCGAGGTCGACGACGTGCAGTGGGTCGAGCTGAGCTCTTCGTTGCAACGCGCGAGCTTCGAGTCCGAGCGGAAGCTGCTCGAGATGGCGCTTTCTTCGCTGCAGCCTTCTTCTTCGAGGTAGAGGCTTTCGCCGTCAACTTGTCCGCGAGCGTGGGCGCCTTGCGCGACGCCGCCTTCCGATTGCTCACCCATACGTTCTCCGGGCCGACTTCTTCGACGAGCTTGTTCGAAATGATCGAGCGCGGCGCGACTTCCGTGACGTCCACTTTCTCGTTCGCGAACTGGTCGCGATGCTTGAGCAGGAGCCACTCGTTGCCGCGATCCGAGTTTCCACGGCCTTTGATGCGCACGAGCGCCCACTCGCCGAACATCTTCTTCCCGTACAGACGGAACGTCAGCTTTCCCGAATTCAGCGCTGCGACCGGATCGTCGCCCGGCTCGATGAACTCCCACTCGCCGTTGTCCCAGATGATGACGTTGCCCGCGCCGTAGTTCCCCGCCGGAATCACGCCCTCGAACGCGGCGTAATCGTACGGATGATCCTCGGTCATCATCGCGAGTCGCTTCGTGCCGGGGTCGTACGACGGACCTTTCGGGATCGCCCACGACTTCAACACGCCCTCCATCTCCAGGCGGAAGTCGTAGTGAAGACGCGACGCGCGATGTTTCTGGATGACGAAGATCGGCAGTTTCCCGCGCTTCGGTTTCCCGCCGGACGGCTCGGGCGTGTCGCCGAAGTCGCGCATCTGGCGGTACTTTTTCAGGAGGTCGGGCATCGTTCGAGTGCCTGCACGGCTCGTTCCATGGAAGGTTGAACGGAAGTGGCTTGTTTCCTGTAACTTAGGCGGCAAACGGCGCCGTTCTTGCAAGAGGCCGCGGCGGATCTATGTCTCCAACGATTCGGCGAATGCTCTGGGGAGCCTTTTTCGGGCTGGCCCTTCTTACGGTGGCGGGTGTCGCTGCGACGATCGCCATTCTGCAGATGGAGCAGCGCCGCGAGTATCGCATCCAGGAATCGAGTCCGCTGCTCGACACGATGCGCAGGATGGACGACGCGATCGCAACGTTGGTCGCGGCCTCCCGCGGTTTCGAGATCACTGACGACGCGGCGTTCGTGCAGCAGTACGACGACGCCGAGCGAACCTTCGTGACGTCCATGGCGCGCGCGCGGGAGCTCGCCCACGATCCGCAAGATCGTGCTCGTGTCGAAGCCCTGATCAAACACCACAACGCAGTGAAGGAGAAGTCGGACGTCCTGATGAAGGACGACGATTATCCTCGCAGGACGGTACTCGACATCGCGAGCCTGCGCCGCAAAGAGCCCGACCACGTGGACCTGCTGAGCGAGCAGATTCGCAGCGATCAGGACGAAAGGATCGAGCGGCTCGCGAACCTGCGGCAGTGGTTGATGATGGGCATGGTCCTGCTGGGCGTGCTCATCGTCGGGTTGTCTGCCGTGGCCGTGTCGCGTGTCCAGCACCGTCTCGGCGAGTCACTCATCCGCCAGGTGCGCCGCACCGAGGCGATGATCGGCGGCATGTCCGACGGCGTGCTGCTCGTCGACGGAGAGGGAAAGTCCGTCTTCATCAATCCCGCCGGCCAGCGCCTCCTCGGCAAATCCGACGTCGGCGTTCCGATCTTCAGTCAGGCCGAGGTCTACGGGATGCGCGATGAGCATGGGCGCATGCTCGATGCGCGCGAGCTTCCCGCCGCGCAGGCTCTGTCCACCGGACGACTCGTGCAGGACATGACGGTGTTGATCGCGCGCGAAGGCGCGGAGCGCGTCTCGGTGTCGATGAGCGCGACGCCGCTGCGCGAAGACGGGCTGACCTCCGGCGTCGTCGTCACCTTCCGCGACATCACCGAGCGGCGCGCGCTCGAAGAACAGATGCAGGTGCAGGCCGAGCGGGCGCAGATCCTCGCCGATGCCGGCGCCTTTTTCGCCAGCAACATCGATCCGACCTGGGTCACGCAGGCGATCGCCGAGCGCGTCGCGGAGGTTCTGGGCGACTGGTCCGCGGTCATTCTCCGGACCGGCGAGAAAGAGCTCAGCGTCGCGTCCATCCATCACCGCGACATGACCTCGCTCGGCTTGGCGTGGTCCTACATCTACCGGCAGCCGCTGGCTGTCGGCGAAGGCATGATCGGACAGGTCGTCTCGACCGGCTATCCGGCGATGATGACCGACGTTCCGCGCACGCTCGACTTCACCAACGCCGGCACGTATCACCCGTCGCCGGTGAAGCTCGCGTCGTTGCTCGTGCTGCCGCTGCGCACGCGGCGCGAGGTGATCGGCGCGCTGGTGATCGCCGCGAACGATCCCGAGCGCTCGATGACCGACGACAAGCTTCCGCTCGCGGAGATCCTCGCCGAGCGCGCCGCGCTGGCCATTGAGAACTCGAGGCTCTACACCGAACAGGTCGAGGCGCGGCGCAAGGTCGAAGACCTCTCGCGCCTCAAGGACGAGTTTCTCTCCATCGCGTCGCACGAGCTGCGCACGCCGGTCACGTCGATCAAGGGCTACACGCAGCTCGCGAAGATGCTCATCAAGGAGGGCGATCTCGCCACCTCGGAGGAGTACCTCGACATCGCGCTCGATCAGATCGATCGCATGTCGCGGCTGATCCTCGAGCTGCTCGACGTGTCCCGCATCGAGACAGGCCGACTGGAGATTCGCCGCGAGCCGATCGCGTGGCCGCAGTTCGTGCGCGACGTCGTGCATCGCCATCACACCGCGGTCAGCGACCGTCGCTTCCACATCAGCGTTCCGGATGACGGAAAGATCGTCACCGGCGATCGCGATCGTCTCGAACAGGTCCTCGGCAATCTCCTCGAGAACGCGGTGAAGTATTCGCCCGAGGGCAGCGACGTGACGGTGACGGTCGACGATCGCGGCGACAACCTCGTGACGGCGGTGTGCGACCGCGGCATCGGCATCCCCGCCGACGAGCTCAATCAGGTGTTCGAGCGTTTCCACCGCGGCCGGCAGGTGAGCTCGACCAACTACGGCGGCCTCGGGCTGGGGCTCTACATCACGAAGCAGATCATCGAGCGGCACAGCGGCTCGATCTGGGTGGAGAGCAAGGAAGGGCACGGAACGACGTTCTACTTCGCGCTGCCCGCGTTCGAGGCGTCGGTCGGCGCGCTCCCTCCCCCGCAAGTCGTCGTGCAATCGTAGACTCTCCCGCGATGCTCCTCGCCGCCGCCCTCGTTCTGGAACTCTCCCGCGAATCCCTCACCGGCACGCACTATCGCTACCGCGAGTACGTGAACGGACTACCCACGGACAACTATGTTGTACGTAGGGCGCGGCTTCAGCCCGCCCCTCCCGGGGGAGGCGGGCTAAAGCCACGCCCTACGTTACGCTGGGTCGATGGACGCGTCGCGCGACGCGTGATCATTCGCGAAACCCCTCTCGAGCCCTACGCCCACGACTACGACGCCCTCACCGGCGTTCTCCTCCGCCGCACTCCTCTCTTCTTTCACGCGAAGCCCGCGCGTGTCTTCGACCCGAACCCCGTCGTCGCGCTGAACGATCCGACGCTGCAGGACGGCAACGACAATGCGGCCGCGGTTCCAGGCAGTGCATACGTCGATGTGGCGCTTCCCGATCTGGCGCTCGACGGTCCTCACGTCAAGCTCGTCGATCGCCAATCGCGCGACATCGCGCCTCCAGAAGGCGCGCTCGTGTTCGATCGCGAGCAGGACGGCTTCGAAGACGTCAGCGCGTACTTTCACATCGACCGCAATCAGCGCCATCTGCAATCGCTCGGCTACACCGGCGCGCGCGCGGTCGTTCCGTACGCCATCGAAGTCGACGCGCATGCCGCGAGCGGGAGCGACAATTCGTTCTTCATTCCGAGCTCGACCGACGCAGGCAAGGGCACGCTCTACTTCGGCGAGGGCGGCACCGACGACGCGGAAGACGCGGACCTGCTCGTGCACGAGTACTCGCACGCGGTGGTGGAGTGGATCGCGCCCGGCACGTTCGGCGGCGCGTTCGCTGGCGAGGCGCGCGCGATCGGCGAAGGCATCGGTGATTACTGGGCGTTCTCCGCGCACGTCGCCGCGCGGCGCGCGTCCGGACGCGATCCGTATTGCTTCGCCGACTGGGACGCGCGCTGCTGGCAGGACGCGGCATCCGAGAGTTGCGGCTACGCCGTGGGCAGCGACTGCCTGCGCCGTCTGGACAGCACGAAAACGATGGCGGACTACGACCACAACGAGACCTCGGGCGTCGAGCATCGCAACGGCGCGATCTGGTCGTCCGCCTTGCGCGAGATCCACGAGAAGCTCGGCAGGACGATCACGGACACGATCGTCGTCGAGTCGCTCTTCGGCGCGCCGCCGCGTCCGACGTTCGCGGTGATGACGCAGCGACTTCTCGAAGCCGATCGCCTCCTCAATCAAGGCGTGCATGCCGGCGTGATCTGCAGCGCGATGTACACGCGCGGCATCGTCACGCAGTGCGACATGACGCCGCGCGGCGAACGGACGCTCTTCCAATCGACCACACGCGATGTCCCGATTCCGGAGAACAGTCCGGTCGGCGTGACATCGACGATCACGATCACGGACACGCGCGCGATCGAGCAGCTCTTCGTGCGTGTCGACATCGAGCATCCCTCGCGCGGCGATCTGCGCGTCGAGCTCACCGCACCCGACGGCACGGTGATCCTTCTGCATCAACTCTCGAGCGCGCGCACACCGGACATCCACGTCTCGTATGGTCTGACCGCCGTTCCGTTCGAATCGCTCGACGCGCTGCGCGGTCGCAGCGCGGCCGGCGTCTGGACGCTCTTCGTCGCCGACCGCCGCCCGCGCGACGCCGGCTCATTCCAGTCGTGGGGCCTCGAGATCGTGTTTGCCGGCGATGAGCCGCAAGCGACCCGGCCGCGCGGCGAGCACGCGCAGATGATCCCGGTCGTCGCGAACGTGTTCGGACAGAACGGCAGATACGTTTCGGAAGTACGCCTTGCGAATCCGCACGACGCGGCGCGCAAGGCGACGCTGATCTTCACGCGCAGCGGTGAAGACGGACGGACGCATTTCGCCGCCGTGCAGGTGTCGCTCGCGGCGCGGCAGACGATCGCGTTCGACGATGTCGTCGAGCGCACGTTCCACACGTTCGGCAGCGGCACGCTCGAAGTTCTCGGCGACGTGATCGTGACGAGCCGCATCAATGGACAGCAGGTTCCGCCGAATCTCGACACGACGACATTCAACGCGCCGCCGCTGCTGGTCGCGTCGATGACGGAGGACATCGCGCGTTTCAACTTCGGGCTCGCGGAGACCGCGGGCGCGCGCGGAGTCGTGCGCCTCGGGGATGTTGCGGCAGAGCGCGAGCTGACGATCGAGCCGTTCAGTCACGTGCAGATTCCGATCGGCCCGGAGTTTCTCGAAGTGCGCGTCGTTGAAGGAGACGCGCGCGTCGCCGCGTACATCTCGCAGATCGGTGAGGACGAGATGTTCATCCCCGCCGAGACGGCCGCGGCAACGCGCACACGCGTCGCGCCGGTGATCACGACGCAGACGTCCGGTGATCCGCTGTGGCGCAGCGACCTGTGGCTCGGGTCACGCATCCCGACGCAGCTGCTCGTCGAGGCGATTCCCGGCGGCATCGTTGCGGTGACGAGTCCTAACGCGTTCGAGGATGTTCTCGCGCAGCTCTTCCACCGCACGGTCACGTTTGCCGCGCTGCGCGCGACCCTTCCGGAGGGCGTATTTGCCGCAACGCGGATCGTCACGCCAGGGACGACGCAGTTCGTGCCGTTCCTCAGCGACGGCCCCAACGAACAGCACCTGCTCTTCATCGAAAGCTCCGATTCCGTCCGCACGAACATCGGCATCGTCGCCGCCGCGCCCGCGTCCGCGGAGGTGATCGTCTTCGACGCGAGCGGCGCCGAGCTCGAACGCCACGCGCTCGCAACCCCGGGGGGAATCGCGCAGGTTCGCGTGACCGCGCACGTCGCGAACGGGCGGGCGGTGGTGCGGTTCACGAACGGGAAAGGACGCGCATACGCGTCGGTAATCGGAGAAGAGGCCACGTTCTTCGCTGGGATCAAATGACGTAGGGCGTGGCTTCAGCCCGCCCCTCCCGGGGAGGCGGGCTGAAGCCACGCCCTACGTTCGTGTATCCTTCGCCCGCCATGGCCCAACTCTCGCCCCAGCAGGCGCTGCCGGAGGCGCAAACGCTGGCGCAGCTCCCGCTCAAGATCCTCGACGAAGTGATCCGGCAACTGCGCAGCACGCGCAACGACATCATCCGGTTCGGCGTCTGGAACATCCGCAACCTCACCGACGACGACTTCAACAAGACCGACGACCGCAAGCTCCTCGGCTACTTCCGCCAGGACCTGCTCGAGACGCGTTTCCTCTCCAAAGGCCGCCGCATCGACCTCATTCAGCTCTGGCACTGGTTCGACGACCAGATGTCAGGCATCGAACCGCTGCTGATCGACACCGAGGAAGTCTTCCTGAACGTTCAGGACAAGGACCTCGAGAAAGTGCGCAAGCGCCTTCAGGAGATCCACTCCTTCCTGCCGACCTTGCGCGGCGACGACCTCGACGCTTTCCGGCGCGTGAAGTACAAGCTCCGCCGCACGGTGATGCGCCTGACCTACGACCTCCATCACCTGTTCAAGCGGCTCGAGAAGTACCGCAAGAACATCTTCGTGACGTCCGGCGCGCCGCCCATCGACCGCGACCGCATTCCGCTGGAGGCCGTAGTCGACATTCCGGAGCCGATCGCGATCGAAGAGCACGAGGAGTGATCTACAACTCCGCGCGCACCGTCTCTCCCTCGCGCACCGACACCTGCACCGTGTCCGCGATCGTCTCGTTGTCGTTCAACAGCAGCAGCGTGTAGCTGCCCGGTGCGACGTGCTCGAACGGCGTGGTGCCGGGGAACAGGTCGCGCGGCGTGGGCTGCGATGCCATGCGCGGGTACTGCATTCCCGTCGCGTCGAGCAGTCGCATGCGCTTGCGCTCGGAGTGCTTCGACTGCACGAGGATCGTGCCGCCCGGCGTCAGCGCAACGGTCTGCGTCGAGGGCGACGTGATCCGCGCCGTCTGCGCCGCGTATCCCGACGTCATCACTGTCGCGGTGTATTGGCCTGGTGCGAGTGACAGGTGAACGTCGGTCGAGCTTCCCTGTCCGAATCCCATGCTTCGGTCCGGGACGACGCGTCCCGCGCTGTCGAACACGGTGACGAACGCGCTGATCGCGCGGCCATCGCGACCGTCGACCACGCGCAGAGTCACACCATCGCCGCGCATGAGCCGGAACTCCAGACCGTCGCGGCCGGAGTCACCAAAGGTCTCCTCTTTCAGTTCGTTGCCGTAGCCGTCGCGGCTCGCCGTGATCTGGTACGAGCCCGGCGAGACGGACTCCATCGTGAAGTTGCCGTTCGTGTCCGTCGTTACCGCGCGCATGAAGCGCATTTCGCCCGACTGCGACGGACGGAAGTTCACCGTCGCTTCGGCGATCGGCTCGTTCGTTCCGGCGTCGATCACGCGTCCGCGCACCGAGGCGACTTTGTAGTCGATGTCGAACGTCGCTACGCCGCCGCGCACCTGGTACGTCGTCTGGTGCGGATTGAGGCGCTGGACGTCGGTGACCATCACCGTGTACTCGCCCTCTTCGAGTCCGCTCACGCTGTAGTTGCCCGATTCGTCGGCGCTCGTGCTGGCGTTTGCGCGCGAGCCGCCGCGCGGCTGGAACATCACCATTGCGCCGCCCATCGGCATTCCGTTGCGCGTCACTCGTCCACGCACGACCGTGTCGCCGCGGAATTCGAGAGTCACCTGTTGCGCGCTGCCGGCCGTGACTTCGACAGTCTGTGTGCCTGACGAGCGCCGTTCCATGAACGACTGCGAAGAAGTGGTCGCCGAGACCTGCACCGTTCCGGTCGCCGCGCCTTCGATGCGGAAGTTCCCCGATGGATCGACCGCCGCGGAAGACGACGTGCGGCCGCTGCGCGCCGTCACCGTGGTGCCCGCGAGCTCTTTCTCGGTGAGTCCCGTGACGCGTCCGTAAACCGTGCCGCCGGTGCGCAACTGAATGCGGATGTTCCCGCCGCTGCTGACGTCGACATCGTCGGCAACGCCGTCGACGTAGCCGGTTTTGCTCGCGGTGAAACGATAGCGCGCCGCGGAGAGCGAGCCGAACTCGAACTGCCCGGACGCGTTCGTGCGTGCGCTGTCGCCTGACATCCCTGTCGCCGTGAAAGCGGAGACCTCGGCGTCGGCCACCGGCATGCCGCTGTCAGTGACGACCGTGCCGGTCACGCGCTGTCCGCCGGAGAGCTGCACGTCCATGCGCATCTCGCGGCCCTTCAGCGTGACCGTCTTCGACGTCGCGACGTATTTCGGATGCGAGATCTCGAACGTCTCCTCGCCGGGATCGAGGGACTCCAGTGAGAACTCGCCGTTCGAGTCGGTCATCGCGCGACGCATGCCGCCGCCACGCGCGAACGAGCCGCTCGGCGACGGCCGGACCTCCACGGTCGCTTCGGAAAGCGCGGCGCCGTTCGGGCCCGTGACCTTGCCGACGAGACGCACTCCCGTTTCGAGCTCGATCACGACGTCGCTCGTGGTCTTCCCTTCCACGACGTCGACATTGCTTCGGCCATTTGCGTATCCGGGTGCCGAGGCGACGACGTTCATCGCGCCGATGGGGACGTTCTCCAGCGTGAACGAGCCGTCTTCGCTCGTGAAGGACTTGAGCTGCGGCGGTCCCATCATCACCATCATTCCGCCGCCGCGCGAGGTCGACACGCCCGCCTGGAACGACGTGATCGCCTTGTTCGTCCCCTTCTCGATGACGCGACCGGTCACGCGTCCGCCCGCGGGAAGATCGATGACCACATCGCGCGCGGGAGCGGTCAGGCTGCGCTGCTCCTGGATGAAGTCCGCTTCCTTGCGGAGCATCACGCGCATGACGCCGGGTGAGAGACCGCCGAGGGTGAACGAGCCATCGGGACCAGTGACGGTGACGGAGTCCCCGCCGCCGAGGTTGTGGACGTTCACGTCCGGGATGCCCACGCCGCCGCGCGTGACGCGGCCGCTGATCTCCACCGCCGGCTCGAGCGTCGTCTCGATGGTGGGCGCGCCCGCGGTCGTGACGTTCTGTGCGCGGACCTGCTTCGTCGCGTAGCCTTCGCGCTTGAACGAGAAGTCGTACGTTCCTTCCTTCACTCGCAACGTGAACGTGCCGTCGCTCGCGCTGCGGACCGCGTCTTCTTCGTCGCCCATCGCCCCGGCGATGATGATGCTGCGCATGATCATGCCGCCGCCGCGCGCGCCGGCGGGCGTTTCGGTCGCGGTGACGGAGACGCCGGGAAGCGGATCACCGTTCGCGTCCTTGACCACTCCGTTGACCGCGATGCCGGTCGGAATGAGCAGCACGACTCCGCTCTTGCGCTCCGCGGCAGCGAGGTGCAGCGTCTCGCCCTTCGCTTCCGGCAAGCCTTTCTTCGTCGCGCGCAGGCGGAGGTCTTCATCCGCGGAGATGCGCAAGCTGAAGCGTCCGTCCGGACCGCTCATGCTCCGGATGCCGCTGTCGCGCATCATGCGCATCGGCGGCATCATCCGCGTCATCGAGTCGCCGCCGGCCGCTTCAGGCGCAACCGTGGCGGCGACCACCGGCTTCTTTTCCTCATCGACGACAACGCCGCTCACTCGCGCGTACTGCGTCATCGAAATGTCTTTCGACGCTTGCTGCCCCGCGGTCACCGTGACTTCGGCGTTTCCTACCGCGAATGCCGGATGCGACGTGAAGATCGAGTACGCGCCCGCGGGTACGTTGATCGAGTAAGTGCCCTTGGCATCCGTGATGGCGGTGAGTCCTCCCATCTCCAGAAGGAAAAATCGGCGTGAGCCGCCGAGGCTCACGATTGCGCCGGCGACCGGCATCTTCGTTTTCGAGTCGACGACGCGGCCGGAGACGACGGACGCCTTCTCCAATTTCACCGTCGCCGACGACTTGCCGATCGAATCGGACGTGCGCTGCGCGATGAACGCGTCCTTGCGCGCGGTCAACATCGACCACTTCGCCGGCGCGTGCGCGATCGCAAACGCGCCGTCCTCGCCGGTCGTCGCGAGTGGCCATTGATCGAGGAAGATCGTCGCATTCGCGACGGCCGTTTTGCCGTCGGCGGCGACGACGCGTCCGCTCACGGAGGATCCTGCGACGAGTGCGCGATTCAACTTGCTCGCGGGTGTGTTCGGGCTCAGGAACGTCTCTTCGTCGATCGCGAAGTCGGGATGAATGACGTTGATGCGGCCCGCACGCTTGAGGTCGAGCGCGTCGTAGCGTCCCTGCTCGTCCGTGCGCACGATCGAGTCTGTGCCGCCGTACGAGATTACGACCGTTGCGTTCGGGACCGGCTTGCCGGCCGAGGTGATCGTGCCTTTGCGCGTTTCGCGTTTTGCGAGCGCGATCGCGCCGGCGTCTTCGTCCTTCTCCACGCGCCGCGCCTGCGGTTCGTAGCCGGCCGCGTCCATGCGCAGCTCGACGACCGGATCCTTCGGCGACGGCAGCGAGAACGCTCCCTTCGCGTCGGTCTGCGTCGACTCGAGCGGGACGCGAACGGGCGATTGCGAGAGCAGGCGCACGCGGCGTGCTTCCGGCGTCTCCGGTGTGTAGATCGATACGCGCGCGGCGCTGACGGGCGCGCCGTCGATGGTCATGACGCTGCCGCTGATCGCGGCCGAGGCAGGAAGCGCGAGCAGGGAGAGAAGGAGCGCGGTGGCGAGGTTCGTGCGCATGGCGTGAAGTATGACGCCGCAATCTCGGAACAGTTCCCGTCTTGCCCCTGTTGCCACCAAAGGTGAAAGGCAAAAGAGAAAAGAGAAAAGTAGCTGCGCCTCCGGTCGAAGGTGTGGCGGCTGGCGAAGCAACTTTCTCCTTTTCTCTTTTCTCTTTCTCCTGCGAGCGAAGCGAGCGTCCCTCATGAGAGCCGCATTGCTTCTGGCTGTGGTTGCCATGGCCAACACCTGCATGACGGCGAAAGTCGCGGAGAACGCGGGAGCCGACACCGTGGAGATCAACACCATCGCCCGCGGCGGCCATGCCGCTGAGTCCGAGCGCAACGCCGTTCTGGCGACGAACGAATCCGATTACCGCCGCCGCTGGGAAGAACTGATCGGCGGCGGCGATGTTCCGAACGTCGACTTCGATCGCGGCGTCGCGGTCTTCCTCTTCGCCGGCATGCGCAACACGGGCGGGTGGTCGATTCAGCCGAATTCGGCGCGCATCGAAGCCGACGGCACGGCTGTGATCGACGCGAAGGTGCAGGGTCCACCGCCCGGCGGAATCGTCACGCAGGCAATCACGTATCCGTACGCGGTGGTCGTCGTATCGAGCCGCGACGTGAAGAAGGTGCGCTGGCCGGAGTGAGACGCCGCAAGCCGGTTCGTTCGGAGCTGTTGAAGGAGCGTCTCGATCAGCTCGTGGCGACGTTCGACATCTCGACCATCGAGCCCGATCCGCTCCAGCTCGTGCTGCGCTTCGACGATCCGCTCGACCAGGAAGTCGCGGGACTCATCGCCGCCGCGTTCGCATACGGCCGCGCCGACATCATCGTCGCGAACATCGGCGTCGTGCTCGCGCGGATGAAGCCTTCGCCGTATCGCTATCTGAAAACATTCGACGCGCGCGAAGCCACGAAACGATTCGCCGGCTTCGCGCATCGCTTCCACAAGACGCCGGACCTCGTTGGGTTCCTGGAGATTCTCGCGAACGTGATCGAAGAGCACGGATCGATCGGAGCGCTCTTCAAATACTGCTACGACGAACGCGAATCCGATATCTCGGGATCGCTTTCCCGTTTCACGCAAACAGCACTGGCAACGGGCAACGGGCAACTGGCAACGATCAGATACCTCCTCACGAACCCGGAAGATGGCTCCGCATGCAAACGCATGAACCTCTACCTCCGCTGGATGGTTCGCCGCACGCCGCCCGATCTCGGGCTCTGGACGTTCGTCGATCCCGCGAAGCTGGTCATGCCGCTCGACACGCACGTCCATCGAATCGCAACCTTCCTCGGACTCAGCGAGCGCAAGTCCGGTGATTGGAAGGCCGCACGCGCGCTCACCGACAATCTCGCCCGTTTCGACGCCGCCGATCCCGTGCGCTACGACTTCGCCCTTTGCCGCCTCGGCATCCTCGATCTCTGCTCGCGCAAACAAAAGAAGGAGAACTGCGACGTGTGTCTTTTGCGCGACGTGTGCAGATTTCCTGTGATGTAGACGCCTAGCCGTCCAAATTTCCGTCCCCAAAATCCAAGGCTTTGGAAACAAACCCCCTGCATTCGGAAATCTGGCAAGCGATTCAACGTTTCGAATCAACGAATTAGCGCCATTTTTCGCACGGCACCCTCATTGAATCGTCCTCTCGCCTCGTCATGCGCCGGTCCCTCGTCACGAATGCCCTGATCGCCCTCCTTACTCTCGGAGTGATCCTCGGCGCGTTCGTTTCCTTCCAGCGCAAGCGCTCCACCTTCGAGCGCATCGACTTCATCTTCCAGCGCTCGCACGGAGTCATCGTCGTGCAGAGCGTCGACCCTGACAGCGGCGCGGAAGCGGCGGGTCTGCGCGCGGGCGATCAGATCCTGCTCATCGGCGACACGCCGACGACCGAGGTCGAAGGTCTGCAGAAAACGTTGCGGCGCATCGGCCAGAACGTGCCGATGCTCATCTCGCGCGACGGCGAGATGCGCAGGCTGCAATACAGACCGCCGGAGCTGAAGGTCGACTATCCCTATCTCATCCTCAGCTTCATCGGCTTCCTCTATCTCGCCATCGGACTCTTCACGCTCTTCCGCGGCGAGACGAGCGAGAGTCGCCTCTTCTACTTCGTCACGCTCCTGTCGTTCATCGTCTACGTCTACACGCCCGCGGGCGACATCGACTGGAGCTACAAAGTCCTGCAGATGACCGAGGAGTTCGCGCGGATCTTTCTGCCGCCGCTGACTCTGAACTTCTTCCTGCTCTTCCCGCGTCCGATCCTTCGCGACAAGAGATGGATCGCGGCGATGTATTTTCCGCCGACGCTGCTCGCGCTGTGGAACGTCGACCTGCTGCTGTTCAACAACACGGTCGGTGTGGCCGCTCCGCAACGCGCGCTCGAGGTCATCCTGCGCTGGGAGCAGCTCGACTTCGCGATCTACTTCACTCTCGCGGTCGTCGCGCTGGCGTTCACGTATCGCCAGGCCGCGGCCATCGGCAAGAAGCAGATCAAGTGGATCTACCTCGGACTCACGCTCGGCTTCCTGCCGTTCATCACGCTCTACCTGATCCCGTTCATGATCACCGGCCACGTCCGGCCGGTATACACGACCATCTCCATCCTGCCGCTGGCGTTCATTCCGCTGGCCTTCGCCGTCTCGATCCTCAAGTACAAGTTGTGGGACGTCGAGGTGGTGATCAAGGAAGTGCTCGCGTACTCGGTCACCTTCGTCTTCGGCATCATCGCCTTCTCGACGGTGAACCTCATCCTCTCGCGCGTGATCGAAGAGCGCTCGGCGCTGGAGCGCAACTTCCTCGCGTTCACATCCGGACTGCTGATCGCCGGCGTACTGATTCCGGTGAAGGGGAAGATCGAGTCGGTGATCGAGATGATCCTGTATCGCGAGGCCTACCGTCATCGCCGGACGATGACGGACTTCGCGCAGGAGCTCGCAACATTCCACGACGCGCACGAGCTGATCGCGATGATGCGCGAGCGTTTGCGCGCGACGCTGCACATCGACCGGATGAACCTCTACATGCGGGACGGCGCATCGCTGCTCATCTACGATCCCGAGGGGACCGTGCCGCGACGGATGTCCGAGGATGATCTCGAAACGATTCCGAAGGAAGGGCCGATGGTGCTGAGCGCGCCGCGCCTTCCGGACAAGACCGATGTGCCGTGGAAGCTCCTCCAGGCGGGATATCGCTACGTCTTTCCGCTGCGCAATCGCGGCGAGCTGCAGGGGCTGTTGCTCCTCGGCACGCGGCGAGGCGAGGAGCCGCTGTCGCGCGACGATCTCCATCTGATCGGCACGCTCACCGCGCCGGTCGCGCTCGCGATCGAGAACTCGCGTTTGTACGGAAAGCTGCGGCGCCAGCTCGAAGAGATCCGTGCGCTCAAGGAGTACAACGAGAACATCATCGAGTCGTCGCTCTCCGCGATTGCGGTCGTCGGCAGTGACGGCACGGTGCTGACGGCGAACAATGCGTTCTGGGAGCTGGTCGGCGCGGATCATTCGACCGAGTCGATCTCCGAGCTCTTTCCGCCCTACGACGAGCTGCGGTCCACCAGCGCGCGCACGATCACGACGCACTTCATCAACGCTGACGGCGTGGAGAAGGAAGTCACGCTCACCGCGAGCCCGCTCTCCGCGGGCGACGTAGCGGACGGTGCGCGCGTGCTCGTCATCGGCGACGTCACCGACCGCGTGCGGCTCGAGCGCGAGCTGCAGGACAAGGAGCGTCTCGCCTCCCTCGGCCTCCTCGCCGCGGGCGTCGCGCACGAGGTCAACACGCCGCTCACGGGCATCTCGTCCTATGCGCAGTTGCTGCTCGCCGAGACGTCCGAGGACGATCCGAAATACCGGCTCCTGAAGAAGATGGAGCAGCAGACGTTCCGCGCGTCCAGTCTCGTCAACAATCTCCTCGACCTCATCGCCAACCGTCCCCCCTCGCGCGAGATCGTCAACGTCGACGAGCTGGTGCTTGCGACGGTCATCCTCCACGAAGATCTCCTCAAGGCCAAAGGCATCCAGGTCCACACCGACATCGCCCCTCTGAAAGTGCGCGGGAACTTCCACGACCTCCAGCAGGTTCTGACCAACATCCTTCTCAATGCCCGCGACGCGGTCGCGGAAGGCGGGAACATCTGGGTGAAAGTCGGGGAAGAGCGCGACTGCGTCGTGATCCGCGTTCGGGACGACGGCAAGGGCATCCCCGCCGACATCATCGGAAGAATCTTCGATCCGCTCGTGACCACGAAACGCGGTCAGGGCGGAACGGGTCTCGGCCTCGCCATCAGCCGCCGTATCATCGACGCGACCGACGGCGAGATCGACGTTGTCAGCACCATTGGCAACGGAGCCGAGTTTTCGATTAAGTTGCCGCGAGTGGAAAGACCTGTAGGCAGTATGTAAGGCGGGCTTCAGCCCGCCCCATCGAGATGCAGGCGGGCTGAAGCCCGCCCTACATTCATGAGAGTTCTGATCGTCGACGACGAAGAAGTTCTGCGAGACGTACTCGACGCCGTTCTGCGGCGCGAGGGCTTCGACGTCGTCTGCGCGGTCAGCGGCGAAGAAGCGCTGAACATGCTCGAGAGCGAGGACATCGACCTGGTGATCCTCGACGTCATGCTCCCCGGCATCAGCGGCATCGACACGATGCGGGCCATTCGCATCGCCAATCCGCACCTGCCGGTCATCATCATCACCGCGTTCTCGTCCATCGACGGCGCGATCGACGCGATGAAGCAGGGCGCCTTCCACTACATCCCCAAGCCGTTCAAGAACGAAGAAGTCGTCCTCACGGTCAACAAGGCTCTCGAGCAGCGCCGTCTCTCGAACGAGAACGAGCGCCTCAAGGCCGAGCTGTCGGAGAAGTACGCCTACTCGAACATCATCGGCAAGAGCGAGATCATGCGGAAGGTCTTCGACCTGATCCGCCTCGCCGCGCCGTCGCGCTCGAACATCCTCATTCAAGGCGAGTCGGGCACGGGCAAGGAGCTGGTGGCGAAAGCCATCCATCACGCCAGCCCTCGCGCGCGCAACGCGTTCGTGACGGTCAACTCCGGATCGCTGCCGCCCGAGCTGCTCGAGTCGTCGCTCTTTGGCCACATGAAGGGCGCGTTCACCGGCGCGATCGCCACGAAGCGCGGACTGTTCGAGGTCGCGGACGACGGCTCGATCTTCCTCGACGAGATCGGCAACATCAATCTCGAGACGCAGGCGAAGCTGTTGCGCGTGATCCAGGAAAAGGAGTTCATGCGTCTCGGCTCGGTGGAGACGGTGAAGGTCGACGTGCGCATCATCGCCGCGACCAACGCCGACCTGCAGAAGCTGATGGCCGATCACCGCTTCCGCGAGGATCTCTACTACCGCCTCAACGTCATCACCATCCAGCTCCCGCCGCTGCGCCGCCGCCGCGAGGACGTCCCGCTGCTCGTGCAACACTTCCTCCAGAAGTACTCGGAGGAGAACAAGCGCCGCGTGCGCGAGGTGACGGCGGACGCGATGCGGATTCTGCTCGATTACTCGTGGCCGGGGAACGTGCGCGAGCTCGAGAACACGATCGAGCGCGCGGTCGTGCTCTGTATCGGCGATCGCATTACCCCTGAGCTGCTACCAGACTATCTGCGCTTCCCGACGCGCACCGACCAGCCGGCGATGGTCGTCCCCGCCGAAGGGATCTCGCTCAAGGACGCGGTCTCGAACTACGAGCGCACGATGATCCTGCAATCCCTCGAGCTCGCGAACGGCGTGCAGAAACGCGCCGCCGAGCTGTTGCAGGTGAAGCCCTCGACACTGAACGAGATGATGAAGCGCCTCGGCATCCACGCGAAGTCGAACGCGATCGCCGAGGAAGAAGTGCTCGCGGACACGTAGGGCGCGGCTTCAGCCCGCCCTTCTCGTGGGTGGGTGGCCCCCGCCCGCCCGAGAGGCGGGCTGAAGCCACGCCCTACGTTGCGCGGCGCCACATCAGCTTCACCAACCCATACGCGCTGACCACCACCCACGACCCCTCCATCAGAATCAGTCCCGCCTGACGGGTCGTGATCGCGGCTGCCACGAGCATCGCGCCGCCGAAGAGATTCAATAACTGGTACGCGTACGTTTCCACGCGCATCCGCTCCATCTGATGCGCCGCGTACGCGATCAGCACCATCACCGCTCCGGCAATCGAGATTGCTTGCATCACCATTATGATCACCGCCACTTATGACACGCCGGATCGTCCTCAGCGTCGTCCTCTCACTGATTTGCACCGCCGCGTTCGCGCAACAGACGATACCCTCGCCCGCCGAATTTCTCGGCTATCCGATCGGCGAGCGGTTCACGCCTCACCATCGCATCCTCGCGTACTTCGACGAGCTCGCGAAGCGGTCGAGCCTCATCACCGTTCGCACGATCGGCACTACCTACGAAGATCGGCCGCTCGTCCTCGCCACCATCACCGCGGCGAAGAACCACGCGCGCCTCGACGCCATTCGCGCGAACGTGGCCACGCTCGCGCGCGGTGAAGGCGATGCGGCGGCGCTGACGAAATCGACGCCCGCGATCGTCTGGCTCGCGTTCGGAATCCACGGCAACGAGTCGTCGTCCGCCGAGTCGTCGATGATGGTCGCGCACGCGCTGCTCACCGATCCCGACCTCAGTCGCCACCTCGACGACCTCGTCGTCCTCATCGATCCGCTCGAGAATCCCGACGGGCGCGAGCGCTATCTGCAATGGTTCCATCGCACGCGCGGCATTCGCGCAAACTCCGACCCCGACGCGTACGAGCATCAGGAGCCATGGCCCGGCGGCCGCTTCAATCACTACCTCATCGACATGAATCGCGACTGGGCGTGGCAGTCGCAGAAAGAGACCATCGCGCGCGTCGCCGCCTACCGCGAGTGGAACCCGCAGGTCTTCGTCGACTTCCACGAGATGTTCTTCAACTCGTCTTACTTCTTCCCGCCGGACGCGAAGCCGATCAACGCGAATCTGCCCAAGGCTGTCGAGGACTGGCTGGACGTCTTCGGCCGCGCGAACGCGGCTGAGTTCTCGCGCCGCGGCTGGTCGTTCTTCGTGGCCGAGCGCTTCGATCTCTTTTATCCCGGCTACGGCGACTCCTGGCCTTCGCTGAACGGCGCGATCGGCATGACCTACGAGATGGCCGGCGGCGGCCGCGCGGGCTCCGCGATCGAGCGCGAGGACGGAACGGTGCTCACGCTCGCGGACCGCGCGCTGCGTCACTACACGACGGGCATCACCACCGTCCGCACCGCCGCGCAGCACCGTGCGGAGCTGCTGCGCTATACGTACGACGCCGCGCGCGCACAGATCGACGGCGGGAAGAGCACGTTCCTCATCGTTCCCGGCTCGCCGAATTTCGACGCGCTCGTTTCGCTGCTGCAGAAGCAGGGCGTGCGTGTGGACACGCTCACCGCCCCGTCGACGATTCGCGCGACGCGCATCGATCGCGACGCGACGGACTCCCACCTGTTCCCGGCCGGCACCGCCGTCGTCTCCACGCGTCAGCCCCTCGGCGCGCTCGCGAATACGCTGCTCGAAAAGACGCCCGTGTTCGGCAAAGGCTTCGTCGAAGAGCAGCGTGAGAAGGCCGACGCGGACGAGCCGGATGAGTTTTACGACCTCACGACCTGGTCGCTTCCGCTGGCGATGAACGTCGAAGGCTGGGTCACGCAGGCGGCGGTGCCCAACACGAAGGAGCTGCAGAAATCGCAGCCGGCCGCGTTCCGCGCCGCGCAGTACGGCTATTTAGTCGACGCACGCGATCCGCAGCTCTATCGCTTCGCCGGAAAGCTGCTCGAAGGCGACGTGCGCTTCAGCGTCGTCGACAGCGACATCAGCATCGGCGACCAGGGCTACGCGCGCGGATCGCTGATCATCCTCAAAGGCAACAACGAGAAAGACCTCGACGCGCGCCTGCAGTCGATCGCGCAGTCGAGCGGCGTGAACGTGGTGACGCTGGAATCGGGTTGGATGGGAGGCATCGCCTTCGGCTCGGAGAAAGTGCATCACGTGAAGGATCCGAAGATCGGACTCGTCGGCGGTCCGGGCAGCGATCCGACTTCGTTCGGCATGCTCTGGCACACGCTCGACGTCGACACGCCGATTCCGCACAGCGTCCTCTCCGCGGAGTCCTTGCGCAATCTCGAGCTGCATGACTACGAAGTGCTCGTTTTCCCTGACGGGAACTACGCCGACCGCGTCGGCAAGCGCGGCATCGAGAAGCTCAAGCTGTGGGTGAGTGAAGGCGGCACGATCGTGGCGGTGAAAGGCGCGAGCGCGTTCCTTCGCGAGAAGGACGTCGAGATCTCGAAGCTCAAGCCGTGGGAGCCGCCGAAAAAGAAGGACGACGACAAGACTCCGCCGCCGTCCGAGCGCTATTTCGATTTCCGCATCCCCGGCTCCGCGTTCCGCACGACGATGAACGAGCGCTCGTATCTGACGTTCGGCGTCCCACGGCCGCCGGCGGTGCTCGTCGAAGGCACCGGCGCGTTTCTCCCGCTGCCGAAGAAGGTCGACAACATCCTCACCATCGACGCGAAAGAGCCGCTCGTCTCCGGCATCGCCTGGGACGAATCGCTCGAGCGCATCAAGGGATCGGTGTACGTCGTCAGCGAGCCGTCGGGACGCGGCCAGGTCATCACGTTCGCGGACGACCCGCACTTCCGGCTTTTCTGGAGAGGGACGCTACCGATCTTTTTGAACGCGGTTTTATACAGTCCGTCGTTCCCGCGGTGAGAAACGTAGGGCGTGGCTTCAGCCCGCCCGCACTCGGGAGAGGCGGGCTGAAGCCACGCCCCACATGCCGTAGAGAGAATCGTGACCGAGGTACGATCGGCGGATGCTTGCGGTCTCCGATCCTGTACTCGAAGTGGTCAAGCGGACGTGGGGATTCTCCTCCCTGCGTCCGCTGCAGCGACACGCCATCGACGCAGTCCTTGCCGGACGCGACTCGCTCCTGGTCGCGCCAACCGGCGGTGGGAAGTCGCTCTGCTTTCAGGCGCCGGCGCTGCTGCTCGATGGATTGACGGTCGTCGTCTCGCCGCTGATCGCTCTGATGAAGGATCAGGTCGACGCGCTCGTGTCCATCGGCGTGGCCGCGGCGGCATTGAACAGCACGACGCCGCCGGACGAGCAGCGTTTCATCGAGCGCGAGGCGGTGGAAGGTTCGGTGCGGCTGCTGTTCGTCTCGCCTGAGCGTTTGGCCACCGGCTCGATGCGCACGCTGCTTCGGCGGGCGCGGGTGCGTGCGTTCGCGATCGACGAGGCGCATAGCATCAGTCATTGGGGCCACGACTTCCGTCCCGAGTACCGTCAGCTCGGCGAGATCCGCGACGCGTTTCCGGAGGCGTCGATTCATGCGTTCACGGCAACGGCCACGGAGCAGGTTCGCTCCGACGTCTGCACGCAGCTTCGTCTGCGCGACCCGCTCATGCTGGTGGGTGATCTCGATCGGCCGAACCTTCGTTACCGCGTCCTGCCGCGCAACGACGAGATCCGCCAGATCGAAGACGTGATCCGCCGTCATCCGGGCGAGGCGGGCATCGTGTACTGCATTCGCCGCAAAGACGTGGACTCGACGGCGGCAGCGCTGTCTTCGCGCGGGCATCGCGTGACGGGTTATCACGCCGGGATGGAACAGGAGGAACGGCGCGCGGCGCAGGAAGCGTTCGCGTCCGAGCGCGTGGACATCGTGGTGGCGACGGTGGCGTTCGGAATGGGCATCGATCGCTCGAACGTGCGCTTCGTCATTCATGCCGGGATGCCGAAGTCGATCGAGCACTATTCGCAGGAGGCCGGCCGCGCCGGCCGCGATGGTCTCGCCTCGGAGTGTGTGCTGCTGCACGACTCGGGCGATGCGATGACCTGGAGCCGGATCCTCGAGCAAAGCATCTCCGATCCTCGGCAGCTCGACGTCGCGATGGCGCACGTCGAGGCGATGAATGGCTACTGCCTATCCGGCAATTGCCGGCACCGCGCGCTCGTCGAGCACTTCGGCGGTCACTGGACTCTCGACGCCTGCGACGCCTGCGATCTCTGCCTCGGCGAGCTCGAGACCGTGCCTGATGCCACAACGATCGCGCAGAAGATCCTTTCCTGCGTCGTCCGCGTGCGCGAGTCGTTTGGGGCGGGTCACGTGGCCAGCGTGCTCCGCGGGGAACGCATCGCGCGTGTGCTCGATCGACAGCACGACGCGCTGTCCACATTCGGGCTGCTCGCGGAGCACGGCAGGGACGAGGTGAGAAGCTGGATCGCGCAGCTCGTGGCATCCGGCGCACTCGCGCAGGAGGGCCATCCGCGGCCCGTGCTTCGCCTCGGTCCCGCGGCGCGCGTGATCCTTCGCGGCGAATCCGCGGTGCGCCTGCTGCAATTCGGCGGCGCGACCTCGCGCGACGCGGATGACGAATGGGCGGGCGTGGATCGCGAGCTGTTCGAGGCGTTGCGAGCGTGGCGTCGGGATACCGCGGCGGCGCGCAACGTAGCGGCGTTCGTGATCCTCGGCGACCGCACGCTGCGCGAGATCGCGGCCGTGCGTCCGTCGACAAAACCACGCCTCGGAGCGATCGGCGGAATCGGAGAGGTTCGGCTGCGCGATCACGGTACGGCGTTGATGGAAGTCATCGACGCGACGTGTGTCGCAAAGGAGCTCGATCGCGATGCGATGGTCACCCCCGCACGAACGCCGCGGCCGCGATCGAGCACGTCCCGAACGACGCCCGCGAAAGCGGAAGCGGTGAGACTCCTTCAGCAGGGCGCCACGATCGAGGAGGTGATGGAGCACACGCGACGGGCACGGTCCACTGTCATCGGCGATCTGTGCGAGCTCATCGAAGACGGCCGCGCTCCGTCGCCGCTGCGCACTTGGGTGAGCGAAGAGGTGGAGGATCAAATCCGCCAAGCAGCGGAGCAGGCGGGCATCGAGCGCCTGCGCCCGATCAAGGACATCGTCGGCGACGCGGTGTCATATGACGAGATCCGGATCGTGGTGGCGACGATTCGGCGAAATGGAGAAACCCAATGAGTGAAAAGATCGACATCTCCGACGCTAAGGCACGCTTCTCCGAGCTCGTCGAACGAGCCGAGGCCGGGGAAGAGATCATCCTCGTCCGCGGCGGTCGGCCCGCCGCGCGCCTGGTGCCGCTTCGCAGTTCGTCCGTGAAGCGTAAGCCCGGACGGATGCGTGGGCGCATCCGTATCGGACGCGACTTCGATGCGCCTTTGCTCGCATGAGGCCGCATCGAATGGCACACGCGCTGCACGCTCAGACCTCGACGGTGGATCGGAAGGCGAGCCTGCCCCTCGCGGACGCGCAGGGCAGCAGGCAGACCCTTCCGCCTGTGCAGTAAGCCCCCGGGGTTTTGTGGTAATCCCCGACGCGACGAGCGACCGACAGGACCACCGCCAGGGAATGCCGCGGGAGCGTGTCTCGCGGCATTTCTGTTTTACATTGCAAACGATGTCCATCCGCCCGCCCGCCGTTGCAGGCACGTTCTACGAAGGGACGCGCGATCGCCTCACGCAGCAGGTCGACGCCTGCTTCGCCGCGAATCCGCCTGCGCCCTCGCGCAAGGAACGTTTCCTCGGCGCGGTCGTGCCGCACGCCGGCCTCATGTACAGTGGACACGTGGCCGCGGCGTTCTACGCGCTCGCGGACTTGCCGAGGCGCTTCATCATCCTCTGCCCGAATCACACCGGCGCGGGTCACTTCGCGGCGATCAATCGCGAGGGTGCGTGGCGGACGCCGCTGGGCGAGGTCGCGATCGACACGCGACTAGCCGATTCGCTGATGGCGTTGACGCCGCTTCTCGCGGAGGACGCGCGGGCGCACGCGCGCGAGCACTCGCTCGAAGTGCAGCTCCCGTTTCTGCAGCGTCTTCTCGGCGAGTTCACCTTCGTCCCCATCTGCCTCGGCGCCCATCGTTTCGATTACGCGAAAGAGATCGGCGACGCGATCGCGCAGCTTTTGCGGAGCGAACGCGACGTCGCCATCCTCGCCAGCTCGGACCTCAATCATTACGAAGACCAGAGCTCGACGCTGCGCAAGGACCAACTCGCGATCGATCAGGTCCTGGCGCGCAATCCGGAAGTGCTCTGGCGCGTCGTCGATGAGTACGACGTCTCGATGTGCGGCTTCATCCCCGCGACGACGATGCTCATCGCGGCAAACGCCCTCGGTGCGACCGAGGCGCGTTTGATCAAACACGCGACTTCGGGCGACGTGAATGGGGATTACTCGCACGTGGTGGGATACGCTGCGCTTCTCGTATCCTGAAATCCACGATGCGTATCGTCTTCGCCACCGCCGAGGTTTCTCCGATCGCCAAGACAGGCGGGTTGGGGGACGTTTGCGGATCGCTGCCGAAGGCGCTGGCGAAGCTGGGGCATGAGGTCGTGATCTTCCTGCCGTTTTACCGGCAGGCGCGGCATTGGTTCGAGAAGAACGGCGTCACGCCGTACCAGTTGATGCCGACGGTGACGATCGCGTGGGCGAACTGGATCGCGGAAGCCACGTTCCTGCGGACCACTTTGCCGGGGACAGAGATCCCGCTGATCCTCGTCGCGAACGACTTCTTCTTCGAGCGCGATCAGATCTACGCGCGCGCGGACGACGGCTTCGACGACTTCCTGCTGCGCTACACATTCTTCTCACGCGCGGTGATCCGCGGCTGCGAGCTGCTCGACCTGCAACCGGACATCCTTCACGCGCATGACTGGCATACGGCTTTGCTGCCGGTGTATCTCCATTCGGGACTGCGCGGCCAGCCGCACTTCGCGAGAACGCGCTCGGTCTACACGATCCACAATCTGAACTATCAGGGCGCAGCCGGACCGGACGCGTTCGCACTGACGGGACTGCACAGTCGTTACTGGGCGCCGGACGCGCTCGAGCACTTCGGCACGCTCAATCCGATGAAAGGCGGCATCCTCTTCGCCGATCAGGTGACGACGGTGTCGCCGACGTATTCGTACGAGATTCGGTCGCGCGAGCTCGGCGCGGGTCTCGACGGCGTGCTGCGCGCGATGTCGTACAAGTTCACCGGCATCGTCAACGGCATCGACACCGAGGAGTGGGACCCGGCGAGCGATCCGCTCCTGCCGGCGAACTACGACGCCGACACGCTCAGGGACAAGGCGAAGAACAAGCGCGCGCTGGTGTTGGAAGCGGACCTCAAGTTTTTTTCTGCGAAGGTCCCGTTGATTGGAGCCGTCTCGCGGCTCGTCGGGCAAAAGGGATTTCAGCTGCTCATCCCGATGCTCGACCGCCTGCTCGCCGCGGGCGCGCAGGTCGCGCTTCTCGGCAGCGGCGAGCCGGAGCTCGAACAGGCGCTCGTGGAGATCGCGGCGCGGCATCCGGATCGCTGCCGCGTATGGATCGGGTTCGACAACGCGCTCGCGCATCGCATCTACGCGGGAGCGGACATGTTGCTGATGCCGTCGATTTACGAACCGTGCGGTCTCAATCAGATGTACGCGCTGCGTTACGGCACGATCCCGATCGTTCGTCTGACCGGCGGTCTGGCGGACACGGTGATTCCCTTCGACGGCACGAACCTCGAGCAGGCCAACGGATTCGGCTTCGTCGCCGCGCACCCGGTCGAGCTCTATCTCGCGACGTGGGTGGCGATGCTGAACTTCAAGGATGGGGACGTGTGGAAGTCGCTGCAGGCGAATGGGATGGCAACCGACTTTTCGTGGGAGCGCTCTGCGAAAGAATACGAGCGCATCTACCAGTTGGCGGGCGGCCGTTGAAATCCACCGCTTACGCAGAATGCCACGACGCGATCGTCGCGGTCTGGAGCGATGAGGGAGGGGGCACCCTCGACGACATCGCGCTGATGGCGACGATCAATTCCGTTCTGGCGAATCGCTTCCCACATTTCTTCTGGACGGGTTTCTATCGCGTTTGTGGCGATCGCCTCGTGGTCGGCCCGTACATCGGGACGGTCGGTTGTCTGCAGATCGAGTTTGGCCGCGGCGTCTGCGGCACCGCGGCCGCGAGGCGCGAGACGATCATCGTTCCCGACGTGACGAAGTTTCCCGGCCACATTGCCTGCGATCCCAATTCGAAGTCGGAGATTGTCGTGCCGGTGTTCGATCGTGATCGCGAGCTCATCGCGGTTCTCGATGTCGACAGCGATCGGCTGGATGCGTTCGATGAAGAGGATCGCGCGGGGTTGGAGAGGATCGTGGAGATGTTCGCGAGCTAATCCTCAGCTAATCCGCGAGCATCTGCAGAATCGCGCGCAATTCCTTCTTCACTTGCGCGAGATCGGGACGTGAAGTCGCCGAAGGTTGAGAAGGCTCAGGCTCCGTCATCTCCGTCTCCAGCTTCTTCTTCGCGCCGGCGATCGTGAACCCTTCCTGATACAGGAGCTCTTTGATGCGCAGGATGATGTCGACTTCGCCGCGTGTGTAGAGCCGCTGTCCGCCGCCGCTCTTTCCCGGCGCGAGCTGAGGAAACTCCGTCTCCCAATACCGCAGCACGTAAGGCTGCAGCTCCGCGAGTTTGCAGACCTCGCCGATCTTGTAGAGCTTTTCCTCCTCGGCAGCGCCGGCCATCGCCTGCGATTATAGGGCGCAGGGAGCAGGGCGCAGGGCGCAGGAGAAAAACCTCGCGCCGCGGTCATCTCTCCTGCCCTCTGCGCCCTGCCCCCTGCGCCCTGAGTGATCGCCATCACGCCCCGGTGTGCGAACAGTCAGCGCTCCTCGTTCATCCGACGCCTAACTTGATGCTCGATGCGCATGACTGGGCGGCATATCGAGATCCGAGGCGTCGTCCAGGGAGTCGGGTTCCGCCCCTGGGTGTATCAACTTGCCGCGCGCGCAGACGTCACGGGCCGCGTCCGCAACGACTCCGCCGGCGTGATCATCGACGCTTTCGGGAGTGACGAGGCGATCGAAACATTCACCGCCGACATTGCCGCCGGCGGTCCTCCCGCAGCGCGCGTGCGCGAGCTCGAATGGAACCCGATTCCGTTCGAGACGGCGACCCAGTTCTCCATTGTCGCGAGCGAGCTCGCCGAGGAGCGGAACATCTCCATTCCTCCCGACCTCGCGACGTGCGACGACTGCCTCTCCGACATTCTCGATCGCGAGAACCGCCGGTATCACTACCCGTTCACCAACTGCACGAACTGCGGCCCGCGCTACACGATCGTCCGCGACGTCCCCTACGACCGCGACAAGACGACGATGTCCTCCTTCGAGATGTGCGCCGACTGCCGGCGGGAGTACGAAGACCCGCTCGACCGGCGCTTCCACGCGCAGCCGAACGCATGTCCCGTGTGCGGCCCGCAGCTCGTCGCGGTGACTCCGGTCGGCCGCGAGATTTCCACCGACGAGCCCGTCGAGTTCGCGGCGCGCGCGCTTCGCGCGACGATGATCGTCGCCGTCAAAGGCCTCGGCGGATTCCATCTCGCGTGCGACGCGACGTCCTCGATGTCCGTCGTCCGTCTCCGCGACCGCAAGCGCCGCGACGGGAAGCCGTTCGCGGTGATGGTGCTCGACCTCGACGAAGCCGAGAGCATTGCCGAGCTCACCGACGAGGACCGCGCGCTCCTGACGTCCGTCGAGCGCCCGATCGTGCTCGTCCCACGGCGCAAGCACGCGCGTCTCGCACCCGAGATCGCGGGGGAGAACCCGCTCGTCGGGCTGTTCCTGCCGTACACGCCGCTCCACCACATGCTCCTCCGCGCGTGTGGCGGCCCGCTGGTGATGACCTCCGGCAACACCTCCGACGAGCCGATGGCCATCGACAACAACGAGGCGCTCGAGCGCCTCGGACAGATCGCCGATCTCTTCCTGATGCACAACCGCAGAATCGAGACGCGCGCGGACGACTCGGTCGTTCGCGTGATCGCCGGCGCGCCGACGATGCTCCGTCGCGCACGCGGCTACGTGCCTCGCGGCGTCGAGCTGCGGCATGCGTTCGAAGAGCCGCTCCTCGCCGTCGGCGCGCATCTGAAGAACGCAATCTGCGTCGGCGCCGGACACCGCGCGTTCCTCGGACCGCACGTCGGCGATCTCGAGACGTTCGAGACGCTGCGCTCGTTCGAGGCGAGCGTCGAACAGTTGAAGACGTTCATCGGCGTCGCTCCGCGCATCGTCGCGCACGACATGCATCCCGACTATTTCTCCACGCGTTACGCGGAATCGCTCGAAGGTGTGGAGCTCGTGCCCGTGCAGCACCATCACGCGCACGTCGTGAGTGCGATGGCCGAGCACGGACTCGACGGCACGGTCGTCGGCGTCGCGTACGACGGCACGGGCTACGGCAACGACGGCACGTCGTGGGGCGGCGAGATCCTGATCGCCAGCTTCACCGGTTTCACGCACTTCGCGACCTTCCGTCCGATTCGTCTCGCGGGCGGCGATCAGGCCATTCGCAATGTCTGGCGTATCGCGCTGGTCTTGCTCGACGACGCGTTCGAAGGGCAACCGCCGTTGCACGCGATCCAGCTCTTCCGTCCCATCGATCGCCTCGCGGTGGCCAGCATTCGCCGCATGATCGAACGCGATTTCAACTCGCCCGCCGCGCACGGCGTCGGCCGCTACTTCGACGCTCTCGGCGCCATCGGTCTCGCGAAGCCCGACGCGCGTTACGAAGGCGAGGTCGCGCTGTTGTGGAATCTGGCCGCCGATCCGAACGAGCGCGGACGCTACAGCGTCGTCGTCCGCGAAGGAGCCGCACCGTGGGAGATCGATCCGCGGCCGATGGTCAAAGCGGCGGTGCTCGATCTCATCGGCGGAGTCGATCCGTCGATCGTCTCCGCGCGTTTTCACAACACGCTCGCCGAGGTGACCATCGAGGTTGTGCGCGCGGCGAGCGAGGCGAATGGAGACGCGCCGGTCGTCCTCACCGGCGGCTGTTTTCAAAACGCGCGACTCGCGGAGCAAGTCCTTCGCGGAATCCCCGGCGCTGTCATGAATCATCAAATCCCACCCGGCGACGGCGGACTCGCACTCGGACAGGCGGTGATCGCGAATGCGATTTCACGCTCCCGCCAACCGTCAACCGCCAACCGCCAACCGGAGCTCACATGTGTTTAGGCGTCCCCGGCAAAGTCGTGGAGATCCACGACCTCACCAACATGGCCACCGTCGATTTCTGGGGCGTGCGCAGGCAGGTCTGCCTCGACATCGTCGACGAGCCGGTGATCGTGGGTGACTACATCCTCAACCACGTCGGGTTCGCGATCCGGCGCATTCCGGCGGAGTCGATCGCCGAGACGCTCGCGCTCTACGAAACCCTCATGAGTGAGGACCCGGGCGACTTCATGGCCGCGGACGTGCGCGGTGAGATCGACGCGGCGATGAAGGCGGTCAAGGCGTGAGCGAGCTCAAATTCCGCGATCCCGTGCTGGCACGGCAGCTCGCGCAGCAGCTCGCGCACCTGATGCAGGAGATCGGGCGCGACGTCGCGGTGATGCATGTCTGCGGCAGCCACGAACAGGCCATCGCGAAATTCGGATTGCGCTCGCTCTTCCCGAAACGCCTCAACGTGATCATGGGCCCCGGCTGTCCCGTCTGCGTGACCGATGTGCCCGAGGTGGATGAGGGCGTCGTGCTGGCGCGGGATGGCGTGCGGATCGCGACCTACGGCGACATGCTCAAAGTCCCGGGCACCGTGCAGTCGCTCGCGGATGCGCAGGCGAGCGGCGCGAAGATCGACGTCATCTACTCACCGTCGCAGGTCGTCGAGCTCGCGCGCTCGACCAGCGAGGAAGTCGTCTTCTTCGCGACGGGATTCGAGACCACCGCCGTGGCGACCGCGGCGATCGTCGTCAACGATCCGCCGAAGAATCTGTCGATTCTCTCCGCGCACAAATACATCCCACCGGTCATGGAGATCGTCGCGGAGATGCCGGAGTCGCGCGTCGAAGGATTCCTGGCCGCCGGCCACGCCGCGACGATCACCGGCTCGGCGGTCTTCGAGTCGTTCGTCGAGCGTCAGAAGGTGCCGGTCGTCGTCGCGGGCTTCGAGCCGCTGGACATCCTCGCCGGCGTCGTCGAGCTCGTGAAGCTGGTCCGCGACCGCGAGGCGAAAGTCGTGAACATGTTCCCGCGCTGCGTCACGCGCGAAGGCAACCTTCCCGCGCAGGAACTGCTGTGGCGCGTGTTCCGCCAGATCGGCGGACGCTGGCGCGGCATCGCCCACGTGCCGAACGGCAATCTCCGTCTGCGCGACGAGTTCGCGCACGTCGACGCGCGCAAGCGCTTCCAGATCGACGTCACCACGCTTTGGGATTACGCGCCGCCGCACCTCGCGCACCAGTGCATCTGCGGCGACATCATGGCCGGCATCCGCAACCCGGTCGACTGCAGGCTGTTCAACAAGGAGTGCACGCCCGAGAACCCGGTCGGCGCTTGCATGGTGTCGAACGAAGGCACGTGCAAGATCTGGCATCTCTACGGCGGCGTGCCGGATCTTTCGGAGATCGCATGACTGTCATCCTGAGCGCAGCGAAGGACCCCGTGTTGGTCGCGCCGCAGCGGGTCACGCTCAAACAGGGTGGCGGCGGCCGCGCGATGCGCGCGCTCATCGAGAAGCTCTTCATCCGCGAGTTCGCCGCGATGCCGTTCGAAGGCGTCGGCCTCGCCGCGATGGACGACGGGGCGGCGATCAAGCTTCGAAGCGGCTCTGCCGCGGAGGGCAACGGCACCGATGAGTGGTTGATCATCACCACCGACTCGCACGTCATCCATCCGATCTTCTTTCCCGGCGGCGACATCGGCCGCATCTCTGTCAGCGGCACGGTCAACGACCTGGCAATGATGGGCGCGACGAAGATCCTCGGCATCACCTGCGGCGTGATCCTCGAGGAAGGTTTCCCCCTCGATCAGCTCGAGGCCATCCAGCGTTCGCTCGTCGACACTTGCGTCGAAGCCGGCACGGTCGTCGTCACCGGCGACACGAAGGTGATGGGCCGCGGTGAGATCGACGGCATCGTCATCAACACCACCGGCATCGGGCTCGCGCCGCGCGTCGTGCGCGACAACGGGCTCTCGGTCGGCGACAAGCTCGTCGTCACCGGCACGATCGGCGACCACGGTCTCGCGGTGATGGCCGCGCGTCACGGACTCGAGCTCGAGGGAAATCTGATCTCCGACGTCGCGCCGATCAACAAGCTGATCAAGCACGCGCTGTTCGAGCTCGGCGACGCGATCACGGCGATGAAGGACCCGACGCGCGGCGGTCTCTCGAGCTCTCTGCACGAGATGGCGCAGAAGAGCAAGGTCGGCATCGTGCTCGAGGAGCGGCGCGTTCCGCTCACCGACGCCGTGCGCTCGACCGGCGAGATCCTCGGCATCGATCCGCTGCACGTCGCGAACGAAGGGAAAGCGGTGATCGGCGTGCGCGCGGAGGACGCGGAGCGGCTCGTGGCAGTGCTGCGCGAGCATCCGCTCGGCCGCGACGCCGCGATCGTCGGGACGTGCATCGCCGAGCGCCCGGGCTCGATCATCCTCGACACCGGATTCGGACGGAGGCTGCTGGCGGAGCCGGAAGGCGAGCCGCTGCCACGCATATGCTGAATCTCGCGATTCTCTGTTCGAAACGCGCGCCCGCCATCGACGCGGTGCTGCCGCACGCGACGTGCGTGATCACCACGCATCCCGGCGCCGTGATCGAGACGCAGGGCGTTCCGCTGGGCGTTCCGCTAATCAGGCATCCGATCCGCTCGTACGACGACCGCCGCGTGTACGACGCTCTGACGGTGCACGTGCTCAAGGAGATGGGCGTCGAGTCCGTCCTCCTCCTCGGCTACCTCTACGTCCTCAGCGACGTGATGCTGAACGCGTTTCCGAATCGCATCTTCAACATTCACGACAGCGACCTCACGATCAAGCATCCGAACGGCGAGCGGAAGTACGTCGGGCTGCATTCGACGCGCGACGCGATCCTCGCCGGTGAGAGGGAGACTCGCTCGACGCTGCACGTCGTCACCGACAAGCTCGACGGCGGGCCGATTCTGTCGCTCAGTCGCGCGTATCCGGTCGCGCCGTTCGTCCACGAGGCCGCGGCCGCGGGACACACGGACATCGTGAAGGCCTACGCGTACGCGCAGCGCGAGTGGATGATGCGGGATGGGTGGGGGGAGATGGCGCTCGGAATGGTTGGCGGTTGGCGGTTGGCGGTTGGCGGGAGAGAGCGCGCCGCATGACCAACATCGTCACCGAGACGCACGACTCCGTCGGCATCATCACCATCGCACGCAGCGAGCGGTTCAACTCCCTCGATCCCGAGACCGCGCGCGACTTGCGCAAGGCCGGACTTTTGTTCGCGCGCGATGCGAAGATCCGTGCGGTCGTCTTGCGGGGCTCGAACGGCGTCTTCTGCAGCGGCGCGGATCTGAAGTACGTTCGCGCGGGCGAGGACCATGGGCAGCGCTTTCAGGACGTGCTCGAGTACATCCACTCCACGATCTCTGAGTTCCGCCGCGCGGCGAAGCCTTTCATCGCCGCGGTCGATGGAATCGCCGCTGCGGGCGGCTTCGGGATCGCGATGTCGTGCGATCTCGTCCTTGCCTCGGAGCGCGCGTGGTTCGAGTGGGCGTACGCGAAAACGGGACTCACCGGCGCGGAGAGCTCGACGTTCTTTCTCCCGCGCCTGCTCGGCCTTCGCCGGGCGATGGAGATGCTCTTCCTCAATCCGCGCCTCGACGCACGGAAGGCGCTCGAGTGGGGACTGATCACCGCCGTGTACCCTGTCGAGTCTTTCGACGCGGAAGTGATGACGATCGCGAAGCAAGTCGCCGCGCTGCCGACGGAAGCGGTGGGGATCGCGAAGGAGCTGATGAATCAGGCCGCGGGGATGGACCGCCTGGACATGCATCTCGACCGCGAGATCGAGCACCTGACGCGCATCGCCAACGGAGATCACTTTGCGGAAGGCCTGGCGGCCTTCTTCGAGAAACGGACCGCCAACTTCACATGAACGATCAATACACACTCGCGCTGATGTTCACGGCGATGTCCGTCGGCGCGCTGCATTCGCTCGCTCCCGATCACTGGGTTCCCTTCGCCGCGCTCGCTCGTTCGCGCGGCTGGACGCCGGCGCGCACCTCGCGGCTCGCGTTCTTCTGCGCCCTCGGCCACGTCACGGTGTCCGCGGTGTTCGGCATCCTGGCCGTTCTCCTCGGCCGCGAGGCGGTGGAGGCATTCGGCACGACGCTCGCCGCGAGCGCGCCGCTATTGCTCATCGGTTTCGGATTCGCGTATCTCGTCTGGGCGCTCTGGCGGATCTCGCGGCGAAAGATCATGCATCACGTCGATCACCTCGACGGCGTGCAACACGATCACGGACACGGACATCATCATCAGCACGGCCGCAAAGGCCTCACCGAGTGGGGACTCTTCTTCCTCTTCTGCGCCGATCCCTGCGTCGCGCTGATTCCGATGATCATCGCGGCGTCGGCGAAGGCATGGAGCTCGGTCGGCGCAGTGGTGGTCGTGTACGAGATCGCAACCATCGCGGCGATCGTCACGCTCGTGCGGCTGGCGCATGCCGGCGCGCGCAAGCTGCAGTTCGGCTGGGCCGATCGCTATGGAGACGCGATCGCAGGCGCGATGATTCTCACCGTTGGGACGCTCGTCACCGTGCTTGGGATCTGACGGTCACACTCGCGCGTCCCGACCGTCACTCGGCTTTCCGTCGTTCCGCCCCTAAAAAGGTTTGTATGAGAGGCGAACTGTCGGAGCCCGCGCTGGTCTGGACCGGGAAGGTGATGCTGGAGGGCCGACTGGCCGTGCCCCACGAACCTGTGGGCGTCGTGGTCTTCGCATCGGTTCCCGCGTTGGCCGACGACAAGCGCGACGCGCACATCATCGCCGCGCTGTACGAGCTGCGCATGGCCACGGTCTACGTGCCGCTGCTGACGGAAGACGAGATCCAGTTCGACTCGCGGACGACGCACTTCCGCTACGACGCCGACTTTCTCGCGCAGCGCTACATCGTAGTACACCGCGACCGAAGGCTCGATCACGTGCGGTTTCACCGCGGGCCGTGGGCGCTCGATCACCATGGTGGAATGCTCGCGCCGGAAAGCTTCGGCCATGTGGCACGCCCAGCACACGGCTAATGCTTGTGCGAACAACTTCGGCAGCTCCTGTGGTGCGACGTCCTTCCACTCGCGCGTCGCGCCGTTCGGCATCAGCAGCGCGGGCGGACGCTCGTGCCACACGATCTCGCCGATGTCGCGCGCGCAGAAATGACATTGCTTGCCCGCGTACCACGACGTCACCAGCGTATGCAGCGCGCATGCGCGACGCCGAGGACCGCCAGTCCGAGAAATGTCGAGCCGTACATCGCGTGCCTCCTGGGAGACACGTTGCGTCGCGTGCAAACAGAGCGCGGTGCGGGAGGTCACGGGTCGATGTGACGGCCGTCTATGTCGAAACCTGCTCCACATCGACCTCGGTCGGCACGGCGAACAGGCTCACCGCGGCGTCGAACACCTCGTCCACCGTCACGCTGGTCATGCAGCCGTGGTGCTTGAGCGGGCATTCGCGCTGGTAGCAGGGTTGACAGCCAAGGTGCTGGCGGATGACGCGGGTCGCTCCGGGGATCACCGTGCGCTCCGGATCCGTCGGACCGAAGATCGCGATCGAAGGAACTGCGAGCGCGGCGGCAACGTGGAGTGGACCGCTGTCGTTGGTCACGATAGCCGCGAGGTGCAGCATCGCGGCCGCGAGCTCGAGCACGTCGCCGTCATGGCCGACCATCGGGACTCCGTTGCAGGTCGTGGCGATGCGCTCGGCCTGCGCGCGTTCGCCTGGGCTGGTCAGCAGCACGACGTCGAAGCCTTCCAGGCGCAGGCGCCGGATCACGTCGACGTAGCGCTCGTCGCCCCAGTGTTTCGCGCGTCCATACAGTCCGCCGGCATGCACGCCGACGATCGGGCGATCGAGGTGAAGACCGATCTCGAGCAGCCGCTTGCGTCCGCGCTCGCGGACCGCCGCCGGCAGTTTGATGCTCGGGACGTCGTCCACGACGCGCGGTGCGTTGAGAGCCGTGAGGAGCGGTGTGTAGTCGTCGAGCTGATGTCCGCGGGTTGCGGGAGGTGCCACGACGTTCGTGAGCAGAATCCGCCGCAAGTCGGTCGGATATCCCCAGCGTTCTTCGATGCCCGCGGCGAACGTCACCAGCGCGGCGCGGAAGGAGTTCGGAAGGATGATCGCGCGGTGGAATCGACGCTCGCGCAATGTGGCGATGCGCGACGTCATCGAGCGGCTCCAGGGAATCACTTCCTTGAAGACCCCTGAGGCCTCCAGCAGCGGCGCGACGTTTCCGGGTGCGACGACCGCGATTCCGCCTTCGCTGCGGAAGCGGTGCTGCAAGGCCTTGTACGCCGGAAGGGCCAGGACGTTGTCGCCGACCCAGTTGAGACCGATGACGACCGTTTCACATGCCATGCGTTACGTCTTCTCCAGTCCCTTTCCAGCGGTCATGCATCCACAGCCACAGGTCGGGATGCGCATGGATGCGGCGGCTGATGATCTCATTGATGCGCTTCGTCAGTTCTATCGGATCCCGGTCGGTGTCGGTCAGCAGGTCGGCGCGAATCGATTCCACGAACTCGACTCGATGCCTGAGTCCGTCGGGAATGCAAAAAGCGAACACAATCGTAGAGCCGGCGCGCAAGGCCATTTTCGCGGGCGCCGGAGTCGTCCACGCGGAACGTCCGAGAAACGGCACGAGCACACCTTCCCGCGGCACCACGGCCTGGTCGGGAAGGAGGACGATGACCGCATTTTCCGCGAGACCCTTCATCAGCACCCGCGCGGCCTTGCGCCGGTCCACGACCTCCGCACCCGTGCGCGCGCGGATCTGTTGCAGCTCCCGCTCGAGCAGCTCGTTGTCGAGCGGCCGCGCGACCGTGCGGACGTTCTGCACCAGCGACATGATCGCCAGTCCGCCGACCTCCCATCCGCCCCAGTGCGCGCTGATGAGCAGCGTCCCTTTTCCCCGCGCGATCGCCTCATCGAGGATGTGCGTGTTCACGAGCGGACAACGCGCGGCCAGCTCGTCGAGCGAGAGGTTCTGGCTCTGGATGGACGTCAGCATCTCGCGCCCGAAGTGCCGCCAGCAGTCGTCCGCGATCCTGCGAAGCTCGCGCGGGTCGCGATCGGGATAGACGAAGCGGAGGTTGCGCATCGCCAGCTTGTCGCGTCCGCGGAGGACTTTCTTCGCGAGCGCGCCGAGTCGCGTTCCCCAGCGGTGCAGCGACTCCTCCGACATCGCCGCGACGCGCCTGGCGACGAGGCGATACGCCGCGTACTCGATGCGCTGGAGAAGGGGATTCTTGCGGCGCTTCCGCGACGTAGGGCGCGGCTTCAGCCCGGCTCTCTCGGGGGAGGGCGGGCTGAAACCGCGCCCTACGTCGATCATCTCGTTCAATACGTTCTCCGGAATCACGAACTCCGCGCCCACCGCGACGACCGCGGGATCGTCGATCTTCACCTTGTCCTTCTCGCTTGTGACGAGCGGGAGGCCGTTCGCGTCGCGCTTCAGTGCGTCGAGGTCCGCGGCAGTGTAGCGGTGATGGTCGGCGAAGCTGCGCGTGCCGGCCACGTCGAGCCCCGCTTCCCGCAGAGACGCGAAGAACTGCTCGTTGTCGGCCAGCCCGGCAAACGCAAACACCCGTTTGCCGCGCAGCTCTTCCGGGACGATCGTGCGGAGCTGCCGCGGGATCACGGCGTCCGCGTCTTTCAGCGCGGAGCGTCCTTCGCGGTAAACCCTGGCCGGCGCGTCGATGACGAGATCGTAGTCGCGGAGGAGCTGGAGATGCTGGAAGCCGTCATCGAGCACGAATACATCGCAATCAAAAGCGCGCGCATTTGCGTAGCGATTTGAGCCAACTAATACTTCGCCAATTATCGATCGTCGAATCAGTACCGGTTCATCACCAAATTTATCGGGATCACTTGAGGTGACTGGACCGGAGTACGAATTATCGTCACGTCCGTAGCCGCGCGTCAGAACCGCCACGCGTAATCCGCGCGCCGCAAGAGCGCGGCAGACCGCGATCACGGCCGGAGTCTTCCCCGCGCCGCCCGCGGCGATGTTGCCGATGGAGATAACCGGACGGTGGAGACGCTTCCCGCGCAGGATCCCGGCGCGATAGAGCGCGCGGCGCGCGCGGTTGAGAATCATCCATGACAGCTGAATGGCTGTCATCCCGAGCGTAGCGAGGGAGCTGGGCGGGCGGGGTGCCATGGTCATGCGTCGTGCCGCCCACCTGGCCAGATCCCGCGCTCACGCTCGGGATGACCTTCGGTCAGCAGCTCGACGATTCTGCGCGCCGTGCGTTCCGAGGCGCCGCGGTTCTGAAGCACGGTCGTGCGGGCGCGTTCCCCCCACGCCCGTTGCAGCTCCGGCTGTTCGATCATCCGCGCCGCGAACTCCGCGACGTCCGACGCCGTCCGCACCTCCGCCCCCGCCTCGTTGCGCAGGAAGACCTGCGCGATCTCGCGGAAGTTCGACATCGACGGCCCGAAGCACACCGGCACGCCGTTCGCCGCGGCCTCGATCGGGTTGTGCCCCCCGGTCGGCACGAGCGTGCCGCCGATGAACGCGACCGTGGCGTAGCGGTAGATCTTCGCGAGCTCGCCGAAGGTGTCGAGGAGGAGGACGTCTGGCAACTGGTCACTGGCGACTGGCAACTCGCTTCTTCTCACGAATCTCACGGAAGAGGTAGCCAACAGCGCCGCCACCATCTCGAACCGCTCCGGTTTCCGCGGCGCGATGATCACGAACGCGCGCTGCTGCGCGAGCAGGCCTTCGATCTCCGGCAGGAGCGCCTCGTCTTCGCCTTCCATCGTCGAGCCGAGGACCACCACTTTGCGATCGCCGATCATCGCTTCGAGCTGTGATGCGATCTCCAGCGGCGCCGAGTCGGGCTCGTAGTCGAACTTCACGTTGCCGCTCACCTCGACGATCTCCGCGGGAGCGCCCATGGCAATGAAACGATCGCGGTCGGTGGTCTCGCGCGCGAGGATGCGGTCGTATTTGCGCAGCACGTGGCCGACGATCGTGCGAAAGGCGCGGTAGCGGGGGAACGAGCGATCCGAGATCCGTCCGTTCGCGAGCACCAGGCGCAGTCCGCGCGCCTTCGACAGACGCGTCACGTTCGGCCAGATCTCCGTCTCCATCGTGGCGAATACGCGCGGCCGGTGATGCTCGAGGAAGCGCCGCACCGCAAACGCGAAGTCGAACGGGAAGTACGTCACCGTCGCCTCGGGGTAGACGCGCCGCGCCTGCGCCTGTCCGGTGATCGTCGTCGTCGTGAAGACCATCGACGTCTCCGGGCGCTGCCGCAGGATCTCGTCGACGATCGGCTTCGCGGCGAGCGTCTCGCCCACCGACACCGCGTGGATCCAGAGGTCATGCGACTCGGCGCGGTGCTTGAACCATCCCGCGCGCAGGGGAAAGTTCACGACGTACTTCCCCCGCAGGACGCCCGTGAGGACGAAGTAGGGAAGGGCGAGGAGGAGCACGAGGTACAAAAGGACCTCGTACACGACGTACATGGGCGCGAATCATACAGAGGGTTGGCGGTTGGCAGTTGGCGGTTGGCGGGAGAACGGGGTGGGCGGGGCGGCAATGAGTCGTCGAGTGGACGAGCCGTCGAGTCGACGAGTCTCACAGGCGCATAGCCGCATAGCCTCATAGGTTCTATGAGACTGTGAGCCTATGAGCCTATGAGCCCTATGAGCCTATGAGCCTTGGCAGCTCGACGACTCGTCGACTCGTCCGCGGGATGACAGGGGGGCGCTATCATGGTTAACGCACGCACACATGCAGACCGTCATCGCCGCTGGCCTCATCCTTCCCGACCTCTCCCGCACTGTCGCCGAAGAGCACCTCGAAGAGCTGACGAAGCTCATCGGGTCTGCTGGCGCCGAGGTCGTCGGACGTGTGTTCGGAAAGCGCAACGCGCCTGACGCCGGGACGTACATCGGCAAGGGGAAGGCCGAGGAGATCAAGAGCCTGGTCGGGCACACGGGGGCGACGCTGGTCGTTTTCGATGACGACCTCTCGCCCGCGCAGGTCCGCAACCTCGAGAAGCTCATCGGCACGAAAGTCATCGACCGCAGCGCGCTGATCCTCGACATCTTCGCCGGCCGTGCGCGGACGCGCGAGGCGCGCACGCAGGTCGAGCTCGCACAGCTCGAGTACATGCTTCCGCGCCTGACGCGCGCCTGGTCCCACCTCGAGCGGCAGGCTGGCGGCGCGGGCGGCGGCGCGAAGCGCGGCGTCGGCGAGACGCAGCTCGAGCTCGACCGCCGCATCGTCCGCACGCGCATCGCCAAGCTGAAGGAAGAGCTGAAGCACATCGAGAAGACGCGCCAGACGCAGCGCAAGCAGCGCGTTTCCGCGTTCACGGTGGCCCTCGTCGGCTACACGAACGCCGGCAAGTCGACGCTGTTCAACCGCCTGACGCGCGGCGAAGCGCTCGCGGCGGACAAGCTCTTCGCGACGCTCGACTCGAAGTCGGCGAAGATCGCGGCGGAGATGCCGCGCGAGACGGTCGTCATCGACACCGTCGGTTTCATCCGCAAGCTGCCCCATCACCTCGTCGCGTCGTTCCGCTCGACGATGGAGGAAGCGGTGGCCGCGGACCTCGTGCTGCACTTGATCGACGGCAGTCATCCGCAGTACAGCGAGCAGCGCGAAGTCGGCGATCAGGTCCTCTCCGACCTCGGCGTCGACCGCGAGCGCGTGCTCGAGGTCTACAACAAGATCGACCGCATCGACGAGCACTTCGCGATGCGCCGCTCCAACTCCGTCGTCGTTTCGGCCCTCACCGGCGAGCACACCGATCGCCTGATCGAGATGATCCGCGACCGCGAGCGCGCCGGCGGCGAGCTGCTGCACCTCGCCATCCCGCATTCGGAGTCGCGCCTGCTCGCGAAGCTCCACGAGATCGCGGAAGTGCAGGAGCAGTCGACGAACGAGGATGCGGTGCTGATGACGGCGTGGGTCCCGCGCGATTCAATGCACCTGTTCGCGGAGTACGCCACGCGCGCCCGCCGCCGCGCCGCGAGCTGACGTAGGGCGCGGCTTCAGCCCGCCTCCTTCGTGCGAACGGACCTGCCGCGTGAACCCACTCGTAAACAGAAGAACGATTCGGCAGTCGGATCGCGTATGCGAACGGCTTTGACCATCCTGGCGGCGGCATTCGCCGTCGCCGCGCACGCGACCACTCTCAAGTGGATCCCTGGTTCGACGACGAAAGTGGAACAGATGATCGGCGACTGCGATTACACGGCCCAGGCGAAGACGGGACAATGTGTGCCCACCACCAGCCAGACCGCCACGCGCGCCAGAGCCCTTGGCACCGACCTCGGCGCGTCGTTCGAATCTGAGGGCCGGGTCATTTTCCTGTTCGGCGACACCATCAGCCCGTCACCCTCCGAGAACTACCTCGCCAGTGACACGATGGCCGCGAGCGTCAGCACCGATCCGTCCAAAGGATTGTTCCTCGACTTCTTCACGAACAATGGCGGCTCGCCGTATTTCGTGCGCATCCCTGGTGTGAGAATGGGTGCGGGCGAGGTGCCCCACGCCGGGATCCGGCTCAACGGGTCGACGTACATCGTCGTGAACACCGGAGCGGACATCAATCTCCCCGACCCGAACATCCATGAGTATTCGGTGCTGACGCGGTTCGATGAGGTCGCCCGTCGCTTTACCGTCCTGCGGACGATTTCTTCGCGGCCGAATGGAAAATTCGTCACGACCGCGCTGCGCCAGTCCGGAAACGACGTGTACATCTTCGGTCTGGGCGTCTATCGAGGCAGCGATGTTTACCTTTCCGTGGTCGGAGCGGCTGATTTCGAGAGCGGACAGGGAACGCGTTACTTCACCGGACTCGTGAACGGGCAGCCGGCATGGAGCACATCCGAAGGGGATGCCGTGCCGATCGTCCTGGACAATCCGTTGGACATTCCGAATCACACACCGGGCATCGGCAACGTGTCGGTGATCTACTCGAACGAGCTTCGCCTCTGGCTGATGACGTACGACAGCGGCCGCGGCTCACCGGAGACCCGAGGGTTTTACTTCACGTATGCCAGTGAGCCGTGGGGACGGTGGCAGCGACCACAGCTCATTTTCAATGCCACTCGCGACGGCGCGGCGGGAACGTTCATTCACGACCCGCGCATCTCACCGAGTGACGGCCTGACCGGACCGACGATCGGCCCTACCGATCCGGTCACGACGCCGGGCGGTGCCTATGCGCCGTACATGATCGAGCGCTTTACGCGTGTCGCCGGCCGCACACTCCCGATCTACTACACGCTGTCGACGTGGAACCCGTACACCATCGTCATGATGCGCTCGGATTTCGTGATCTCCGAGGGATCATCGCGACGGCGGAGCGTGCGGCGTTAGTCGTCGCAACTGGCGTTGCCGCACTCCACATGTGACAAGCAACACAATCCGGGGTGACGCGCTCCGCTTCCCGCGCCCCTCGCGAACGCTATCTTCCCTTCGCGACCGATGCCAGCCCTCAGCCACGACCTCTCGACGCCTTATGATCTCCATCACACGATGAAGATCCGTCCCGCGGTGCCCGCGGATCGGGAGCGCATCCAGCAGATCCTCGTCTCGACTGCCCGCTTCACGCGGCAGGAGATCGGTTGGGCGATGGAACTGGTCGATCTCGTCTTCGCGGGCAGACCCGAATACGAAACGCACGTCGTCGAGCAGCCGGACGGGGCCGTGCAGGGATACGTTCTCTTCGGCGCGACGCCGATGGCCGAGGGGGTGTGGGACCTGTATTGGATCGCGGTAGATCCGTCGCAGCAGGGACAGGGATTGGGACAGGTGCTGCTGCGCTTCGTCGAGAACGAAGTGCGGCGCCAGGCCGGACGGATGCTGCTGATCGAGACCTCGTCGAAGCGCAGTTACGCGCCCACACTCCGTTTCTATCAGCGCGCCGGCTATCGCGAGATCTCCCGAATCAAGGATTTCTACAGAATCGAGGACGATAAAGTCGTGTTCTCGAAGAGCCTGCAGCCATGAACTTCCAGGTTACGGACACGCTGTACGTCGCACTGGCCGGCTACGCCCTCGGCACGCTGGCCGCGCTGCTCTCGCTGTTCGTTCGCGAGAAGCGCCTGCAGTACGGCGGCCTCCTGCTGATGATCGCCGGGTTCATCGCGCACACCGTGTGGATCGGCACGATCTGCGCGCGCACCGGACATCCGCCGCTCACGAACCTTCCCGAGTCCGCGAGCTTCGTCGCCTGGGTCGTCTTCGCCATCGAGCTCGGACTGTGGCTGCGTTATCGCGTCTACGCCGCCTCGTTCTTCGTCTATCCGCTGGTCCTCCTTCTGCTCACGCTCTCCGCGGTCGTCGGCGAGAACTTCGTTGCGCTCGATCCCGAGCTCCGCTCGAACGTTTTCACCCTCCACCTGCTCATGTCTACGATCGGCGTCGCCGGTCTCCTCATCGGTCTCGCATTCGGCCTGCTCGCGCTGATCCAGGACCGCATGCTGAAGAACAAGAGACACGGACGGCTGTGGGAGTGGATCCCGAGTCTCGACGTCTGCAAGAACCTCAGCTTCCGCGCGCTGGCGATCGGCTTCAGCATCTACACCGTCGGACTCATCGCGGGCGTTTTGTGGTCATACCGCACGACTGCCGGCCTGATGGACCTGCGTGCGAAGCAGATCGGCGCGGTCACCGCGTGGGTGCTGTTCGGCATCCTGCTGCAGTCGTACATCAGCAACACTTACCGGAGGAAACGGATGCTGTTCGTCTCCGCCGGCGCATTCATCGCCCTCGTCGTCGCCATTCTGGGGATTCGGGGATAGCCATGCCGTTGATCCTCGTCGGACTCAATCACCGCACCGCGCCCGTGGACGTCCGCGAGCGCCTGAACGTTCCGGAGCCGAAGCTGCCGGATACGACGCAAGCGCTGCACAGCATCGAAGGCATCGACGGCGTCGCCATCCTCTCGACTTGCAACCGCGTCGAAGTCGTCGTCTCCACGCGCGACGAAGACGTCATCGAGCAGCTCGTCGACTGGCTCTCCACACGCGCCAGCACGACGCGGACGGAGCTCGAGAAGCATCTCTACATCCTTCGCCACGGCGACGTCGTGAAGCACCTGTTCCGCGTCGCGGCCGGACTGGACTCGATGATCCTCGGCGAGCCGCAGATCGGCGGTCAGTTCAAGAAGGCGTTCGTGACCGCGCAGGAGCTGGGGACGCTCGACACGCTCCTCACGCAGGTCTACGAAAACACGATGCGCGTGTCGAAGAAGGTTCGCACCGACACCGGCATCGGCGAGCACGCGGTCTCGGTTCCGTACGCCGCGGTCGAGCTGGCGAAGAAGATCTTCGGCGATCTGCGCGGACTGCACGTCCTGCTCCTCGGCGCCGGCGACATGGGCGAGCTGACCGCGGAACATCTGCACAAGCAGCAGGTCAAGCAGGTCTTCGTGGCCAATCGCTCGCACGAGCGCGCGATCGAGCTCGCGAACCGCTTCGAAGGCGCGGCCGTGCAGTTCGACCGCGTCGACGAGCACCTCGGCAAGTGCGACATCGTGATCGCATCCACCGCCGCACCGCACTTCGTGATCGAGCCGTACCAGGTCACGCGCGCGCTCGACGTCCGCCGCAATCGCAATCTCTTCCTCATCGATCTCTCCGTGCCGCGCAACATCAATCCCGCGGTGTCGCAGATCGACGGGGCGTATCTCTACAACGTCGACGATCTGCAGCAGGTCGCCGACGCCAACCTCGGCTTGCGCCAGCAGAAAGCGGGCGACGCGGAGCAGATCGTGCTGCGCGAGGTCGAGGCCTTCCGCAAGCGCCTCGTCGCGCAGGACGCCGTGCCGACGATTCTCGAGCTGCAGCAGCGCCTCGAGACCATCCGCACCGCCGAGGTCGAGAAGTGCCTCCGCAATGTCGGTCCGATGACCGCCGAGCAACGTGAAGCGATCGAGATGTTCTCTTCGCAGCTCGTGAACAAGATCCTCCACTATCCGATCCTGCAACTGAAGGACGCTTCCGATGAGCCGCAGGAACGCGAATCGCTCCGCAACACGATCCGGAAGATCTTTGGACTGGCGAAATGAGAGTCCGCATCGGTACGCGAGGCTCGCAGCTCGCGCTGTGGCAGGCCAATGAGACGGCGCGCCGTCTGCGCGCGGCCGGATACGAGCCCGAGATCAAAATCGTGAAGACGACGGGCGACAAGCGCCACGACGTTTCGCTCGCCGCCATCGGCGGCAAGGGCCTGTTCATCAAAGAGCTCGAGGAAGCGCTCGAGCGCGGCGACGTCGACATTGCCGTCCACAGTCTCAAGGACGTGCCGTCGATCATTCCCGATCATTTCGTGCTCGCGGGATTCCTGGAGCGCGCCGATCCGCGCGATGCGTGGCTGCATCCGTCCGGCCGTGCGATCACGGAGATGCCCGAGGGCGCGGTGATCGGGACGAGCGCGCCGCGGCGTCGCGCGCAACTCGCACAGCTCTTTCCCCGCTTCGTGATCGAGGACATCCGCGGCAACGTCGAGACGCGCATCAACAAGGCGCGCGAAGGGCAATACGCGGGCGTCATTCTGGCGAGCGCGGGACTGACGCGCCTCGGACGCGCGTCGGAGATCACGTCGTATTTCACCGTCGACGAGATGCTTCCCGCGGCGGGTCAGGGCATCGTCGCAATCGAGTGTCTGGCTTCGAACACGTTCGCGCAGGACGTCGCGCGGTCGATCAATCACGAGCCGAGCGAGGTCGCCGCGCGCTCGGAGCGCGCGGTTCTGCAGAAGTTCGGACTGCGCCTCGACTGCTACTCCGCGGTAGCGGTGCATTACTCGGATGGCGCGCTGCGCGCGTTCTTCTCCAACGGCACGCGCTCGATCCGCGCGAACGGATCGAGCGTCGACGCCGTCTACAACGATCTCGTCGCGCAGGGCGCGGAGGAACTGTTTTGAACGGAAAGGTCTATCTCGTCGGCGCCGGTCCCGGCGACTCGCGTCTTCTCACATTGCGCGCGGCGGAGCTCATCGAGCGGGCCGACCTCATCGCACTCGATGCGCTCGTGTCGAAGGACATCGCCGCCCGCATCCCGAAAACCACCGAGGTTGTTTACGTCGGCAAGCGTGCCAGCGCGCATGCGTTGCCACAGGACCAGATCAATCAACTGCTCGTCAGCGAGGCGAAAAAAGGGAAGACGGTCGTGCGCCTCAAAGGCGGCGATCCGTTCGTCTTCGGTCGCGGCGGCGAAGAGGCCGAGGAACTGATCGCGGCAGGCGTGCCGGTCGAGATCGTGCCGGGCATTTCGTCGTCGGTCGCCGGTCCCGCGTACGCGGGCATTCCGGTCACGCATCGCTCGTACGCGACGTCGGTGACGCTCGTGACCGCGCACGAGGCGGACTCGGGCACGACCGGCATCAAGTGGCCGGCGCTCGCGCAGCTCGACGGGACGATCGTGTTCATGATGGGCTTCGCGAACCTGCCGACGATCTGCCACAAGCTGATCGAGCACGGCATGAGCGGCGACCGCGGCTGCGCGGTGATTTCGAAGGCCACACGCTTCGATCAGCGCACGGTCACCGGCACGCTGCGCAACATCGAGGCCCGTGTGGCCGAGGCGAAGCTCGAGACGCCGGCGCTCATCGTGGTTGGCGATGTGGTGAAGCTGCACGACACCCTGAACTGGTTCGAGACCAAACCGCTTTTCGGCAAGCGAGTCGTCGTCACGCGAGCCCGCGAACAGGCCTCGGAGCTCAAGCGTCTGCTCGAGGAGTCGGGCGCGCAGGTGCTGCAGTTCCCGACGATCGAGATCGCGCCGCCGTTGTCGTGGGATTCGCTCGATCGCGTGGTTGATTCACCGTATGACTGGCTCGTGTTCACGTCGACGAACGGTGTCGCGTCGTTCTTCGAGCGCCTCTTCGCGCGCGGCAGGGACGTGCGCACGCTCGCGTCGACGAAGATCGCCGCGGTTGGCCAGTCCACCGCCGACGATCTCCGCGCCCGCGGCATCAACCCGGATCTCGTTCCGGAGCGCTTCATCTCCACCGAGCTTCTCCCGCTGCTCGCGGAAGACCAGCGCGGCATCCGCACCGCGGTCATCCGTGCCGAGGAAGGGCGCGACGAGCTGATCACCGAGCTGCGCCGCCGCGGCGGAGAGGTCGATCTCGCGGTCGCATACCGCACCGTTGCCGCGGATTTCGACCTCGGCGATTTGGACATGATTGACGTGGTCACGTTCACGAGCGCGTCGACGGTGGACAATTTCTTCGCGAAGGTGACGCCGAGCGAGCGCACGATCCTCGCGTCGATCGGTCCGACGACGAGCGATGCGATTCGGCGGCATGGACGCACGCCGGACATCGAGGCGAAGAACGCGACCATCTCGGCGTTGCACGACGCGGTGGTTGCCCTCTCCTCGCTGACGCCGGTGTAGTGTATGGAGTGCGGAGGCAGCGCCTCCGCTTTCGGATTCACGCTGTTCGAAAGCGGAGGCGTTGCCTCCGCACTCCACATGACAGTCTGGAACGACGAGCAGCGCTCCGAGCACCTCGCGCACACCACGTGGATGGCGAACACCACCGTCCTGATGCACCTCAACGAGCGTGCGACGGGCGATCCCGCGCGGGATTGGTTGTCGTCGTGGGCGCATCGGTGGTTTGTCGGGAACGATCTGCGCGTGCTGGTGCTCGGGTGTGGGGAGGGGTGGCTGGAGCGGGCGGTGGCGCAATGGCCGTTCGTGACGCACATCGACGCCGTCGATTTCGCGGAGCACGCGGTTGCGCGTGCGCGTGAGGCGGCACGCGGGATCGAGAAGATCACGTACGGCGTCGTCGATCTGAATCGTGACGAGCTGCCCTTGGATGCGTACGACGTGGTGCTCGCGCACTCGGTGTTGCACCACGTGGAGAACCTCGAGCACGCGTACGCGCAGATCGAGCGGACGATGCGCGCGAACGCCACGCTGATCGTGAACGAGTACGTCGGGCCGCGCAGGTTTCAGTTCAGCGATGACGTGCTGAGCATCATCAACGCGCTGCTCGCGTGCATCGGTCACGAGCCGAAGGCGCGTCCGACGGTCGAGGAGATGATCGCGAACGATCCGACCGAGGCGGTGCGCAGCGATGAGCTGCTCGAGCTCACGTCGCGATATTTCGAAGTCTTGGAGCGCAAAGACATCGGCGGGACGATCCTGCAGCACCTGTTGTTCAACGTCGTGCAGCACTTCCGTTTCGACGTTCCCCGCGAACGCGCGATTCTCGAGATCCTCTGCACGATCGAGGCGATGCTCGTCGACAGCGGACGCGTGCCGTGCGATTACGTGATCCTCGCGGCGCGAAAACGGGGATCGCGCGTGACGCGCGCGAAGCGCGCATTGCCGCCACGCGCCGAAGGTGCCCAGGACGTGGAAAGAGATCCCCTGTGGAGTGCGCAGGCTACGCCTGCGCTTTCGAAAGCGGAGGCGTTGCCTCCGCACTCCAAAGCGCGTCTCATTCGTCTCGCGCTTCTCGCGAAGCAAACCAAACGCGCGAACCTCTACCGCGAATCGAGAATCGCCGCAGCGATCCCGCGTCGAACGAAGCCGCACGACGATCCCCGGATCGAGTGCCTCCTGCGCACCGCTGCTAAACTCGCCAACGAGTGAAGCTCTACGACCGCATCGCGTCCGCCTTCGTCTGGATTGCGGCGTTCTGCCTCGCGACGGGCGTCTTTCTCTCCATCACCCTGCTCTTCCGCAGCCTCCCGCCGACCGACCCCGTCGCGATCGGGCTCGTCACCATCGAACGCTACTCCAAGCTCCGCGATTACCTCGGCGCCGCGCTCTTCTTCCTCCTCGTTCCGCCGCTCACGATCGTGCTGCACCGGCCGCTGAGCAGGGCGAAGCATCCGCTCGCGACGATCCCGTATTTCTTCTCGCCGCTGTTCTATCTGACGACTGGAAAAGTCGGCTGGATCCTCGGCATCCCGATCGCGCTCTCCTTCGGCGGTCCGAGGCTCTTGCGATTCGCGCAGACGCGACTCTGGCTGCGACGCATGTTCCGCGAGGAGCTGCGTCCGTATCACGCACTGCTTTTCACCGAGGCGCTGGCGTGGCTCTTCTTTCGCTACCTGGTGACCGCACGGCGCATCGCCCACATCCCAACGCTCTTCCTCGAAGTCGTCTTCGTGGCGATGTTCCTCGCGATCTTCTGGGCGGCGGCGCTGCTCATCGCGCGGATGGCCGAGCTCAACTTCGGCTGCGACGCGGAGGAAACGTTCAAGCGAATCACGGTCGGCTCACTGCCGATCGTGTTGCTGCCGTTTCTCGCGGCGGCGTGGGTTCCGCTCAAGCCCGCGCGCGCGGTCATGACGATCACGCTGATCGTCTGCGCCGCGCTGGCGATGATCGTGCGGCCGATGAAACCGAGAACCGCGTGGCGACTCGCGGCTTACGCGATCATTCCCGCGCTCATTTATCTCTTCTCGTACGCGTCGACCGCGCAGCTCTCACAGTGGATCGACCTCTTTCACCGCGGCGAATCGATCGGACCGGCCTCCGATTACCTCCGCGGCAAAGTCCCGTTTCGCGACGTCTTCGCTCTTCACGGAATGCTCGAGGACGGCCAGCTCGACGCCTGGCTGATGGAGCTCTTCGGACGCTCGCTCGACGTCGCCATCGCCCGCACCGTCGTCGTCGGCGCATTCCTCGGCGTCGCGATCTGGTTCCTCGGCATCGTCGTCTTCGACTCGATTCCGCTCGCACTGCTCTGCGTCGCGATGGGCTCGTGGATCACCGCGGAGAACAACCGGACGTTCTTTCAGGTCGCGGCCGTTGCGCTCTTCTGGAACGCGCTCCGCAACCGCAGCAGGATCTCGGCGGTGTTCAGCGGGATCTTCGCGGGCGCCGCACTCTTCTTCTCCTACGAGATCGGCGCGTATTCGATCGCCGGCGCGCTCCTCGCGTGTCTTCTCCTGTGGATCGCGTCGAAGCGCGTCGCATGGAACGGACTCTCTCCCGCCCGGGCCGCGCTTTTTTTCCTCCTCGGCGCGATCCTTGGCGCCGCTCCGTTCGCGATCTACCTCGGATTGCACGGCGCGCTCGACGACTTCGCAATCACGTCGTTCATCACGATCCCGAACATCATCGACGCGGTCTGGTCGCTGCCGTTCCCCGATCTGGTCTCGACGTTTCGCAAAGACCTTACGCTGCACACGCTCGCCGACTTCGTGCTCTGGGAGAAGTTCCACCTCGTCCTCAGCCCGCTTGTGATCGCCGTCGCCGCGGTGTACTTCATCGTCCGCTGGCTGCGCCGCCGCGTCGACACACTCGATTTCGCGTTGCTCGTGCTCACCGTCTTCGCGACCGTCGCGCAGAGGACGGCATTCGGCCGCGCGTCGTTTCGTCATCAGTACTTCGCCGCGTTTCTCATCGGGCCGCTGATCGTGCTGCTTGCGGTGATCCTCGTTCGCGCGCTGCGCAACGTCTGGCGTGACGGCGCGCAGGGAACGCGCGCGTTCGTGACGGCACTCGCGGTGATGGCCGTGCCGGTGGTCGGCGTGCTGTTCTGGATCCCGGACCTCGTGAATGCGCGCCTGCACGACTTCACCCGCTACTACGGCCGCGTGTTGCGCGTCGATCGCGACCCGAATGCGGAGGCGGTGCAGTGGCGGATCACGGACGTCGTCGCGAACGTGCACGAGCTGACGAAGCCGAACGAGCCGATCTTCGATTTCTCGAACCAGCCCGCGTTCTATTTCTTCGCCGATCGTCCGAACCCGACGCGTTTCTACCAGGTCCCGATCCTCTCGCCGCGCGAGCTCCAGGCCGAGGCCATCCGCGCGCTCGAGCGCGCGAAGCCGAAGGTGATCATCCGCCGCTCGCCTGAGCTGTTCGACATGTTCGACGGCGTGACGAACGACCTGCGCGCGCAGGCCGTCTCCGCGTACATCGACGACGCGTATCGCTTCCATCGCTCGATCCGCGGCGTCGAGCTCTGGACGCGACGCGCCGATGCGAAACCGCGCGGCGTCGCTGACTACCTCACGCTCATCCGCCTGCCGGACAAGAAGGAGCTCGTTGCCACCGGACTCGCGCGTATGGTCTTTCCCGCGGTCGGCAGCGTGCCCGGTGTCGGCGGTTCGTACTGGCAGTCCGATCTGACGATTCACAATCCGTATCGCGAGCCGATGCGCGTGACGCTGCGCTACGTCGCTGGAGACACGGGCATTGATCGGCGTCTCACGCTCGCGCCGCGCCAGACGCTGCGCTGGCCGGACGTCGTGCGCAGTCTCTTCGCGCAGCCGAGCAGCGTCGGCACACTCTGGATCGAGCATCGCGAGGGACGCGCGCCGGTTGCGGTCATGAAGACCTCCGACGTCGCGCACAACGCGAGCGCATCGCTCGAAGCGCCGCTGACGAAGCTCGACTCCGCGACTGCGGCGACGGAGAGCGCGGAGCTCGCGATCGTCGGTGTGCCGGCCGCAACGGTCGTGGGTCGCCGCGTGAACGCGGGCGTCGTGAACATCGGCATCATCCCTGCGACGTTCCGTTTCTCCGTTCGAACACGCACCGGGCAGGAGATCGGACGAAGCGTCGAGCAGGGCGTGCCCGAGGATCAGGTGTGGCTCGTCAACGACCTCGAGGCGGCCCTCGGCGTGAAGCTCGACGAGACGACGACGGTGCGCATCACCGTGATCGCCGGGACGGGCGTCGGATTCGCGACGATCGTGGAACCGAGCGGCGATTCCGAGTTCATCGCCGCGATCCCCGCGGAGCAGCAGTGAAACACTCGCTCATCGTCCGCGAGGTGTACGACCTCTCGTACTTCACCGAGGACGAGTTGGCGACGGCGAATGCATTCAAGTTACAGAAGCGCGTCGACGAGTGGCTGCTGGCGCGTTTCGCGGCGAAGCAACTCGCGCTGGACCTCGGCATCGTCGATGACCCGCGCGCGTGCGAGGTCGCGCGACCGATGTTGCTCGTGGACGGAGCGCCGGTGAGCTGGTTCGTGTCGATCTCGCACTCCGCGCCGTACGCGGCGGCCGCGATCGATCGCGAGCCGATCGGCATCGACGTTCAAGTCGTGCGCGAACTCTCGGAAAACGCCGCGCATCTCTTCCTCTCGGATGAAGAGACGGAGGCGATGCGTAGCTGTACGTTGCCGCGGCGATTGCTGCACTTCTGGTGCGCGAAGGAAGCGGCGTGGAAGTCGCGCTCGACGGAGCTCACGACGCTCAAGCAGTTGCCGATCGAGTTGCTCGAGGAGCGCGCGAACGGATTGCGGTTCGATGTGGCGGAAACGACGGCGATGGAGGACTTGATCCTCGGGATTACGCTCTCCACTTCTTGAGCAGCGCCTTCGCGTCCTCGACCGCGGCCGCGTCTTCGACCGTGAAGTCCGGATGGAGGGGAGTGCTGATCGCGCTGCGCAACATCTGAATCGCCTGCGGCTTCTTCGACGAGTCGGCGGACTCCGTCGCCTCGGCCAGGAAGACGAGCGTGAGCTTGTTCGTCGGATCGATCTTCAGCGACTCGTTGAGGAAACGCAGTGCCTCCTTCGACGACGCCCAGCCGGTGATGAACGGGATGCGCGGCGTTTGATCGTGGAGGCGTCCGAGGACGCGGGAGGGGGAGCCCATTTCCATGCGCGGATCGACCATGTGTGCGATCGTCGCGCCGCGTTTGATGCGGTCCGCCGCGCCCTGCCGCGCCGCGGCCATCTTGCCGTACGCGACGGCCCACTCGCCCCAGTTCACCGCGTCCCAGAGGAACACTTCGCCCGCGCCGGGCACGGCACGCGCGGCTTCGGCGACCTGTTTGTCCGACGACTTCGCGTTCGTGTGGAGACGGGCGTTGACGACGGCGAGTGCCTTCTCACCGGCGACTTTCGCTGTCCCGTAGATCTGCTTCTTCTGCTCCGCATTCGCGGCGACGTACGCGCCCTTGTAGCGATACGCGCGCAGGAGTTTCCAGTGCGCGTCGATGTCGTTCGGGTTCGCCGCAATCGCGCGTTGGTACGCGGCGATGGCGGCGTCGATCGGCTCTGCTTTCGCACGCGCTCCCTGCGCCCCTTCGGCGCGCGCGGCGTAGTAGCGGTCGCCGTCGGCGACCTGCGCGGCAACTGGCAGCGCGATCAGCAGGATCGCGGCGATAGCAATTGTGTTGAGGCTCGTCCTTCTCATGCGAACGCTGATTGTAGCCGGCCGGCACGGCCGGCTGCGCTGGCTGGCAACGCCGCCACGGCAGCAGATCAATAGCCCCCGGCTTCAGCCGGGGGATTCGGCGCGATGGCCCGATCAGAGTCCGCGTAGCGGACGACAGCAGCTGCCGCCCCCTAACGCGGGCTCCGAATCAACGCCCCGTTCCCCGTTCCCCCGGCTGAAGCCGGGGGCTAGTCGCGAGTGAGACACGCGTAGTCGTCCATCCTCGATAGAATCGCGCCGCCTCGATGCGCCTCGTCTTCTTCGGCACTCCCGACTTCGCTGTTCCTTCGCTCGACGCGATCATGCGTGAGCACGAGATCGCGCTCGTCGTCGCGCAGCCGGACAAGCCGGCGGGTCGCGGAATGAAAATGCAGGCTCCAGCCGTGGCGGTGCGGGCGCGCGAGTTGGGGTTGCTGTTGTTGCAGCCGCCGAAAATCAGGAACGAAGAATTTCTGAGCGAAGTCGCGCGCGTAAGTCCGGACTGCGGGATCGTCGTCGCGTACGGAAAGATCCTGCCGAAGGCATTGCTCGACATTCCTCGGCATGGGTTCCTCAACATCCATGGCTCGGTGCTGCCGCTGTGGCGCGGGGCGGCGCCGATTCAGCGGTCGATCGAGGCCGGCGACAGGCTCACGGGCGTCACGATCATGCGCGTCGACGAAGAGCTCGATCATGGGCCGATGCTGCGCATCGAAACGACGGAGATCAGCCCGGACGAGCGCACGCCGGAGCTTGCGCGGCGTTTGTCGAGCATCGGCGGCGACGCGCTCGCCGTCGTGCTGCGTGAGATCGAGAGCGGCACCGCGGTCGAGACGCCGCAGGATCATGCGCGCGCGACGCTCGCACCGAAGATCGACAAACGCGAAGGGGAGATCACCTTCGACGAGACCGCGCACGCGATCTACAACCGCTTCCGCGCCTTCGATCCATGGCCCGGCATCACCTTCCGCGATCTCAAGCTGACGGACATGCGTCCCGCGGATGGAAACGGCGCGCCGCGCACGATTCTGGAGATCGCCGATCACGGTGTCGTCATCGCCTGTGGCGACGGTGCGCTGCGTATTCTCGAGATGCAGCGTCCCGGCAAGCCGCGCACGCCCGCGGCTGCGATCGCGCGGGGGCTAGGGTGGAAAGCGGGCCATGTCCTCTGAGCGTGCACACGCACTGCTGCTTCTCCAGCGCATCGAGCGCGAGCAGCTCTACGCGTCGCTCATCCTGATCGGCGAGTCGGGTTTCGTGCGCACGCTGGTCCTCGGCGTAATGCGCTGGCGCTCGCGTCTCGATTTCGTCATCGCGGAGCTCGCGCAACGCGCGGTGAAGAAGCTCGATCCCCCCGTGGTCGACGTGCTGCGTCTCGGCCTCTATCAACTGCTGTTCATGGACGTGCCGCAATACGCCGCCGTCTCCGAGACCGTGGATCTCGCGCCGGCGCGCGCACGGGGATTCGTGAATGCGATTCTGCGACGCGTCACGCGCGGCGACATCCCGGAGCCGCGCGACATCGCAACGCAAACGGCGCATCCGCAGTGGCTCATCGATCGCTGGACGAAAACCTATGGCGCGGAACGCGCGGCGAAGATCGCGCACGCGAACCAGGAGCTGTCGTATCCAGACGTCCTCGTCCTCGGCGAAGAGCTCCCGGGCGGCGAGCGATCTACGCTGCTGCCCGATGTCTGGAAGCTGCGCGGCTCGAGCGCGGATCTCGATCGGAAGGACTTCTATCCGATGGACGAAGGGAGCGCCGTCATCGCCGCGATCGCGCGCGCCTGCGGTGACGACGTTCTCGATCTCGCCGCAGCGCCGGGCGGAAAGACGATCTACATGGAGCAGCACGGCGCGAACGTCGTCTCGAACGACGTCTCGCTCACGCGCCTGCGCCCGCTTTTCGGCCGGGGCAAGCGAATCGTCGTGAGCGATGCGAGACGACCGCCGTTCGCGCGCAAGTTCGACGTCGTCCTTCTGGACGCGCCGTGCAGCGCGACCGGCACGATCCGCAAGAATCCGGAGCTCAAGTGGCGTCTCCGCGAAGAGCATCTGATCGAAGTCGCGGCGCTGCAGCGCGAGCTCCTCGCCAGCGCGCTCACGCTCGCGAAGAAGTACGTCGTCTATTCGACCTGCTCGCTCGAGCGCGAGGAGAACGACGCAATCGTCGAAGGGCATGCACGAGAAGACGTCACGCGGTTCGTTCCGGAAGGAGCGAAACCATGGGTCGAGGACGGCGTGCTGCGCTTGACGCCGGAGTCGGGCGCGGACGGATTCACGGCGTTCGTGCTGAACGTAGGGCGGGCTTCAGCCCGCCCATCCGAGGAGGCGGGCTAAAGCCCACCCTACATTCATGCCCCGCGACCTTCCGATCGGCAACGGCTCCCTGCTCGTTGCCTTCGACGCGCAATATCGCCTTTCCGACTTCTACTTCCCGCGCGTCGGCATGGAAAACCAGGCCGGCGCGAAGTTCCGCCTGGGCGTCTTCTCTGACGACGCATTGCACGCCACCGACGACGCGTCGTGGCAGCGCACGCTCGAATACCTGCGCGACACGCTCGTCACCGACGTCATTCTGCAGAACGACGCCATCGGCATCCGCCTCCGCTGCTACGACACGGTCGACCCCGACGCGAACGTGTTCGTTCGCAAGATCGTCGTGCGCAATCTCCGCGACGAAGTGCGCGATGTGAAGCTGATGCTGCATCACGAGTTCGCGCTGTACGGCAACTCGATCGGCGACACGGTCCTGTTCGATCCGCTGTCGGGTGGAGTCCTACAGTACAAGAAGCGCCGTTACGTGCTGATCAACTGTGAAGGCGGCGTGCGCGAGTACGCATGCAGCCGCAGCGCGATGACGTGGGTCGACGCGGCGGACGGCGAGCTGTCGATGAACGCCATCGCGCAGGGAACCGTCGACTCGTCGATCGCGATTCCGGTACATCTCGACGCTCACGGCAATGCGACGGTGATGTACTGGATCTGCGCCGGACGTACGGACGCCGAGGTGCGGAGGCTGGATGAACAGGTGCGCGCGGAGGGAGCGGCTCACGCGCTTTCGCGCGCGGGCTCACATTGGTACACGTGGGTGAACAAATCCGGCGAGGACCTGAGCACGCTGCCGGATGAGATCACCGATCTCTATCGGCGCTCGCTGCTCGTCGTCGCGACACAATGCGATCGCGGTGGGGCGGTTCTCGCGGCGAATGATTCCGACATTCAGTGGGGTCATAACGACCATTATTCGTACGTCTGGATGCGCGACGGCGCGTTCGTGTGCGACGCCATGGATCGCGCGGGCTTCCCGGAGATTACGCGGCGGTTTCTGACGTTCGCGAACGATGTCATTCGCGATGAAGGCTATTTCCTACACAAGTACAACCCGGACGGCTCGCCTGCGCCGCTGTGGCAGCCCTGGATCCGCGACGGAAAACCGCAATTGCCGATTCAGGAGGATGAGACGGCGCTCGTGATCTGGCTCGTCGCACGCCATTATCAGCGCACACGCGATCTCGATCTTCTTCGCGCGGTGTACCGCAGGCTCGTCGTGACCGCCGCCGATTTTCTCGCTGGTTATCGCGACGCGGAAACAGGCCTGCCGCTGCCGAGCTTCGATCTGTGGGAGGAGCGGCAAGGAGTCTTTACGTTCACTTGCGCCACAGTGTGGGCCGGTCTCACTGCTGCCGCGGAGCTCGCAAACCTCTTCAATGAACAGGATCGCCGGGCGACGTGGCAGCAGGCCGCCGACGAAATTCGCTCTGCGATGAAGAAACATCTGTGGCTCGAGAGCGAAGGCCGCTTCGCGCGCGGCCTGTCATTGACGGAGAACGGCACGCTCGAGCTCGACGCCACAGTCGATGCCTCTACCTTTGCCGTTTTCTATTTTGGTGTGTTTCCGGCGGAAAGCGCGTTGGTCGAGGGAACGATGCGCGCAATCCGCGAGCGCCTCGCGGTGCGCACGGAAATCGGCGGCATTACACGATACGAGAACGATTCGTATCATCGGATCTACGAGAACAATGGAAATCCCTGGATTCTCTGTACGCTCTGGCTCGCGGAGCACGAAGTGGCGAAGGGAAACGACCAGGCCGCGCTCGATCTCGTGCGCTGGGCGTGTGCGAAAGCGACTCCTTCCATGATCCTTCCGGAACAGGTCGACCCACACGACGGACAGCACGTTTCCGTCGCGCCACTGACGTGGAGTCACGCGCAGATCGTCTCCATTGTGCAGGGATGTCTCACAATTCGTCGCGATGCGCGTTGACTTTCGCGGCACCCGACCCTAGATTGACGCATCCGCGACAATCGACAGGAGGAAACGACGAATGCCAGGTAAGGCTGATTTGATCAACGCCATTGCCGAACAGGCCGGGATTTCGAAGAAAGAGGCCGCGGCGGCGTACGACGCGTTCGTCACTTATATCTCGGACACGTGTCAGAGCGGCGAGCGCTGCGCGATCCCGGGCCTCGGAAGTTTTTCCGTGTCCCAACGCAAAGCGCGCGAAGGCCGCAATCCGCGCACGAAAGAAACGATCACTATTCCGGCCTCGAAGAACGTCCGCTTCAAAGCCGGCAAGGACTTGCGCGATCTGTTGAACGTTGCGCCGAAAAAAAAGCGCTAAGAAACCCACGGGCGCGGCAGGAACAATCTCGAATACAGATTGAGCGCGTAGCGGTCGGTCATCCCCGCGATGAAATCGATCGCCAGGCGCTCGACCTGCTCGTCGCTGTTCCTGTCCAGGAACTCCTCGGGATGCGCGACGACATGTTCGAATAACGCCGTCAGTATTTTCTGAGCCTTCTCGAACTCGCCGCGGATTTCCCGGATGAGGTACATGTTCTCGAACATGTATTTGCGCAGCGCCTCGAGTGCCTCCAGAGGCTCCTGCGTCATCATGATCGCCTCGTAATCGCACGCGAGCGTGGCGTCGATCACGTCGCGGACCATGCGATCGATGCGCGCACTGGTGGTCTTGCCGAGGGTCGAGCGAATCTCTTTCGGAATGTCGTCTTCGCGGATGATCCCGGCGCGGATGCCGTCGTCGATGTCGTGATTGACGTAGGCGATGATGTCGGAGATGCGGACGATGTCCCCTTCGAGCGTGAGCGCGCGCGCTTTCGGACGCTTTCGCAGCAATTCGCCCTTCTCGCCCTTGGAATGCTTGAGGATGCCGTCGCGCACCTCGACCGTGAGATTGAGGTCCTCGAGCGATTCCACGACGCGCACGGACTGCCGATAGTGATCGAAGCCGCCGCGGACGAGCTTGTTCAACGCGGCCTCGCCGGCATGTCCGAACGCCGAGTGTCCGAGGTCGTGCCCGAGTCCGATGGCCTCGGTGAGGACTTCATTGAGGCGGAGCGACTTTGCGATCGTGCGCGCGATCTGCGTCACCTCGAGCACGTGTGTAAGTCGCGTCCGGTAGTGATCTCCCTCGGGCGCGAGGAACACCTGCGTCTTGTGCTTGAGCCGGCGGAAGGCCTTGCAGTGGATGATGCGGTCGCGGTCGCGCTGGTACGACGGCCGGATGTCGTCTTCTTCCTCGGCGCGGTCGCGGCCGCGCGTCTCGGCGCTCTTCGCGGCCTGGGGAACGAGCGTGTCGTACTCGATCCGCTCGAGCATCTCGCGGATGTTCATGCCGTCAACTCGCCCCGCAGCACCGTCACCGCTTCTCCGGCGAGCTTCACGCGATCGCCCGCGAGGCGCACGTGCAGGACGCCGCCGCGGCGTGAGGCTTGATACGCAGTCATCTCGTTCTTGCCGAGCTTCGCCGACCAGTACGGTGTGAGACAGCAGTGCGCCGAGCCGGTCACCGGATCTTCGTCGATGCCCGAGCCGGGCGCGAAGAAGCGGGACACGAAGTCGAAATCGCCGGATGCCGACCGGCTCGTGACGATGATGCCTCGCGCCGGAATGTGCCGGAGCTGCGCGTGATCGGGATCGAGCGCGCGGACTTCGTCTTCCGAGGCGACTTCGATGATGTAGTCGAACTTGTTGCGGCCGACGTACAGCGGTGCGGCGATGCCGAGGGACTCGAGGAGCCCTTTCGGTGCGTCGGAGCGCTGCTCCGGCGTTGCGGGGAAGTCGAGCTCGATGAGTTTGTCACTGACGCGCTCCGCGGCCAGTAGGCCGCTTTTCGTATGAAAGCGTGCGGAGGTGAGTCCGTGCTCTTCGTACAACGCGTGCGCGCTGGCGAGCGTCGCGTGTCCGCAGAGTGCAACTTCGACGGCGGGAGTGAACCAGCGCAGCGAGTAATCGCCGTCTTCGCGCCGCAGCAGGAACGCCGTTTCGGAGAGATTCATCTCCGCGGCGACGTCCTGCATCCACCGCTCCTCGCGTGTCGCGTCGAGCAGGCAAACCGCGGCGGGATTGCCGCGGAATGCCTGCGAAGTGAACGCGTCGATCTGCAACAGGCGCAAGGTCGGCTACATCCCCTCGACTTTGGCGGCCTTCGCGTACAGCAGCCGCACGACGATGAAGCCGAGGATGATCACGCCCGCGAGACAGGCGTCGCGCATGGGATTGCCGTACATCTCGCCGTAGTGATTGCTGAGCATGAGGAAGACCAGAGGCACGGACATGAACGTGTTGTGCCGTGAGCGCAGGCCGGCGATCTTCACTTCCGGCGAGTCCGGCGCGAGCGGTGTGCCCGCCTTCAGCGCGGCGATGATCTTCTTCTGATTCGGCCAGATCACCATCCAGACGTTCAGAAACATCATCGTGCCGAAGATCCCGCCGGCGTGGATGTACAGCGAGCGCCCGCCGAAGTGGCCGACGTACTCGAGGAAGCAGTAGACGCCGGCGAATAGCAGCAGACAGATCGCTGCGGCAACGACCTTGTTCGCGATGGCCTTCATGATGAAGTTGTAGATCAGGAAGCCGACGAAGAGGACGACCAGAACGATCGCCAGCCACAGCCACGGATTGCCCGTGTTGATGTACTCACCTTCGAAGACGATCTTGCCGTGGTAGTAGATGAGGCCGAGAAGAAGCATGCCTGTGATCCACGTCCACATGGCCCCCCAGCGGAACCAGAACAGTGCGCGCGGCAGGAGCTCGGGGTTGATGATTTTCTTCGTTGGACCTTCGACTTTGGCCTGGAACTGCGCATTGACCCAGTTGAAGAAGTAGAGATGGCCGATCCAGATGATACCGGCCACGACGTGAATCCAGCGGAGGAAGAGGTTCACCAGGGCGTTGACGGTGGGGTCCATGACTTCTCCTCTCGTCGCGTTCAAAGAATGGGATAGCCTGCGGCGATTATGTTCGAATTCGATGGAAAAGTGGCCATCGTCACTGGAGCCTCTTCGGGCATCGGAAAAACAACCGCGGAATTGCTCTCGCAGCGCGGCGCGCGCGTGGCGGTTTTCGCACGCTCGGCGGACAAGCTGAAGCGTCTGGCCAGCGACTCCGTGCTTCCGGTCGCAGGCGATGTGAGCTCGCTCGAGGACGTCGAACGGCTGTTCTCGACGACGGAATCGCACTTCGGCCACGTCGATGTGCTCGTGAACAACGCCGGGATGATCGATCCCGCGCCTCTGATCGATACGACGTTCGACGAGTGGAAGGAGATGTTCGCCGTGAACGTCCACGGCGTGTTTCTGACCTGCCGCCGCGCGCTGACGTCGATGATCGAGCGCCGCGCCGGCGCGATCGTGAACGTCTCCTCGATCTCCGGCGTGCCGGGTCCGGAAAAGTTTCCGGGATGGGTGTCGTACTGCGCGAGCAAGGGTGCGGTGATCTCGCTGACCGAGGCGCTGGCGGTGGAGGTCAAGGCACACGGGGTGCGTGTGAACTGCGTGAGCCCCGGCTCCGTGGACACGGCGATGTGGGCGGACGCCAGCGGAGGCGCGCCGGCGTCGATGACGCCGCAGGAAGTCGCGGAAACGATCCTGTTTCTTGCATCGGATCGGTCGCGGCCGATGAATGGACAGAATTTGAATGTCTTTTCCGCGTGAGGAGCGTCCCACCTTCGCCGAGATCTCCCTCGGCGCATTCGAGCGCAACGTCGACGCGATCGCATCGCGTCTCGAGCCGGGCACGCGCCTCATTGCGCTGCTGAAGGCGGACGCATACGGGCACGGCGCGGTCGCTCTTGCGCGGCGCTGCTCGCCGGAGAAGGTGGCGATGATCGGCGTCGCGCTACTCGAGGAAGCGCTCGAGCTGCGGCACGCGGGGATCGCGCTTCCGATTCTCGTGCTCGGTCCGCTCAACGAAATCCAGGTACAAGTCGCGCTCGACAACGACATCACCCTCGGCGTGCCGGGGCCGGAGGAGCTCGAGCACGTCGCCCGCGTCGCGAGAGAACGCGACGTCGCGATTCACCTCAAGATCGACTCCGGCATGGGCCGCATGGGCGCGGTCGAAACGGAGCTGCCGCGCGTCGTGGAGTTGATCCGATCCGCGCCGCGGATGCGCGTCGACGCGATCTACACGCATTTCGCGAACGCCGGCGATCCGCGGGATCCTTTCACCGGAGAGCAACTGGCGCGCTTCAACACGCTCGTCGAGACGCTGCGCGAGGCGGGCCTCAGCGCGCCGAAGCATCACGTTGCGAACAGCGCCGCGACCGTGCGAGGAATCACGCCGGGCGATTTCGTGCGTGTCGGAATCGCGCTCTACGGCGCGGAGCCTCTGGATGATTCGGGACGGGCTGAAGCCCGTCCTACGTTCGAGCCCGTCATGCGATGGCGCACGGAGATCGCGCGTTTGAAAGAACTGCCCCCCGGTCACGCGATCGGCTACGGAACCACCTTTTTTACCAGACGCGCGAGCCGCATCGCGACGCTGCCGGTCGGATACGCGGACGGCTACAGCCGCCGGCTGTCCAATCGCGCGGAGGTGCTCGTGCGCGGCCGGCGGGTGCCGGTGGTCGGGCGCGTATCGATGGATCTCGTGACGATCGACGTCACGGACGTCGAGGACGCGGCCCTCGGCGATGAAGTCGTTCTCCTCGGCGACGGAATCACCGTCGAAGAGCTGGCGGCGAAACTTGATACGATCTCGTACGAGGTGTTCTGCAACGTGAGCAAACGCGTGCCGCGCCTCTATCGCGAATGATCACCATCCTCGACCGCATCGGCCGCCGCTTCATCGCGCTGTTCGAGCAGACCGGCATCTGGTTCGACGCCCTCTGGCGAACGATCATGTGGGCCTTCCGTCCGCCGTACGACGTTCGCGAGTGGTTCCGGCAGATGGTCCGTCTCGGCGTCGACTCGATCCCGGTCATCTTTCTCACGACCATGTTCACCGGCATGGTGCTCGCGCTGCAGACCTTCACCGGCTTTCAGCGCGTGCACGCGGAGCAGTTCGTGGCCAGCGTCGTTTCCCTGGCGATGCTGCGCGAGCTCGCGCCGGTGCTGGTCGGCCTCATGGTCGCAGGCCGGGTCGGCTCGTCGATGGCCGCGGAGATCGGGACGATGCGCGTCACCGAGCAGATCGACGCGCTGAAGGCGCTGGCCACGGAGCCGATTCAGTACCTCTTCGTGCCGCGTGTGATCGCGGGCGTCATCATGCTGCCGTTCCTCTGCGTTCTCGGCGACGCCCTCGGGATCTACGGCGGCTATCTCGTCGCGGTGAAGTTGCTGAACACGAACCCGGTCGTCTACAAGCAGAACACCTTTCAGTTCCTCGACATGAACGACGTCTACAGCGGATTGATCAAGGCCGCGGTGTTCGGGTTGATCCTCACGCTCACTGGCTGCGTGCGCGGGTACAACACGACCGGCGGCGCGGAAGGCGTCGGCCGCGCGACCACGCACGCGGTCGTGTCGGCGTCGCTGATCATTCTCCTCAGTGATTTCTTCCTGACGAAGATCCTCTTCTGATCATGGCGACGATCTCACTGCAGAACCTGTACAAATCGTTCGACGGCAAGAAGGTGCTGAACGACTTGTCGATCGACGTGGAACAGGGCGAGTCGCTGGTGATCGTCGGGGGCTCGGGCACGGGCAAGAGCGTGACGCTCAAGCTCATCATCGGCCTGCTGCGTCCGGACTCGGGGCACGTGTTCATCGCGAACGAGGACATCACCGAGATGAACGAGGAGGAGTTGAATCGCTCCCGTCGCCACTTCGGGATGTCGTTTCAGGAAGGCGCGCTGTTCGACTCGATGACTGTGTTCGAGAACATCGCTTTTCCGCTGCGCCGGCACACGAAGATGACCGAAGCGGAGATTCGCGCGCGTGTGGAGGAGTGTCTCGAGGACGTGCACCTTCCAGGCGTCGAGAAGAAGCGTCCCTCGGAACTATCAGGCGGCATGCGGCGGCGCGTCGGGTTCGCGCGCGCGATCTCGCTTAAGCCCGACATCCTGTTGTTCGACGAGCCGACGACGGGTCTCGATCCGGTGATCAGCGACGTCGTCGCCGATCTGATCGTGGAGATGGATCAGAAGCTCGGCACGACGACGGTGACGATCACGCACGACATGAAGGTCGCGTTCAAGATCGCGGATCGCGTGGCGATGTTGTGCAACGGGAAGATCATCGAGCAGGGAACGCCCGAGGAGTTTCAGGAGTCGCAGAACCCGATCGTGCGGCAGTTCGTCGAGGGACGTTCCGAGGGACCGCTCACCGAAGGGTTCTGACGTAGGACGGGCTTTAGCCCGTCACCGAGGGAGGCGGGCTGAAGCCACGCCCTACGTTAAAAAAAACGGCGGGCCGAAGCCCGCCGCAACACAACACTTCGTACGGGTGACCTAGTCTTTGCGCAGACGGGTGCGCGACGGTTCTTCCTGCGTGGTCGTGGTGGTGGTGGTCGTCGTTTCCTGGACCGACGACGTCATCGGCTCGGTGGTGACGGTGGTCGTCGTTTCGGTGGTGACCGGTGCGGTCTCGACGATCGTCGTCTCCGTCGTGGTGCTCTCGATGACCGGTGCCGGCTCCGTGAGCGTGGTCGTCTCGGTGACCTGAACGGTGCTGGTGCTCTTCTCCGGGATGATGTTCACGTTCGTGTTGGTGCCGACGTTGGACGGGTTGCCCGTGCCGGGCGCGGCGCTCGACGAGTAAACATTGCCGTCGCTGTCGACTTTCGCAGGACCAGGGGCCGGCGCGACCGTCGAGGGAGAACCGGTCTCTTCCGGACGGACCTGCACGATTTCGTCGCTGGCGTCGGTCTTGTCGCCCAGGCCATCATTGCTGGCGCAGGCGCCGACGAGGAAAAGTGCCGCGAATCCCGCTGCGGCCACGGTGTTGCGGAGTAGTTTCTTCATCATGATCATCAACTCCTGTTAGATGTTTGTTTGAATCCGGGCCACCCGCGTGGCCGACGCTTCCGTGCAGTTCAATTCGGATGCCTAGTTATTCAGAGCCTGCCGGGCTGGACCGCATGACATCATTGCGGCGATGAGCGAACCGCGGACGTTCTCCGTCTCCGAGTTGATCCGCCAGATCAATCTCGACCTCTATCGCTACAACGACATCTCCGTCGAAGGAGAAGTGTCGAACTTCATCCGCTCCTCGGCGGGGCATCTGTATTTCACGCTGAAGGACGCGCGCGCGCAGATCCGGATTGTGTTCTTCGCCACGCAGGCGCGCTTCCTTCGCTTCCGCATCGAGAACGGACTACAGCTCATCGTGCGAGGTCGCCTGTCGATCTACGAGGCCAAGGGCGAGTTCCAACTGAACGCGATCGCGGCGGAGCCAGCGGGTCTGGGCGCGCTGCAGCTCGCGTTCGAACAGCTCAAGAAACAGCTCGCGGAAGAGGGATTGTTCGATCCCGCGCGGAAGAAGCCGATCCCGATGCTGCCGCAACGCATCGCGGTGGTGACGAGTCCCACCGGCGCCGCGATCCGCGACATCCTCAACGTTCTCGGGCGCCGGTTCGAGGAGCTGTCGCTGCAGATCTATCCCGTGCGCGTGCAGGGGCCGACGGCGGGACGCGAGATCGCGGCCGCGCTGAAGTACCTCTCGCGCTGGAAGCTGCACGACGTCGTGCTGATCGTGCGCGGCGGAGGATCGCTCGAGGATCTTTGGGCGTTCAACGAAGAAGTCGTCGCGCGCGCGGTGGCCGCGTGCGAAGTGCCGACGATCTCGGGAGTCGGTCACGAGACGGACTTCACGATCTGCGATTTCGTCGCGGACCTGCGCGCGCCGACGCCGTCCGCCGCGGCGGAGATCGTGACGCGCGCGAAGAGCGAGATCTGTGCAGCTGTCGATAGCATGACCCGCCGTGTGCGTCACGTGCTGGAGAACCGCGTGCGCAACTACCGCCACGAGTTGCGCCATCTCGCATCCTCCGATCGCCTCGGCATCGTCGTGCGCCGCGTCGCGCTCGCACGCGAGCGATTGGAGCGCCGCAGGGTGACGCTGTTCCGCCAGCTCGACGCGCGCGCGCGATCGCTCCGTCTTCGTCTGAAGGCGTGCGACGAACCGCTGGCGAAGTATCCGGCTCGCATCGCGCGCGAGCGCGATCGTCTGCGCGGCGTCGCGACGACGCTGCAGGCCGTGTCGCCGCTGTCCGTTCTCTCGCGCGGCTACGCGATCGCGTTCTCGCGCACGAGGCGCGGCCGAAAGCCCATCCTCGACTCGAGCCAGGTGCGCGTCGGCGAGCACATCGAGGTGCAGCTCAAGAAGGGACGCCTCAACGCAACCGTGGATTCGCAGACGCTCGGTGTGGAGAGCCTCTGGCCATTAGCGATGAACGATGAGCGATGAACGATGAACAAATGACCGATGCTCCGTTCATCGTTCATCGCTCATCGTTCGTTTCTGCTATAAGCGCCGTTCATGGCCGCGCGCGCCCGTCCAAACGAATTCGAGAAGGCCTTCCAGCACCTCGAGAAGATCGTGCAGCGCCTCGAGGGAGAGGAGCTGCCGCTCGACGAGTCGCTGCAACTCTTCGAAGAAGGCATCCGACTCTCGCGGTTTTGCCACCAGCGGCTCGAGGAAGTGGAAAAGAAGATCGAGCTGATCCTCGCCGATGCGAAGGGACAGCCGGTCACCGAGCCGTTTGAGGAAGAGAACCAGGACGACGACGAGGATCGCGTGTAGTGAACCTCGACGAATACCTCCTCGCGAAACGCGCGCTCGTCGACCGCACCCTCGACGCGCACCTCCCGCCCGCCGCCACACCTCCTCCAATCATCCACGAAGCGATGCGCTACGCGGTGCTGGGCGGCGGGAAACGCATTCGTCCGATCGTCGCCATCGCCTCCGCGGAATCGGTCGGCGCGCATATCGAGCCGCTGCTCGTTCCGTTCTGCGCGCTGGAGCTGATCCACACGTACTCGCTCGTCCACGACGATCTACCGGCCCTCGACAACGACGATCTCCGCCGCGGCCGCAAGACGACGCACGTCGTCTACGGCGAGGCGATGGGCGTGCTCGTCGGCGATGCGCTGCTCACCGAGGCGTTTGCGTGGCTGGCAAAGCCGCTGGCGAGAACCGAGCCCGCGCGCCAGTTGCGCGCGATCGCCGAAGTGGCGAAGGCAGTCGACTCGACCGGCATGATCGGCGGACAGGTCGCGGACATCGTCGCCGAGCGCTCGCACGAGCAGAGCGACGACCGCGACGCGCTGCTGCGCGAGCTGAATTTCATCCACCGCAACAAGACCGGGAAGCTGTTCACCGCCTCCGTGCTTCTCGGCGGTTTGCTCGGCGGCGCTTCCGACGACCAGCTCCAGGCGCTCCGGCGCTACGCCGACGCGCTCGGTCTCGCCTTCCAGATCGTCGACGATCTGCTCGACATCGAGGAGTCGTCGGCCACGCTGGGCAAGACCGCGGGCAAGGACGTCGCCCAGGGAAAGTTGACCTATCCGGCCCTCCTCGGCGTCGACACGGCCCGCGCGGAGGTGGACCGCCTCCTCGGGGAGGCCGTCAGGAACGCTGGTATGATCGCCGGTCCTGTGAATACCCTCGCCCCGATCGCACGTTACATTTGCGAGCGCCGCTCCTGACGGGGCGGGCGGACCGGAAAAAAATGACCCGAATTCTCGATTCGATCGATTCGCCGCGCGATCTGCGCAAGCTCGATCGCCGTGAGCTTCCCCAGGTCGCGCAGGAAATCCGCGACCAGATCATCGACGTGGTCTCCCGCGTCGGCGGCCATTTCGGCGGCAACCTCGGCATCGTCGAGCTCACCCTCGCACTGCACTACACCTTCGACACGCCGCGCGACCAGATCGTCTTCGACACCGGCCACCAGAGCTATCCGCACAAGCTCATCACCGGCCGCCGCGACACCTTCCACACCATTCGCCAGCACAACGGGATCTCCGGATTCTGCAAACGCGAGGAGTCGGTTTACGACGTCTTCAACGCCGGCCACGCATCGACGTCGATCTCGGCGGCGGTGGGCATCGCGCTCGCGCGCGACTTCCGCAAAGAGGACTATCGCGTCGTCGCGGTCATCGGTGACGGAGCGCTCTCCGGCGGCATCGCGCTCGAGGGCCTGAATCAGGCCGGACATCTCAAGCGCAAACTGATGATCGTCCTGAACGACAACGACATGTCGATCTCGACGAACGTCGGCGCGATGTCGGGGTATCTCAACCAGATCATCAAGGGACAGCGGTACAACCAGGCCAAAGATCTCGCCCGCGGCGTGATGGATCGCATTCCGCTGATCGGCGGGAAGCTCCACGGCCTCGCGCACGACATGGAGCAGGTGCTCAAGAACATGATCGTGCCGGGCATGCTGTTCGAGGAGCTCGGCTTCAAGTACCTCGGCCCGTACGACGGCCACGATCTGCCGGCGCTTCTTCATATCTTCGAGGAAAACAGAGACTACGACGGTCCCATCCTCATTCACGTCATCACGAAGAAGGGGAAGGGCTACACGCCGGCGGAGAACAAGCCGATCTGGTCGCACGGCGTGAACCCGTTCGACATCCCGACCGGGGAAGTGCACAAGTCCGACAAGCCGCAGCCGCCGACGTACACGGCCGTGTTCGCGGAAGCGCTGATCGAGCTGGCCAAGCACGACCCGAAGATCGTCGCCGTCACCGCGGCGATGCCGGAGGGGACGGGGCTGGACAAGTTCGGGAAGGCGTTCCCGGAGCGGATGTTCGACGTTGGCATCGCCGAGGAGCACGCGGTGACGATGTGCGGCGGCATGGCGACGCAGGGGATGAAGCCGGTCGCGGCGATCTACTCGACGTTCCTGCAGCGCGCGTTCGACCAGGTCTTCCACGACGTTGCGATCATGGACCTGCCGGTCGTCTTCGCGCTCGACCGCGGTGGCATCGCCGGCGCCGACGGCCCGACGCACCACGGCATCTACGACATGGCTTACCTGCGGGTCTTCCCGAACATGATCTGCATGGCGCCGAAGGACGAGAACGAGCTGCGGCACATGCTCAAGACCGCGTTCGAGTGCGGCCATCCGGCGTCGCTGCGCTACCCGCGCGGCAATGGCGCAGGAGTCCAGCTCGATGCCGAAATCAAGGCCCTGCCGATCGGCAAGGGCGAGGTCCTGCGCGAGGGTGACGCGGCGACGATCTTCGCAATCGGGAACGAGGTCTGGCCGGCGATGCATGCCGCGGAGATCCTTGCTAAGGAAGACATTAACGTCACGGTTATCAATGCACGATTCATCAAGCCTTTGGATGATGAATTAGTGTTGAAATACTGTCAGCCTTATTCGAGCGTCATTACCGTCGAGGAAGGATCGCTGGCCGGAGGATTCGGCTCGGCGGTCATGGAGCGCTGCGAGCAGCTCGGCCTCCGCGACGTCCGCTTCCACCGCATCGGCATCCCGGACGAATACGTCCACCACGGATCGCAGGACGTTCTGCGCGCGCAGTACGACCTGCACGCGGAGGGGATCGCGAGAAGGGTGCGGGAGTTCGTGGTGCAGAAGGCGACCGAGGGAACTCGCCGCTTTCTCGAGAACCTCGACGAGATCTGGAGCGAGGTTCCGGAAGAGACCTGGCGCCGCCGCCACGAAGAAGGCCGAGACTCCGACCACATCGACGAGGTCGTTTACGGGATGAAGAAGCGCGCGGTCACGAAGTAACGAATGGAGAAGTACTTCGTCGATACATGGTTCCTGGTCGCGCTCGTCGATCCATACGACCAGCATCATCGCATCGCCGTTCAGGTCGAGCGATCGCTGACGCGAGCCAGGTTCGTCACCCATGACGGCGTCCTCATGGAGTTTCTGACTTCGTTTGCAGCGGACGGAGCGCGCGCACGCGCGGCCGCGGTGGCGACGGTGCGCGACTGCATGCTGCGTTACGAGGTCTTTCCCTCGGACCGCGATCTTTTTCTGCGCGCCCTTTCGCGCTATGAGACGCGCGGCGACAAGCAGTACTCGCTGGTCGACTGCATGTCGATGGTGTTGATGGAGGAGCGCGGCATCCGCTACGTGCTCACGAACGATCACCACTTCACGCAGGCCGGCTTCATCGTCGTCAACTCATGAAGAAGCAGCGCCTGGACGTCGCGCTCGTCGAGCGCGGTCTCGTCGAGACGCGCTCGAAGGCGCAGTCGCTGATCATGGCCCGGCGCGTTCTCGTGAACGGGCAATACGTCTCCAAGGCCGGGGCGACCGTGGCCGCGGAGGACGAGGTGCGTGTCGCGGAGCTGGAGCATCCGTGGGTGGGGCGCGGAGGGATGAAGCTCGCGCACGCGCTGGAGACGTTTGCCATCGACGTGCGGGGGAAAGTCTGCGCGGACATCGGTGCGTCGACGGGCGGCTTCACGGACGTGATGCTGAAGCACGGCGCGGCGAAGGTGTATGCGATCGACGTCGGCTACGGACAGCTCGACGCGTCGCTACGCAACGATCCGCGCGTGGTCAATCGCGAGAAGGTCAACGCGCGCTATCTGGAGCCGGAGAACTTCGGCGAGTCGATCGACTTCGCGTCGATCGACGTCTCGTTCATCTCGCTGAAGCTGATCCTGCCGGCGGTGGCGGGGTTCCTGCGCGGCGAGCTCGTGGCGCTGATCAAGCCGCAGTTCGAGGTCGGGAAGCACGAAGTCGGCAAGGGCGGCATCGTCCGCGACGAAGCACAGCGTCAGGCCGTGGTGGAGAGTGTCGTGGCGTTCGCGAAAGAGATCGGGTTTGAAGTGCAGGGCGTGATCGAGAGTCCGGTGCGCGGAGCGGAAGGGAACGTCGAGTACTTGATGTACGCCCTTTGGAGTGCGGAGGCAACGCCTCCGCTTTCCGACGAGCGCGAATAGGAAAGCGGAGGTGTTACCTCCGCACTCCAAAATACTCGCGAAGTCCTTCCCGCCACGAATCCGGCTTGACGCCGGTCAGCCGCTCGTAATGCTCCGTTGACAACACCGAATACGCGGGACGCCGCGCCGGTCGCACGAATTCGTCGCTCGTCACCGGTTTCACCGTCACGTCCGAGCCGCTCTCCTCCGCGATCGCGCACGCGAAGTCGTACCACGAGCACTCGTCGACATCGGCGTAATGCACGATGCCCTGCGCGGACTGCGCGGCCAGGCGAATGATTGCGCGCGCGAGATGCGGTGTGTACGTCGGACGTCCGCGCTGATCGCTCACGACGCGCAGCGGATTCGTTCCCTTGCGGATCTGATTGCGGATCGCCTCGACGAAATTCGGGCCGTGCACGCCGAAGAGCCACGACGTGCGGACGATGAGGTGCTTCTCCGCGTGCGTCACGGCTGTTTCGCCGAGGAGCTTCGAGCGGCCGTAGGCGGAGACGGGACCGGTGGGATCGTCGATCTCGTATGGCTCGCGTTTCGCGCCGTCGAAGACGAAGTCGGTGGAGATCTGCACCAGCGACGCGCCGACTTCGTTCGCTGCGGTAGCCAGAAGCTCCACCGCGGATCCGTTGATCGCGTTCGCTGCGGCCTCCTCGGACTCCGCGAGGTCGACTTTCGTGTACGCCGAACAGTTGACGATCACGTCGGGCGCGTGCTCGAGCACGATCGCGTTCACGAGACGGGAGTCGGTGATGTCGAGGTCGCCGCGGCTGAGGGCGATGACCAGCTCACCCTGCAGGGCGAGCTCGTTTCGGAGGTCGGTGCCGAGCATTCCGCTCGCACCGGTGATGAGCCACTTCACTACTTGTCGTCAGACGATTTCGGGAGGACCTTGTCGTCCTTGCCCTTGAGACCGTCGCGGAAGTTCGAGATTCCTTCGCCGAGACCTTTGCCGAGCTGGGGCAGCTTGCTCGCGCCAAAGATCACGACGACGATCACGAGAATGACGAGGAGTTCCGGTAAACCAAACGAACCAAACATGATGCCTCCCAGGAGTCAGACCGAAGCGACGGAAGTCTAACCTGAAACCGCGCGTTTCCCGACACAACAGCATCACTCGGGGATGCGTTCCCGGTCACGTCGGCTGTTACCATCCGCACTTTCATGATCGATCTCTCCAGCCTCAATCCCCAACAGCGCGAAGCGGTCACCCACGGCACGGGCCCTCTGCTCGTGCTGGCCGGCGCCGGCTCCGGCAAAACCCGCGTCATCACCTACCGCATCGCGTACCTGATCGGTGAGCTGGGCGTGCGGCCGCCGAACATCCTCGCGGTCACGTTCACGAACAAAGCCGCGGCGGAAATGCTCCACCGCGTCGATCAGCTCGTCCCCGCCGGCGGCTACCGTCCCTGGATCGGAACGTTTCATTCGACGTCGCTCCGGATGCTTCGCCGCTACGCGGACCGTCTCGGCTTCACGAAGTCTTTCGCCGTCTACGACACCTCAGACCAGTTGACGCTGATCCGCCGCTGCATGCGCGAGCTGAACGTCAACGACGACGCCTTTCCGCCGCGCTCCGTGCTCACACGCATCTCGCACGCGAAGAACGAGTTGATCAACCCGGTCGAGTACGAGAAGACGAACCTCGACTTCTTCGGCGCGCGCGTCGCGGAGATCTACCGCCTCTACCAGAAGCGCCTGCGCGAGTTCGACGCGATGGACTTCGATGACCTCATCGGCAACTACGTGCTCCTCCTCGAGCAGCACGAGGATGTCCGCGCCGAGTTGCACGAGCGCTTTCAACACTTGTTGATCGACGAATATCAGGACACGAACAAAGCGCAGTACGTCCTGGTGAAGCTGCTGGCCGGCAAGACCGGCAACATCATGGCCGTCGGCGACGAAGATCAGAGCATTTATCGTTTCCGTGGAGCGGACATCAATAACATCCTCAATTTCGAGCATGATTTTCCAGGAGCGAAAATCATCAAGCTCGAGCAGAACTACCGCTCCACCGGCAACATCCTCGACGCCGCGACCGGCGTGGTGTCGAACAACATCGCCCGCAAGGGGAAGAGGCTCTTCACTCAAGGCGGCAAGGGCGATCCGGTGCGCGTGGTGACGTGCAGCAACGACCGCGAGGAAGCGCAGTTCGTGCTGGAGAAGATCTCGTCGATGCGCCCGAAGTACCAGCTCACCGACTTCGCGGTGCTGTTTCGGACGAATGCGCAGTCGCGACCCTTCGAAGAAGAGCTGCTGCGCGCGAATCTACCTTACTCGGTCGTCGGAGGCGTGAAGTTCTACGAGCGCGCGGAGATCAAGGACATCCTGTCGTTCATCCGCCTGGCCATCCGGCCGCACGACACGCCCTCGATCGAGCGCGTGATCAACGTGCCGTCGCGTGGCATCGGCGATACGACCGTGACTACGCTCTCGGAGACGGCGGCGGCGCGGGAGGTGTCGCTCTGGACGATCATCGAGGGCGATCTCGCATTCCTTCCCGCGCGCGCGTCGAAGGCGGTGCGCGAGTTTCGCGAGATCGTGCACGACCTCCAGCGCGCGGCGACGAATCCGATCTCCGATCTGGTCGACTACGTCCTGCTTCGCACCGGCTACCGGCGCATGCTGCAGGAGTCGCGCGACCTGCAGGACGAGTCGCGCCTGGAGAACCTCGAAGAACTGATCAACTCCGCCCGTGAATACACGGAGCAGAACCCGCAGGCGACGCTCGCGGATTATCTCGACTCGCTGACGCTGATGTCGGACCTCGACAAGTACGAGTCGCAGAAGGGCGTCACGCTGATGACTCTGCACGCCGCGAAGGGCCTGGAGTTCAAGGTGGTGTTCCTCTGCGGGATGGAGGAAGGGATCCTCCCGCACTCGCAGTCGCAGGAGCGCAACGACGACCTCGAGGAGGAGCGGCGTCTCTGCTACGTCGGCATGACGCGCGCGCGCGAGCTGCTGTTCTGCGTGCACGCGCACGAGCGTCGGGTGCACGGCCGCTTCCGCGAGCAGAGTCCGTCGCCGTTTCTCACGGAGATTCCGGAGGAAGCGCGCGAGGAGCTGCGGTTGGGAAGGGCGTACGCGGGGGTGCCGCCCTCATGGCGCGAGAGGCCGATGCAGTCAACGGAGCGCCGCCTTCCAGGCGGCCGGTCCGCCGCCTTCCAGGCGGCACCGGCTGGAAGCCGGGGAACCGGCCGGCAGGATGCCGGCGCTCCGAAGAACACCAACGTCAATGGCGTCATGTCCTTCTTCCAGAACGCGCCCGTGCAGTTCGACCCCGGCGCGATCCGCGCGGCGAAACAGGCCGAGGCTCCTGCGTCCGCGGAGCTCAAACGCGGACAGCGCGTTCGCCACGAAATGTTCGGCGTCGGCACGATCCTGACGATGGAGGGCAGCGGTCCCGACGCGAAGCTGTCCGTCTACTTCGAGCGCCACGGCACGAAGAAGTTCATCGCCCGCTTCGCGAAGCTCACCCGGGCTTGACCGTTGCAGCGCCCGCCGGCATGAAGACCCGAACGATCGACAACCGCAATCGGCCGGCGCAGCCCGAGCCGGATGAAGATCCGGCGGTGAAGAAAGCGCCCGTGCGCAAAGCGGAGCCGAAGCGAAAGACGCCGCGGCGTGGGTAGGGAACGCATCTGCTCGCGACACTCCCTTACATGCCGAATTTCAAAACGTCGCTCTTCCCTCTCTCGACTCCCTTGCCCGACGCCGCCGTCCCCGAAGCGTCCGGCGATCTGAAAACGGTTGGCCTCTGCTTCTCCGGCGGCGGGTCGCGCGCCCTCTCCTGCGCCCTCGGGCAGTACCGCGCGCTCCATCTCCTCGGCCTGATGGACGACGTGCACTACATTTCCTCCGTCTCCGGCGGCACGTGGGCATCGGCCGCCTATGCGTTTCTCCCTTCCGAGTTCGACGACGACGACTTCCTCGGTCCGGCGACCATCAATCCTGCCGACCTCACGGTGTTCGAGTTCGACGCGAAGCAGAAGTACAACGCGCTCGACTATCTCTCGCCGAACAACCTCGGCCACGTCCCGCCGCGCCTCAACTTCCTCAAGGACATCCGGGTCATCGTCGATCTGAAAGAGAAGTACGGTTACCCGAACGACGTGCTCTGGCAGGGACTGATCGGCGAACGGATTTTCAATCTGTGGAACTTGTGGACCGTCGGCAGCGACGGACTCCCGACGCAGTACTACTCGCGCAATCGGATCTACCTCGAGAAGGCGGTGCTCGACAACAACCCCAGCCTGCGCGTCTCCGACTTCGTGCTCAACCAGCGCACGCGGCCGCACCTGATCATGAACTCGTCGATCGTGAGCAACCCTTTGCAGAAAGGTGCGCAGCTGCTTCCCTTCGAGTCCAGCGAAGTCGGCATCGGCGTGCGCGCGACGTTCAACGACGGCGTGAACGGCCAGACCATCGGCGGCGGATTGATCCAGCCGTTTGCGATGGGCTCTTCGTGGATCTCCGACATTTCGGGTAGGGATCCTCTCGCGAACGTGACGATGCCTTCGCGCCCATTCTCGCTCGTCGACATGGCCGGCATCAGCAGCGCCGCGTTCGCGCAAGACGTGCAGTCGATGTTCCCGATGTTCGACGGCATCGTGCCGAAGTACGACTACTGGCCGGTGGCGAACCGCCAGAGCACGCCGGTCTACAACTACGACTTCGCGGACGGCGGAAGCCTCGAGAACACGGGCTTGCTGTCACTGCTCGCGCGCAACGTGCGGCGGGTGATCGTGTTCGCAAATGCCGCGACGCCGCTCACGAACGACGGCGGCCAGATCACGGTGTCGACCGAGATCGCAATGTTGTTCGGCGTGCAGCCAACCGAGCTGGCCATGGCGACGAAAGAACCGCACCAGCAGGTGCCGCCGAACGACGACTGGACGTTCAACAAGGTCTTCCTGTCGAGCGACTATCAACCGCTGCTCGACGCGCTCTGGCGGAAGAACGGCGTCGACGGAAGGCCGGCGATCGTCAAGCAGACCCTGGCGGTCCAGCCGAACGCGAACTGGGGCATCGCCGGCAACTACGACGTGGAGATCCTCTGGGTCTACAACACGATGGTGCCGCAGTGGTGGAACCAGTTGCGCTTGGAGGTGAAGCTTTACCTCGACACTGTTCCGCACTTTCCGAACTACAGCACCGTCTTCCAGCTCGACCTCAGCGTGCGCGAGGTGAACGCGCTCGTGCAGCTGTCGTTCTGGGCGCTATACAACGAACAGGCGCTGGTGAAGTCGATGTTCAGTTAGTCACGGAGCAGACGCCTGCAGCGGCGCGACAAAATGCGAACGATGCCGCCCTCATATTATGGACGCCCTTGGCGGCTCGGCCGTCGGGCCGAAGCCGGGCCCCAATCAGCTTCAGCGTGAAGAGTTGGGTGTCGACTAATTCCCCGACTTGATCATCTCGTCCATCTTTGGCAGGAGACGTCGACTCTCCTGATCGGTTGGGTCCACCGCGGCGGCTTCCGTATATTTGGCGAATGCCAATCTCAGATTACCCTGCCGAAGCAGCAAGTCACCTTCTTCGCGAAGTTTCGCCGAAATTACCTTGCCAGCATCCGAACGATGCTTGCCATTCGGATAGCGCGCGAGATAGGTTCTTGCACCAACGACAGCGTCGCCGGCACAGCCTCGTGAAGTTTCCCAGATTAGGTCCTCATTCGTCGCCAACGCAGAATCCCACTTCATTGCTTGAGCAACAAGCGCGCATGATTCATCTGCATTTGAAAATGTCGCACAGTCAGCAAGAACCGCAGCCATCGGCTTAACGTATTTAGGATCTGCGCCCACAGCGAGTCGGGCGAATGTTTCAGCACGTGTTGCATCGTGGTGGTCTCTCCAGTGAGCGGCTGCACGCGCAGCCTCCGCACCCAAGCGGTCCCTCCCATCACGAACGAATGTATTGGCCACACCAATAAGTACGGCGGCCGATTGGTAGCGACGCTCGTCGGTTGCATCGCTGTGAGTCGAGGACGATATCCAGTCGACAATCTGCGGCTCCACGGCACTGTCGTAATCGATCGAATGGGAAAGATAGCTTTCTAGCATCCCGGCGTTGGCCGAAGACTGAAAGACTATCCGCGACGCGCCGAGGTACGCTTGGGCGATTGCTGGCTTCACCTTGTCGCCATTCAGGAATAAGGCCTTGTCAAATTCCTTGACAGCTCTGTCCTCGTCGCCACGAGCAAGATAGACTTCGCCCAATTTCACGTAAACCGCGTCGTTCTCCGGATTCGCCTTAGCCTCGATTTGAAGAATTCGCCCCGCACGATCGACATCGCCGATCGCCAAGTATTGCTCTGCGCTCTTCACAGCTTTGTCGTCGCGGCAGGCGAGCAGTGGGAGGAGGACGATTGCGAACAGCAGGCATGTTTTGGAATCCATGACATCCTCCGAGCTGGCAGTGTAGTGTGGTTTAGTTCTTGCGACAACTTTTGTCTGCTCAACGGCTCCCACACAAAATACTCGATTCGGTAAGTTCGTTCACGCAGCATTGCGAGTAGTGGTCAGCCTACTCAGAAGGCCTCGCAAATCGACGCGAACGCGCTCGTGCAACTGTCGTTCTGGGCGCTGTACTACGAGCAGGCGCTGGTGAGGTCGATGTTCAGTTATTCACGGAGCAGTACCGGGCCGCGGCCGGCGGCCGACACCGCACTCATTGTTGACCAAATGTGCCTGAATTGAATGAGCAGCACGATCGCTATGCATAGGTAAAGCGCCGAGAAATAAGCAAATGCCTTCGTCGTGATGACGGCGTCTACGGTACGTGCGCGCACGTTGGATTCAAGCCAAAAGAATGGCGCATTCACCGACGCATGCGCTAGTGCGACAATTCCGGCACTGCGGCACCCTCGAATCCAGAGCCATGCAAATACGACAGACAGGGCGGCGAGCAACGTTAGAAAGCCGAGCGCCGATGCGAGCCCCGAGAAGAAGACCGGCATGTGCCATGCCGTCCAAGCCAATCCGGTGAGCGCGGTTGCCGACGCAAACGTGCGACCACCGGCCAGAGATGGCAGCAACCACCCGCGCCATCCGAGCTCCTCTCCGACACCGATCATTGCGGCCTGCACAAGAAAGTGAGCGCCCAGGGCCGGTACCGAAGTTCTCACAATTTCGAATAGCTGGGAAGCGGGCATCCCGGCGAGACCGAACGCCGCGAGGGCGGTGGCCACCCCGACGAAGACGATCACCACGAGCCAGGGCAAATACCGAACCGGAATGCTCAACGACCTCGCGAGATCTGCGACGGAGATCGAACCACCACCAGCACGAGCGACTACGATCGCCGCAACGGCAGGACCAAGAACCGTAACGAGTCGGGGCAGGTAGATGGCCCAGAAGTCCGATAAGCGGAACAAGGAGGATGCTACGAAGTTGAACGGAATGCCGACCCCGTACGAGATCGCAAATGTGAGCACCACAAAAGACGTGACCGGCCTGTTTCGGATGTAGTTCGCAGCGGATAGCATCGGTTCGAGTGTAGCGCGAGTCTCTTCCGTACTATCGTTCCTGCAATGCCCTGCTCACATTGCGCGAATTCGAATGCGATTCTCGTGCACTATCCAGAGCTGGTTGCGAAGTTCGCGCGCCCTGAGTGACTCGACGAGACGCTCGGCAACGGAAAGAACATGCCGTTTATCTTGGCTTCTCAGGCGAAATACGATCATGCCTGGACTGTTCGACGGTGGATATACCCGAATGTTTGAAAAGCCGCGGTCGAAGGTTACGAGAATTCTCTCCTCGGTGGCACAGATCTCAGCGAGACGCGGGTCAATCTCACCACTGAGACGCTGCTCTTCAACCGTCAACGAATCCCAACCGGAATCCCGGAGGAGGTGGCTCAGCTCGTCGGGTAAGTTTTCGTCAATCTTGAACTTCACGCCGGCAGCCCAACAACCTCTTCGCGGGCCAAGTCTGCGGCGTACGCGATGCAAGCCTGAATAGTTTCCGGCGTCAGACGCGGGTAGCTCTTTATGATTTCACTATCGGGAATGCCGGCGGCGAGATTGTCGAGCACGACGGAAACGAGTATGCGAGTTCCCGCGATGCATGCTTGCCCATGACATACGTTTGGATCAACAGTAATGTGATGTCGCCAGTCCATGACAATCCTCGCGCATGATTCTACGCCGCGAGCTCATGCCGCCGCTACGAGCAATCCATAAGTTACTGAATCGGCGGGCTCTTGCGCTTCGAACACCACCCTTTCGTCCGGCTCAGATCAGCCCACGCGCGGTCGTTCTGCTGCTGTTTGATGACGAAGTCAACGCCGCCGATGTTTGCGAATGCGTTTGTGGTGAACTTGCCATCGTCGAGGATGCTACGAAGTTCAGCCCATCGAGGACTGCAGGAACGCGCGATGCCCACGCTTCGTCGAAATCGACGGCCGTGATCGATGCAAGGAGGTCTATCCGATTGGGAGGCTGACCGAGTTGCACCACGCGTCCGGCCTCGAGCAGATCCTGCTTTGTGATCCCGAGATCGCCGAACCCGAAGCTGTTCAGGAACGGGCGTCAAATCCGCATAGAACTGGTCGTCGGCTTCGTCGGCGTCCTCGAAGGTGCTGAATGCTCGAACGACTCGATCCATGACGACGCGACTTTACCACCGATTTCGTCATGTTCACCCACGTTCTAGCAGGACCGCGCCTGGAAGCAGACGCCGACCACCAGTCCCTGAACTTAGCGAATCGAGTACCACTGTGGCTGGCCCGCGCGCCGACGCCGTTCTATGACTTCGTATGCGTACGCACCTGAGCCTGCGGTCGTCGCACCGCGATGACCGCTTCATCGATCTCGCGCGCTGTCGAGCGGATCTCACGTTCTTGCGCCTCTCCCGAGGACGCTTCTTCGACCAGTATCGTTTCACCAAATCTCGCGAACACTGGTCAGGCGTACTCTGGTCCGAACTTCAGATTGACCGGATTTAGCGCATCTCGGAACGCGCTGTCTCCCTTGAATGCCATGCAATAGATTCGGTTGTGATCGCCTGTCATGGCAAATAGCACGTCCGACGCATGCTCAGAACCGATTGTCTTCTCGGCGGCGAGAAAAGCGCGGTATGGTTCCGTCCAACTCACAAGTGCGCTGTCGGCGCCATCGATGACGGTTACGGTCCCGTATCCGTTCGATTTGTACGCAGCCAGACGCGCCTTCTTGTGTGACAGAGCAGTCTCCATACTTTTCACTAGATCAGCGGAGATTTGGGTTGCGGGCGGCGCCGCGCGAAAGATGCGAAATGGGACATCGAGTCGTGGGTCGTACTGGAGCTTGATTTTGAATGGGATGCCCTGCACGTCATGAATCGAAGCGCCCGGGACAAGAGTCGATGCGACCTGGCGAAGAAATGTGGCGAGACGAGTGCGTGCCGCAATCCAGTCGAAGCCCGGCAAAAACGAATGAACGGGAATGATGCACGACAACCCGGCAGGGAGCTCGGATGCCAGTTCAATGTGGAAGGAGCTGAGTAGCTTTTCGACTCGCGATTCGTCGAGAAGTTGTCCTTCAAACGTCTCGAGCGCAGTTATCTCGATAGCGACCGGTGATGTACCCGGCGCGTCAAGCACACCATCGACTTCACGACTCGACCGGTTGTGTTGATCGGGACGACGGGTAATCGTGTACTCGCAGTGCACGCACTCTGATCTTCGTTAGCCAATCGTCGCCCGCATAGATCTGCCACTCCGAAGAGAGAAACACGTCGTGAAACTTCAACTTCTGTCGAAGGAGCGTTTCAATCGCTTTTGCAACGCTTTGCTCTTCGTGGATGAAGCTAATGAAGACCTTCGCCATACAGAGATTGTAAGCGATCGAGGCGTTGCCAAAGCCTCGCTGGAATCGATTCGGAGCACTCCATGGGGCCGACCGCTAGCCGTGTTGATCAGCCCACGTGCCGAAGCCAGAGCGGCGCGGCGGTTGACGCGCATGACGTTCGCAGAGCCGAGTCCCGAGTCGCAATCGCCGTGACGCCGTCGCGCTTGCGACAAAGCAGGCAGCTCGGCTGCCAGGCCGACGCCGGGCCGCCAGCTTCAGCGTGAAGTTAAGTGGCATTATGCGTGCTGCCCGTTACCCGCCCGACCCCTTCCGCCTGCTGGTTGTATGCATCTAGCAGCCGGTCGATTTCGACGAGCGCCGCTTTCTTCGCCTTGTTTATCCGGGTGGTAAAGCGGCCGATGCCAGCCAGCCGTTCGCGGAGCGACAGTAGTTCTTCCCGGTCAGACTCGATTGTCTGCGCTGACCGCTCAAGCGCGGCGCGCCAACCAACAGAAGTCATAGAGTCATCGAGACCGACTTCACCCGCCACGGTCATCGTGGTTGACAGACTCTTCATCGCTGCACGGAACGCAGCATTCATAACAGGCACGTTCGTTCGCAGTTTCCGAACAAGTTGCTCCAGCAGCTCGGCGCGCCGGTTCATGTCATCGCGAACCGCAACCATGCCTTCGCCACGCGGCTTTTCATCCATTTGCTTGATGCCGTTCGCATAAAACTCAACAACGGCATTGACGATTCGCGATCGAGCGTCTCCGAACACTGCCATGCGCTCAAGAAAGCTATCACCGCATCCAGCAGTCCGGCATCCTCGTCGTCAGCGAAAGACTCGACCGCCTGTTCGTGATCGTCGACACCGATCTGGTTCGTGGCCCCGACAGCTCGCGCGATCAGTTCGACACCGCGGTTCCAGTCGGCTGTAAGGTCAACCCAATGAAGATCGTGCAGCGTTTCGCCGGCACCGATGTTCCGGTCTGGGATCGCGCAGCCATCAAGCGAGACAGGGATGAACCACGACCGACTAGCCGCTCGTTGGCGCAGCTCCTCAATGGCTACCATCAGCTCTTCGTTCATGTACGATCGGTCGCGAGCGAGATACTCCTTTGAAAAGCAGGCAATGAAGAGATCACCGCCACGAATAGCCACCCGGATCGAATCGCGCCAACGTTGCCCGGAACGAGCCGTTCGCGGTCGAGCCATACAGAAATGCCGCGTACTTGTAGCTCCTTGACCAATCGGTCCACTACGGTCGCGTTCTCACGCACGTATGAAAGAAAGACATGTCGTCGCATCGAGCAATTTTACCGCTCGACTGTCACGTCCTCTTGTCCGCCTAAGATGTATATCGACACCGCGCTGATCGCTTGATTAGCGGTCTAGTAAGACAGCGGGTCGCCGCGTTCTACCGGTGTTATGCATCATGCAGGGTCGAGAAGGCTGCGGACTTCGCGGGCGCCGTGGCGGAGAACATGGGTGTAAATCATCGTCAGGGGAGATGTCGCGGTGGCCGACGAGGCTCCTGGACGGTGCGGATGTCGTGACCGCGCTCGAGGAGGTGGGTGGCGAAGGAGTGGCGGAAGGTGTGGCAGCTCGCGCGCTTGTCGATCCCCGTCTTCCGGACGGCGCGGGTCACGGCGCGCTTGACGTTGGTCTCGTGGTAATGATGGCGACCCTCGGTGCTGTCACTCTTCCAGCGGGCCGGCGCGGGAAATACCCACTGCCAGCGCCAGTCGCGCGACGCCGACGGGAACTGCGGTCAATGGCCTCGGGCAACCAAAACGCGCCCGAATCCGGCGGCGAGGTCTTCCTAGTACAGGTCTATGCGACAGGTTGGCGATCGCAGTCGCATAAAGCTCGATGCGACGTGTCGCCCTCGATTCACGCGATTCGAAAGCGGAGGCGTTGCCTCCGCACTCCAAATTAGGGCTTCGCGACTTTGCGCCGGCGTTGGTGCAGGCGGTCGATGAGTTTTGTCGCGCTGCGCACTTGCTCGAGGATCTTTTCCTCGAGGCCCGCGCCCTTGGTCTTGAAGCTCTTTGCGCGGCGGAACACCTGGCGGGCGCGGTCCTTCTCGCCGCTCTCCAGGAGCGCCATGCCGAGGTGCATGAGGTTCGTGGGCGTGGGGCCGATGTCCGCGGACTTCGTTAGGAAATCGACGGCGCTCTTGAAATCGCGGCGTTTGAAATACACCCAGCCGAGTGCCGCCAGCGGGAACTGTTTGAGCTCCTTCGGCGAGTAGCGGAGCGCGAGTTGCGCGCTCTCGAGCGCCTCGTCGAGGTTTTCTTCCATCTCCGCGAGGTTGTACGCCTTCTCGTAGTACGCGATCGACTTCGCGTAGTTCGACGTGTAGTCGCGCAGCATCTCTTCGAGGACGTGGTTCGCTTCCTTGAAGTTGCCTTCCGCGCGCAATGCTTCGACGAGCGTCGTATACGCGGCAGCTGCCACGACCTCCGCCGGACGATGCTTGAGGATCCGCCGCGCCACCGCCACCGCCTCGGTGTTCATGTCGAGGTGCGAGCAGAGCAGCGCGTACGGCAGCAGGACGTTCACGTTGTCCGGCTCTTCCTGCGCGGCGCGCCGGTAGTGATCGAGCGCTTCCGCGTACTTGCCGTCGCTGGTCAGCGCCTCCGCGTCCGTCATCGCCTGCGCGGCGGGACCTTCGACGGGGACGTGCCCGGAGATGCCCTCGTAGATCTTGACCGCCTGCTGGTACTCCATCTTGTTCGGATTGAGCTCCAGCGCTTCCTGGAAGCACTCGATGGCTTTGCGGTTCCAGTTGCGGTCGAGGTAGCAGAGGCCGAGGTGATAGATCGCTTCTTCGTAATCGGGGTCGAGCTTCAGCGCGGCCTGAAACGACTTGATGGCGCGCTCGAGCTGGCCTTTCTCGTAAAAGATCGTTCCGAGGAGGAAGTACGCCTGCGGGATGGCCTCGAGCTGGATCGCCTTCTCGAGGAACTTCTGCGCGCGAAGGAGCTTTCCCTTGCGCGCGTAGATCGCGCCGAGGGAGAAGTACGGGAGGAACGACTCCTGCGAGATCTGGATGGCGCGGCGGAGCCAGCGCTCCGCACCCTTCAAATCCTGCTGCTCGTGCAGCAACACGCCGTAGAAAACCGCGGCGTCGAAGTGATCGGGCTGCACTTCCAGCGTGCGCTCGAGATACGACTTCGCGCGATCGAGATTGCCGTCGTTGAAGAACATCTCGCCGAGGAAAAACGAGAGCTCGTAGTTGTCGCGGTCGAGACGGAAGGCTTCTTCGAGGTGCTTCATCCCGCGGTCAGGATCGAACCCGTCGAACGCCGCCTCGGCGTCGGAAACGAGGATGAGGAACCGCTCGCGCTTGTCGCCGCGGAACAGCGACACCATGCGGTCCTTCCGCTCGGTGAAACGCTGCTTCTTTTCGAGAGCGAGCATCTGCTCGCCCATCTTCGATTCCCACAGCTCGACGACTTCGTCGCTGGTGAGGAGGTTCTTCTTCTCCAGGATCTCTTTGACGGAGAGCAGCCCGGTCTGATTGATGAAGATCGCGCGCTCGTGTTTCTGGACGGCGTCGACCAGTGAACGGATCGTCTCCGCGGAGCGCTTCACGATCTCTTCGAGCGCGCTCACGCGCTCGAGCAGATGTTCGTCGAGCGAGAGGTCTTCTTCTTCCTCGTAATCCTCGAGGTCATCCTCCTCGAAGGAGTTGACTCCGGAGAGCACGAGCAGTTTGTTCTGGCAGCGAAAGCAGAACTCCCGCTCGTCGTCGTTATATGCGCTGCAGGTCTGACAAAGCATGGCGATTTCGGCGGATTAGAACACAAAGCGGAAGGCCGAGATTGCGGCTCACGTCACACTTTATTTACGGTAGTCGTAGAACCCTCGGCCGCTCTTCCGACCGAGCCATCCCGCGTCCACCATCTTCACCAGGAGCGGGCACGGCCGGTACTTCGGATCGCCGAAGCCCTGCTCGAGCACGCGCAGGATCGCGAGGCAGACATCGAGGCCGATGAAATCGGCGAGCGTGAGCGGACCCATCGGGTGATTCATGCCCAGTTTCATCACGCCGTCGATGGCCTCGCGCGTGGCGACGCCTTCGTAAAGCGTGAAGATCGCCTCGTTGATCATCGGCATCAGCACGCGGTTGGAGATGAAGCCGGGATAGTCGTTCACCTCGATCGGCGTCTTGCCCATTCGCTTGCCGAGGTCTTCGACTTTCTGCCAGGTCTCGTCGGACGTGGCGATGCCGCGGATCACCTCGACGAGCGTCATTACCGGAACGGGATTCATGAAGTGCATCCCGATCACCTTGTCGGGACGCTGCGTGGCCGCGGCGATCTTCGTGATCGAGATCGACGAGGTATTCGACGCGAGGATGCACTCGGGTTTCGCGATCGAGTCGAGCTTCGCGAAGAGCTGGGTCTTGGCCTCGAGGTTCTCGAGGATGGCCTCGATCACGATGTCGGCGTCGCCGATCGAGGCAACGTCGGTGTTCGTGCGGATCCGCCCGACGACCGCGTCGCGCTCCTCGGCCGTCATCTTGCCCTTGTCGACGCCGCGCTGGAGGTTCGCCGTGATGGTCGACACGGCCCGCTGCAGGATCGTTTCGCTGACGTCGATGAGGGTGACGTCGAAGCCGCTGGCGGCGGCGGTATGCGCGATTCCGTTTCCCATCGTGCCACCACCGATGACCACGATGTTTTTCATTCGTTCAACTCCTGATTGGTCCAAAATCGGGCAGACTCTATCCCACTTGGCGTAAACTCGACGGTCCCTATGGCGAAGAAATGCTTCATGTGCGGTCGCGAAGTCACAGGGGGAATCCTCTGCGAAAAGTGCGACAAGCCGCGCAGGAAGAGCGGAGCCACGCAGGCGCAAGTGGCGGAGACGAAGCCTCCCGCGCCCGAGGCACCCGCGGCCGCGCCTGCATTGACGTCTTCAGGGAGTCGTGGCGACTCTGGCCGCCACTCGGCCATCGCCGCCGAGAAGATCCAGGACGATCCGTTTCCGAAGGCTCCCATCCTGCCGTTTCCCGTCGAGTCGGCGTCGCCGGCGATCACGAGCGTCGTGCATTTGCTGGTGGCCGCGGGTGGCGCGTCGATCCTCATCGGTCCGGACCGCAGCGTGAAGTTCGTGTCCGACGACGCGAAGAGGTTGCTCGATGCGACGCAGGCGGAGCTCTCGCAGCTCTCCGCGATCGAGGCGAAGGCCGGGATCCGCGTCGGCGATCTGTCGATCCCCACCAGCGCGGGCGTCCGCGTCGGCACCAGGAACTTCATCTACACGCTCGTGCCGATGTCCGGTGGAGCCAGCGGCGCGGCCTTGATCTTCCGCCACACCGATCCGATGAACGAGGCCCACGCGTCGTTCGTCACGTACGTGCGCGAGGCCGTGTTCGGTCCGCTGCGCGCGTTGCGCGAGTCACTCCACTCCGCCGCGCACTCGAGAAACGATCACTTCCTCGCCGACACCGCGTCGTCGCTCGATCAGGTTTTGTCGTCGCTCGAGCTCGCGCCGGAAGTCGAGGAAGCGTCGTTCGGCGCGCGTCCGGTGCCGACGGTGACGGAAGTCGTGCGCCGCGTCGCCGAGCGCTTCCGCGCGCACGCGGACCTCAAGGGCATTCGTCTCGACATCGACGTGCAGGAGCTCGAAGAGCGCTTCGGCGATCACGAGCAGCTCGCGGACTCGCTGGCCATCCTGATGGAGAACGCGCTGCACTACGTTCCGGCCAGCGGGCAGGTCGTCATCGGCGTGCGCTGGATGGAGCACAAGGGCAAGCCGCTGCTGCTGTTCTTCGTCATGGACAACGGTCCGGTGGTGCCCGAGTCGCTGCGTCAGGCGATCTTCGAGCCGTCGTTCACGTGGAATCCGTCGTCGCCGGATCGGACGGGCCGCGGCCTGTTCCGGACCCGCGAGTTCGCGGTGGCGCACGCCGGATCGGTCTGGGTCGAATCGAAGACGGGCAAGGCGTGCACGTTCTTCCTGCGCGTCCGTCCCGACGGCGTCCTCTGATGAAACGCATTCTCCCGGTGCTGTTGCTGGCGCTCCGCGCTTTTGCGTCGGACGGGAACGAAATCACTGCCGAAAACGTGGTCGCGCTGATGAACGACTATCGCGCGGAGGCGAGTCTCCCGCCGTTGCACCTCGATCCGAGTCTCACGCGCGCCGCGTCGGCGCGCATGCAGGAGATGGCGGACGGCGCGTGGTGGGGTCACGAGTCGCCGGACGGCACGCCGCCGTTCGCGTACATCCCGATCGAGTACGACTATGCGTTCGCGGCGGAGAACCTCGCCGCCGGATTCGAGACCGCGCGTCTGCTCGTGCAGTCGTGGATGGAATCGTCCGGACACCGCTCGAACATCATGGGCCTGCAGTATGCCGACTGCGGCATCGCCGTCCTCGAGGGCTCGACGACGGGTCCGGGGACGGGGAAGTCGGTGGTCGTGTTGTTCGGGCGGCGAAGGTAAATGTGGAGTGCGGAGGCAACGCCTCCGCTTTCGAATCGCGTGAATGGGAAAGCGGAGGCGCTGCCTCCGCACTCCACATCACGCAACGCGGATCGACGGATCCACTTCGCGCGCCCAGCGCTGCATCCCGCCCGTCAGGTTCAGTACGCGCGTGTAGCCTTGCGCGCCGAGGAGGTGCTGCTGCACGTGGCCGCTGCGGGCGCCGCTGCGGCAGATCATCACGACCTCTTTGTCCTTCGGGATCTCCGCGAGACGTTGCGGGACCTGGTTCATCGGGATGTGCGTGGCGCTTTCGATGTGGCCGGCGTTCCACTCATGCGGTTCGCGAACGTCGATCAGAACGATCTCCTCGCCATTCGCGAGTCGCTGGGAAAGCTCGGCCGGGGTGATGTCGGTCTTTTGCACGGGATTGCAGAACTCCTCGTAGTCGATCAGTTGGGTGATAGGCGCGTGCTCTTCGCAGCGCCTGCGGACTTTCATGGTCCGGAAGGTCATCCGGAGAGCGTCGAAGATTAGCAGACGACCGGCCAGCGTCTCGCCGATGCCGGTGATGAGCTTGATCGCCTCGATGGCCTGGATCGTTCCGACGACGCCGGGCAGCACGCCGAGGACGCCGCCCTCGGCGCACGAAGGCACGAGATGTGGCGGCGGCGGCTCCGGGTAGAGGCAGCGATAGCACGGTCCATCCTCGGTGGCGAACACGGAAGCCTGGCCGTCGAAGCGGAAGATCGAGCCGTAGACGTTGGGTTTCCCCAACATCTTGCAGGCGTCGTTGACGAGGTAGCGGGTCGCGAAGTTGTCCGTGCCGTCGATGATGACGTCGTAGCGCGCCAGGATCTCCAGCGCGTTCTCGGAAGTGAGCCTTGCCTCATGCGTCTCGATCGCGACTTCGGGATTCAGATCGCTCAATCGCTCGCGCGCGGCTTCGAGCTTCGGGCGCCCGACGTCCGAGGTGCCGTAGAGGATCTGCCGGTGCAGGTTGGTGAGGTCGACGCGATCGAAGTCGACGAGACCGATCCGCCCCACGCCCGCGGCCGCGAGGTAGATCGACGTGGGCGATCCGAGTCCGCCCGCGCCGACGATGAGGACGGACGCGTTGTTGAGCTTCGCCTGACCAGCTTCGCCGATCTCGGGGAGCGTGATCTGTCGTTGGTAGCGCATCACGGAAGTAATCGTGAAACGATCTCCTGAATCTTCTTCCCGTCGGCCCGCCCTTTGAACCGCGCCGTCGCTTCTTTCATCACCTTACCGAGGTCTTTCTTCGACTGCGCGCCGGTGGAGGCGATGATCTCGCGAAGGCCGCCCTCGAGCTCTTCCTCCGAAAGTTCGGCCGGGAGATAGCCCTTCAACAACTCCATCTCGGCCCGCTCTTTGTCCGCGAGCTCGGTGCGGCCGGCGTTGCTGTACTGCTCGATCGAGTCCTGGCGTTGCTTGACGGCCTTGCGGATGACGGCCATCGCCTCTTCGTCGGATAGCTCGTGCCCGGCGTTGATCTGCTCGTTCTTGATCGCGGACTGCAGCATGCGGATCGTGGAGAGGCGATCCTTCTCCTGCGCCTTCATCGCAGCGGTCAGGTCGGCGCGGATTTGTTCGGTGAGATTGCCCATAGTGCTGCCAATGTTATAACTCCGACGCGATGACGCTCGATGTGCGCCAACTTCTCGAAGAAACGGGTGCCCTTCTCACGGGCCACTTCCGCCTCTCCTCGGGACTGCACAGTCCAAATTACGTGCAGTGCGCGCTCCTGCTCGAGCATCCTCGCAACGCGCGTGCATTGGGCGAAGCGCTCGCAGCGCGCATCAAGGATGTCGACAAGATCGTCGCTCCGGCGCTCGGCGGCGTGATCATCGGGTACACAGTCGCGCAGGCGCTGGACGTGCCGTTCGTCTTCACCGAGCGCAAAGACGGCGCCATGACGCTGCGCCGCGGCTTTCGCATCCAACCGGGTGAGCGCGTAGTCATCGTCGAGGACGTCGTCACGACCGGCAAGTCGACGCGCGAGACCGCGGACGTCGTCGCGCAGCACGGGGGAGTCGTCGTCGGCTTCGCATCCATCCTGAACAGAAGCGGCAAGCCGAATCCGTTCGACGCGCCGTACGAGTCGTTGTTCGCGTTGAACCTCGACACCTTCGAAGAGAGCGCGTGCGAGCTCTGCGCGCGCGGGGTGGCGCTCGACGCGCCGGGATCGCGGTTCAGCAAATGATCGAGCTCGTCGCCATCAACGACGAAGAAGCGGAGATCCGCGTCGACGGACGCCTGCACGTCGTGCCGTACGTGATGCAGGGCTCGACCGTGAACTTCGCGTTCGACGGCGAGATCTACTTCATCGAGATCGAGGAGAAGGGCCGCGCGCGCGTGCGTCATCGCGATCATTCGACCGAGGCGCCGATGCCGGGAGTCGTGCTGCGAATTCTCGTGCGCGAGGGCGATGTTGTTGCAAAAGGAACCCCGCTGGTCATTCTCGAGGCGATGAAGATGGAGCACCAGATCACGGCCGGCCACGACGCGACCGTCGTCTCCGTGAATTGCCGTGAAGGGGAGCTCGTGCAGCCAGGCGTGGAGCTCGTAACGTTAACTGAGCGATGAACGATGAGAGATGAACGATGAACGAGCAAATCAGTCGGAGGTTCATCGCTCATCTCTCATCACTCATCACTCGGAGCTCGCGATGAAGATCACCATCGACGCAGTCAAAATCGTTGAAGTGGGAGCCCGGGACGGCCTGCAGAACGAGAAGGTCACCCTCCCGACGCAGGCGAAGATCGCCTACATCACCGCGCTCTCCGATGCCGGCCTGCGCGTCATCGAGGCAGGTGCGTTCGTCTCGCCGAAGTGGGTGCCGCAGATGGCCGACACCGCGGACGTGTATCGCGACATCCCGAAAGATCCGGGTGTCGAATATCCGGTGCTCGTCCCGAACATGAAGGGACTGGAGCGCGCGATCGAAGCGGGCGTGAAGTCGATCGCGATCTTCACCGCCGCCTCGGACACGTTCAACAAGCGCAACATCAACATGTCGATCGACGAGTCGTTCGAGAACTACGCGCCGGTCGCGATGCGCGCGCGCGACGAAGGCATGCGCGTGCGCGGGTATGTCTCGACAGCGTTCGGCTGTCCGTACGAAGACGACGTTCCGCCGGAGAAAGTCCTCGAGGTTTGCGCGCGTCTTCTCGACCTCGGCTGCTACGAGGTCTCCGTCGGCGACACGATCGGCGTCGGCACGCCGATGCAGGTGCAGGGTGTGATCGGTATGCTGCTGCAAGTCATTCCTGCATCGAAGCTCGCGATGCATTTTCACGACACACGCGGCACCGCGCTGGCGAACACGCTCGCGGCACTGGAAATGGGAATCACGACGTTCGACGCATCGTCCGGCGGTCTTGGCGGATGTCCTTACGCGCCGGGCGCGTCGGGCAATCTCGCGACGGAAGACCTCGTGTACATGCTCGACAAGATGGGCATCGACACCGGAGTCGATCTGAACAGGCTCGTGCAGGCGTCGTTGATCATCGCGCCTTATCTCGACCACCCGCTGCCGGGTCGCTATCTGCAGGCGTGCACGGCGAAGGGCGCGATGCCGATCGCGACGAGCGCTGCCGTACAATGAGCGTACCTGAGCAGTTTCGTGGAGCGTGGCGCGATGGTTGGTACGTTGTCCCGTATCAGGTCATCTTTCGTGACGTGGACGCCTACGGTCACGTCAACAACGCCGTGTTCTTCACTTACTTCGAGTGGGCCCGCACGCTGCTCTGGTTCGAAGTCGCGGGCTTCGGCGGTGCGACCGACATCGGCTTCATCGTCGCCCACGCGCAGTGCGACTTCAAACAATCGATCGAGCTGGAGCCGATCGAGATCCGCGTCCGCTATGGCGAGGTGCGCAACACTTCGTTCGACACGCACTACGAAATCCGCAAAAACAACGGTCACGAGCTCGCGGCTACCGGAAAGGTCACCGTCGTGCGCTTCGATTGGGCAAGCCGTTCGAAAATCCCGGTCGGCGATGATTTGCGGAGGAAGATAGCGGAATGCAGCCGGCGAGAGTCCTGACCCATCCCGCGCTGGCGCGGAGGCGTTTCGAGGAGATCGCCGGCCGCCCGGAGCCTTTGCTCGATCTGGTGGAAGCATCGCTGGTCATCGATCTGGAGGAAGACCCGCGGCTCGACGTCGACCGTCATCTTCATCACGTGCAGGTTTGGAGCGACGCGGTCCGGCAGCGTCTCGAAGGCTCGCGCGATGTGGAGCGAATCGTCGAGACCATCAACCGGCTGCTTTTCGACGAGGAAGGTTTTCTCGGAGCGAACGACGATTACTACGACCCGCGCAGCGCGTTACTGAGCGAGGTGCTCGATCGTCACGCCGGACTGCCGATCACGCTGTCGATCCTCTACATCGAGCTCTCGCGCCGCGCGGGCATCGAGGCCACCGGTGTCGCGCTGCCGGGACGCTTTCTCGTGAAGTTCACCGGTCCGTTCGGCGTGATCGTGGTCGATCCGTTCGACGGCGGGCGGATTCTCTCGAACATCGAATTGCAGAAGATTCTCGACGGCATGTACGGCGGCGGAGTGCAGCTCCGCGAGCATCATCTCCGCTCATTCACGCCGCGGCAGATCCTCGCGCGCGAGCTGGCGCAGCTCAAGGCGGCGTATCTCGCGCAGCGCGATCTCACCCGCGCGGCGGCGTCGATCGATCGGCTGCTGATCCTCGACGACCGCGACGCGTATGAGGTGCGCGACCGCGCCGCGCTCGCCACGCAGATGCACGCGTACGCGCAGGCCATCCACCTGTTCGAGCGCTACCTCGCCCTCATGCCGTCAGCCGACGACCGCTCGCGCGTGCGCGAACAGATCGCGTATCTGCGAGCGTGGCTCGACCAGAACTGACTGTCATCCTGAAGCCGCGTAGACGGCGAAGGATCTCCTGACTTGAACGCTTCTCGTGCTTCGGCGGGAGGTCCTTCGCCGTCTACGCGGCTTCAGGATGACAGGTCGCGCTCTGGTAACATTCCGAAACTCCGTGATTACCGGCTTCAATACCGACATCAAGCACAACGAGAAGGTCTACCACGTCCAGACCGAGGACAAAGGTGTCGGCAATCCGTACATCGAGTCGCTCGTGTACGTCGGCGGCGAGATTCTCGCGTCGAAAAAGACCTCCTATGCGGAGCAGTTGAAGACCGGCGTCGACGACAAGTGGATCGGCGGGCTGATGGAACAGCAGCACCGCACGATGATCGCGGCGATCAAGCGGGGGCGCTTCGATCACCCCGCGGACACGACCAAGTCGATGCTGGAGCGCCCGACGCTCGCGCAGGACACCGGCACGCCCACCGGCACGCGGGCGCTGACGATCGACGAGGAGAAGACGCTCGACCAGGTCATCATCGACTACCTGGCGTCCGAGGCCGAGAGTGAACATCTCGAGCTCGCGCTGCTGAATCAGATCGAGTTCTTTGCCGGCGCCCCGATCGAGTTGCGCGTCGCCGCGCGCAAGAGCCTCTCGCAGGCTCCGATCCCCGCCGCGGCGATCGAGGTGAAAGTCATCTCGACCGTGGAGCCTCCCCGCGTGATTTTTCGCGGCAAGACCGCCGCCGACGGCTCCGCCGTCGTCCGCTGCACGATCCCGTCCTTCCGCGAAGGCACTGCTGCCGTGATCATCTCGGCCCAGAGCCCGATCGGGAACGACGAGGTGAAGCAGTTGGTAAAGCGGAAAAAGTAGTTGGCAGTTGACAGTTGGCAGTTGGCAGGAGAGCCCACCACCCACGGGGTGGGCGCGGGTCTCCTGCCGACTGCCAACTGCAAACTGTCAACTCCGACTGGCAGCTTTCTTTCATAATCCCGCGCGTGTTCCGCTCGAAGTTCGTTCGCGCCCTCGCGATCCTGGCCGGGATGGTCGGGACGATCTATCTCATCGTCAGCCTTTTCCTTCCGTCATCGCGGCGGCTGATCTTCGGCGTCGACAAGCGGACCGGCAAAGTGCGGCTGGTGCAGAACCGCATCACGTTCCTGCCTCCGCATCAGTTCTATCGCCTCGAGTTCGAGAAGCGGAACGGCGCGGCGCAACGCGATGACCTCGTGCGCATCTACTCGAAAGAGCGCGTACCGGTCACGGTCAGCTATCGCATCCGCTTCACCCTTCCGGGCGAGCGTCTCGAAGACGCGCGCGGCCTCGTGCGTAATGGCTGGAGCGCGTGGATCCGCACTCGCGTCGGTGAGGCCGTCTCCGCGGTCACGCAACAGGTGCCGGTCGAGGAGCTCCTCTCGCCGACGTCGCAGTTCGCAACGCAGCGAAGCATCCTTCGCCGTGTGGTCGCCAATCACCTCGCGCGCAGTGGCCTGAAAGTCGAGGCATTTGAGATCGCGCAGATGGAGCCCGATCGTCGCGCGCTGCTCGAGTTGAAACGGCAGGAGCTGCGTCGCAATGCGCGCGGCGTGGCGGGCCGCGTCGCGATTTTCGCCATTGACGGCGCGGACTGGGAGTTGATCTCCGAGCTCTCCGCCGACGGTCGCCTCCCCAACATCCGCGCGCTCGCCCTCGGCGGCGTCAGCGCATCGCTGCAAACGATTCAGCCGACCGTTTCTCCTCTGGTCTGGACGTCCGTTGCCACCGGACTCCCTCCCGATCGCCACGGTGTGCTGGATTACATCGATCCCGCGACCAAACAGCCTGTCGATGCGTCCGCGCGGCGCTCGCCTGCGATCTGGGACATCGCCGAGGCATTCGGCCGGCGGGCGGTCGTCGTGAACTGGTGGACGGATTGGCCGCCGCGGCTCGATGGAGCGGTCACCTTCGACGCTCCGGGCACGCTGATGCCGCAGGCGCTCGATCCGCCTGATCTACGCGCGCGTGTCGCGTCGCAGATCGTGGCGCCGGAAACGATCGGGTTTCAGCAGGTCAGCCGTTTCCTCAACATCACCGCAAAAGAATATGAGGATGCGGTTGCGAGCGGCGGTCCAAGCGATCCGGTGAACGTGTTTCGCGAGACGCTCGCGAAGACGTGGACCGATCACCGCGTCGGCATCGCTTTGTATCAACAACGCGAACCGCTGGTCATGATGATGTCGTACGAGGGCACCGACACCGTCAATCATCTCTTCGCGCCGTACCACCCGCCGTACCGCGAAGGGATCTCGCAGTTGCAGTACCGCAAGTACTGGCCCACGGTCGCGAATTACTACTCCGAGGTCGACCGGCTCATCGGCGAGTGGATGAAGGTGCTGAGCGACGACACGACCGTGGTCATCCTGTCCGCGCACGGTTTCCGCTGGGGAAAGGACCGGCCGCGCGTGCAGCCGGTCGGGCGCAGCGCGCTTGCGGATCACCGCAATCCGGGAGTGTTCATCGCGTACGGCAATCACGTCCCGGCATTGCGCGGGAGTCAGTCGCTGTCGATCTACGACGTGGTCCCGACAGTCCTCTCGCTCCTCGGACTGCCGAAGTCGGTCGAGATGCCGGGCAGCCACGCGAGCTGGGTCTTCCGCGACATCGCGCCCGTGACCTCCGTGCGAGTCGTCAGCTACGACGAGTTCTTCGCCGGACGTCCGACCGGCGGGCCGGCGGTCAATCCGCAGAAATACGCGCAGCAGTTGCAGGCCATTGGACATCTCGTCGATCCGTCGCGACTGCAGCCGGTGTTCGAGGACAACGAAGGCGTGCAGGCGCCCGCGGCGATTCCGCCGGCGCAGTGGGGCGTGTACGCGTACTGGAACAATCAGGGCATCGAGCTGCGCAAGCAGAAGAAGCCGAAGGAAGCGATCGACGCATTCCAGAAAGCGATCGAGCTCAATCCCACGCGGCCGACGCCGTACGTGAACATGGCCATGGTGCTGTTCGAGCGGCAGCAGTTCACGCCCGCGGAGAACGTGTTCATCATGGCCGTGCAGCGCGGTCTGCCCAACGCGGAGTGGTGGTTCGTGGACTTCGCGGCGCTGTATCGCTCGCAGAACATGACGTCGCGCGCGATCAATCTGCTCTACAAGGGCAAGCAGATCTTTCCGCAGTCGCCCCTCATCGCCGCGAACCTCGGCTCCGCGCTCGCGCAGGCGGAGCACTACACGGAAGCCCTGCCCGAGCTCGAGCGCGCCCTCGGCCTCCAGCCCTCGTCGACGCTCGTGCTCAACAACCTCGCCGTGTTCTACGTGCGCCGCAACGAATACGCGCGCGCACTCGACTTCTGGAACCGTTCGCTCGCGATCGATCCGCGCCAGCCGAAGGTGCGCCAGGCGGTCGAGGCGGCGAGAACACATTTGTAACGTAGGGCGTGCCTCTTCAGGCCGCCTCCCCGGTGCGAACGTGCTTGGAGCGCGGTCCTCCGCCCCCGCTCGGGGGCGGGCTGAAGCCACGCCCTACATCACACGACCATGTGCGCGTCATCACTTGACGATGTCCGTTGAGACTCCTACACTCGCGCTCATTGTTGAGACCTAGTCTCAACTAGATCGCGAGAGAGATGGTTCACGTCGACAGGGAGATCACGCGTTTCCAACAGTCCTTGCAGCAGCAGGGGCTGAAGCTCACGTCCGAGCGGACCGCGCTCGTGCGGGAGATTTTCTCCATCCACTACCACTTCGAGGCCGACGAGCTTCTCTTCAAGATGAAAGAGAAGGGCGTCAAGATCTCCCGGGCCACCGTCTACCGCACGCTGGAGCTGCTCGTGAAGTCCGGGATGGTGCGCCGCGTCCATCTCGGCGAAGACCACTATCACTACGAGCACGTCACCGGAAACTCGCATCACGATCATCTGATCTGCACGACCTGCGGCGGCGTCATCGAGTTCCACGACGAAGAGCTCGAGCGCCTGCAGCTCGCGATCTGCGAGAAGAAGAAGTTCACGCCCACTTTTCACAACCTTCAGATCCTCGGCGTCTGCGACTCCTGCAGGCGCAAAGGCCAGCAACCCGACTCGCCGGATCGTGTGCGCATGATCCAGCAGACCAAACTCAGGAAATGAACGAATGCTCCAGGCACTGATCATCGTTTTCCGTGAAGGATTCGAAGCCTTTCTCACTGTCGCGATCATCTTTGCGTACTTGAAGAAAACCGGCCGTGACTTCCTTCGCCCTGCGGTCTGGACCGGGATCCTGGTGTCGATCGCCGCGAGCGCGGGTCTCGGCTATCTGCTGCAAAGCATCAATCAGCCGCTGTGGGAAGGGATCCTGGCGCTCGTTGCCGCGGTGCTCGTGGCCACCTTCGTCATTCACATCTGGCGCGTCGCGCCGACGATGAAGCGCGACATGGAAACGCGCCTCGAGCAGCGCGCGAGCGGCCCGTGGGCGTGGATCGGCGTCTTCGGTTTCACACTGTTGATGATCACCCGCGAGGGGATGGAGACCGCGCTGATGCTGATCCAGGTCGGACGCGTGCCGCGCTTCTGGATCGGCTGCGCCCTCGGCATCGCCGCCGCGTCGGCGATGTCGTGGCTCTGGGCGCATTACGGTCACCGCATCAACGTGAAGCGTTTCTTCCAGGTCACCGGTCTGTTCCTGCTGCTCTTTACGGTGCAGATGGTGTTTTATGCCATTCACGAATTCTCGGAAGCGGAGTTGCTGCCGAACTGGCAGGCCATTCACGACGCGACCGAGCCGTATTCGGCGGACGGCCGTTACAGCATGCACATCATGTTCGGCATGGTCGCGTTCTGTGCGCTGTGGCTCGCAACCATGACGCTCATCGATCGCGCACGAGCGAGAGGTCCCATCGAAGCATGAGAACAGCGACGTTCATCGTCGCGCTCGCAGCTTTCGTCCCCACCACCGAGGCGGTTGAAGTTCAGAGGGCTCGGTACCTCATGGGGACGGTGTGCGAAGTCGCGGTCAGCGGAGACGGCGCCGAGGCGCAGATCGACGCCGCGTTCGCCGAGGCGAGGCGCGTCGAGCTGATGCTCTCGACCTGGATCGAGGAGAGCGAATTGTCGCGCGTGAACCGCGGCGCCGCTCCCGGCGACGAGCTGCGCGCGTTGCTCGACCACGCGACAGAGTGGTCGAAGAAAACGAACGGCGCATTCGATCCGCGCTGGCGGGAGAAGGTGAACGTAGGGCGCGGCTTCAGCCCGCCTCCCCCGGGGGTGGGCGGGCTGAAGCCACGCCCTACGTACGACTCCGGCGCCTTCGGCAAAGGGTAGGCGCTCGATCGCATGCTCGCTCTCACGAGCGGTGACGCGATGATCGACTTCGGCGGACAGCTCATCGTCCGCGGCAGCCGCGACGTCGCGATCGCCGATCCTGCCGATCGCGACAAGCCCGTGCTCGCGCTGACGATCGCGAATGCGTCGCTCTCCACGAGCTCGGGCTCGGAGAAACCGGGCCACATTTTCGATCCGCGCACGGGAGAAGCAGTTCCGTCGCGCGGCTCGGTCAGCGTCATCGCGGATGACGCGCTGACCGCCGACATTCTTTCCACCGCACTCTTTGTCATGGGCGAAGACGAGGGTCTTCGCTGGGCCGACGCCAACGGCGTCGCGGCCATCTTCATCAACCCCACCCACCACGTCCGGCTGTCGGCGAAGGCACGCGAACGCGCGCGCGGGCTCTCGCTGCTGGACCGGAACTTTCGACTGAAGGAATGAACATGTTGAAGCGTTTTGCTGCCTTTTTCCTCACACTCGCGATCTGCGCGAGCGCCTTTGCCCAGGATGCCAACGACCTCGATCGCCGCCTGCGTGCGCTCGAGGAAGCCATCGCCAAGTTGCAGCCGTCGAATGACGTCGTCGAGCTTCGGCGCCAGATCGAAGTCCTCGGACAAGAGATCGAAGCACTGAAGACGCGCCAGACCGACAAGGTCGTCATCGCGAACACCGAACAGTTCGGACTCGGTGCCGCCGCGTCGAAGGTCTATCGCGTCGAGTCGGGCATTTCGTTCGGCGGCTACGGCGAGATGCTCTACGAGAATTACGCAGCGAAGGCCGACAACGACGTCCGCACGACGAACAAGGACAAGTTCGACATGCTGCGCGGCGTCCTCTACACCGGCTACAAGTACAGCGATCGCGTGCTGTTCAACTCCGAGATCGAGTTCGAGCACGGCTCGACCGGTTCGGGCGGCGAGGCCTCGGTGGAGTTCGCGTACCTCGACTTTCTCGTGCGTCCGGACCTCGGCGTTCGCACGGGACTCCTTCTCGTCCCGATGGGCCTCGTGAACGAGCAGCACGAGCCGACGACGTTCCTCACCGCGCGCCGTTCCAGCGTGGAGAACGCGATCATCCCGTCGACCTGGCGCGAGATGGGCGCCGGCGTCTTCGGCGAGCACGGGCCGGTCTCGTGGCGCGCGTACGCGGTGAACAGCATCCGCGGTGATCGCTTCACCGCGGGCGGCATCCGCGGCGGACGGCAGAAGGGCGCGAATTCGCAGATCGAGGACATCGCGTTGACGGGCCGTCTCGATTACGAGCCGTTCGAAGGAGCGACCGTCGGCGGCTCGTTCTATTCGGGCAACACCGGTCAGGGGAACGTCGTCGGCGGAGAGACGGTCGAAGGCAACCTGACGATGTTCGACCTTCACGGTGAGGCGCAGTTCCGCGGCGCCACCGTTCGCGCATTGTGGGCGCAGGCGACGATCGACGACGTCGCGCAGCTCAACTCACTGCAGAGTCTCACCGGTAACAAGTCGATCGGTGAGGAGCTCGGCGGGTGGTATGTCGAAGCGGGCTACGACGTGTCGTCGCTGCTGCCGCGTTTCGGCGAAACGTCGCTGACGCCGTACTTCCGCTACGAGCAGTTCGACACGCAGCGCAGCGTCCCGACCGGCTTCGCGCGCAACCCGGCCTCGGAGCAGACGATCTTCACGTACGGCATTCAGTTCCGCCCGGTGCCGCAGACGGTCATCAAGGCGGACTACCAGGACGCGGACAACGAAGCGGGCACGGGGCTCGACCAGTGGAACATCGGCATCGGCTACATCTTTTAACGCACCCGGGGAGCGCCGCCGTCTCCTGGAGCGCCGGCGTCCCGCCGGCTGGCCGGGCGGCGTCTCGCCGCCCGGGGGCGGGCGGGGGAAGCGTGCCTCCCGCCCAGGGTGGCGGCGCGGGACGCCGCCACATCAGCCGGCGAGGACGCCAGCGCTCCACTGTTGGCGCGCTGTTCGTCATCGTCTTCGCCTTCACCGCGCAGGCGCGCGTCTTCATGACGCAGCCGCAGGCGCTCGCGAGCGCGTTTCCCGCCGGGACGAAAGTCACGCGCGAGGTGGTCTTCCTCACTCCGCAGCAGATCGACGCCGCTCGCAAGGAGAGCGGCGTCGACGTCACGGACAAGATGATCGTTCGCTACGTGAGCGCCGCCGGCGTCGCGTACTTCGACACGCACCGCGTGCGCACGCTTCCGGAGACCGTGATGATCGTCGTGACGCCGGACGGCCGCATCGACAGGATCGAGATCCTCTCTTTCGACGAACCGCCGGAGTACCTGCCCAAGCCTCGCTGGATCGAGCAGTTTCGCAAGCGCAAGCTCGACGAGGACCTATCGACCAAACGCGCCATCCGGCCGCTCTCCGGCGCAACACTGTCCGGCCGCGCGATCACGAACGCATCGCGCAAGATTCTCGCGCTGCATCGCGCAATAGGAGTGAAGTGAGCAGACTGCAATTGCTCTGGCTGCATCTGTCGGTCGCGCTCACGACGATCACCGGAGTTGTCTTCGCGGTGATGAAGTACTTCATGACCAGCGACGACGAGTTCTCGGTCGTAAATCATGCGATGCAACCGCACATGCTCGCGGCGCACGTCGTGATCGCGCCGATCCTGTTGTTCGTCCTCGGATGGACGTTCTCGAATCACATGCTGCCGAAGTATCGCTTCGGCGACGGCACGAACCTGCGCACGGGCTTTTCCGCGATGCTCCTGATCGTTCCGATGACGCTGTCCGCGTACCTCCTGCAGGTCTCGACGAACGAGACGCTGCGCGAGGTGATGGCGTGGGCGCACTGGATCAGCTCTGGGCTGTTCCTGCTGGCGTATCTGATCCACCTTCTAAACGGTCGATCAATCGCCGCAGACGCCTGAGCGTGCGGTCTTTCCCCAGCACCACCGCGACGTCGAAGATCGGCGGTGACGCGCCGCGGCCGGTGAGCGCGAGCCGCAGCGGGTGAATGAGCTTCGCCGCGCTGACGCTTTTCGATTCCGCGAGCGCACGCAGCGCGGCCTCGGTGGTCGTGACGTCGAACGGCTCGGTATTCGCGAGCACTTCGTGGAGGTCGGTCAACCGTCCCGCGAGATCGTCGCCTTTGAGATGTTTCTTCGCCGTCTCCTCGTCGTACTCGAGAGCGCCGTCGTCGACGAGATACGTCTCGAGCTGCGCGGCGATCTCCTTCAGCGTCCGCCCGCGCGCCTTGCTCAACTCGATCGCGGGCCGCAGCTCGGCAAGGGAGGTGTCGCCGGGAAGAAACGGCGCGAGGTGCGGATAGATCTCGTCCGCGCTCATGCGCATCAGGTACTGGCCGTTCATCCAGAGCAGCTTCTCCGGATCGAAGACCGCGGGCGCCTTGTTGACGTCGGAGAGGTCGAAGATCTGCGCGGCCTCGTCGCCCGAGATCAACTCGCGATCGCCGCCGGGATTCCATCCGAGAAGCGTGAGGAAGTTGAAGAGCGCCTCCGGCACGATGCCCATGTCGCGGTACTCCTCGGCCGACGTCGCGCCGGTGCGTTTGGAGAGGCGCTTGCGATCGCTGCCGAGGATGAGCGGGAGGTGCGCGAAGGTGGGAACGTTCGCGCCGAATGCGCGGAACAGGACGATGTGCTTCGGCGTATTCGAAAGGTGATCGTCGCCGCGCGCGACGTGCGTGATCTCCATGTCCACGTCGTCGACGACGACGGAGAGGTGATAGGTCGGGTTGCCGTCGGAGCGGATCAGGACGAAGTCGTCGATCAGCTCGCCCTCGAAGCGCACGTCGCCGCGAATGAGGTCGTGGAACTCGATTGGGCCGGGTCCGACTTTGCAGCGGATCACGTGCGGCGCGTCATCGGGTTGCGTGTCCCCCGACTCGGCGCGTCGGCGGCAGCGTCCCGAATAGCGATAGCCCTCGCCGGCTTTCTCCGCGGCGGTGCGCTCCGCGTCGAGCTCTTCGACGGTGCAGTAACAGCGGTAAGCCTTGCCGCTCGCGACGAGCTCCTCGGCGCGCTCGCGATAGCGCTCCAAACGATCGCTCTGGTAGATCGGCCCCTCGTCCCACTCGACGCCGAGCCACAGCAGCGACTGCAGGATCTGCTCGGCGTGATGTTGCTTCGAGCGCTCCACGTCCGTGTCCTCGATGCGCAGCAGCATCAACCCACCGTGGCGGCGCGCGTGAAGCAGGTTGAAGATCGCGGTGCGCGCCCCTCCCACGTGGAGGAAGCCGGTCGGCGACGGCGCGAAACGGAGTTTCATCGGGCGCGGAGTCTAACAAACAGTTGGCGGTTGGCAGTTGGCGGTTGGCGGGAGAACGATCACTCGCGCTCTTCACCGCCAAACGTTGGCGGTGCGACCCGCAGCCCCTGGCGCAGTGCGGCCTCGTTGAACAGTCGGAGTTCGTCCCTCGAGAGAAGAATGTGGTCGTTTGCAATCGTGAGACTGCCGATCCCGTACGACACGTACATCTGCCCGCACTCGAAGCAGATGACCATGTCTGACCACGCGATGCCGTTCCGCAGCTGCAATCCATGGCGCGGGTCAAAGCATGCGGGCCAGTCGCTCGTGCCTGTGAACACAGCCGACTTCATGCGGCTCAATAACCGCCGGCCAATCTGCGGAGACACTCGCGCTGATCCCAGGATGGTCCAGTCCCTCATCGACGCTCCGCCGGCGACGGACTCGCTTGCGGGGTCCAGAGTAACGAGCACGAACTGCGTCCGCGATGAGCTTCCCAGCATGGCAACCGCACCGGGGAAGGACCTTCGGGGTGACTGGGCTGGCAGGGAGAGCCAAATGACTGTTCCGACGGCGGCACCAATCAACACGCCAATGAGAATTCGCTTGCGCCACCGGTGAAGCATCTTTGAGTATTGGACTGGCGAGTCGAGAAAAGGGTTCCCGCCACCGCCAACCGGCAACCGCCAACTACAATGTCGTTCCATGCGCGATCAGCGCGGCTTTTCCCTCGTCGAGCTTCTCTTCGCGTTCGCGATCATCATGCTCGTGATCACGATCTCGCTGGCGGCGTTCGTCGAGCGCAACCGGCGGCTGCAGCAGGCGAGCGAGATCATCCTCGCGTCGCAGGCGTTGGCGAACGAGGCGGAGTACCGGCGTCGCATCGACTACGCCGACCTCAATGACTCCAAGCTTGCGCCGCCCGAGTTTCTCAGCAACACCGAAGTCCTCGCGCCACTCACGCCGTTCAGCACGATCGTGTCGGTGAAGGAAACGCAGCCCGGCGTGAAGAACGTGCTCATGACGATCCGCTGGCGCAACGGCGAGCGGCAGGCGAAGCTCGAGCTCGTGCGCGTCGACACCGGGGGCTCGAACTTATGGTGAAGCAGCGCGGCTACACGCTGATCGAGGTCGTCTTCGCGATGGCCATCTTCGGCATGTTCCTGGCCGTGGTGTTCCTGCTCACGGCGGAGATGCGGGATTACGAAAAGCGCTTGCCGATCAACATGCACAAGCATCCGCAGGTCATCGCCGTGCTCGCGCGCATGCGGCGCGACGTGGCCGACGCGGCCAGCCGCCAGCCGTACCAGAAGTCCTACGGCACGTACACGTCCTCGGACAAAGTGCTGATCATCAAGACCAACATGCCGAACGGCGGGGAGCAGACGGTGATCTGGGATTTCCGTACGCCAGGCGAAGTGCGGCGGCGGGCGTACAACGTCGGAGTTCCCGATGACTGGGTTGCGCGGGGATTGCCGCTCGATTTCAGCAATCTCGAGATCGATGCCGTGAAGATCACTGCGGGCTCGGCGTGGGCTACGCGCATCAAAGCAACAGACGGAAAGGGACGCATTGCGATCGACACGATCCTGCAGCCGCGCGCGACGGACTAGCGAGCGCGGATACGCGCTCATCATGGCCATCGTCGTGGCCGTGCTCTATTTCGGCCTCGTCGAGCTGATGCTCATCGACTCCGCGCGCGAGCTCGGGGAGGCACGAAGATTCCGCGCGCGCATTGTTGCGGAAACGCTAGCAGAGAACGCGGCGGAGTTCGCAGCGCAGCAAATCGTTACACACGAGGCAACCGTCCCGTTCAACATCGACACCGAGCAGGGCACGATGATCGGAAAGATGACGAAAACCGGGAGTCCGGTGGCCGGCGAGAGGAACTTCGAAATTCGCGGAGAGGGCGTGTCGGCCGGAATCACCGAATCAAGGGCGCGCGTGACCTTGCGCGGGGTGGTCGCGGGAAACCAGGTGAAGATCCGCTACGTGTTTCACGAATGACGTAGGGCGTGGCTTCAGCCCGCCTCCCCCGTGGGTGGGCGGGCTGAAGCCACGCCCTACGTTTCCCCTTACCTCGCCATGCTGCGCTTGCGCATCAGTCCCGCGCCGATGACCAGGGCCGCGAGGCCGCCGAGCACCATTCCGGGGTTCCGCTGCGCCGCACTGCGCGCCTTTCCGAGCTGACCACGCACGTCGACGTTCTTCAGGTTGCCGAGGATGCCGCCGAGTCCGCTCCGCGAGAGCCGGTCGGCCTGCGGCGTGGACCTCTCGGGCTGATACGGATGGAACTGACTGGTAGGATTCACGTTATCAACCATTCAAATCCTCCTTTCACCAGGATCCCAAACTGCGAAGCGGGTGCCAAGTCATTACGTTCCAAGCATTTACAGATGAGGTGAGAGATCGACGCGAAGAAAATCGAAGAGCAGCAATCCGATTTCGCGCGCGAGTCGTAAACTGTCCGCACACAAACAAACGAATCGATGAATACCGCCGGCGCATCCGCAGCTACGTATCTGCCCGCTGTCGCGCGAGGCAGTGTCTCCGCGTTCGAGGCGTTTTACGACCGTTACGCATCGACGGTCTACGCGCTCCTTCTGCGGATCCTCGCCAACGCCGACGACGCACAGGAAGTTCTGCAGGAGACGTTCGTCAAAGCATGGACGAACGCGAAGATGTTCGATTCGGTGCGCGGCAGCGAGATCGCGTGGCTGATCTCCATCGCCCGCAGCCGCGGCATCGACCGTCTCCGCTCGCGCAAGATCCGCAACACGCGTGAGGACGAGGCGGGACGCGAGGTCTCGATCCGCTCGTCGTTCGTCGATCACACGACCGGCGCCGATCGCGCGATCCAGTCCGAGGAGCAGAGGGCGGTGCGCAGCGCGCTCGCGGAATTGCCGGATGCACAACGCCGGGCTCTCGAGCTCGCGTATTTCGAAGGTCTCTCCCAGACCGAGATCGCCGAGCGGCTGGCCGAGCCTCTCGGCACGATCAAGACACGCATGCAGCTCGGGATGAAGAAGCTGAGGGACCGCCTGCAGGCATTTCAATGACCCACGAAGAAACCGAATCGATCGCGGCGCTCGATGCGCTCGGACTGGCCGGCGCCGGAGACGCGGTCGTCATGGCGATGCACGTGGCGAGCTGCATCCCCTGCCGCCGCGCGCGCGACGAATACCGCCGCGCGACGACGTTGCTCGCGCTCGATCTCGAGCCCGTTCCCCCTCCGCGAGAATTGCGCGAGCGCCTCGTCGAAAGTGTGAGGCGCGCCGCCACGAGGCGCCGCACCTCGTGGTGGCTCTCGGCAGCGGCGGTCTTCGCGCTGGCGCTCTTCGGCTGGCGCGAATTCAACACCCGCTCGGAGCTCACGCGATTGCAGCAGGAGAACGCGAAGCTCGTCTCCGAGATGGCCGCCCTCGGCGCCGCGGACACGCGCACGATCGCGCTCGCGGGACAGGAGATCGCGCCGCGCGCGTCGGCGAAGGTGTTCCTCGAGCCGAACCGCCGCCGTGCCGTCGTGTTCTTCCACGACCTCCCGGAGAATCCGGGCGACAAGAGCTATCAGCTCTGGATCATCCGCGCGGATCAGCCGGAGCCGATGAGCGCGGGTGTATTCGACGTGACGCGCTCCGGAGCCGCATCGATTTCGATCGAGAACCTCCCGATCGCAACGGAGATCAAAGCGCTCGCGGTGACGCTGGAACCGAAGGGCGGTGTGAAGCAGCCGACGAATACGGAGTTCTACGTGGCGGGCAACGCGCCGATGTGACGCGTTACAACCCCACGATGTTGTAGCCGCAGTCCACGAACATCACCTCGCCGGTGATGCCGCCCGACATCGGCGAAAGCAGGAACAGTCCCGTGTTGCCGATCTCCTCGAGCTCCACATTGCGGCGCAGCGGCGCGCGCTCGGCGTGGTGGTGCAGCATGGTCGTGAAGCCCTTGATGCCACGCGCGGCCAGCGTGTTCACCGGACCCGCGGACAGCGCGTTGACGCGGATGTTCTTCGGTCCGAGGTTCGCGGCGAGGTAGCGCACGCTCGCTTCGAGCGACGCCTTCGCGACGCCCATCACGTTGTAACCCTCGACGGCTTTCGTTGCGCCGAGGTAGGTCAGCGCGAGGACCGAGCCGCCGCCGGCCTTTTCGAACAGCGGCAGCGCCGCGCGGGTGAGCGCGACGAGCGAGTAGGCGGAGATGTCGTGCGCGAGCTTGAATCCTTCGCGCGACGTGTTGACGAACTCGCCCTCGAGGTCTTCCTTCGGCGCGTACGCGACCGAGTGCAGGAGCGCGTCGAGTTGGCCGAATTCCTCGCCGACGCGCGCGAAAACGCTCTCTATCTCTGCGTCGTTCGTCACGTCGCATGGCAGGAGCAGCGCACCGGGCATCGCCGCGGTGGTGAGCGCTTCCACGCTCTCCTTCAGCCGCTCGCCCTGATAGGTGAAGGCGAGGCGCATTCCTTCGCGCGCGAGGACTTGCGCGATGGCCCACGCGATCGAGCGCTTGTTGGCCACGCCGAAGACGATCCCGGTCTTCCCGTCGAGTTGTCCCATGGCGCGGATGATATCAGCGGCAGTGTTTCGCCACTTCGTCGCTCATGCGGCCGGTGAGGATCTTCCACAACATCATGTAATCCGCGGCCAGCGAGTAGAACGGGTGGCCGAACGTGGCCGGCTTGTTGTGCTCGACGAAGAAATGCGCGTACCACGCGAATGCGTAGCCGATGAGCGGCGCGCCGAGGAAGAACCAGGGGTTGACGAGGATGCCCGCGGCGATCGCGGCGAGCGCGAGCAGCGAGCCGATCGCGTGCAGCAGACGCGTCGTGGAACGCGAATGCGCGCGGACGTAATAGGGCCAGAAGTCGGCGAACGTCCTGATGTCCATGCTGCGGGCGTGATTCTCGCACGACAGACTCCGCGATGCCTCAGGATTTCGAATCGCTGGTGAAAGACCAGCTCGGCAAGCTCAGCGACGACGTCATGAAGTTGCAGCAGGAAGTGGCGGAGCTGCGCTCGCGCCTCGGCCAGATCGAGCAGGAACGCGCGCAGGTCGCTGCGGACTCGCTGGAAGCGTCGTTCTGATTGCACTCCATACATCGACGTCGATGACCAGCGCGCCTGTTTCGCCGCGGTATGCACGGCGATCGAGCACTCGCACCTGCAGGTCCGGACGGCCGAACAGCGTCTGCACGAACGGCGCGTGGCCGTCCGCGCGCAGCGCGAAGTCCCACTTCGCGGGATCGTCCGTGAGGAACACGACGCGATCGACCGGCGCCGTTCGATAGTGCTCGAGCGGCCACAACGCCTCGGAGATCTCGTACCACGTGTAGCGCATCGATCGTTGACTCACTTCCGCATTGAGCGCGAGCACGATCAGGATGGCCACCGTCAACCGGCGCCACGCGACCGATGCGCCGAGAAGCACAGCGAACGCCGCGACGAGATCGTTGTGGTAGTAGAGCTGCTCGTTGCGCCCGAGCAGCGTCGGCGCGAAGAAGAGCGCACCCCACGCCGCACAGAACACGACCAGCGCGAGCGGCGGACGCGCACGCGCGATCAGCGCGATCGCGAATGCGAAGAACGCGAGCAGCACGACACCTTCGGCGACGCGGCCGCCGCGCGAATCGTCCGCCCAGACGAGCCGCGTCACTCCACGCGCTCCCGTCCGTCCCTCGGTCTCGAACAGCGAGACATTCGCGAGCGTCGTCGCCGCCTGAATCGTCTTTCTCGCGAACACGCGCGCATCGACGCGCGGCTCGTACAGCCCGCGCCCCGGCGCAGGCGCCACCCACGCGCGGATGCCGCTGTATGCGACGACCAGCACGAGGAGCGGAATCGCGAACGGCCGCATCACGCGCCATACCTCCGCGCCGCGCGCCCATGCAAGCAGCGGCAGAAGAACGACCGCGACCGCGCCGTAGTCCTTCGAAAACACGAGGAACGCCGCGAAGAAAAGTGTGACCGCAAAATCGATCCAGCGCCGCCGTTCGAGCCAGCGGCAGAACGCGACGAACATCGACAGCGTCGCGAACAACAGCAGGATCGTGCTGAACGTCGCCACGTAGCCGATCGTCGTCAAATGCACTTTCGAGATCGCGTAGAACGCCATTGCGACACCGCGTCCGAAGCGATCCGGAACGAGGCGCAACAGCAGACGATGCAGCAGCAGTGCGTTGACCACGACGAGCGCGACGTTGCGCAGGTGATACAGCAGCGCGTCGGGCGGCACAATGAGGTTCCACGCGAGGTTCACCGCCCAGATCGACGGCCGGTAGAAGATGAGCGCATGCGGCCGCAGCAGCGCGCCGAGAAAGCTGTCCCCGGCATCGCGGTACGCGCCGAGGTAAACGAACGCCTCGGCGAAGAAGTAGGTGGTGATGCCCTTTCGCGCGAGCCACGCCACGAGCACCGCGGCGAAGGATGTCCAAAGGGCGGTTTCCCGCCACCTTCCCTGCACGAGCCGCGTTGTATCATCGACCGAGGGTGTCCACGATCGTCTTTCCTCTCACGCGACTGGAGAAGCTGCGGCGCATCGAGTCGTGGCATTTCTGGTTCGTGTCGCGGCGCGAGCTGGTCGCCTCGCTGCTGCGGCGCGAGCTCCACGCGGGCGAGACGTTGCTCGACGTGGGCTGCGGCACGGGTGCAAATCTCGCGCTCGCGTGCGACGTTCGGGGGGCCGGCGCCCTCGCCGGCCGTCCCGCTGGCCCCCCGGCCGGCGAGGGCGCCGGCGTTACGGCCGGCGAGGCGCCGGCCCCCCGATCACGCTATCTCGGCGTCGACATCCACATCGAAGAGCTCACGCGCGGCATGCTGCAGGGTGACGCGATCTCGCTGCCGCTGCAGTCCGCGAGCGTCGACGTCGTCCTCGCGCTCGACGTCCTCGAGCACGTCGACGATGACGCGATGCTCGCCGAGGTCGCGCGCGTACTGCGCGGCGGCGGACGGTTCATCGCGACCGTGCCGGCGGTGCGCGCGCTCTGGAGCGTGCGCGACGAAGCGGCCGGACATCGGCGCCGCTACAGCCGTGGGAAGCTGCGCGCTCTGCTCGGACGCCACGGATTCCGCGTCAGCGAGCTCCGCGGATTTCAGTTCGTGCTGCTGCCTCTGGTCTTCCTGTCGCGGTTCACGCGGCCGAAGAGCGTCGCGGCGCGCGATCTCGAAGACGCGCCGCCGCTCTGGTTGAACCACTTGCTTCTCGCCGTCAATCGGATCGAGCTGCGTCTGCCGCGTTTTCTTCGCCCGCCCGTCGGCTCGTCCCTGGCGCTCGTCGCCGTCAAGGAACCCTGAGTGGACCTCTACCTCTTCACCACCGATGTGGATTACGCGAGCGAGGCGCTCGCCGCCGGCATCGACGGCCTGGTCGTCGACTGGGAGCACCTCGGCAAACAACAGCGTCAGTCCGGAGCGGACACCGAAGTCAATCACGACACCGTCGAAGACCTCGTGCGCCTGCGACGTTCGATCGACGCGCCGGTGATCGTGCGCATTCACGCCGCGGGCGAAGCGAGCGGGCGCGAAGTCGAGGAGGCGATCGGCGGCGGTGCCACGGAGATCCTGCTGCCGATGGTGCGCCGCGTCGAGGACGTCGCGCGCGTGCTCGAGTTGATCGACGGACGTTGCGGTCTCGGTATCCTCATCGAGACGACGGACGCCGTACGCAGCGCCGCCGACCTCTGCTCGCTGCCGCTCTCGCGCGTGTACGTCGGACTGAACGACCTCTCGATCGATCGCGGCATCGCGAACATCTTCGCGTCCGTTGCCGACGGCACGGTGGAGGATGTGCGTCGCGCGTGCGCGAGACCATTCGGATTCGCGGGGCTGACACATCCCGACGGCGGCGCGCCGATCCCGTGCCGCCTGCTGGTGAGCGAGATGGTGCGTCTCGAGTGCGCGTTCAGTTTCGTGCGGCGCTCGTTCCGGCGTGACGCGCAGCGATACGGTGTGGCGGAGGTCGTACGCGCGCTGCGGGAGGAGATCGACGCCGCGCGCGAAAGGTCGCGCGCGGAGCTGCTCGCGAACCGCGATGCGCTCGCGTCGCTCGTCGAGGTGATGGTGTGACGCCTTTGGTGTCGGTGATCGTGCCGGTGTACGGCAACGCGTCGACGCTGCGCGAGCTCGCCGCACGCATTGCGAGAGCTCTCACCGATTACGAGCTCGTGTTCGTGAACGACGCGTCGCCCGACGATTCGGCGGAAGTGCTGGCGACGCTGGACGCCTGCGTCGTCACGCACGAGCGCAATCGCGGCCAGAACACCGCCGTGCTGACGGGATTCGCGCACGCGCGCGGCGCCACGCTGGTCGTGCTCGACGCGGACCTGCAGGATCCGCCGGAGACGATCCCGGAGTTGCTGCGGCGCAAAGCCGAGAACGGCGCGGCGATCGCGTTCGCGTCTCGCATCGGCGATTATGCGAGCGGCGGACGCATGTTCACGTCGCGTCTGTACAAGCGCATTCTGACGAGGCTCGCGTTCGTACCGCAGGGCGCGGGCTTGTTCGTCGCGCTCGATCGCGACGTCGCGATGCGCGTGGCCGCAATGGCGCCGGTCCCGTCGATCGTCGCCGCGCTCGGTCTCCTTCGCGTGAAGACGATCGCCGTGCCGGTCGCGCGCGCGACGCGGGAGGGTAGCGCGTACAGCGGCTTTGCACGGCTGCGACTCGCCTTCCGCACGCTGGCCTGGGTGCTGAGTCATCGATGAACGTCCAGCGATGAAGTTCCTGCTGATGTACGAGCCACGCGCAGAACATCTCGCGCGCCTTCAGGCTGCAGCGCCGCGTGCCGACTTCGTCGTCGCACACGATGAATCCGAAGCGCGCGCGCAGATCGCCGACGCCGACGCGGTGCTCGGCAATCGCTGGTTCTATCAGAGCGTCGACGCGGCTGCGCGGCTGCGATGGATGCAGTCGAATTCGATGGGCGTCGATCTCATCCTCGAGCGCGCCGGACATCGCGATTTCGTCCTGACGTGTACCCGCGGCGTGTACGACGCCGAGGTCGCGCAGCACGCGGTTGCGCTCGCGCTCGCGCTCGTGCGCGGCCTGCACACGTTTCGCGATGCCCAGCATCGCGCGGAATGGAACCGCACGCGCCTCCGCAATCTCGGCGACCTGGACGCGCTCGTCCTGGGCTGGGGCGGCGTCGGTCAAAGCATCGCGAAGCTGCTCGCGCCGTTCGGGACGCGCGTGCGTCCGGGACGCAGCGACGGCCGCTATTCGTACGACGTCGATCTGCTGTTTCTCGCGCTGCCCTTGACGCAGCGCACGCGACACCTCGTCGGTGCGAACGAGCTGCGGACGCTGCGCCCGGGCGCATTCGTCGTGAACGTCGGCCGCGGGGAAACGCTCGACACCGACGCGCTCCTCGCCGCACGACACCTCGGCGGTGCAGCGCTCGACGTTTTCGAAGACGAGCCGCTGCCGCCGGAGCACCCGCTCTGGTCGCGGCGCGACATTCTCATCACGCCACACGTCGCGCGCGGCATCGAAGACCCGCCGTACCGTTGGGAACCGTTGTTCGAGGAGAATGTTCGCCGCTTCGCCGCCGGCGAGCCATTGCTGCACGTGGTCGATCGCGAGAAGGGCTACTGAATGAAACCGGAAGAGATTACGCGGCACAACGACGCGCAGCTTCGCTACTTCGGCGCGCTCAAGCCGAACATGATGCCGAACGAGACGCCGTACATCCGGCGGCACGTCGCGGAAATGCTCGACTTCGCGCGGATCACGCCGGCCGACCGCGTGCTCGAAGTCGGTTGCGGCATGGGCCGCTACACGATCCCGCTGCTCAATCGAGGCGTGAACGTCGAAGGCCTCGACCTCTCGCCGTTTCTCCTCGGGAAGTTGCGCGAGGCCGCGGGCCGCGACGTGACGCTGCACGAGGCCGACATCTGGCATCCGCCCGTGCACCTCGAATCGCGCTTCGACGCCGCGATCGGCTTCTTCACGCTGCATCACCTGCATGACCTCGAGCTCTGCTTCGAGTCGATGGCCCGGCTGGTGAAGCCCGGCGGCCGCATCGTCTTCCTCGAGCCGAACGCGCTCAATCCGCTGTACTACGTTCAGGTCGCGATCACGCCCGGGATGACCTGGGAAGGCGACCGCGGCATCGTCGACATGCGCAAAGGCCGCGTCTTTCGCGCGATGCGCCACGCCGGCCTCACGAACCTGCGCGTCCATCGCTTCGGATACTTCCCGCCGTTCCTCGCAAACACGCGCGCGGGCGCGAAGGTCGAGCGCGTGATGGAGAAGATCTCGCCGCGCGCGATCCTGCCCTTCCAATTCTTCGGCGCGAACAAAATCACGTAGGGCGTGGCTTCAGCCCGCCCCTCCCGAGGGTGGGCGGGCTGAAGCCACGCCCTACGTCCTAAAACGCGTAGCCGAGGCTGATGAAGTACTGGAACGCGTCCTTCTCCCAGTCGTACCGACTGAACGGCACCGCGACGTCGACGCGCAGCGGGCCCACCGGCGAGAGGTAGCGAATGCCGACGCCCGCGCCGTAGCGGAGCTGGTCGAACTTGATGCGGCTTCCGCCGAACACGTTGCCGATGTCCGTGAACACCGCGCCGCCGACGGCGCCGAAGAGCGGGAAGCGATACTCCGCGTTCAACAGGAACAGCGCGTTGCCGCCGAGGGGGAGGACGGGTCCGGTTCGTTCGCCGGCTTCGTCGAGTGCCCTCACGAGTGTCGGCTGACAATCCTCCGGCTCATTCTCGTCCTCGCACAGATTGCCGAGGCGGTCGAGCGCGAACGCGCGGTGGGTGTTCTCGCCGCCGGCCGTGAAACGCTCGGACAACGGAACCGGCAGCATCGAGCCGTCGTCTTTGCGTCCGTACGACTGAATGAGACCGACGCGTCCCGACAACGCGATGACCGTTTTCCCGCCGACCGGCTGATACCACGCGCCCTGCACGTACTCCTTCAGGAAATGCGCTTCCGCGGAGAACGTGGGGAACGCGTACTCGATCGACGCGCTGGTGAAGAAGCCGCGGTGCGGATCGATGATGTCGTCGCGCGTGTCCCAGAAGAACGTCGGCGTGATGCTCGAGATCTGGATGTTGCGCAGCTCCGGATCGAGCGACTCCACCGGATCATCCGCGTTCAGTTGATCGCACAGCTCTCCGCCGTCGCACTTGGAGATCTTGTATTCGTAGCGCAGAGACCAGCGCGTTCTCTGCCGGGCCACCTTGCTCGCTTCGATCGAGAGGCCGCGCTGCTCGATGGTCGTGCCGGCTCGCGTGCTGTCGTCGCTCTTGAAGATCTGGAACTGCAGCGGCACGTCCCAGCGGCTGATGAACGGCTCGCGATAAGTGAGGAACGCTTCGTTTTCCTCGCGGCCGGCGACGATCTCCAGTCCGAGGTAGCGGCCCGTGCCGAAAAGATTGCGATGCGCGGCCGCGATGCTGACGCGCTCGTGGATCTCCGAGCCTCCGTTGTTCCCGCTGTCGCTCGCGTCGGGTTGGATGACGCCGGCCGTCCCGCTCGTGTCGTCCTGAGCCGCGCGCTCGAGCCGCAGACCGATCGATCCGGTGAGCGTGAGGTTCTTCCCTTCCTCCACCTGAATGACGACGTCGCGATCGGACACGCTCGTTCCCGCCTGCTCCGGCTGGATCTCGACGCGTTGGAAGATGCCGAGGCGATAGAGCTCGCGTTGCGCTTCGAGCATGCGTGTGTAGCTGAACGGGTCGCCCGGGTCGATGTCCGAGCGGCGCAGCACGACGTCGCGGTCGGTGTACGTATTGCCGCGCACGATCACCTCGTCGACTACGACGCGCGGTCCTTCCGCGACGACGTAGGTCACCGTCGCGCTGGTCTTGTCCTCGCTGATGTCGACGCGCGGCGAAACCTGCACTTCCGTATGTCCCTCGTTCGCGTAGTACGTCTGCAACGCGATGACGTCTTCGTGCAGGAGCTGCGGATTCAGCGGCTCGCCCTGCTCGAGCTTCAGCTCGGGAACTTTGCGATGAGTCTCTTCGTCGACGCCCTCCCTCTGCACGCTGGCGACGAGCGTCTGCGGTCCCTCGGTGATCGGGAACTCGACCGTCATCGTCCCCGCGGCGTCGTTCAACTTCACGACCGGCTCCGCGACCGCGGCCTCCGAGAATCCTTCCAGGCGATAGAACGACACGAGCGAGTCGGTGTCGTCGCTGATCTGCGCCCGCGTCACGCCGGTCGGACGGCGGAAGATCGTCGAGACGATCCGCCCGAACCCGCCTTTCGGCGTAGTGGCGACGACTCCGTGCAACTGCTTCTCCGGAACCTTCACGTTGCCGGTGAAGTCCACACCCGCGAGTCGATACCTCGGCCCGGCATTGACGTGGAACGTCGTCGTCCAGACGTTGTCGCGCAGCTCGCTCTCCGTGTCGACAGCGGCGTTGTAGTGACCGCGCTCTTGCAGCCCGCGCACGATGTTGTCCGCGGCCTGATCGACGGCGTCTTCGCTGTACTCCTGATTGCGTCCGAACGGCAGCCACTTGCGCACCGCGCTGCGCGAGATGCCGTCGACCTGCACCTGCACGATCGGTCCGACGTTGACGCCATAGCGCAACGTAACGCCTTTCGTCGCCGGGTCGTAGATGTTGCTGATCAGGTCCACGTCCGCGTGGCGATAGTTGCGGCGGATGAGGAAGGTCCGCATGCGGTTCGCGTCCTCGCGCGCCTCGCCGATCATGAACGTCTTGCCCGTGCCGCGCTTCATCTCGCCGATGAGCTGTGTCGCGGTGAAGGGTGCCATCTCCCCTTCGAGCACTACGTTCGCGACCTTGGCCTCCGCTCCGGCGGTGACGTGGAGCGTGACGTCGGCGATGCTGCGCTGACGGTCGAAGTTCGTTTCCGGATCGACGGTGGCCTCGAGATAGCCGTTGCGGCGGAGCAGGTCCTGCACCGCGCTGGCGCTGTCGTCGACGTCGTCGAGGGAGAGGACCTCGCCGTTGCGGACGGTGAGCTCGCGCAACGCGCGCGAGCGCTCGCCGCGCGGGATTCCTTCGAGCGCGATCTCGTCGATGCGGTAATGGAGGAAGAGCGCGAAGGTGAGAACGACGCCGCCCTGCGCGGGCGTGGCGTCGACGCGCACGTCCCGGAAGTTGCCGGTCGCGAAGAGGTTCTTGATCGACGACTGCAGCTCGCGGATCGTGACCGTCTGTCCCGGTTTGAGCGTGACTTCGCTCGCGATCGCGTTCGTGTCGAATCGCGCATCCGCGCGCAAGTCGATTCGCGTGATGAGCTGGTTGTCCGCCGCGCGCGTGTTCACGGTCGTGACGGAGGGCAATGGTAGTTGCTGCTGTTGGGGGGCCGCCGCCCCGGCGGCCGTGCCGCCGGCGCCCCGCCGGCCAGGGGCCGGCGTTACGGCCGGCGAGGCGCCGGCCCCCCGAACCATCGTCGCGGCCGACGCAAAGTCTTCGTCCTTGTCGTCGCCAAACTCCCAGTGCGCGTCGTACCTCCGCCGGAATCGCGCATCGAGTCGATACTCGTCCGCTTCGTCGCGCGTGAGCTGCAGAGTCCAGTCGCGATTGACCAGCCACTCCACGACCTGCCGGCTCTGCTGATTCTCGAGGTTGTACACGAGCAGGAAGCGGATCTTGTTCGACAGCCGCTTCTCGAACGTCACCTTCGCCCCCGCGCCCTGGCCGGTGTCGAGCGTGCCCGGGTCGTACGCGAACGAGTCGACGAACGGAAAGACGCGCGAGCCGATGAGCGAGCCGATCGACTGATACAACAGCGACTGGCCGACGAGACCCACGCCGGTCGACGTTCCCGTGCCGCCGCCGAGTCCTCCCAGGCCGAGGATCGAGAAGAGCGTGATGTCGCTCGCGGGTGGATCGCTCGTGATCGTCGGCACCATGCGATCGAGCGTGCCGGTGAGGTTGACCGTCACGTCGTACGGCCCGCTCTCCGTCTCGGTGCCGAAGCCCGAGACCGTGCCTTCGATCGTGACGTCGAGGAACGGATCGATGCGGAACGGATTCTGGAACGCGATCGTGCCGCGCACGAGGCGATAGTCGACGCCCTGGATGCGGACGCTGCCGCCCTCGTCGAGTGTGACTTCGCCGAGGATCACCGGATTCGCGACCGTGCCAGTGACGTCGAGGTCCGCGCTGCCGGTCACTTCGGCGATGTTGTTGCGGATCGCGAGCGTATCCGCGGCGCTGAGATGAATGCGTAGCGCCACGCGATCCTGCCACGTCGCGGCGGTGGTGGGCGCCACGCGCGTGCGCGACAGGATCACGTCGAGCAGCGTCTTCTGAATGTCGAAGTCGCGGAAGTAGAGCGCACGCGTGACGTCGACGTCGCCGGTGAGTGACGCGCGCTCGACATCGCCGCTGAGCAGCAGCGTGAAGTTCCCTTCGATCGTCACGCCTTCGTACGCGCGCAGCGCGACGTCCGTGCCCTGCAGCGTGATCCGCGCGCGCGCCGGCATCAGTCCGTCCAGCGTGAGGAAGCCGCCCGCGACCACCGTGCCGCCGCCGACCGTCGCGCGCAGCGATTCGATCTCGATGCGGTCGCCGCGGAAGCGCAGCGTTCCGTTGATCTCGTCGATGAGCTGCGGGAAGCCGGAGAACTTCACCTCCGCGTCGATCAGTTCCGCGCTGCCGGTGAACGTCGGCTTGGTCATCGTTCCGCCGGCGTTCATCGCGACGTCCAGGTGCCCTTCCGCGCGCACGTCGCGCATGAAGAGCTGCAGCAGCGCGGCTTCGATGCGTCCGCGCACGTCCACGTCGAGACGCTTGTCGCCGGTGATCTCCGCGAAACCGGTGACCGCGAAATCGGAGCCGGTGTGGCGAAGGGCGAAGGAATCGAATTCGATGCGTCCGTTGCGCAGAGTGATGCGCAACGGCGCCGGCGCGGTGAACTCGTGCTCGGCGAACTTGAAGTTGAACACCGGCGCCGTCGCTTCGACGACCAGCGCTTCGATCGGCGTGAGCCGTCCGCTGAGCTTCAGGTCGATCACGAGATTGCCGGCGGCGGGAAGTGACGACGTGAGCGGCGAGATCGCGACCGCACGCGCGATGTCGTGCACAGTGATGCGCACGTTGCCGTCGATGGCCATGTTTTCGCCAACCGCGCCTTCGCCTTCGATCGTGACGATGTCCGCGATTGCGCCCTTCACCACCATGCGGCCGTTGCGAATCTCGATGTGAAGCGACGGCGGCGCCGTGCCCGCGGGCAACGTGAGTCCGCGCAGCGTCGCGTTTTCGAGCTGCGCGTCCACGACGAGGTCCGGCTGCGTGAACGTGCCCGAGCCGCTCGACTTCAGCACGATCTTGCCGCCGAGGAGATCGGCGAGGCCGGCGGCGATCTTCAGCTTCGATGCGTCGATCGCGCTCGACGAGATCGTGTAGCTGAAGCGCTCGTTCGCCAGATCGAGCTCCGCTTCGCCGCGGATCTCGCCAGCGGGCGCGCGCACCAGCACGTTCGTCGCGCGCATGCGGCCCTGCGTGAAGACGATGTCCGCGGACGCGAGGTCGATCGGCTCGTCCATGATCGTGCCTTCGCGCACCGTCACCTGGCCGCTGCCTTCGAGCGCCTCCTTGCGTCCGACGATCTTCAGCGTGCCGGTGAGTTTCCCGGTGACGGGGATGTCCGCGAAGTCGAGGAACGAGGCGATGTCCGCGACCGGGAAGTTCGTCGCCGCGATGTCGAGATCGAACGAGACGTTGCCTTCACCGGGGAGCCAGTTCACGACGCCGTTCAGCGCGAGCGTGGCATCGGCGCGGAAGATCGTCACGTTCATGAACGTCGCGGCGCCGCTGTCCGGCGTGCCGTCGACGACCAGTTTGCCCAACGCGAGCCCTTCGCCGATCTTCAGGTCGAGGCCGACCGCATCGATCGCGCGTTGCGCGGGATAGTTGAGCGCGTCGGCGACGATGTGAAAACGCGGGCCGGGACCGCTGTCGGGGAACTCGATCGTGCCCGAGAGTCGGAGCTGTCCGTTGTTGTCGTCGATGAAACTGGCGCGGTTGAAGATCAGCATCGACAGATTGCCGTCGTACAAGAGATCGATGTTCGCGTTGCCGAGGAGGACTTCGTTGTATCGAGTGTTGGTACCGTTGATCCGCGCTGTCACCTGCGGCTTGTCGATCGGCCCCTGGATGCTCCCGTAGATCGAGCCGCCGCCGCCGAGTCCGAGGAGCTCGTAGTCGTCCTTTCCCGCGGAGTGCGCGAAGTTGTAGCCGATGCGATCGAGCTCGGCGAAATCGGTGCTGCGGATGTCCATTTGCAGATTGGTCACCACGCCTTCGATCTTCAGCGAGCCCGTAAGAATGATGTTCGACGCGTCGGTGTCGAGCTCCGCGTTGCGGAACGTGACCACGCCTTTGTCGAGCGTGAAGTCGGTCGTGCCGGCGATGGGAATCGGATAGCGCGCATTGGAAAACACGGTGGCGTTCTTCGTGAGCCGCGCAGTGCCCTCGCCCGCGCCTTCGAGGACTTTGTCCTTGTTCCAGTGATAGCTGAGTCGCCCCGTCGCCGCGCCGCGCAGGCCGGTGTTCTCGACGCCCCAGTCCGTGAAGAGCGGCTCGATGCCGATGTTGTAGTAGCGGAGGTCGACCTTCATCGGATACGGCTCCGCGTACTTAGCGAGCGAGTAATGCGCGCCGATCGTGCCGCCGCCGTACGACGCCTTCTCGACGTCGACGATCATGTCCTGATCGGTGATCGTGAGACGTCCCTTTGCGTTGCCGAGCGTGTACGTGTCGGCGACGATCTTCGGCGCAGTCCATCCGCCGGTCATCTCGAAGTCGCCGGCTTTCCCGCGAAGGCGCGTGTCGAGTGCGAGCGTTCCCTGGAGTGTCTGCTCGACGCGGAAGATCTCGCGCACGCGCTCGAGCTCGAGCCTCGAATCGAGACGCAGGTCGTACACGGCCTCGGTGAGCGGATCGAGTTTGCCGGAGAGGAACGCTTCGATGCCGCGTCCGCGGAATGCGACCGACTTCAGCGCGAGAACGCCGGGCGTGTAGCGGAATCCGCCGCGCATGTCGACGTCGAACGGCTCGTAGTCCTGCACGCGCACACGAGCGATGGGGCTGTCGAAGATCCCCTCGTACAAACCCTCGGCGCGAGTGATCGAAACAGTGGAGTCGATTTTCTGCGCGAGCGCGGCGATGTCGTGTTTGCGGTCGTTGAACCCGAACGCGCCGTCGTCGATGTAGAGCTTTCCGATCTCGAGATGCACGATCTCGAAGCGGCGAGGCGGAGCGGTCTTCCACTTCGGGAAGTTGTGGCGGCCGTCGGGAAAGACCTCGAACCACATCCGCGGCTCGAGCACGTCGACGCGATCGACTTTGACCGCGCGGCCCCAGAACGATTGCACGTTGCCGGTGATCTCGACCTGCCGAAACGTTGCGAAGTGCGGGGCGACGGCGCCGGGCGCGTTGGCGATGCGCAGGTCTTTGATGATGATCTTCTGCGGCCGCGAGCGAATGAACTCGACGCTGCCGATGGTGACGTCGCGGCCGAGCTTCGCTTCGAGTGTCGCTTCGATTTTCTTTCTGACGTAGTCGGCGAAGTTCGTGGTGCCGACGTACCACCAGCCGCTTCCCACCGTCAGAAAGAGAAGGACGAAGCCGATCGCGAAGAGCCAGAGGATGCCTTTCAGGCAACCCCACATCGGTCCCTTGCGCTGCCGTTCGCGCGCGGAGGTATGCCTGCCTCGGTGCGGAGGAGGCAGGAGCGGATCTGCCGGATCGTCGACGTTCATCGGATGGGCGCGTTCACCGCCACGAGGAAGAGGTCCCGCAGATTGTTCCCCGTCGGCGCAATCATAATCGGCTCACCGAGTTGCACTGCAACGGGATAGGAGTTGCTCCGCTGTAGCGCTGCTCGGAGCGCCGGCTTCCAGCCGGCCGGTCCGCCGGCTTCCAGCCGGCCCGGCAAATAGATCCCCGCCGCTCCCGAATTTCCATCCACCCCATCCGAGCTCGCAAACACGGCCTCGCACGCGCTCGACATCGCAAACCGCACCGCCAGCTCACTGCATCTCCCCCCGCGCCCGTCGCCGCGCACCACGACCGTCGGCTCCCCGCCGGCAACGAGAATCTGTCCGCGCTGCAATTGCGCCGCCCGCTCCGCAAGTACGTGTGCCGCGTCCTCCACATCGCCTTCGATCTGTTCTTCGATGACCACGGCTTCCCATGTCGGGATGACATCACCAATGATTTGCGCCGCCGCCCGGACGAGCGTCGTGTTGTCCGCGATGAGAACTGCCTCCGATCCGGGCAACGTCGGCCCGGACGCGACGTCGTGAAGTGCACCGGTCGAGACGTCGGAGTACACGAGCGTCACCGCGCGTCCTCGTACGCGCGCTGCGAGCTTCCCGCCTTTGATCGCGGACAGCGTGCGTCGCCGCGCGTTGATCTCGCCGATCGACATCCCCGACGCGATCCACTTTGCGTTCGCATTCGCGACCGTCTCTTCATCGACGAGCGGCACTTCCACGCACGCGGAGCCGCCGCCGGAAACGAGAAAGAGGATGTCCTCGTGCGCGTCGACGAAACCGAGCACCGCGCGGCCCGCGTCGAAGCTCGCGCGCGTCATGTGCGGATGTCCGCCGACGTGCACTTGCGCGCGAGTCGCGGGCAATGGGTAGCCTTCCGGAATCGCAACGAATGCATCGTCGATCTCGTGCACCGCGGCAACACCATCGAGCAACGCGCCCGCGCACTTGCCGATCGCGACGACGTTGCGCGGCATGTCGCGCGTGACGTGCGCGCGCACGAGCACCTCCGGCGCGCATCGTTCGAGGGCTGTGAGATAGATCGCTTTCAAGTCCACCGCGCCGCGATCATAATCAGTGCGCAGGGCGCAGGGGGCAGGGCGCAGGAGAAACGCATCGTTCTCCTGCCCCCTGCGCTCTGCCCCCTGCGCCCTAAAACAATGCGCCGCCAGCATCTTCGCGCGCGCGTGCTCCTCCTCACCGGGGCGTTCACGCTCGCGCTCTTCGCCATCGCCTTCGGGCTGAGCTGGCGCGCGCGTCTCGCGCAGCAGCGCTGGACGCGGCTCATCTCCATCGAAACGAAAGCCGTGACCGTGCTCGAGGAACTGGTGCGCGCGCAGAACGGATATCGCGCACGCTTCCTCGCCGGCAGCGAGACGCCGCAACGTTATCGCGTCGTCGCGCAGCTTCTCACCGACGACTCACTCGCACGCATCGACCTTGGCACGCTGCACGGCCGCGTCAAAGCATTCCGCGAGATCATTCACGAGGCGGCGCCGGAACCGGCGGACGTCGATTCGACATCCGCTGCGATCATCGCCGAGGCGCAGCGGATCATCGCGGAGCGCAAATCGGAGATCGCGCGGCAACTGCCGGCGCTCGAGCGCGAGACGTCGACGATGATGTCGACCGGTCTGGCAATCGCGTGGATCGTCGCGCTCCTCGGATTCGCCGCGGTGCAGACGACGCTGCGCAAAGTCGTCCGGCCGATCGAAGAGCTCTCGGTCGCCGCGGACAGAATCGCTGCCGGCGATCTCACCGCCCGCGCGCCCGTCGCCGGCGATCACGAGATCGCGACGCTCGGCGTCGCGTTCAATCACATGGCCGATGAACTGAAGGCCCGCGCGCGCACGGACGATCTCACCGGTCTGCCGAACTTCCGCGCGTTCAGCGAACGCATCAACGCGGAGCTCGAGCGCGCCGATCGATATCCGGAAACGTTCGGTGTTCTGGTCCTCGATCTCGATCGCTTCAAGAAATACAACGACGCCTATGGCCATCTCGCGGGCAACGACGCGCTGCGCCGCGTCGCGCAGACGATTCGCGAGACCGTGCGTACCGTTGATTTTCCCGCGCGCTACGGTGGCGAGGAGTTCGCCGTGGTCGTGCCGCAGGTCGACGCGAACGCGCTCGCTGCGATCGCCGAGCGCATTCGCGTGAACATCGAGCGTTTGCCCGCGCCGAAGGACGGCTCCGCGGTGACGGTCAGCATCGGCGCCGCGTTGTATCCGCTCGACGGCGCGGATCGCGAGGCACTGTTCCGCACCGCGGATGAGCGTCTGTACAGTGCAAAGAACGCCGGGCGCAATCGCGTGGTGTGGAGTGCGGTGCGTGACACCGTCACGAAAGCGCTTCGATGAGCCGCTCGATCGTCTTCGTCAGCGTCTGCAGTTCACGCTCGCTCAGCGCGCTTCCGCCCACCGACGCGATCCACTCCTCATAAGCCGGCCGGAGCTTCTCGACGAGTCCGCGTCCGCGCCGCGTGAGTTGGATGCGGGACGAGCGAAGATCCTGCGGGTCGTCGTTGCGCTCGGCCACGCCGAGTTGCTCGAGGCGCGCCATCATCCCGGTCATGTTCTGCTTGGTGACGCCGAGGCGCCGCGAGAGCGCCACCAGCGTCACCGGTGTCTCTTCCATCGAGAGCGCCGACAGGACGGACCACTGCTGCGGAGTGATCTTCGCCTTCTCGAAAACAGGTCCGAGGCGGCGGATGAAGAGGTTCGCGAGCTGTATGACGCCCGTGACCAGATCGCGTTCGGACTGCATGGGTGGTCAACATCTTGACCGAACGGCGGCAGGGCTGTCAATTGGCAACGTTCTTGATCTTCCGCCTCTGGAGGCATAGATGGCCACGAAAAAGAAAACACCCACGAAAAAACCTCAGGACGCGATTGCGCTCCTGAAGCAGGACCACGAGAAGGTCCGCACCCTTCTCGGATCGTTGGAAAAGGCGACCGGCGCGCGCCGCGAGAAGCTCCTCGGCCAGGTCGAGCAGGAACTGAAGATCCACACGACGATCGAGGAGGAGATCTTCTATCCCGCCTTCCGGGAAGCCGCGAAGAAGAAGGACGATCAGGTGATGATCTTCGAGGCACTCGAAGAGCACCACGTCGTCGACCTGGTGCTGCCCGAGGCGCGCGAAGGCGACAACGCCGACGACCTCGAGGCCAAGGCCAAGGTGCTGAAGGAGCTCGTCGAGCACCACGCCGATGAGGAAGAGAAAGACATGTTCCCCCGCGCGCGGAAGACCATGGACCGCGAAGAGCTGCGCGAGCTCGGCGAGCGGATGGCCGCGCGCAAGAAAGAGCTGAGTTGATCTAGGAGTGCGGTGGCGTCGAGCCACCGCTCTGGTAGGGCGGGGGAACCCCCAGCCCACGTACCAGAGCGGCGGCTTTGCCGCCGCACTCCTACATTTTCTCGTTGCCCCGACGATGCAACTCGGCGTTGAGCCGGCCGAGGAGGATGCGCACCACGCGCAGGTCGTGCCCGGCGTCGATCAGCAACAGCGTCAAATCGCCGCCGCCCCACATCAGTCCCGCCAGCACGATCAGCTGCGTGATCTCGCCGATCAGCGTCGGCAGCGCGTCCGCTGCGTCCGTCGTGAGTCCGGTGACGATCTCCGCGATCAGCATGATCACCATGATCACCGCGAGGATCTTGAACAGGAACGCGATGTAGCGCAGGGTGACGTACGGCTCGAGGTCCTGCGAGCGCACTTCCTCTTCGTCGGTCCTCTTGTCGCCCGCGCGCACCGGAGGTGCGCCGCACGTCGGGCAGACCACCGACGGGTCGGTGCGTCTGCTTTGACATTCGGGGCATTGGAATTCTGTAGTCACTGCAATCCTCCTTCGAATCAACCACTTCCAGACCCGCGCCAACGCGCGCGATAGCCGCGCACGTCGACGTGTGTGAAAGGTCCGTGCCCGCAACATGCGGGATAGACGCCGATGCCGCCCAGGAGCGAGCGATACTCGCCTTCCACGCGCTCGGCCGCACGCGCGAATCTCTCCGCGTCCGCCGTCGTGACGCGCCGGTCGCCGGTGATGTCGTCCGGCTGGCCGTCGCGGTTGTTGTCGACGTAGACGTCCGAGGCGTCGCCGTACATGTGCCGGCTGAGGTTCGCGCGGCCCGCGGTGTTGCCGCCGCTGACGTTGTAGCGCGGCGTGCGAAAGCCGCTCATCACGTGCACGTGCTCCACGCGCACACCCTCGGCCTCTAGTTCCGCGATCGTCAGCTCCAGCTTGTCGATGAGCAGCGGATCGATCAGCAGATACTTCGGCCAGACGTTGAACTGATCTTTGGTGAGGAACTGCCGCAGCCGGAAATGCTCCGAGATCTGAAAGTCCTGGTTCTCGGGCGTGACCTGAACGAAGCCGCTGGGCGCAGCGTAGCGCGGCGTTTTCGGTGTGCCGCCGCGCTCGAACGGCCATGTGCCGAGTTGGTACGTACCGATGCGTCCGGCGCGTTTCTCCGAGCGCGGCACCAGAGTGACGATGCTGATGTCTTCAATGGTGCGACGCGCGTCGTCGATCTCCACGGAGAATGGATAGATGCCCGGCTTGCGCGGCGCGGTGAAGTCGACCTGCACTCCGTCGATGACCGCAACCGCATCACCCGGCGCGGTCTGCAGGACGCGCGCGCCAGGCAACGCGGGCGCGTATCGCAGGTCGCCGCTCTCGCCGCGCAACGGATGGAGGAACCCGAGCATCGCGTCGGTGAGGTAAGTCGCCTTCGGCATCTGCGGGCCGAAGGTCGTGAGGCTTTTCGCCGGCGACGGCGGCGCCTCGGCCGGTTCTTCATGCTCACCGCCGGCGACGGCGACGGGCGTGTTGGTCACGCGCTGGATTTCCGTGATCGCTCCGACCCACAGCGTCGCGTACAGCAGCACGACGACGACGGCCATCCACGTGAAGATGTGCTCCTGCCGCTCGGTCCGCAGACCGCCATGAATGCGGTGACGCTTCGGCGCCTCCGGAAAAAGGGGTGACCCAGACTCCATTGCCCGGGGGCGCGAGGTTCACGGTTTATGCCGAGTGGTTGGCGGTTGCCGGTTGGCGGTTGGCGGGAGCTAGAAGCCGTGGGTGGGGGATCTCCCGCCAACCGCCAACTGCCAACCGCCAACCTTCACGGAAAGTACCCGCGCGGAATCCTCAGATTCTGCCCCGCGGAGGACACGATCCGCAGCGAGCGCCACTGGTCCGGCACGTCGGCCTCGGAGTGAAAGACGATCTGGTACTGCTGCCGCAGCTCCTGGGCGATGCGTGTGTAGACGCGCTCGAGCTCGCGCTCGCTCTGGATGATGAAGTACGTCGCGCCGGTGTCGTCGGCGACGCGATCGAGCTTGCGCGCCTGCAGGCGTCCGACGCCGAGCTTCATCCATCGCGACAACGATTTGTTCTTCACCACCGGATACACCGGGACGCCTGCGTAGCGCGCGTAGTGCACGAGGTGATCGAGCTTGAAGGTACTGCCTTGATCGACGCCGTCGGTGAGGACGACCAGCGCGTGGCGTCCAGGCACCTTCTGGATCTGGTAAAGCATCTCGATCACGCTGTCGTACAGGTGCGTCTCGCCGATCGGCTGCACGCGATCGACGGCCAGCGCGACGCTGTTCCAGTCGTTCGTGTAGCCGGTGAGCCAGAACGTTTTCTGATTGAAGCCGGCGACGGCGAGGCGGTCCTGCGGACGCAGCAGCGCCCGCGCGAACTGTTTCGCCGCGGCCTTCACCACCGGCAGCTCTTCGAGCATGCTCTCGGAGTAGTCGATGAGCAGGATGACGTTCAGCGGCAGATCGTTCGCGGCGACGAGAGTCTCGATCGGTCGCGGCACTCCGTTGTCGACGAGCGTGAGCTGGTCCGCGCGCAACGGCGCGTTGCCGTCGGCGACGGAGACCGGGATCTGCTGCACGGTGACGTCGGTCTGCGCGTGCGCGCGATCGCCGAAGAAGAAGACGTCGTTCGCTTCCTCGCCGCGCGTCGAGCGCGCGACGACACGCGCGTAAATCGCGCCCGGAAACTTCGACGCGTCGACGGTCGCGGTGTACGGCGGCATCGCGGCGCTGGCGATGTTCTCTTCGCCGACGTAGAAGTCGACTCCGGTGATGGAGATCTCCGCGGGCCGCAGCACGTTCGCGTGCAATTCGACGCTCCCGCTCTCGGGCCACTGCTGCGGCCCCTGCAGCCGCACGCGGAACGGCGGACGCGGATCGTTGACGACCATCTCGTCTTCGCCGGCGATGTTGCCCTGCGCGTCGTAGCCGACGGCGCGCATCCGCAGGCGGCGGATGTAGTAGCCGACGTTCACCTGCGCGGTCATCCGCTGTCCCGGCGTGGCGGTGTACTGCACGCCGTTGATGAAGAGCGCGAGCTTTTCGACGGGCGCTGTCGCCATGACGGGAACGTGCAGCGTGCCCGAGACGAGGCCGTAGGGCTTTTCGGTGATTCGAACAGTCTGCGCGCTGAGGCTCGCGGAGAGCGCCAACAGAACGATGAACGATGAACGATGAACGATGAACCTTTTCACGAGACGATAGAACAGCGGTTCATCGTTCATCGTTCCGCGTTCGTCGTTCATTTCCTGAAGACTTTGTACAGGTCCACACGTTTCGTTTTCGCGACCACCGGCTTCCAGAGATCGCCGACCTCTTCGAGGCGCGCGAGGGCGTTGTCGATGCGGAAGTCGTCGATGTCCACGCCGTTCTCGACCTCATCCCAGGTCACCGGCATCGACGCGCCGGCGAACGGCGTCGGGCGCACGGAATAGATCGACGCGAGCGTGCGGCCCCACGCGTTCTGGTTGTAGTCGACGAGCACGCGCCCGTGGGGACGTTTCGCCTTGACGTATTCGGCGGTGATGATCTTCGGATGGCGCGACTCGAGCTCGAACGCGATCGCCTTCGCGAACGTCCACACTTCTTTCTGCAGCGGTCCGCGCACGATGGGGATGTAGACGTGAATGCCGCGCGAGCCGGTGGTCTTCGGGTAGGTCGGCATCTTCAGCTGGCCGAGGATGTCGCGCACGCGCAGGGCGGTCTCGCGCACTTGCGCGAAATTTGCGCCCGGACCGGGATCGAGATCGAAGTGGAGGAAGTCGGGGCGGTCGGTGTCCTCGCAGCGCGCGTACCAGGGGTTGAGATCGATGCATCCGAGGTTGATCAGCCACAGCAGCGAAGGGAGATCTTGAATGATCGGGAAATTGATCACGCCCGCGCTGCCGTGCGAGATGTCGCAGATCTCGATCCATTTCGGGCGCGGCTCCGGCGCGCGCTTCATGTAGAAGAAGTCGCCCTCCGCGCCGTTGGGATAGCGCTTCATGACCATCGCCCGGTCTTTGAGATGCGGCAGCAGCCACGGCGAGACGTCGGCGTAGTACTGCAGGAGATCGCGCTTGGTGATGCCGAGCTTTTTCCAGAACGGCTTCTTGAGGTTCGTGAGACGCACCTCGCGCGGTCCGAACTTCAGGATCACTTCGACGAGGTCCGTGGGGATCGTGATCGACTTCATAACGTGGGCATCTTGCCCGTGGCGCCGGGCGGGCGGCGGCGGTTCGCGTCGAGCGTGACGTATTCGAGCTCGACCCCCGCGCGCGCGGCGCGGAGCATCAGGCCTCCGCGTGCCATGTCGCCGAGGCCCGCGAACGCAGACGGGAAGCGCAGCTTCTCGCCGAAGATCGGCCGCAGCACGTCGACGTACTTTCCGGTCGCGACGCTGCCCAGTAACACGACTTGCGCGTCCGGCTCCGATTCGAGCGCGCGCGCGACGAGCGTCGCGTGCTCGCGCAACGGCTTCACGTAATTGCGCGTCGCCATGTCGATGTCGATCTTGCGCATGCGCTTCATGCGTTCTTCGGTGAGCCGCCAGTCCGGCGGCACGAGTCCGTATCCCGAGGTGATGATGAAAATCCCGTCACCGCCGATGATCGGCGAAGGCACCGCGAACCGCCGCGCATACGCGATCTTGCCGCGGAAATACAACGCGCTCATGAACTCGAACGCATCCCCGACGGGCACGCCTTCTTCCGACCGATACCGCACCGCCACGTCGAACATCGCCCGCGGCGACATGATCTGCGCCGCGCGAAGGCCGTTGAGGGAGGCGGGGGAAATGAGGAAGAGTTTGGGAGGCATGGCTCACGAGCTGAGTTTTTTCGCCGCCTCGGCGACGACGCGGCGGCGGCGGTCTTTCATCGGTGCGAGTTTGGTGAGAACGGACGCGCGCACTTCATCATCCGACGGCACATCCGGGTTGTATTCGATCGCCAACCGGATCTCCTCCGCGGCACGTTGACCGTGAGTCTGTTCCGCCAGCGCGAGGGCGATGTCGATGCCGGCGGTGACGCCGCCTCCGGTGATGCGGTTGCCGCTGATGACTACGCGTTTGGCGACGGGCCAGGCGCCGAAGGGCTCGAGGAACTCCATCGATGCCCAGTGCGTCGTGGCTTCGACTCCGGCGAGGAGGCCCGCAGCGCCGAGGAGGAGCGCGCCTGTGCAGGCGGACGTCACCCACGCGGCGTGTGCGCCTTGCCGCGCGATGAACGCGAGCACGTCATCGTCGAGCATGGCGTCGTTCACGCCGGGACCGCCGGGGACGAAGAGAACGTCGCACGGCGGGCAGGTGTCGAAGGTGATGGTCGGCAGGATCGAGAGGCCGCCTTCGCTCACCACCGGATCGAGCGATGCCGCAACGAGGTCCACGGTCACACCGCGAAGGCGATGGAAGACTTCATACGGACCGGTCAGGTCGAGCTGCGTGAGGTCGGGAAACAGGACGCACGCGATCTGCACGCGTGCAGATTACTGCGAAGCGGGGAGGAATCGCGCCGCGATCGCGGCCGCCTCCTTCTCGCTGAATGGCGCGAACGAGAGGTTCGAGACGAAAGCGACTCCGACACGCTCCTTCGGATAGATCAGCACGAACGCGCGCCCGCCGGTGGACTGTCCGCCGTGATGCAGGAACGTGCGACCCCGTTCGTCCTTGGCGATGCGCCAGGCGATGCCCACGTTCGTCGGCTTGCCGTCGCTCGTTGTCTGTGTGGGTCGTGAGGATCTCCGTCGAACGGCGCGTGGTCGCGATGAGGAAGCGCGCGAGATCGCGAGCGGTGGAGAGCGCGGCACCGGCCGGGAGACGATCGGAGAGGTCGACGTCTGGCGCCACCGCCGCGCCCTCGTAGAACGTGGTCGTCTCCGCGTCGGCGACGAACGACGTTTCGCTCATCTTCACCGGTGCGAAGACCAGCGACTGCACCACCGCTTCGTACGACTTGCCGGTAACGCGCTCGATCACCGCGCCGAGGACGTTGTAGCCGTACGTCGTGTAGAAATACTTCTCGCCCGGCGGCTCGGCTGCCAAGCCAGCGCCGGGCCTCGTCAGTTGCAATAGAAAGTTAGCCGCAGTGGGTAGGGAAAAGCGTTCTCGAGTCACTCCCTGTCAAGAAGCGAGCGGATCAGCAAAATGTACTGAGATCCATGCGTGCGCTTCAGAACGGAGACAGATGGACTGGTTGAAACACGTGTTCTTGTCGGATTGGCGTAACACGCTAGAGGAGGCATTAGCGCTTGCGGCGATTATCTGGGCATACATCCACGCTCGTCACCTCAAAGAGCACACCGGTCACCTCCGGGAGCAACTTGATCGACTTGAGGAGGTGCGTCAATCTCTACCTACACAACATTTGAGTAAGTTTCCTGACTATCTTGACGACATCGTTCGACATATCGAGAGCGCGCGTAAAGAAGTAATCATCTTTTGCGACTACCCCGCTTATGGCGTTTTCTCAAATGCCGAAGCGTTCCTCAAATATACGCACGTACTCGAAGATCGTGCGAGTCGGAATGTTCGAATCACTCTCGCCTGCCTCGATGAACCGCTGCGCCACGTCAAGACGGAAGAGGAATTCTCCAAGTCCGAAGAATGGGCCAAGTGGTTGGCCGATCCCATTAATGTCGACCGAGCGCACCACTTGCTATTACGCTATCGTAGCCAAACGGATCCCGGAGCCGTAACGCGAGACGAAATCGTAGATCTCCTTGGCCGAGAAGACAAAAGAGTGCTCGCAGACACATTCGCGACAGCCGAACTGTCACTTCTTGGTACTGCTGTGCCGTTGTATTTCTGGCTGATTGACGGAAGTTACGCAATATTCGCGATACCGAGCTATCACGAGCGTGCTCTTGAGCATGGCTTCTACACGCAGGAGCCTCGTCTTATCGAGGGACTCCTCGATATACGCGATCGATATCTCGCAACCGCAACCGGCCACGCTGACGGTGCGTCCGCATAGAGACACTGGTGCTCTCGTCGGGGCTAACGCATGTTGAAGGTGCGCCCCTGCCTGTAAGTATGGAGTTGTCAAGACCAAACGAAGACATCTGTTTACCGTGTAGCTGGGTGAGAAGGGTGAGATCGCGGAACTGCGGGCGCTCATCGCTGCATGCGAAGGTGATCGAGCAGTTGCGAGCCGAGAACGATCTTCTCCGGCGATTGCTGGATGAGGAGCGTCGAAACGGAAAGCGACAGGCGGCGCCGTTCTGGAAGGAATCTCCGAAGTGCGTTCCCCGTCATGCTGTCTCAATTTTACCGACCTTCGCGCACCACGCCAATGGGCTAATCTGACAAAGTAGAATTAGTTAGCCAGCGCGGCGTCTACTCGCTGCTTTTGTCCGGGAGTCAATCTCGGAGTGCCCTCAAGGTATGCGCGGAGACGCAGTTCGGCTTCTGAACGTGGCAATGCGCGAGCTTCGGCGATAACATGCTGAACGCCAATCTCGTTAACTTGATGAATAGTGGATCGCAACGAGGAGTTCCTCTCCGAGGATAGTCCCTTTACCTCGTATGCAGCGACGAGCGCTGAAAGAACATCGGCATGCGCCGTTACGTCGAACTTGCCCCTGCCGATGTATGCCCAACCACGCCGTAGCCTCTCCTGAACACTTGTATCGGTAGCTGGAGCAGGGAGGGGCTCAATCGTCGGCGATGGATCCGCGGGCACGTCGATATGTGATGCGGCGTCCACCTCACTTTGATGTTCTTGAATCTGCTTAACCGAGCGCTCGATTTCGCTGACACGTTCCGCAATAGTCTTTTGCTGTCGGCGCAGTTCCGCGATGTCATCCCTAACGGCATTAACCGCCGTCGAATCGATGCTCAGGGCGGTGCTCGGAAGTGTCAGAAAGACGTAGCGAAATATGAGCACCGCGAGGATGCTCAAAACTCCGATGACGGCCATACCGATTGGTTCATTCCACCACACTTTTCGCGATGTCGAATTCATATTTTCACCTGCCGATGTGGTTGCAATGCCGACAATGACACAACGGCTACAAAGAGTGCAGCCCCGGTTAGGGACTCGTCCAAGCTACGCCCTGCCCAGAGCATTCCGGCCATAACGGACATCGTAATCACAACGTAAGCGAGCTTTCGCCGCCAACCGAATGAAACTGTGGCCGGCGCCGGGTCGGCCGATGAGGCGTCGCGGCCACTCGTGGTAGGCGCCGAAGCACTGGACACGAGCTCTCGGCTATGTGGTGTGCCTGTGTTAGCAAGCGTCTGCGCGATTGGCCGCAGGCGATCTTTGACAAACTCTTCATGTATCGCGGCTATGAGCTTGTCTGCTCCGTCCGCAGGAGTGATGACTTTGATCAGTACGACCATTACTTCGATTAGGACAAGCGATAGGATTATAAATCGCACCTTCCACAGAGAGGTACCACCCAACCGGTCCATCGCGTCGGATTGCGCGAAAAATGACGACTTCTTGATCGCGCCTTGCCGAGCTTTTGCTTCCTCATACTCCCGTTCGATAGCTCGTTGCCGCTCACCGAAAGTGACGTCGACAGTCGCTGCTGCTGACGCCAATCGACGTTCAGCCTCTGCCAGGGCAGACAGCGCCTGAGGCATGGCGCGGCGCAATTCCCCACAACGCTCAGCAGTACCTTGATACGCCGCCTTCTTCTCTCGGCAGACCGGACCGCAGGACTTTATCCCAGTACCGCAGGTCCCATCCGCTTCGCAAAGGTATTTTCGCTTGTCTTCAAGCAACTGGGTTTCGCACGCGTTGATTCGTGAAGCGAGCGAGTCACGCTCCCTCTGTCGCTGCTGAACCTCGCCATACTGAGGAAGCGCCGCCTTCAGCGCCAGCGTATCCTGTTTGGCACGCGCTTTCGCGTACTCCCGATTTCCGAGTAGAGCTTTCTGAGCTTCTCCTTCTTCCTCGGCGATTTTGTCCGAGATTTCAGCATGGAACATTCGAACGGTTAGCGGGTGTCCGATTGTTATTCCGATAAACGCCGCGAGAACGATGCGAATCGCAGCGTGCAGGCCTTGCCTGAAGCCACCCATGGTTTTGGGAAACGTGGTAAGCAAGAGACGGTCAAGATTTAGGATGACAAGCGCCCACAGCACACCGAACAGGATGCCGATCGGTTTCGATTTCGAGACGACATAGAAAGCGTAACCGGAAGCCATGAAAGCAAACGTACCCGTGAGCAGAACTAACGCGCCCATGCTGATGTATTTGCGCTGTTCGTTTTCTGGGCACCACGTTAGCAGTTCAGTGTCAGCGCCTGCCCAGAAATGCAGGACGCGCAGAATTGGATTCAAGCGGGGTGGACCTCCCGTCAGACAGTCGCAGCGGTAGTGGACCTTGGTCGATATCCTTCATTAGGAGTGACCGCAACGACGAAATCCCTACCCACCTTAGCCAAACCTCTTCTTTCGCATCCGGCGTGCGGGAAATGGGAGCACGTACGGCGCGTAGCGCCGGGAGGTGACATCGCGAGCCGTGTTGCGTAGCGCGTGTAGTACTTCTGCGGGATTATTGGTGCTAGTAACGCGAACCTTCCATTGCGTCGAGAGAGACTCGGACCGTAGTGGCGGATTGCGAGGGCGAAGTGGTTTTTTCGACGCATCGCGCCGGCTGGCAGCCGGCGGACCGGCCGGCCAGCGGCCGGCGCGCCAGTGCGCAAGAGCACAGCGGATTAGCGTGTCGTGCCGGCTGGAAGCCGGCGGGCCGGCCGGCTGGAAGCCGGCGCTCCGGTGGTGCCGCGTGGGCGCAGGATTTTCGCGAGGTACTCCGCTGTCGGACTGTCCTTGGCTTTGGCGATCTGCTCCGGCGTGCCCGTCGCGATGATGCGGCCGCCGCCGTCGCCGCCTTCGGGGCCGAGGTCGATGACGTGGTCGGCGGTCTTGATGACGTCGAGGTTGTGCTCGATCACCACCACCGTGTTCCCGCGCTCGACCAGGCCGTGCATGAGATGCAGGAGCTTCGACACGTCGTCGAAGTGCAGGCCGGTCGTCGGCTCGTCGAGGATGTAGAGCGTCTTGCCGGTCGCGCGCTTCGCGAGCTCCTTGGCGAGCTTTACGCGCTGCGCTTCGCCGCCGGAAAGTGTCGTCGATGACTGGCCGAGCGTGATGTAGCCGAGGCCGACTTCTTCCAGCGTGCGGAGGATGTTCGCGATGCGTGGGACGTTGCGGAACACCTCGTGCGCCGACTCGACGGTCATGGCGAGGATCTCCGCGATCGAGTAGCCCTTGTACTTCACCTCGAGCGTCTCGCGGTTGTAGCGCTTGCCGCCGCAGACGTCGCACTTCACGTAGATGTCGGGCATGAAGTGCATCTCGATCTTGATCTGCCCGTCGCCCTTGCACGCCTCGCAACGGCCGCCCTTCACGTTGAACGAAAACCGTCCCGGCCCGTAGCCGCGCATGCGCGCCTCGGGTGTCCCGGACATGA
>Ga0209382_10000035_pt1 | contig 169590 bp, 155 predicted proteins | sample SoiMetdeltSBSDD5_FD_187599 | JGI IMG/M metagenome (GOLD analysis project Ga0209382, IMG submission 187599) | Bulk soil microbial communities from a Populus tree surrounding site in Tennessee, USA - Soil MetaG P. deltoides SBSDD5 (SPAdes) (version 2) | ecosystem: Environmental > Terrestrial >...
CGTCAGACCGTGAACGACATGCCGCCGTCGAAGTTGATCGCGGTGCCGGTGATGTAGCTGGCCCGCTCCGAGGCGAGGAAGGCGACGAGGTCGCCGAACTCGCTGGCCTCGGCCACCCGACCGACGGGCACGCGCTTGGCCAGCTCGCGGTAGTGCCCGTCGACGTCGCCGTCCTTGGCTCGCCGCGCGATCTGCGCGCTCTTCACGAGGCCGATGCAGATCGTGTTCACCAGGATCCGATCAGCGGCGTACTCGTTGGCGAGCGACTTCGTGAGGTTGATGCCGGCCGCCCGCGACACGCTGGTCGGCAGGCCCTGGGCGCGCGGCGCCTTGCCGCCGACCGTGGTGACGTTGATGATCCGACCGCCCCCGCGCTGCTTCATGTGGGGGATGACCAGGCGCGACATCCGGACGGCGCCCATCACCTTCAGGTCGAAGTCCGCCTGCCAGGCCTCGTCGCCCACCTTCTCGAAGGGGGCCGCCGCCGACGTCCCCGCGTTGTTGAGCAGGATGTCGACGCCGCCGAAGTGGCGGACGGTCGTGGCCACGACCGCCTCGCAGTCGGCCGCCCTCGACACGTCGGCCGGCATCGCCAGCAGCTCCGCCCCGGTGGTCTTGCGGATGTCCTCGATGGCGCGCTCGAGCACGTCCTTGCGACGCGCACAGGCGACCACGCGCGCCCCCGACCGGGCCAGCCGCTCCGCCGCGGCCCGCCCCAGCCCCTCGCTGCCTCCGGTCACGATCGCGATCTTGCCCTTGAGGCCCAGCTCCAGAGTGTCCATGGCCGCCAAGGATAGCAGGCCCTCGGCTCCCCCGGCCAGCCGCCCGGAAGTCGCGGGCCCTCCGGGCGGACGCGCTTCACGCGGCCCTGCGGGTGGCGGCCGCCTTCCGGCCGGTGGCTCGCAGCCCGGCCGACCCCTTGGTCGCGACGGCCTTGCGCGCCGAGGCCTTCCGGGCCTTGCGTCCCCGGCGTCGGGCCGCCGCCCGGGCCTGGCGGGCCAGCGCCGTGCGGGAGGCGGCCGCCCGGGGCTCGCGCCTCAGCGCTCGCTCGCTCGCCCGCGCGCGCTTCGCCGCCGGTTTTCGACCGCTGCGGGCCGCCCGCGCGGCGGAGGCCGCGCTTCGCCGCGTCGTCGCCTTGGCGCTCCGGGGTGGCCGGCCCAGCTTCACTCCGGCCCGGCGGGCCTTGCTGAGGCCGATGGCGATCGCCTGCTTGGTCGAGCGGGCGCCGTGCCGGCCCTCGCGGATGTGGTGCATCTCCTCGCGGACGAACTCGCCGGCCTGCGTGCTCGGCCGTTTGCCTTCACGCCGGTCGCGCCGGGCGCGTTCGACCGTCGCCTTGTCTGGCATCTCGAAACCTCCTCGGAGCGCCGGCCTGGACGACCGAGCAGCCGGGCGCGTCCATCACGCGTCGCGCCTGCAGCACCCACGCATCGAGCGTGAAAGTGTCGCAAAGGCCGTGCCGTCATCGCCGTCAGCCGGCTCCTGTCGGCGCAACGGCCACTCGTCACGACGCTTCATCCGGCGACACCGTCGGCTTGCTCACCACGAGCCGGTCGCCCTCCGGCGTCTCGGCGACGTCGATCGTTGCGCCGTCCAGCGGCCGCGAGATGTCGTCCGAGATGACGAGGAGCACGTTGCCCTCGTGCTTCACGACCTCGTCGCCGGCCTTCGCCCGGTCCGGATACAGCGCCAGCCCGCCGTCGTCCGAGACGTCCAGCCTCAGTCCGACCTCGGCGTCGTCGATGCTCCGCGACAGCGCCCCCTTCAGCGCGACCCTCGCCCGGTCCGTCACCATCACCATCACCCTGCCCTCCGTCGCTGTCCGGTCGTTCTCCGATGGTCGTGAGCACCCGCGTCGAGCGAAGCACCGCGTCGTCCGTGCATCTTGCGCGCCGCCGCGGTGTCCGGCGCCCCGATGAAAAATCTACGCGGCAACGCGACCGGCGCGGGCGGGCATCCCGATTGCACCCGGATCCACGCGGCCGTCTTCGGGCCGGGAGGAGCGAATGGAGAGGACCATGACGAGAAGTGCCGGAGAGATCGCGTGAGGGCCTCGACGTCGCCGGGTCCCCGCCCGGAGGAGCCGCTGCCGGCTACCATTCCCGCACGAGGAGAGTTTCGCTGCTCGGTGTGCGGCGCCGAGTTCGTCTCCCGCGCTCAGCTCGGCGAGCACGAGCGCCTGGAGCACCGCACGCCCTGATCGGGCGGCGTCTTCCTCGCTCAGTCCCCCGCGGCGCCGCTGCGCGGCGACGACTCGGTCAGGTTCCCGTACCGGTGGGTCACCTCCGAGAACGTCTGCTCGCGGACGTAGGCGCGAAGCTCGAGGCGCCCGTTGGCCAGCACCGGCGCGTCGAGCACGGCGAGGTGAGCGCGGTGCGCCGCCCGCCGCACCTCGCCGGCGAGCGGCTCCCACGCGCGCAGACGGTCGGCCGCGATCCCTGCCCGCAGCCGCTCGACGAGCTCGGCGTCGCTCTCGCGGACCAGCGTCACACCGGCCACGTCGCGCAGCCACGCCGGGTCGCCCGCCGTCGGCGGCACGCTCACGCAGACCGGCGCGCCGCACGTGCGGGCGGCCAGCGTCACCCGCGCGAGGTCGAGCCGGCTCGCCGCCGAGTCCAGCCTGGTCCGGACGAGCAGGCCGGCGCACGGGCGGTAGCGGAAGACGTTGCGCTCGCCGAGGATCTCGCTGGGATCGTGCTCCCGCGCGAAGTGTGTCCGCCAGGCGTGGGCATAGCTCCCGACGCTGGCGCACAGCCGCGACTGGTCGGCGACGTCGACGGCGGCCAGGCAGCGCCGCAGGAGGTCGGCCACGACCGGCGGCACCGGATCGAGCCGTGACGGTGGCACGACCTGATGCCAACGCGCGAGCTGCGGGACGTAGTTCGGCCCGCCCGCCTTGGCCCCGGGGCCGAAGACCGACTGCTTCCAGCCCCCGAAGGGCTGGCGACGCACGATCGCGCCGGTGATCGGCCGGTTGACGTAGAGGTTGCCCGCCTCGATGCGCGCCTGCCAGCGCGCCACCTCGCGGTCGTCGAGCGACTGCAGCCCGCTGGTGAGGCCGAAGGGCGTGTCGTTGGCCAGCCGGATCGCCTCGTCGAGGTCTCCGGCCCGCATGAGGCCCAGCACGGGGCCGAAGCACTCCGTGCGATGAAGGAACGACCCCGCCCTCACGCCGAGCTTGATCCCGGGAGACCACAGGCGCGGGTTGTCGTCGAGCCGGCGCGGCTCGAGCAGCCACTCCTCACCCTCCTCCAGGGTCGTCAGCGCGCAGCGCAGCTCGGGCGCCGGCGGCTGGGTGAGAGGGGTGATGCGACTGGCGAGGTCCCATGCCGAGCCGACGGTCAGGCTGACGGTCGCGTCGCGGAGCTGCCGCCGGAAGACCGCGTCGTCGTAGACCTCCGCCTCGCAGATGGCCAGGCTGGCGGCCGAGCACTTCTGGGCGTTGTGGCCGAAGGCCGACCGTACCAGGTCCCGGATCGCCTGGTCGCGGTCGGCCAGGGCGGTGACGATCAGGCTGTTCTTTCCGCTCGTCTCCGCGAACAGCCGCAGCTCCGGCCGCCAGTCCAGGAAGGTGCGCGCGGTCGCCGCCGAGCCGGTCAGGATCACGGCGTCGACGCGCGCATCGGTGATCAGCGCCCGACCCACGTCGCCGTCGGCGCACGGCACGAGCTGCAGCACGTCGCGCGGGATCCCGGCCTCCCACAGGGCCTCGGCGAGGCGGCGGCCGACGAGCACCGCCTCGGGCGCGGGCTTGAGCACCGCCGCGTTGCCGGCGGCGAGCGCGGCCAGCACGCCGCCGGCGGGAATGGACAGGGGAAAGTTCCACGGCGGCGCCACCACGACGACGCCGAGCGGCTCGGGCCGGCAGTCGGCGACGTCCTCGCCGAGATCGAGCCCGTCGGCGTAATACCGGGCGAAGTCGATCGCTTCGGACACCTCGGCGTCGGCCTCCGGCACCGTCTTGGCGCCGTCCAGGATCATCGCCCCGACGAGGTCGCCGCGGCGGTGGGCCAGGACGTCGGCGCCGCGACACAGGAGAGCGCGGCGCTCGCCCGCGGGCCGCGCGCCCCAGTCGCGCCCGGCCCTCCGGGCGACGCCCAGGGCCCGATCGATCTCCCCCGGCCCTGCGAGCGCATATCGGTACGCCCCCGATCCCGGTCGCGACGGGTCTTTCCCGTCGGCCCAGGCGACGTCCGGCACGCGCGCGCCGCCGATCTCCAGCGCGATCTCGACGGGCGCCGCCCGCCGCCAGCGCTCGACCACGCCCTCGATCCACGCGCGATTGGCCGGCAGCGACCAGTCCGTGTCGGGCTCGTTCGCGAACGGCGTGTCGAGCGGACGCAGCGGGCCTACCGCGACCGGCTCCGACCCGCGGTCCTGCCGGCGCCGGGGCTCGCTGGAGACGGTCGGGCCGAGACGCATCGCGGCCAGGAAGCGATCCCGCTCGCGCGCCCACGCCTCGGACCCGGGCGCCAGGGCGAAGAGATGGCGCAGGAAGTTCTCGGGCGCGGTGTTCTCGTCCAGGCGACGGACGAGGTAGGCGATCGCGCTGTGAAAATCCTCCGCCTTCACCACGGGGGCGTACAGGAGCAGTCCGCCCGCCTGATCCTGCACCGCCCTTGCCTGGTGATTGGCCATGCCCTCCAGCATCTCGAACTCGACCAGGTCCTCGACCCCTCGACGGGCGCGGAGCTCCAGGCCGTAGGCGATGTCGAACAGGTTGTGACTGCCGATGCCGACCCGGACGGCCCGCGCGTGCTCGGGCCGGCAGGCGTACTCGACCATCCGCGTGTAGTTCGCGTCGACCTCGACCTTGGTGGTGTAGGGCGTCTGCGGCCAGCCACTCTGCGAGGCCTCGACGCGCTCCATGGCGAGGTTGGCGCCCTTGACGATGCGCAGCTTGATCGGCTCCCCGCCGCGGGCGCAGCGCGCGATCGCCCACGCGGTCAAGGCCTGCTGCGCGCCCCAGGAGTCCGGCAGGTAGGCCTGCAGGACGAGCCCCGCGCTCAGCGGCATGAACTCCGGCTCGTCGAGGACTTCCTGAAAGGCCGTCACCGTGAGCCCGAGGTCGCGGTACTCCTCCATGTCCAGGTTGATGAACTTGGCCGTCAGGCGGCCGTCGGCGTGACGGTACCGATGGCGCAGCGCCTGACGGTACAGCGTGCGCAGCCGATCCTTGATCAGCTCGACGGTGTGACGGAAGGCCACCAGGTTGATCTGGCTGAAGACCGAGGAGATCTTCACCGAGATGTACTCGACGTCGTCGCGGGCGAGCAGCGCCAGGTATGCCTGGAGCCGGCGGCTGGCCTCGCCCTCGCCCAGGATCGCCTCGCCCAGCTGGTTCAGGTTCAGGCGGATGCCGGCTCGCCGGCGCTCCCGCAGGTAGCGCCGCAGATCCTCCTCCTCGCCAGGTACGATCACCGACCGGGTCTCCTGCCGGAGCCGGCTCACGATCGGCGGGACCACGAGGCTGGGCAGATAGTGCGACATCACGCCGCCGAGCACGAGGGCGACGCGCTCCCACCACTCCATGTAGCCGGGAACGCCGTACCGGTCCAGCAGCCAACGCAGCTGGTCGGCGACGCGCGCCGGGTCGTGGCTGCGAAAGGCCTGGTCGACCAGCGCCAGCGTCAGGGCCTTGCCGGCCGGATCGTCGATCAGGCGCGCGACCTTCTCGGCCTGCGCGCGCTCGGCCGCGGTCTGCCCGGCGGCCGCCTCGCGCAGCAAAGCTTCCGCCCGCGCGACGGCCTGCTGCGCGAGGTCGCCGGCGACGTCCGGGGAATCCGTTACGCGCTCACCTTTCGCGACACGCCCGGCTGGTGGACGTAGAGCTGCGCGCCGCTGGCCTTGCCGGTCACCGGTCGTCGGGGAGCCATCGCGTACTGCACCGGTCGTCCGTGATCGCCGAACTGGCGGGCCGCGTTGTACACGGAGCCGAACTTCCACAGCATCCGCAGGTAGTTCGTCTGGCCGCGAACCAGGGCGCGCACGGCGGGGCCGCCGTAGCGACGGACGGCGCCCCAGCCCAGGTGCTTGCGGTTGAGCACGGCCTGGGTGTTCACGAGCTCCTCGTAGAACCGCTGCAGCGGCAGCCGTGTGGGCAGCACCGCGTGCTGCACGTCGAAGAGGCGGTAGTCGTGCGTGGTGAGGGGCCGCGATTCCGTCAGCCAGGTCTCCGTGCCCGGGTACGGCGTCGCCACCGTCAGGTGCACGATCTCCGGGACGGTCAGTGCCCACTCCCGCACGATCGCGAAGCGCCGCTCGTCCCAGTCCGGGTCGGCGATGATGTTGATGGCCACGGCGAAGCCCAGCCGGCGAGCCACTTCCAGCGCGCGCTGGTTCTCGCCCCAGGTCACGCGCTTGCGGTGCAGGCGCAGCCCCTCCTCGTCCAGGGCCTCGACCCCGAGGAACATGTAGTAGAGGCCGAGCCGACGCCAGTAGGCGAAGACCTCCTGGTTCTTCAGCAGCACGTCGCAGCGGGTCTCCAGGTAGTACTGCTTGCGGATCCGGCGGCGCTCGACCTCGCGCCCGATCGCCATCCCGTGCTCGGCCTGGATGAACGCCACGTCGTCGACCAGGAACACGTTCGGCTCCTGGATGCGCGCCAGGTCCTCCGCCGCGGCCTCGGGGGACACCTTGCGATAGCTGCGCCCGTAGAACGTCCACGCGCTGCAGAACGAGCAGTCCCACGGGCAGCCCCGCGTGAGCTCGGCCGACGCGCAGGGGTCGAGCACGCCGATGAAGTAGCGGCGGCGGCGGCGGCCCAGGTCACGCGCCGGCGGATGGCGGTCGAGGCTGTCCAGCAGCGTGGGCGTGGGACCGGCCCCGTCCAGCGTGACCACGCCGGGCAACCGCTCGAGCCCACGCTCGCCGGCTGCCTCGAGCAGACGCGGGGTGATGGCCTCGCCCTCGCCGCGGACCACGGCGTCGATGGCGCCGCCCGCGTGCTCCAGCAGCTCGGGAGCGATGAACGAGGCGCTGTGGCCGCCCACGAACACGAACACGTCCGGCCACCGGGTCTTCGTCGATTTCGCCAGGTCGAGGATCTCGGGGACGTTGGCCAGGTAGTTCAGCGAGAAGCCGACGGCGCGCGGGCAGAACTCGGCGACCTCACGAGCGTAGTCCTCGTGCCCGAAGACCTGCAGATCGAGGAGGCGGACCTCGTGACCCGCGGCCCGGACCGCGTCCGCCACACGCTCGAGCCCCAGCGGCTCGAGGCGCAGGTACAGCTCCGAGTAGAGCAGCGGACTGGGGTGGACGAGCAGGACGCGCATTGGAGCCTCCTGGGCCTGGGAAGCGGGGGTCGGTCGACGCGCTCATCGTAGAACGGTCACGGGACGGCGTCCACGGGGATAGAAGCCCTGCAGTGGCGTGAACCGGCCCAACGCGACGTCGCGTTCCCCGCGTCGCTCGCCGCGCATCCGCCTCTTCTCAGGGAGAAACCCGGTGGCAATCGACTTGCAGAGATGCGGTTACAGATGCGGTTTCAGAGGGTACGGCCATGCATCGATTCATGATCCTGGTAGCGTTTCTGGGCGCGATCGTGCTGACCGGTTGCCAGACCACGACCGGACGCACGGCGGGGACGTACGTCGACGACAGCCGCACGACCGCCGCCGTGAAGAGCAAGCTCGTGGCGGACCGCCTGGCCAACCTCACCTCGGTGGGCGTGGAGACCGTGAACGGGGTGACCTACCTCACCGGTATCGTCGACACCCCGGAGCAGCGGCTGCGCGCAGAGCAGTTCGCGTGGGACGTCTCCGGGGTCCGGCAGGTGGTGAACAACATCCAGGTGCAGCGGCCGTCGGTGGTCGTCGCTCCGTCGGCGTCGCCGGCCGCGACGTCGCCCAGGCACGCCATCGTGGGCACGGTGTCGGCCGTCGACGTGGCTCGCAGCCAGGTCACGGTCACCAGCGGCAGGGAGCTGCTGCTGCTGCAGCTGCCGGCGTCGGTCGTGCGTGACCTCCGGCCCGGCGATCAGATCAGCCTGGACGTGGGGGGGCGGCCGGCGCGGTAACATGCGGGCATGATTCGCGGCGTCGCTCCGGCGCGTCCGGGGCGCACGATCGGGTGACGGGGCACGCGGGCGACCGGCGAGCCGCGCGCGCAGCTCGGCTCGCCCGCCTCGCTGCGATCGTCCTCGCCCTGTGCATCCTCGCCGCGGGGCGGGCCCAGCCGGCGCCGTTGCGCCTGCTGGTCGTCACGCATTCGGAGGGGTACGAGCACGAGGTCGTACGCCGGCCGCCCCGGGGCGGCCTGTCCCTCGTGGAGCGGGCGATCACGGAGCTCGGCCAGCGCTCGGGCCGATTCGGGGTGACGCGGGTCGCCACCCGGGATGAGCTGGCCGGGCTGACGCCCGCCGTGATCCAGGCCCACCAGGGTGTGCTCTTTTTCACCTCGGGCGAGCTGCCGATGACACCGGCCGTCCGTGAGGCCATCTTCCGGCGCGTGCGCGAGGGCGCCGGCTTCATCGGCGTCCACAGCGCCACCGACACCTGGTACACGGTCCCCGAGTACCACGAGCTGGTGGGCGGTACGTTCGACGGACACCCGTGGCACGGCCCGGTCGCCCTCGTCGTCGAGGACCGTACGCATCCCGCCACGCGGGGCCTCGGCGATGCCGTGAAGATCTCCGACGAGATCTACCAGTTTCGCGACTGGTCGCGCGAGCATGTTCATGTCCTGCTCCGGCTGGACCGCCGCTCGGTCGACGTCGCCCGCGGCAAGCGGGCGGACCACGACTACGCGCTGGCGTGGACGCGCCGCCACGGCAGGGGCCGTGTCGTCTACACCGCGCTCGGGCACGAGCCGGCCGTCTGGAGCGACGAGCGCTTCCGGGCGCACCTGCTCGGCGCCATCGAGTGGGCCATGGCGGGCTCCTGAGCCGTCGCCGGCACGTCCCTTGAACCGTCCGGGGCGGAGGCGCTAGCCAATGAGGACCTTCGTGATCGTGTCAGTGATCGCCGGATGTGTGCTGGCCGTGGCGTCGGTGGCGCCGGCAGCCGAGCCCCGTCAGAGCGACTTCGATGCCTGCAACCGCGCCGCCCAGGCGGCGTCGAGCCCGAGCGCCGCGCCCTCGAAGGGCGGGACGGGTCCGTCGATCACGACGCCGTCGGGGACGCCGGACACGACGGGCGGTGTCCAGCAGGGCGGGAGCGCGAACAAGACGGGCCCCATGATCACCGGCAGCGGGCGGACGCCGGGCAGCGCCGGCGGCGTGGCCGAGGGCACGGGCGCGGTGACCAAGAACGACCACGGCGCGACCGGAATGTCGCCCGAGGGGATGAAGGACCCGGTCTTCAAGGCCGCGTTCCAGGACTGCATGAAGCAGCGGGGCTTCTGAGCCGCGCTGCCCGGCGAGCCCGCACGGCCGGAAACGGCCGTGCGGCTACCGGGCGATCGGCGGGCGATACGTGATGCCGTACCGGCCCAGGATCGCCGCCAGCGTCCGGTCGGCGGCCAGCGAGTCGAGCGCCTGGTTCACCGCGTCGACGAGCGCGGTGTCGGAGTTGCGCAGCGCGACGGCGACGTTCCAGCGAAAGTCCTTCTCGGGCACGTAGGCGTCGGAGATCTTCAGCGCGCCGGGATTCAGCTTGAGGTACCACCCGGCGTAGGCGTCGGACACCAGGCCCGCCGCGACCTCGTGCCGGGCCACGGCGTCGAGGATTTCCACCGAGTTGCCGAAGCTCGCCAGCGGGATCTTGCGCCGGTCGAGCACGTAGTGCGGCCACGAGGTATGCTCCACGCCGACCTTCCCCTTGAGGTCCTCGAGGTGCTCGACGGGCCTCGACGCGACCGGGACCACGAGGACGTAGCCGCTGGAGATGTAGGGGCGCGTCTGGCGCGGCCCGCGGCGCGGGCCGCCGCCCTCGTCGTCCTTCACGATCGAGCCGATTGTGGCGTCGCACTCGGCGCGGCGCGCGTGCCGCGTGAAGACGATCCACTCCACGCGCAGTCGCACGCCCAACTGCTTGGCGAGGGCCTCGGCCAGCTCGATCTGGAACCCGGGGAGCAACCTGTCCTGGCTCGAGTAGGGCAACGCGTCGGGATGCGCGCACACGGCGAAGACCCCCCGCTCGCGGATCTCGGCGAGGGCGGCCGCCTCGGCGGTCGGCGCGCTCCAGGCGAAGGGCGCGCTGGCGGCCGCGATGAGCGCGAGGACCGCGGCGGCGTGGCGGGCACGCACTGTCAGTCGTCCGTCGCGCTCGACAGCGACATGATGTAGGCCACGAGCTTCCAGATCTCCTCCGGCGGCAGCACCGTCTGGAAGGCCGGCATGGGCGGAAAGCCGTTGGCGATCCGGGCGTAGAGGTACCCGGGGTCGTAGGTCTTGCCGCGCAACTTGGGCGCGCGCGACACACGGCCCTCGCGGCCGTGGCAGTATCCGGTGCAGCTGCTCGAGAAGCGACGCGCGCCCTCGGACACCGCCTCGGGGTCGTCGAGCGGGAACGGCGGCTTGGTCGCCGCCGCCGGAGGCTGCCGCATTCCCTGGGCCCAGACGATTCCCTCGACGAGTCCTCCGAGCAGACTCGCGGTCAGCACGACTGCGATGACGAGGCCTCGCATGCCTTTCCATCCGGCGACAGCGGAGACACGGAGGGGAGGATGCCGGGATCCTCCCCTCCGCCCAGAGCGCTACTTGAGGGTGAAGACGAACATCGCGGAGCCGGCCGGGAAGTCCTCGACCTCCGGCCATAGCGCCGGATAGAGGCCCAGCACGAGCGAGCCGAGCCCGCTCGGTACCGCGATGTACTGCTTGCCATTGACCGCGTAGCTGATCGGTCCGCCGCGGTGGCCAGAACCGGTCCGGAAGTGCCACAGCTCCTCGCCGGTGTCGCCGTCGTACGCACGCACGACGCCCTCGAGGTCGCCGTGCACCACCAGACCGCCGCCCGTGGACAGCACGCTGCCGATCGGCGGGTACTTGAAATTGATGCTCCACTTGCGCTCACCCGTCACGGGATCACGCGCGTCCAGGTGGCCGTACGCCTCACCGCCGGGCGGATGCTTGGCGACCTGGTCCCCGCCGAAGAACAGCCCGGCCGCCGGCTCGGTCTGCGGGGTCTGCTTCTCGACCGTGACCTCCTCGCAGACCTCCATCGCAGTGTTGTACCAGAGCTTGGTCTTCGGATTGTACGAGCCCGAGTTCCAGCTCCGCCCGCCGGCGATCCACGGGCAGATGAACTTCGGCTTGCCCACCTCGCGCGGGGGGTTCCGGCCGATCAGCTCACCGGTCTTGGGGTCGATGGTCTTCACGAAGTTGTACGTGTGGATCATCGGCCACACGTTCTGGATCTTGCCGTTCGTGCGGTCGTACACGAACACGAAGCCGCTCTTGTTCTGGTGCACGAGCAGCTTCTTGCCGTCCCGGTCGAGGACCAGGCTCTCGCCCAGGCCGGCGTCGTAGTCCCAGTCGTCGTGCGGGATCTCCTGGAAGTGCCACTTGAGCGTGCCGGTGTCGGCGTCCAGCGCGAGCATCGACGAGGTGTAGAGGTTGTCGCCCGGCCGGGCGCCGCCCCAGTCGTAGTCCGGGGCCGGGTTGCCGGTGCCCCAGTAGATCAGGTTCAGGGCGGGATCGTAGGAGCCGGTCATCCAGCCGCCGCCGCCGCCGAACTTGCCGGAGTCGCCGCCCCAGCTCTTGGGGTCTTCCTTGATGGTGTTGAACTCCCACGCCTTCTCGCCGGTGGCCGCCGTGAGGGCCCAGATCTTGCCCTGGATCGGCAGCTCGCCCGCGGTCTGCCCCAGCACCACCTTGTCCTTGACCACGAGCGGGGCGCCGGTGAAGTTGCAGCTGCACTTCTTCGTGTTCAGGACCTGTTTCTCCCAGGCCACCTTGCCCGTCTTCTGGTCGAGCGCGAACACGCGGCCGTCCAGTGAGCCGAAGAAGACCTTGCCGTGGCCGACGGCGACGCCGCGGTTGTAGGGCTGGAAGAAGAGCGTGTTCACCACCGGATCGAGCTTCGGATAGAAGTGCCACAGCTCCTTGCCGGTGCCGGCGTCGAGGGCGAAGACCCGGTTGTAGGAGGCGATGTAATACATCACCCCGTCGACCACCAGGGGGGTCGACTCGAGGCCTTGCACGAGCGCGCCCGGCTGGTGCACCCAGGCCACGGTCAGGTTCCTGACGTTGTCCTTGTTGATCTGGCTCAGCGGACTGTAGCGGAACGAGTCGTAGCTGCGGTGATACATGGGCCAGTTGTTGGGGTCGTCGTTCTGCAGCCGGCTCATCCCGGCTGTCTGGCCCGCCGCGAAGGGCGGCACGGCCAGCAGCAGAAGCAGACCGCACAGGAACGTCGTGAAACCGATGGGACGCCACTTCTCCATGGCCGCTCTCCTCTCAGCTCGTCCAGGTACCGCGCCGATGCGGGAGTACACCGCGCCATATGTAAACGCCGTGTGACCGGCTCCTGTCAAGGTGCGCCGCGGCTTGGACCCCGGGGGCGCTTGGTTGGACCAGTACCGCTCTTGACGCGCCCGCGCCATGACGGTATCCCTTGCACGTGTCCGCTTCGGCCCGCCGCACCCTTCCCCTGCTGATGTTCGCGCTGCTGACGGGCTGGGCCCCCGCGGCCGGCGCCGAGGTGGCGCGCTACCGTATCGACCTCGCCCAGAGCATCCTGGGGTTCAAGGCCACCTCGCGGGTGGTGAACGCGGACGGCCGCTTCCACCGGTTCGGCGGTGACGTGAGCGTCGATCCCCGCGACCCGACGACCGCCCGCATCTCGCTCACCATCGAGACCGCCTCGATCGACACGGCGAACACCAAGCGCGACAACCACCTGCGGAGCCCGGACTTCTTCTGGGCGGAACGTTATCCGACCGTGGTGTTCGAGAGCGTCAGCGCGGCGCGCGCCGACGGCGGGCTGGCGATCGTCGGGCGCCTGACGCTGCGTGGGGTGACGCGCGAGATCACGGTGCCGGCGACGGTGAGCCTGAACAGCGACGCGTTCGAGGCGCGGGGCGAGTTCGAGCTGAAGCGCACCGACTACGACATGCACTACCAGTCGCTGCTGAACCCCGTCGGCGACGTCGTCCACGTCAGGTTCATCTTCAAGGGACGGCGCGACGGGCCGTGACGGGGGCTAGTCCGGCCCGGGCTAGGGGCCCGGGGACTCCAGACGCGGGCGGCCTGGCGGTGTCTCGGGCGCGTTTCTCCGCAGGCTGAGCGGCCGCATGTCGGTCCACACCTCCTGGATGTAGGCGAGGCACTCCGCCTTCGATCCGCTCTTTCCCCCCTCCGTCCATCCGGGGGGGAGCGGCAGATCGACCAGCCAGATCGAATACTGCGCTTCACCGTTCACGACGACCGTGTAGCGCCTGTCGTCCTCCCGTTCATCCTCGCGCACGGCTCCTCCTCCCCCGACGAGGCCGGCGTGCCGTCGTCTCCGCCCGTGCTGGCGTGTCCGCCGAATCGCTCGAGCCAGTGCCGCAGACGTCGAGCCAGGCCTCGAGATGCGGCGCCGCGATGACCTCGCGGTGGCCGGCCGCGAGCCGGTGGACCTCGACGTTGCCCGTCAGGACGCTCAGCCAGTACCGTTCCGCGTCGTCACAGCCCTTCTCGATGAAGACGAGCGCCGGACTCCGGTACGGGCGCGGCGCGTACATCGTTGCCGTGTCCGGGCATGTCGCCGCCGGCCGACTGACCGCCGGCGCGGTCGAGCCGTAGAGAGAGCACACTGCTCCCCGAACTGGCTGCTGCGTGCCAGGCACTTGTTGCCCGCGTGCTCCACCGGAGCCGAGCAGGCCGGCACCGTTGCGCGCCACGGAGCACGTTAGAGGCCCGGGTCCATCGAAGGCAATAGATCTCGGGTCACAACCCGCTGCCCGGACGTGGTCCGTGTCGAGCGCCGGGAAGCGGATCGGCCCGGGGCTCTCGACAAGAACCTGCCCAGCCGCCCGATCGATCTCTTACCGAGCCGGACCATCCGGGCGGCGGCCGATGTCCTCGATGTGCGCGAAATCCCGGGCCTCGGCCGATTGGCATCCGGGGTGCCTCAGGGGAAGGTTGTGCCGCCTGGCATCGGCCAGCGTGGGCGCGATGAGGCCAACCCGGCGGACGCTCCGCAGCTCGATGGCTACACGGTGGACACCATGAGACCCAGCGATCCGAACGCCGTCTCGAAGCGCTTCGCGGCAGTGCTGGCGCGTGGCCTTGCCCGCGCCGACGTCGAGATGGCCGAGCACTACGCCCGGCTCCGGGCGCTCCCGACCGAGGAGAAGCGCGAGACGCGTCCGCCGTGGGTCAAGGGGCGTCCGGGCTCCCGGGGATCTCGCAAGGCCACCAGAGACGCCTGGCTGGACGAGGACCTGTAGCCGGCGCGCTCGAAAACCTCGCGTCGCTCGCCCTGCGCTCGACTTGCCCCCCGCCACGCAGTGTGCGAGAACCGTAGCGGCCGCGGCATGGCGATGCCGGGCGTGTCCCGGCCGGCGGGAGGACCTGACGATGAGCGAGGTCTCGCGTCGCGACGTCTTGAGGCGGCTGGCCGGGCTCGGGACGCTGCTGGCGTCGGGCGGCCTCGGCGATCCGCCGCCGGCCGTTGCCCAGGCAGATCCGGTCCTGGCCGGACGGCCGCTGGTCCGGTACCCGGAGAAGACCGACCTCATCCTGCTGACGTCCCGCCCGCCCCAGCTCGAGACGCCCATGAAGTATTTCGATCGCGCGATCACGCCCAACGAGGCGTTCTTCGTGCGCTACCACGTCTTCCCGATCCCGCTGGAGGTCGACCTGGCGACGTGGCGCCTGCGCGTGACGGGCCAGGTCGATCGGCCCCTGGCGCTCTCGCTGGACGATTTGAAGACGAAATTCCCCCGCGCGGCGGTGACCGCCGTCAACCAGTGCTCGGGCAACAGCCGCGGGCGATTCGCGCCCCGCGTCCTCGGCGGACAGTGGGGCGACGGCGCCATGGGCAACGCCGAGTGGGTGGGCGCACGCCTCAAGGACATCCTCGCCGCGGCCGGACTGCGCCAGGGCGCCGTGCAGGCGACCTTCGACGGGCTCGACAAGCCGGCGTTTCCCGCCGTCCCGGATTTCGTCAAGAGCCTGGACATCGCGCGCATCATGGACGACCCGGACGTCCTCGTCGCCTACCAGATGAACGGGGCGCCGCTGCCGATGCTCAACGGGTATCCGGCGCGGCTGATCGTCCCGGGGTGGTACGCGACCTACTGGGTCAAGAACCTGTCCGAGATCGAGGTCGTCGACCACGCGTTCGAGAAGTTCTGGATGAAGCCGGCATACCGCATCCCCGACACGGCCTGCGGCTGCGTGGCGCCCGGCACGGCCCCTGCCCGCACGGTGCCCATCCACCGGATGACCGTGCGCTCCTTCATCGCCGCGCCCGAGCCGGGCACGCGCCTGCGAGCCAATCAGGCGACCACGCTCAAGGGCATCGCGTTCGACGGCGGCTCCGGCATCCGCGAGGTCCAGGTCTCCGACGACGACGGCGCCACCTGGCGTCAGGCGCGCCTCGGCACGGACCTCGGTCGCTACTCGTTTCGCGAGTGGAGCGCCGCCTGGACCCCGAGCCGCCCCGGCCCGACGCGGATCATGGTGCGCGCCGTCAACGCGATCGGCGAGTCGCAGGGCCGCGAGCCGCTCTGGAATCCCGCCGGCTACCTCCGCAACGTCGTCGAGCGCGTCGACCTGCGCGTCGAATAGGAGCCACGCATGCGGCATTCGCCGGCCCTCGCGCTGTTCCTCGTCCTGATCGCCGCCACCGTCGCCACCGCCGCCGACAAGACCATCACGATGCCGGCCGACGATACCTACGCCGCGCTACGTCCGGGCCCCGGAGCGGAGACCGCGCGGCAGCAGTGCGTCGCGTGTCACTCGACGGACTACATCGTGATGCAGCCGCGGGGTACCGCCAAGCAGTGGGAGAGCGTCGTCACGAAGATGGTCAAGGTCTTCGGGGCGCCCGTGAGCGAGCAGGACGCGAAGACCATCGTCGAGTACCTGGCGACCCAGTACGGCAGTCAGTAGTTGCGAGCGCAGCCGGTCGCGGGCACTCTCCTTGCTTCTCCTGTGGTCGCGCATGATTTCGCGGCCTCTCGGCGTCAAAAACAAGCGCGCAGTGTCACGCTGGACGCGGACCGCGATCACCGTGGGTCTTCTCGCCACCCTGCCCGGCTGCGCGTCGCTGACGCCGCGCCTCGAGAGCGCGAACGGGCGGCTGCCCCCGGGGGCCGACGGCCACACCGTCGTCGAGGTGGCGACGAGGTACCTCGGCACCCCGTACGTCTGGGGAGGCACCGGGCCCGCGGGGTTCGACTGCTCGGGCTTCGTCCGCTACGTCTACGGGCGGCACGGCATCGCGCTCCCGCGAACGGTGAAGGACCAGTACCGCGTGGGCGTTCCGGTGTCCCGTGATCGACTCCGTCCCGGCGACATCGTGTTCTTCGACCACCTGCGTCACAACGGACTCTACATCGGCAACGCCCATCTCATCCACGCGAGCACGGTCGACGGCGTCGTGAAGGTCGCGCGGCTGGACGACGACTGGTTCAGGCACCGGTGGGTCGGCGCGCGCCGGCCCCTCTGAGCCGCCGACGGCGCGGCCGGACGGCATCACGGACGAGGCTCCGAGCCCGGGACCGTGATCCGGCCCCGGGCTCGGCCGATCGTCAGTGACGGACCGGCGCGCCCCCGCGCTTCGCGGAGATGGCCGCCGACGCCGCGTCGGCCTTCGCGAAGTGCGCCTCGCCGAAGCCGTAGAGGCTGGCCCCGCCCATCAGGATCTGCGCGGCGATCGCCCGCGGGACGTTCTTGAGCAGGTTCTCGGAGACGTGGGGGAAGTTGGAGTCGAAGTGCGGGTAATCCGTGGAGATGCACATGCGGTCGGCGCCGATCAGCCCGGCCGTCGCCTCGATCTCCGGCTCGCTGCCCTCCACCGCCGCCCAGCAGTTACGGCGGAAGTACTCGCGCGGCGTCAGGGTGAGGTAGGGCGCGTGAGAGTCGCGGTACTGGGGGTAGTCCCACTCGATGCGCGAGAGCAGCCCCGGGACCCAGGAGTTCTGCGCCTCCAGGAAGCCGACCCGCAGCTTCGGATGGAACTCGAAGACGCCGCCGATGATCATGGCGATCAGCGCCTGCTGCATCTCGATCCAGTGGCTGGCGACGTGGCGGTAGAAGCGGTTCTCGCCGTACAGCTCGATCATGCGCGAGTACACGGCGCTCACGCCCTCGTGGAAGCCCCACGTCACCCCCAGCTCCTCGTGCACGCTGTAGAGCGGGTCCCAGTAGTTCGAGTGCCAGTAGTGGCCGTTGACCAGGTTGGGTCGGATGAACGACCCGACCGCGCCCAGCTCGCGCACGCAGCGCACCAGCTCCCGACAGGCCAGGTGCACGTCGTGGACGGGTAGCATCGCCACGAACTTCAGCTGATCGGGGCTGTACCGGCAGAACTCGTGGATCCAGTTGTTGTACGCCTGGCAGATCGCCAGGGAGAGCTGGGGATCCAGGTTGTCGCGGGCGATGAGGGCCAGGCCGGCGGTCGGGTAGAGCACCGCGATGTCGACGCCTTCCATCTCCATGCCCATCACCTGGGCCTCGGCGTCGTAGTCGCGCTCGACGGCGAAGTCGAGCCGGCCGGTATCGAAGATCCGCGAGCCCGACAGCAGCTGCGTGCTCTGGGTGTGGCCCCGGCGGACGCGCTTGCGGTACTGCTGCAGGTCCATGTCGGACGTCGGCTGGCCGTCGATGACGACCAGGCCCGAGGGGCCCCGATACGGACGACCGTCCGCTCCCACCGGCACGCTGACACGGTGCCGGAACGCCGGATCCAGGTAGCGGTCGAAGAGGTCCGGCGGTTCCATGATGTGCATGTCGGAGTCCACGAAGCGAATGCCGTCTTTCATGAGGCGCTCCTGGGCCGCAGGGTGTGGAGGGTCGTTCGGTGGACGCCGCGGACAGCGCGGAACGGCCGGATCATGTCGACCTGCCCGGTGCTCATGGGGCGCCCTCGCGCGGCCGTGCTCGAGCTGTTGCGCCCGATGATGGGCCCGGTTGCCCGACGTCGTCAAGGCGGGGCGTCGGCGCCTCCCCCCCGGGTGGCCGGCGAGCCGTGTGGGACAATGCGGACACCGGATCGGGGGGAGCGCATGCACGCCACGCGTCGCTGGGTCGGCACCTGGACCACCGCGCCGGCGCCGGCCGAGGGCGTCGGCTTCAGCAACCACACCCTGCGGATGAACGTCCGCGCCAGCGTCGGCGGCGACACGCTCCGGGTGCGGCTGTCCAACGCGCACGGCGGCCGCAAGCTCGTCGTCGGCGGCGTGCGTGTCGGCCTCCGCGACCGCGGCCCCGCCATCGTCCCCGGCTCCGACCGCCGGCTGACGTTCGGCGGGGCCGAGACGGCGACGATCGCGGCCGGCGCTCTCGTGGTCAGCGACCCGGTGGCGTTTCCGCTGCCTTCACTGGGCGACCTCGCGGTCAGCGTCTACCTGCCGGGCGACGTGCCGGCCAGCGTCGGGATCACCGGTCGGTATTCGCGACAGACCAACTACATCTCGCCGCCGGGCGATTTCAGCAGCGCCACCGCCATGCCGGTCGGCAAGATCGCCGACGACTGGTATGTCGTTTGTGGCGTCGACGTGCTGGCTCCGCCCGAGACCGGCGGGATCGTCGCGCTCGGCGACTCGCTGACCGACGCCAACATCTCGACGCTCGACGCGTTCTGCCGGTGGCCCGACCAGCTCTCGCGCCGCTTGCAGGCCCGCTCGGGCGGCCGCCCGATGGGGGTCATGAACCAGGGGCTCGGGGGCAACCGGATCCTGCACGACGTCCGCGGGGACAGCGGGCTGCGGCGCTTCGACCGCGACGTGCTCGCGCAGCCCGGCGTCACCCACGCCATCGTGATGCTCGGCACCAACGATCTCCGGAATCGCTGGGCCCGGCCCGAGGAGGAGGTCACGGCCGAGGAGATGATCGCCGGCCTGCAGCAGCTGGCGGTGCGCGGCCGGACGCAGGGCCTCACGATGCTCGGTGCCACGCTGACCCCGTTCGAGAACGAGACCTTCCTGCCCGGCGCGTGGACTCCGGCCCGCGAGTCGAGGCGGCAGGCGGTCAACGCCTGGATCCGCGAGGGCGGCGCCTTCGACGCGGTGGTCGACTTCGACAAAGCGCTGCGCGATCCCGAGCATCCGACCCGGATGCTGCCGATCTACGACTGCGGCGACCACCTGCACCCGAGCGATCTCGGTTACACCACGATGGGAGACGCGGTCGATCTGTCGCTGTTCGACTAGCAAGGTACGCTGATCGGGATGCGGCGATCGGGAGCCGGTGCGAGACGGCGCGCGTGGCCCGTCGTCTTCCTCGCCCTCGTGCTCCTGGCCCCGGCCGCGGGCGCGGCCGAGGAGGGCGCCCCGGCCCCGTCGCCGGTGCTGTCCTGGGAGACCGGCGCCGGCAAGAGCCGTCTCATTCCGGCGCTCGAGGTCGGCGGGTTCGTCTTCGGGCTCAACCAGTTCGATCGACACTTCGTCGAACCCGAGCACGATTACGAGAGCGACGGGCGCACGTTCTGGGAGAATCTCCGGACGGCGCCCGTCTACGACAGCGACCCCTTCAGCGTCAATCAGATCGGACATCCCTACCAGGGCGGTATCTACTACGGCTTCGCGCGGTCGGCGGGACTGTCCGCCTGGGAGTCGCTGCTCTACGCCATCGGCGGCAGCTTCCTGTGGGAGACCTACGGCGAGCGCACGCCGCCGTCCATCAACGACTACGTCACCACCAGCATCGGCGGCAGCCTGGTCGGGGAGGCGATGTTCCGGATGGCCAGCCTCCTGCTCGAGAACGCCCCCGAGTCGCCGGGCTTCTGGCGCGAGCTGGGGGCGGCGGTGATCTCGCCTCCCACCGGGTTCAACCGGCTGCTCTTCGGCGAGCGGTTCAAGCCGGTGTTCCCGAGCCGCGATCCGGAGATCTTCGTCCGCCTGCGGCTCGGGGCCACGCTCACCACCGACGTGACCAACGCGGGCCTGCCGATCGAGGTGAACCGGTACGAGGGCAGCGTCGACTACTCGATCAGCTACGGGCTGCCCGGCAAGCCCGGCTATCGCTACCGGCGGCCCTTCGACTACTTCCACTTCGAGGTCACGGCCGTCCCCAACGCCGACTCGGTCGGCAACGCCTTCGAGAACCTCTCGATCCGGGGCCTGCTGCTGGGGGCGGGCTACGAGGCCGGCGAGGCGGACCGCGGCGTGTGGGGCGTCTTCGGCCTCTACGAGTACCTGTCGCCGCAGATCTTTCGCCTCGCCGACACGGCCATCGCGATGGGCGCCGTCGGCCAGCGGTGGCTCTCGCGGCAGGTCGCCCTGCAGTTCACCGCCATGGGCGGAGTCGGGTTCGGCGCGGCCGGCACGGTCGGCGATCGGGCCGAGCGCGATTACCACTACGGGGTGATCCCCCAGGGCCTGCTGAGCCTGCGGCTGATCTTCGGCGAGCGCGTCATGCTGGAGGCCAGCGGGCGCGGGTACTACGTGGCGGGCCTGAACGCCAGCACGGCCGGCGAGAGCTTCGGCGGGGAGGTCATCGCCCGCGGCGTCGTCGGCGTCACCCTGCGCATCTACGGGCCGCACGCGATCGGGGTGCAGTACGTGGTGACGAGCCGCGATGCGCGGTTCTCCGACCTGCGCGACCGCCACCAGTCGGTGGAGACGGTCAGCCTCTCCTACAACTTCCTCGGCCACTCCCGCTTCGGGGCCGTCGAGTGGCGCCCCGAGGACGCCCGTCCCTGAGCGCCGCTCAGCCGAACATCGCGAGCGGCTCGAAGCGCCCGCGCAGCAGCGCCTCGGTCCGGGTATAGCCGAGCCAGCGTTCGATGACGCTGGCGTAGACGCGGCGGAAGTCGGTCGTGTGGACGAGGTTGTCGCCGGCAACGAGCTGGGTGAGGCTCGGGGGCCGGCCGTAGTGGCCGCCCCTGACGGGCCTGCCGGCGACGAACACGAGGTTGGCCGTGCCGTGGTCCGTGCCGAGGCTCGTGTTCTCGGGGACCCGCCGGCCGAACTCGGAGAAGATCATCATCACCACCTGGTCGGCCCGTCCGAGCCGCTCGATGTCGCGCAGGAACCCCGACACCGCGTCCGAGACGTAGGTGAGCAGCCGGCCGTGCAGGTCGCCCTGGTGCACGTGGGTGTCGAAGACGTTGTGGCGATAGGCGGCGTAGTACAGGCGTGTCGGGAAGCCGGCGGCGATGAGCGCCGCGACCTTCGGCAGGTCTACCGGCACGATGCCGTAGTCGACCGGCGAGCGGTAGCGCGCCCAGGCCTCCCGGACCAGCGCCGAGGCGTCCCGGGCGCTGCGGGCGACGTCCAGCAGGTACTTCCGCGACGGATTCGGATCTTCCGCGGCCTCGGTCACGTGCTGGAACAGCGGCAGCTCCTGGAAGAAGCCCTTGCGGCTGAACCGCTCCGGGTCGTCGAACACGACCGGCGTGTGATCGCGGCTCCGCACGGCGAGCGACTGGGTCGTGTCGATGTTCACCACGAAGTTCGGCGCGCCACCCGGCCGCAGCCCGTCGGCGAGCCGGCCGACCCAGCCGTACTCCTCGCCGTGGTTGGGCGCGGCGGTGTGCCAGTACGCCATCGACGAGAAGTGGGAGAACGACGGATTGTCGTAGCCGCAGCCGTGGACGACGGCCAGGTGGCCGTCCTTGTAGAGGCGCTCGAAGCCCGCCATCCCCGGGCTGAAGCCGAACCGATCGTCGATCTTCCGCACCCGCGGCGGCCTCAGGCCGATCGTGGGACGGTGACGGTAGTAGGCGTCATCGGCGTACGGCACCAGCGTGTTGAGGCCGTCGTTGCCGCCCGACAGCTCGAGGACGACGAGGATGCGGTCGTTGGCGGTGGCCTCGGCGGCCAGGGCCGTCGCCGCGCGCGCGAAGACGGGCGGCATGCCGAGCGCCAGGCCGGTGCCGAGCCCGGCCTTCAGGAGCTGTCGCCGCGAGCACTCGCCGTGGCGCCGGTCCATGAGCCTCCTCCGCGCGCTCAGCCGAGCTGGTACTCGGGTGCGCTCATCACGAGGTGCAGGAGCATCCGGAGCGAGTCCTCCATGTACGTCTCCGCCTCGCTCACCTGGCTCGTGCCCAGCTCGGTGTCGAGGAAGCCGGCGAGCCGGGCCCGCGCGTCGGCCTCGAGCGGCAGGCGCAGGAAGCGGCGCGCGAAGTAATCCACCACGTCGGTGGTCGTCCGGAGCCGGTTGGCGCGCACCATCGCGCTCAGGTCGATCGGCGCGGTCCGCCGGGGGATCGGCTTCACCTTCTCGATGGCCATCTGCCAGCCCCGGTAGCTGGCGTAGCGCGTGTTGAAATCCTCGTCCCGGTCGGCCAGCACGTTGGACATCGCCATCTCGCCCTCGCCGGCCTTGCCGGGGCCGGGCCTGGTCGCGCTGGTGACGTCGAGCCCCTGCGCGATGCGCTCGCTCACGAGCCGGATCGTCTCGTCGGGCGGATAGCGGTCGGGCGGGATGAAGGCGATGTCCGGGAACAGGACGCTGCGCGCGAAGTTCCCGCGCTCGATGAGCAGGCCCGGCGTGATCCAGCTCCGTCCCTGCGCCCAGCCGGCCACGGTGGGGGGACGGAAGAGCTGCTGCCCCAGCGCCGAGGTGGCCTCGTTGAAGTCGGGCACGCCGGGGATCTCGGTCAGCCCCAGCTTCTTGTACGTGGACACGGCGAGCTCGACGGGGCTCTTGATCCGGGTGGCGTAGGAGGCGGGGCTGTAGAAGTCCCGCGAGAGGAAGACGGTCCGCAGCAGCGGCGCGACCGCGTAACGGTGGTCGCGCAGCACCGCCCCCAGCCGGGTCCCCAGGGCCGGGGAGAGCTCCTCGCGGACGAGGAAGCGATAGATTTTCCGGGCCACGAACTCGGCGGTCACCGGCTGGGCGAGGATGATGTCGATCACGCCGACACCGTCGAAGCGGCCGGGGCGTCCCAGCACGGTCTTCTCGCCGTCGTCGTGCTGCTCGCGGTTGACCACGAAGGCGAGGTCGGCGAAGTTCCAGCCGGTGAAGGCGCGGGCGGCCTCCCGGATGTCGGCCTCGGTGTACTGGCCGACCCCCATCGTGAACAGCTCCATGATCTCGCGCGCGAAGTTCTCGTTGGGGGCGCCCTTGACGTTCACGCCGGCGTCCAGGAAGGCCAGCATTGCCGGGTCCCGGGCCACGCCGATGAGCAGGTCGCGGAAGCTGCCGGTGGCGTGCTTCTGGAACAGCTCGAGCTGCCGCAGCATCTTGCGGTAATCGCGCACCTTCTCCTCGCTGGTGGCGAAGTGGCCGTGCCAGAACAGCGCCATCTTCTCCTCGAGCGGCCGGCGGGTCGTCAGCATCCGCTCGGCCCACCAGTACGCGACCCGGTTCGTCTCCAGACGGCTGGCCCGCAGCCAGTAGAAGAACCTGTTCGTCACCGCCTGCAGGCGCCGGTTGCCGTCCGGCTTGACCCGCACGCCGAGCGCCTGGCCGGTCGCCTTGGCGAGATCGGTCGCGGCGGGGCGGCTGGCGGGGAACGGCTCGAGCCCCCGATCGTGCACGCCGGAGTGCTCGAACGGCCTGAGGTGCCGGTTGTCGATCGACTGATAGGCGACGAGTGACGCGACCGCCGCCGCGGGCGTCATCCGGGCGAGCCGCTCGACCTCCTCGGGCGTGCCGCCGAACCCGGCGCGCTCGAGCAGGTGGGCCGCGCGGTCCTCGCTCCAGTCGGCCGGCCCGATCGGCGAAAGGTCGTCGATCCACTGCGCCGGCCCGGATCCCACGGAGTTCGCCACGCCAGACTCCCCGTCCCTCTCGTACACCGACCGCCCGCCCGGTGTAAACGGGATTCCCAAACGACGACTGGCCCGGCCGTCGGGGAAATCCCGATTGACCTCCGGCGCGGCTCGGTCATAGTGCGCTCCTACGGCATCCGACCGAACGTCGTGGGGCGGGCGGTGGCCGCCCGAAGCTCGGGCCGATGGCGGCCGCCAGGAAGAGCAGGAGCACGATGGCGCCAGCGAGGTCGCGTAAGGCCGCGAGACCGTCGAGGCGATTCCACGAGGGCCCGGCCGAGTGGCTCCTGCCCATGATGGAGGAGGCGTACACGCGGCTGCGGCCCAAGGGCGAGGCTCCGGCCCCGGCTCCCCGCCGCGGGCCGCGGAAGCCCCGCGGCGGCGTCCGGGCGCCGGCCTTCCGGAGCCTGCACCAGGAGGGGCAGGGCGAATCGGTGCTCGCCGACCTGCCCAGGTCGTACTGGGAGAACCTCCTGCGGGAGTACCAGCAGCGAAAGTCCCGGAGCGGCGGCGGCCGGCCGGCCATGCCGCGAACGTCGCTCGTGAGGCCGATGCCCGTCGTCCCGGGGGCCAACAACTGGACGCCGCTCGGCCCCTCCGTCATGGCTCGCGGGCAGACGCTGAGTCGCGCCGCGATCAGCGGGCGCATCGCGGGCATCGCCATCGCGCCCGGCGGCGCCCGCATGTACGTGGCCACCGCCAACGGCGGCGTGTGGCGCTCGGACGACAGCGGGCGGAGCTGGCAGTCGACCATGGACGGCTTCGACCTCAACCCGACGGCCTTCGCGGCGGCCAGCCTGTGCTGCGGCGCCATCGCCATCGACCCCGCGGACCCCGATCGCGTGTACGTGGGGACCGGCGAGGGTGACACCGACGCGATCTTCGCGTTCCGCCTCGTCAACGCCTTGCCCGCCTACCGCGGCATCGGGCCCATCCGGAGCGACGACGGGGGAATCACCTGGGTCTCGGAGTCCAGCACGCCCTCGCTGGCCGGCTTCTCGTTCTTCCAGATCGCCGTGAATCCCGCGGACCGCGAGCATTGCGTCGCGGCCACGACCAACGGGCTGTACGAGCGCGTGCCCTTCGGCGGCGCCTTCACGTGGACGCGGCGCCGCACCGGCATCCACACCAGCGTCATCGTCACGTCGTCGGGCGTCACGACCCGCTGGTTTGCCGCCGCCAACGCGAACGGCGTGTACACGTCGACGAACGGGAACACCTGGGCGTCGGTGGGGACCGGCTTCCCGGCCGGGATCACCCGCATCGCGCTGGGAGCCCAGCCCGACAATCCCAACGTCGTGTACGCCGCGGTGGTGGACGGATCCGGCGACCTGGATTCGGTGCGCCGGCTCGACGGCGTCGCCGGGGCCTGGAAGGACGTCGCCGGTGTTCCTCCCCTGCTGCCGGGGCAGCAAGGCGACTACGACATCTGCATCGCGGTCGATCCCAACGACGCCAACCGGATCTACCTCGGCGGCGACTACTTCAACGCCGAGCCGTATCCCGGCTCGATCTGGCGCTGCGTGGTGACGCCCAGTGGCGCGGCCTACACGATGACCACGGCCGCCATCGGCCAGAGTGCCCACGCCGACGTGCACGTGCTGCGGCACGCGCCGGGGGACTCGAACACCCTGTTCGCGGGCACCGACGGTGGCCTGTTCGTCAACACCGCCCCCGGCGCCGCCGGCGTCTTCGAGTCGCGGAACACGGGGCTGGCGACGCTGTGCACCAACTTCATCGGCCAGCACCCGACCGAGCCGGCCGTCCTCTTCGCCGGCCTGCAGGACAACGGGACGGCCCGGAGCACCGGCGAGGCCGTGTGGCGGCACGTGCTGTTCGCCGACGGCGGCTACGGCGTCGTGAACTGGAACGACCCGTTCCAGATCATCCTCTACGCCAACGGCAATCTGTTCCGCGCCACCGACGGCGGCCAGGGGTACACGACCAGCGCGTCGGGCACCATCTCGCTGGGCTCCTGGTCGGTCGTGACCCCGCCCGGGTCGTCGTCCATCATGGCGGCGCCGGTGGTCGGCACCCCGATCAACCTCGCCAGCCCGGCCGAGGCCGATCTCGTCGCCTTCGGCGGCCGCACTCGCATCCACCTGTCGACGAACTTCGGCACGTCGTGGCCGACGACGCTGACGCTGCCGTCGGGAACCGGCAGCATCTTCGCGATGATCTTCGCGTCGGCCACGCGCCTGTTCGTGGGGACGACCACCGGCAGCGTCTTCCGGGCCGACAGCGTCGGCGGCGCCTGGAGCCTCACCCGGCTCGACGACGTGGCAGCCGGACCGTTGCCACTCACCGGCCTCGTCACCGACATCGCCGTGGACACCTCCGATCCCACCCTGAGCTCCGTCTACATCTGCTTCGGCGGCGCCGGGGACTTTCGTCACGTCTGGCGGTTCGACGGGACGTCGTGGCAAGCGCGCAGCGGCACCGCCGGCAGCGGCACCGAGCTGCTCGACGTCGAGCACAACGCGATCCAGTTCGATCGGATCACCAACCGCGTCTATGTCGGCGCCAACATCGGCGTGTGGGAGAGCGCGGACGGAGGCGCCACGTGGACGCCGCTGCAGAACGGGCTGCCCGACGCGCCCGTCTACGACCTGCAGATCCACCCGACCGCCCGGCTGCTGCGGGCCTGCCTGCACGGCGGCGGCATCTTCGAGTGGAAGCTCGACGCGCCCATCCTGCCCGACGTCGAGCTGTACGTGCGCGACACGATGCTCGACACCGGCCGCGGCGTCAACACCGACGGGCGCGACGACCCGTCGGTGTTCCCGACCGGGCCCGTCTACCATTACCTGAGCCCCAACATCAAGGTGGACGTCCCCACGCCGGCGGGCTACCAGACACCGACGACCGACATCGACTTCCTGACGTTCAACGAGGTGATCGTCGACGGCAGCCAGGGCGTGGGGACCAACACCCCGCCGCCGACCGTGCACAACCGCCTCTACGTCGAGGTCCACAATCGCGGCCGGGTCGACGCCACCAACGTGCAGGTGATGGCGGTAGTCACCAACGCCGCCACCGGGCTGAGCTTGCCGGCCGGCTACACCGCCAACGTCCAGGCCGGGACCGCGCTGCCGGGTCCCAAGTGGGTCACGCTGGGCGTCGCGACGGTCCCCGTGATCCGCGCCGGATTTCCGCGGGTCGTTCACTTCGACCTGCCGTCCACTGTGCTGCCCATGCCGGCCAGCCTTCCCGGCAATTCTCACTGGTGCCTGCTGGCCTTCGTGCACGCCGCCCAGGATCCCTTCACCGGCACCCTCACCAGCGCCGACGCGCTGACGCTGGCCGACCGCAAGGTCGGACAGAAGAACCTGCATCTCGTCGAGTTCATCGGCACTCCGCCGGCGCCGGGCACCGGTCCCGGCGTGTGGGCGATGCTGCTGGTGAGCGGCGTCCACTTCCCCCGGCGCGGACTGCTCGACCTGGTGATCGACAGCCGGGGCTTTCCGGGAACGTTGCACCTCGCTCTGCCGCCCGCCCTGTGGCCGACGAGCCTCGAGACGCAGACCCGGGGACTGCGCAAGGGATCGGCGGCCACCGTCACGCGGTGGATCGAGGCCTACACGCCGGTGGCGCGCCGGCTCTTCTACGAGGCGAAGTATCCGGAGCGGCAGTACCGGCTACTGACCGCGTCGATGCGGCGCGTGAGCGGCCGGACGCCGCTGGTCCTGACGGGCGGTGTCGGAGAGATCCGCGGCCTGCCCATCAAGGCCAGCGACGAGCACGCGCTGTTCGTGCGCGTCGATCCCCCCCGGCGGTCCCGGGTCGGCGCGGCCTGGTCGTTCGACGTCCTCCAGCGGGACGCCCGCACCGGACGGATGCTCGGCGGCTCGCGGTACCGCGTCGTCGTCAACCGACCGGCCCGGCGGTGACGCGCAGCGAGCGCGGTGACGGTCGAACGGGACACCGGCGGAAGGCAGGTGGATGGGGGTCGCTCTGACCACGTCCCGCTCGGCTCCGGACGACGCCGTCGAAGTTCCCATTCTCTCGGGCGGTGGCGTCCTCGGGCTCGGAGGGAAAGGCCCACCCGGACCCCCATCCACCCGCCTTCCGCCGGTGTCCCGTTCGACCGTCACCGCGCTCGCTGGATGCCTGGGCTACAGCTCGATCTCGACCGTGTTCTCCCGGTGGTTCAGGCGGGCTGCGAACTCCGGGCCTGGCACGCGACAGCCGCCGGCCCGGTAGGGATTGCCGTCGCCGACCGTGACGGTCAGCGGAGCGCCGTTGACGGCGATCCGCGACGGGCCGCTGCTGGCCCGGCGCACCCGATATCGCAGCTCCACCTCCCGTCCCTGCAGGCGGAGCCGCGCCACGAGGCCGTCGAGGCTCCGCGGCAGTACCGGATCGAAGACGACGTCGCCGAACGATTCCCGTACGCCGAGCAGGCAGGCCCGCACCGCGCGCAGGAACAGCCCCGGGCCGCTCGAGTAGAGCCGCCAGCCGGCCCGGACGGCCACGCGGCCGGCCCGCAGGTCGCGCCACCGGGCCGCCGCCTCGAGGCGATCGGCGAAATCGGCGTCGGAGCTGGAGAAGTACACGTTGCTCTGCCGCGGCAGCGCCTGCGGCACCACGTCGCGCAGCCCTACCGGGTTGACCACCTGCAGCGCCCACCACAGCGCGTCGGCGTCGCCCACCCTGGCCATCGCCTCGGCATAGCGCAGGTGCGCGTGCACGTACTGCAGGCCGATCTCGCGCCCGACGTTGGCCGCCGTCTCGGCGCGGCGAAAGAGCCGCTCGCACCCGCCGTGGTACGGGGCCGGCGCGCTCATCAGCCGGACCCCGTCGGGGAATCGCAGCTCGCGCGCGACGATCTCGAGGTGCCGCCGCGCCTCGTCCGGTGCGAACAGGTCGGCCAGCACGGCCCGGGTCATCGGCAGCAGGCGATAGCGGATCCCGGTCACGACGTCGGCGGGATGCAGCAACGGCCGCCATCCTCCGTCGTCCTCGCGGACCAGGAACCCGGCCACCGTGCCGCCGGGCATCAGGCGGTCGTGGAAGTCCGCCCGCATGCGGACCAGCAGGCCGTCGAGGCGCGCGGCGCGCCCGGGCTGGTGGCCGCGCCGGCAGACCGCCGCGAGCTGCCGCAGGGTCTGGTAGGCGAGGGCGACCGTCCACGCGCTGACCATGCGCGTGCGCATCGCGGGATCGGCCGGTTGCAGGGTGTCGTCCCAGTCGCCGTCTCCGTAGTCGACCAGCGCGGTGCCGGGCACGAAGCGCGCCTCGCACTGGGCCACGACCCGGTCGCAGTGCTGCCACAGCGCCTCCGGCGGGCCCGCCGGCTCGAAGCGCTCGGCATCCGTGTAGGCGACCTCCTCGTCGAGAAAGGCCAGGTCGTTTGTCGCCTCGGCGTAGTCGCACAGCGCCTTGACCGGCCACAGGCACACGTCGCCGTGGCTGTGCGCCTGCTGGATGGCGTGAAACGGCGGGTGCATGAACCACTGCGGCCATCCCCCGTCGTGCCGGTACTGCTGGGTGAACACCGTGGCCAGCACGCGCCGCACCGTCGCCGTCTCGCCGGCGGCCAGCAGCCACTCGACCGCGCCCTGGCAGACGTCGCGCACGCCCCACGCCGCGCCGCCGTACTGCTCGAGCCCGTGCGGCGCGGAGAAGTGGATGCCGGCGTTGTGGGTGAACCACGGCAGGATCTCGTCCAGCCGCGCCACCGCCGGATCGGCGCCGCCGCCGAGCCGCACCGGCGCGTCCAGCGCGCGCGCCGGGCGGCCGGCCCGTCCGTCCTCGCGCGCCGCGGCCACGGCGGCCGGTAGCGCGGCCGTGCCCTCGAGCGAGCCCACGAGGATCACACGACAGTCCGAGACGGGTCGCGTCCGGATCACGGCGTACGGCCCGCCCCGTCCGACGCCATCGGGATGGAGCAGCTCGTCGGCGCCGAGGGCGGCCACCTCGGCGGGAGCCCCGGCGGCGATCGCGAAGCACAGTCCCGGAAGACGCAGCGCGGTGAACCCGTCGGGATCGAGCGCGCAGGCGATCCAGCCCGCCTCGTCGTCGAGGGCGATCTCGCCCGTCGCGTCACCCTCGTTGGCGCCGAGCGCGAGCTGATGGGTGACCAGGAACTCGCGCGGTGACCCGCGGGTGACCCGCAGCTCGAGGAACGCCGCCGGGAGGCGCTCGGAGCACCACACCCGGGCCTCCACGACGCCGTCGTCGAGCCGGTAGATCCAGCGCGCGTCGGCCGGGCTCATCGCGAAGGCCGACGGCACGCCGAGCTGCTGCCACTGCCCGCCCCGGCGGACGAAGACGCGCTGGCCGCTGGCCCGCGCGACGTTGAGCGCGTTCCGCACGACCGACAGCAGGCGTGCGAGGTTGGTATTGCCGAGGTAGGCCTGCGCGGCGAAGACACCGGCGGCGTAGCAGGTGAGCCCCAGGTGATCGCCGTCGAGCCAGCGCGGGGCGCCGGTACGCAGGATGTGGCCGTGCGGCCGGAGCACTTCCGCTTCCTTGGCGCGCGCGACCACGTGCGTGTCGTCTCCGTGGAAGAACGCGAGCACGGCGCCATCGGCCGCGCGCTCCTCGTGGCGCCGGGCGCCGGGAAACCAGGCCGCCCAGTCGGCCGTCGTGGGCTCCGCGCCGTGAAGCCAGCCGGCCTGCACGAAGACGGACTGCGCGTGGGGCGGCGCCGGCTCCGGAGCCGGAATCGCCTCCCGGTCCGACTCGAGGACGAGACGCAGGTGCGCGGTCTCCTCGGGGGCCGACGCGGCAGGGTGATCGTCGAGGAACCGGACGACGAACGCGAACTCGGCCGTCGCGCCCGGCTCCACGTCGGCGACGCGGCTCTGCAGCCCGGCCAGGGCGAACTCGTACTGCAGCCGTCGGGACGCCAGCGACGGCTGCCGCACCGCGAGCGGCTCGCCGGTGAGCCGGTGGTCGGCCCCGAAGAACTGCCAGCCGTCCGTGCAGAAGGCGACGGCGCCGGGCGCGCATCCCGCCGCCAGCCACGGATGGTGTCCGCCCGCCATGGGCTGGTTCTGGCGTGCCAGGACCACCCACCCGAGCGCGGCGTCATCGACGGGCAGCAGGTCGAGATACTGCGACACGTACGCCTCGTTGGCGCGCACGGCGCCCTCGTCGGCGAGACCGAGATCCTGGGCGTGGAGCACGTCGACCTTCAGGGGCGACGACGAGACGTTGCGGACCCGGACGCGCCACGTCCACGCCGCCAGCGCCGGGTGCAGTGCGAACGCGGTCGTGGCCTGCAGTGTCCCGGGCGACGTCATCGCCCACGCCACGGCGCCCGGTGCGATCCGCCCGAAGGCGAGTCCCGGCCCGACGAGGGAGGCCCAGCCCTCGCCTCCCGCGACGTTCCGGGCGGCCGCGTGGGCGCTCCCGGCCGCGCGCCAGCGCACGAGGAGCCGGAAGAGGCCGTCCTCGCCGGGGCCGGGCAGGGCTTGGTTGATCAGCGTCTGTCGATGGCGCAGCGCGCGCAGGACGCCGGTCGGGAGGAACTGCGCGCGCACGCCCTCGGCCGACTCCAGCTCGACCAGGCCGAAGCCCTGCGCGTCGACGATCGGCACCACGCGACGGCCGGACGGACGCGCCGAGGCGGACGCCATGTGACGATAGTACACGCCGGGTTGCAGGCGTCTCGCCGATCCCCTATGCTGCTGCGCCACCGGGGTCGGCGCACACGCTCGCGCGCGCGGAGCGCCCGGCGAGAAACGAGAGGCCGCCGATGATGACGAGCCAGTGGTTCGAGGACGTGAAGGCCGAGTTGCTCGCGCGAAATCCCTTCCGAGGGTCCGAGTACTTCAAGCGCTTCGCCGACGGCGCGCTGACCCGGGAGCAGGCGTGGGGCCACGTCTCCCAGTGGCACTTCCTGATCTGCTGGTTCCCCCGCATGTTCAGCGGGATCCACTCGCGCTGCGACGAGCTGGACGTTCGCAAGGACTGCGCGCGTCACCTGCTCGTGGAGGACCTCGGCTACTTCAGGGGCCAGATCGGGGGAACGCCGGATCACGTGGAGCTGTACCGGCGGATCGGCGACGACATGGGCTACCCCCGCGAGGAATGGGACCGGGTCACGCCGATGCCGGAGATGAGCGACATCATCGCGTTCTTCCGCCGCCTCGCCCACGAGATTCCCTGGAGCGCCTCGCTCTGCACCACCGCCTTCATCGAGGCCGAGGTGGTGGAGGTGTCGCAGACCGTCGGACAGGCGCTGGCGAAGCACTACGGCTGCCGGCCGGACTGGGGCGCCATGAACTACCTCGTGCACGAGGAGGTCGAGCGCGAGGAGGCGGGCGAGACGGAGGGCGCCATCCTGAAGTACATCCGCACGGACGACGACCGCCGGGCCGCCAAGCAGTCGATGCGCGAGATGCACCGCCTGCTCGAGGCCTACGCCGCGGGCCTCGCGCGGACCCACCTGCCGGCGCGCTGAGCGCGCCGGCGCTTGACACCACCCGCGCGGCGCAGTCTCATGGGCCGCAGCGCCGGGAGGCCACGATGCGCACCGATCGCGTGATCGCCACGACCGACTTTCACACGGCCGGCATCGGCATGCGTCTGGTCACGAGCGGCCTGGGCTGGATGCCCGGCGCCACCATGGCCGACAAGCGCCGCTGGTTCCAGGAGCACCTGGACCACCTGCGGACCGGCCTGTGCCTGGAGCCGCGCGGACACCGCAGCCTGCTGATCGCCGTGATGACCGAGCCGGTCACCCCCGGGGCTCACTTCGGGCTCTTCTTCATCTACCCCGGCGGCTACTACGTCTCCTGCGGCGAGGGCACCATCGGTGCGGCGACGGTCGCGCTCGAGACGGGGATGGTGGCCCGGCAGGGCGCCGAGACCCGCCTGGTGGTGGACACCGAGGCGGGGCCGGTGGAGACCATCGTCCGCAGCGAGGGCGACCGGGTCAGCGCGGTCACCCTGCGCTGGACGCCGTCGTTCGTGGCGCTCGCCGACCAGACCGTCGAGGTCGAGAGCGTCGGCGAGGTTCCGCTCGACGTCGCGGTCGGCGTCGGCAACGTCTTCGCTGTCGTCGATGCCGCCCGCGCGGGCGTGACCGTCCGGCGCGAGCACGCTCGCAAGCTCGCGCAGCGCGGGATGGCGGTCCGGGACGCCGTGAATGCCCAGCTGCACGTCGAGGTGCCGGGGCTCGGGAAGACCACCGTGGACAACGTCCTGATCCACGAGCTGCCGGACGCCGAAGGGGTCTCCCCCAACGCGCTGGTGTGGGGCCCGGGCCAGGTCGACGCCGCGCCGTGCGGCTCCGGCACCTGCGCGCGCATGGCGCTGCTCCACCACCGCGGCCTGATGACGGTGGGCTCGAGGCTCGTGAGCCGCGGGCTCCTCGGCCTGGACTTCACGGGCCGGATCGCCGGCGAGACCCGGGTGGAGGGACGTCCGGCCATCCTGCCCGAGGTGACCGGCACCGCGTATCTCACCGGCTTCAGCCAGTTCCTCTTCGATCCCGCCGACCCGCTCCGGGACGGCTTCCTGCTCGACGCGTGAGAGACCGGCCATGAAGACGCTCGTCCTCGGCGGAGGCGTCGTCGGCGTCACCACCGCGTACTTCCTGGCCCGGGCAGGCCACGAGGTCACCGTGCTGGAGGAGAAGGACGGCCTCGGCCTGGAGGCCACCGCCGGCAACGCGGGCATCATCGCGCCCGGCCACTCCTTCGCCTGGGCCTCGCCGCGCGCGCCACGCATGCTCTGGCAGTCGCTGCGCGGCGCCGAGACGGCGATCCGGGTACGGCTCACGGCGGATCCGCGCCTCTACGCGTGGGGCCTGCGCTTCCTGCGCGAGTGCACGTCCCAGCGCGCGCGCCGCAACACGCTGATCAAGCTCCGGCTCTGTCAGTACAGCCAGTCGGTGCTCGACGACCTCGTGCGGGCCGAGGGCATCGAGTACCACGCGATCCACAAGGGCGCCCTCTACCTGCACCGCGACCCGGCCGAGCTGGACGCGGGGATCAAGAAGATGGCGCTGCTGGCCGAGCACGGGCAGAAGCAGGAGATCCTCGACGCCAGCGCCGTGGCCCGGCTGGAGCCGGCGTTCGAGCCGGTGAAGGACAGGATTGCCGGCGCCATCCGCGACCTCGGCGACTCGACCGGGGACTCGCGGGTGTTCGTCGAGAACCTGGCCCGGGTGTGCCGGGACAAGCACGGGGTCGCGATCAAGCTGGGGACGCGCGTGCTCGGGCTGCGCGCGGATCGGGAGCGGATCGACGGCGTCGTGACGAGCGGCGGCGTGCTCAGCGCGGACAGCTACGTCCTGGCCCTCGGCGTGGGCGCGCCCGTGGTCGCTCGCTCGGCCGGGGTGAGCCTGCCCATCTACCCGGCCAAGGGGTACTCGTCGACGTTTCCGCTCAAGCCGGGCGGCCTGGCCCCGACGATCTCCGGCGTCGACGAACAGTGGCTGGTCGGCTGGTCGCGGCTCGGCGATCGGCTGCGCCTCACCTCCACCGCGGAGTTCGCCGGCTACGACTGGAGCTGGACGCCGCGCGACTTCAACAACATCATGCGCCTGGCTCGCGACCTCTTCCCCGACGCCGCCGACTACGACCGCGGCGAGTATCGCGCGTGCCTGAGACCGATGACCCCCGACGGTCCGCCGATCCTCGGGCTCGGCCGCCACCGCAACCTGTTCTTCAACTGCGGCCACGGCCACATGGGCTGGACGATGGCCTGCGGCACCGCCCGCATCGTCACCGACCTCATGACCGGCCGCATGCCCGATCTCGACGTCGAGGGCCTGACGATCCGGCGCTGAGCCGCTCTCGAGCCGGGTGGCCCGATCGTCTCGAGCGCTGGCACCAACGTTGCGTACCCCGCCTTGCAGGAGGACTGACGCATGCGCTCACCGGCGTGCCCGCGCTGTGGATCGACCGACCTCGAGCTGGAAGCGGCGTCCTTGAACGGCGAGACGGCCGACGAGACCACCGTGCAGAGATGCCGCCGATGCGGCGAGCAGTTCTCCGTCACCGCCAAGCGCGACTAGCCTACTCGGACCGCTGTCCGGGCCGCCCGACGCGCCGGAGGGACCCCGTCGTCAGTACAGCAGCGGCTTGCGCGAGAGGATCGGACGCCGGTTCGGTCCCACGAGCAGCTTGATCTCGTGGCTTCCCGCCGGAGCGGGCGGGGCCACGAAGGTCACGGCCCACTCGCCCTCGACCGACGTCGGCGCGCGCGACTTCACGTCGGCCTCCTGGCCGTCGATGCTCACCTTGATGTCGCGCTCCAGCACGGCGTCGAGCCGGCCTCCCGTCACGGTCAGCGTCACCAGCGTGTCGGCCGCGACGGTCTCGGGGGCGATGTCCGTGATCACGGCCGTCACCGGGACGATCGTCGGGTCGCTCACCTGCTGGATCTCGGCGGCGAGCTTGCGCAGCGCCTCCTGCTGGGCGGCTGCCCGCTGGAGCGCGGCCTTGGCGGAATCGGTCCGGGCCTCCTCGAGCCGGCTGCGCGCGTCGGAGACCCTGGCCCGGAGGTCGTTGAGCGCCGCCTTGCAGACCTCGTCGTTCGCCGTGACGTAGAGCGTCGGCGGAATCCGCGCGTGCGCGTCCTTCAGCGCGGCGTCGATCTTGGTGGCGGCGATCGTGTAGACGTCGGCGAGGGCCGGATTGTCGATGGTGGCGAAGAACCCCGCGCTGAAGCCACCGCTGATGGACAGCAGCGCCATCATGCCGACCGTGGCGGCCCCGGCGGCGGCGAGGGCGCCGCCGGCGGCCACCGCGCCCAGCCCGAGGATGCCGGCGCCGTAGATCCAGAACCGGTTCTGCGACGCGCGCGAGTGATACGCCTCCTGCAGCGTCTGGGCATAGCTGAAGTACGCGACGAACTCCTCGCAGGCGCCGACGCTCTGGAGCTGCCCGCGATCATCGCGGACCTGCCGCGCCAGCTCGGGCTCGGCCGGCCGTATCCCCAGCGACGCGCAGCCGCCGAGCACCACTCCCAGAAGCGTGATGGCCACCGGCAGGTGGCCTCCAGATCGCATCGTGCCGCCCCTCCCCGACCGGCGTTACTTGCCGGTCTTGTCCTCCGCCTTGCCGGCGACGGCCTCGACGGCCCGCAGCACGAAGCGCTCGCTGAAGCCCGACACGAACGCGATCGCGTATGTGGTGTAGGGCTGCAGCTCTCCGAGGGCCTGGGCGATGTCGTCGCTGAACAGACTCCGGGCCAGGCTGCTTCCGAGGCCCGACCGGAAGAAGACGTAGACGACCACGGCCGAGGCGCCGCCCATCAGGATTCGCATGAAGGTCACGCGGATCGCGGCGGTCAGCTCGGGGATGCGCGCCGACGGACCGCTGTCCGACGCGCGCAGCATCCCGCTGACGGTGGCCCCCAGCAGGCCGAACAGCTCGATCAGCCCGAAGGACGCGACGCCGGCCTGGCCGGCGTCGCCGCCGGTGCAGATCAGCGTCCAGAGGAGCGGCGTCAGGACCGCCACCAGGACCAGCACGAGGACCAGCATCTGGGTGCGAAGCAGCTGATCCTTGTACGCCTGGTTGTCGTAGTGCTCGTCGCGCACCGTCGCCGCCTCAACCACCGCCGTGGCACCGACGTCGGCCTCGGGTTTCTCCGCAGTGCCGAGGAGTCCGTGGACCGCCTTCTGACGCCAGGACCGGAGCTTCTCGGCCTCTGCCCGGAGCACGATCGCTCGCTGCGCGAGCTCGTCGCGGTCGAGCGCCAGGATCTCCGCACGCCGGGCGGCGTGCAGCAGCCTCCAGCCTTGATCGATCTGCGCCCGGTCGAGCGCCTCCTCGGCTTGCTCGAGCAGCGCTCTCGCGGTCCGGGCCCAGCACGCCGCGCCGTCGGTCGCCCCGCCGTACGGCGACCACCGCCGCCGGGCGTCCTCGCAGATGCGCCGCCCGATCTCGTCGCGGGCGACGCGCAGGCCGCCCTCGAGGCGATCGTAGCGCCCCGACGCGATGCACTTCACCCAGAGCCGGCGCAGGCGTTCCGCCACGCCTCGATCGGCGTGCAGTGCTGCAGAGCCTCCTGGGGCCATCACCACCTCCACGGGTCCCCGACCGTCCGGCCGCCGCGGGCGTCAGCGCGACGGGAGCTGCGCCATCGCCGAATCGAGCAGGTCGCGCGCGTCCGCGAACGACAGCCGAGCCCGGGCGGCGGCGGGCGCGAGCCAGGCGCGCCGACGCCCCTCGCGGTCCTCTCCGTCGTTGACCGCCCGGACCAGGAAGTAGGTGGCCTCGATCTCCTCGCCGCCTGAGCGGAACCGCGATGCGCCGACCCGGCCCAGGATCTCTCCCTCGACGCCGGCCTCTTCGAGGAGCTCGCGCAGCGCCGCGCGGGCCGGTTCCTCGCCCGGCTCCACGTGTCCCTTGGGAAAGACCCAGTGCTCCGGATTCTTGCGCGCGCTGACCAGCAGCACCAGGGGCTCGGCGCTCTCGCGTCGCACGGCAATGGCGCCCGCCTGCACGATCACGCGACCCGCTTCCCCGGCGGTGGTCATCTCCAGCTCCCCTTTGCTCGCAGCCAACTCAACCCTCGTCGTCCCGGGACCGCCCACCTGTTAGCGCCAGCCGCGCCGCGGTGTCAAGGCCGGATGCCGTCGTCCAGCTGGCGACGGATCTCCTGCGCCAGGACATCCACGTGACGGGTGACGCTGGTGATGTGCGAGCCGGGGATCAGGCGAAAATCGACCTGCCGGGCCACCTCCCCCCACCAGCGCGCCGCATGAACACGCTCCAGGTCCTCGGCCGGCCAGAGCACGGTCACGGCGCCCGGATAGGGCGCCGGCGTGTAGTCCCGGTCGAGCCGTCGATACGCGACCCGGGTCCTCTCCCGGCGCTCCGAGCGCGCCGAGGCGAGCGGCTCCGGCGGCGGGGCCGGGCCGCCGGGCAGCGTCTGACGGAGCCGGACGACGGGACGAAGGACCGTGTCGAGACTCCGTCTCAGTACGAGGCGTGCGCGCGCCGAGGGGCCGAGAGAGTCCCAGAGCCGAACGCGGGCGAGGAACCTGTCGAAGCGCTCGGGCGTCTGCCGACGCATCCACCACCCGGCCGTGGCGATGGGGCTCGGCGAGAGCTTCCAGCGCACGTTCATGGCGGTGGCGCCCACGAGGAGCAGGCGGTCCACGCGCTCACCCGCGGCGAGCAGACGTCTGGCCATCTCCAGGGCCACCAGGCCTCCGTTGCACACGCCACCCAGTCGATACGGCCCCGAGGGCCGCGCGGTCCGGAGCGCGGCCAGGTGACGCTCGGCCATCGCCTCGTACGAGGCGGGTATCGGCTCCCCGCGCAGCCCGAACGGGGGCAGCGCGTAGAACGGCTGGTCCGGGCCCAGGCGGCGCCCCAGCTCCACGCAGAAGAGGCCGCCGGTCAGGTAGTCGCCGTGGAGGAAGAAGAACGGCGGGCGGCTGCCCCCGGTCTGCACGGGACGGACCGGCTCCGACAGTCCCTCGGCCTCGCGCTCGATCGCGTTCGCGAGGCGCTCGATCGTGGGGCTCTCCAGCATGGCGGTGAGCGAGACGCGCAGCGCCAGCACACGCTCGAGCTCGTCGGCCATCGTGAGCGCCCGGAGCGAGGAGCCGCCCAGATCGAAGAAGTCGTCGCGGATCCCGACCGGGCGGACCTCGAGCACGCGCTCCCAGACGTCGACCAGCTGCTGCTGGAGCAGGTTGCGCGCCGCGGCGCAGGGGCGGTCCAGGTGCGGCCGCTCCGTCCCCGGTGACGGGAGCGCGCGACGGTTCACCTTGGCGTTGGCGTCGAGGGGCAGCGTCGGCAACGTCACGAACGCGGAGGGGACCATGGCGCGCGGCAGCTTTTCCACGAGATGCCCGCGCATGACGCTCACGGTCGGCCCTGGCAGCGCGGCCGGCACGACGTAGGCGACCAGGCGCGGATCGCCCGCCCGGTCCTCCCGCGTGGCGACCGTCGCCTCCTTCACGCCGGGGACCTCGAGCAGCGCGGCCTCCACGGCCTCCGTCTCGACGCGCTGGCCCGCGATCTTCAGCTCGAAGTCCTTGCGGCCCAGGTGCTCCAGGCAGCCGTCCGGCCGGAGCCGCCCGAGATCGCCCGTGCGGTACGTCCGCTGGCCGTCCGGTCCGGCGTGGAAGGCGGCGGCCGTCAGCTCCGGCCGCCTCCAGTATTCCCGGGCGAGATAGCGGCTCCTCACCGCGATCTCTCCCACCTCGCCCGCCGCCACCGGACGGCCGGTCTCCCCCAGCAGCACGACTTCCATGTCCTCGACGGGGTAGCCGACCGGCACGGTGTCGCCCGGAACCGGCGTGTCGTGGCCGACGAAGAACTGCCGGACGATCCCGCACTCGGTGGCGCCGAGGCCGTTCACGAGCACCGTCCCCCGCGCGAAGCGCCGGCGAAACAGCTCGACGTCGCGCGGCGCGGCGCGATCGCCTTCGAGGCGAACGAGACGGAGCGCCGTCAGCGGCGCGTCGCCCTCGGCCACGCGGCGGAAGAGCGCGGGCACCGAGTGGTAGATCGTGATGCCCTCGGCGGCGAGCCAGGCGCCGATGCGGTCGGGGCCCTCGCGCGGGACGTCGAACGGGAAGACCGCGGCCCCGTTGAGCAGCGCTCCGAACAGACTCGACACCGCACCGCTGAAGCTCGGCCCCTGCAGGAGCGTGAGCCGGTCGCTCTCGCCGATGCCCAGCGTGTTGGTGTACCGCATGACGTTGTGCAGGACGTTGCGATGGGTGTCGAGCACGCCCTTGGGCCGGCCGGTGGATCCCGAGGTGTAGAAGATGTACGCGCCGGTTTCGGGGGCGATGGTGAGCCGCGGAGCAGCCTGCGCGACGTCGGCGGCGTTCGCGTCGACCAGGAGGACGCGCCGGCTCGTCCCGGCCAGGCTCCGGGCCAGCGGCGCCGAGCGGGCCGAGGTCAGGACGAGCCGCGCACCCGAGTCGTCGATCTGGCTCGCGAGGAGGGCGGCGGGGAACGAGGGATCGAGCGGCACGTAGATCTTGCCCGCCTTCAGCGCGCCCAGGATGGCGGCGACCAGGAGCGCGCCCTGCTCGACAAGGAGCACGACCGGCTCCGCGTCGGCGCCGATGGCGGCGAGGATCGAGCCCGCGATGCCGCCGGCGTGGCGGTCGAGCGCTCCGTACGTGAGCGCGTCCTCACCGCTCTTCACGGCCAGCCGTTCGGGCCCGAGGGCCACCTGCTCCTCGAAGCGGGCCGGAATGGACCACTCGAGCGCCTCGCGCGGAAACGGCGTGTGGCGGCCGTGCACTCGCGACCTCCTCCGGCCCGCGGGCCTGTCGGCGAGCGCGATCCGCCGGTGACCTCCGGAGCTGGCCGGCGCGCCCCGGGATCATGCTAGCGCACCGCGGGCCGGGCGGACCAGCATCGCATCGCGCGACCGCCTGTTTACGTGGCTCGCTCGCTGGGGCACGATAGGCCGCCATGAAGCCAGCCCCGTTCGACTATCACCGCGCGTCGTCGCTCGCCGAGGTCTTCGACCTGGTCGACCGGTACGGCGACGACGGCCGCATCCTGGCCGGGGGCCAGAGCCTGGTGCCGGCGCTGAACATGCGCCTGGCCACGCCGCGGGCCCTCATCGACATCAACCGCCTGCCTGGCCTGGACGCGATCCGGGAGACGCCGGAGGGCCTGGTCATCGGCGCCCTGGCCAGGCACGAGGCCGTCGAGCGCTCGCCGCTGGTGCGCCAGCACGCCCCGCTGCTCGCGCTGGCCATGCCCCACGTCGGCCACGAGGCCATCCGTACCCGGGGCACGATCGGCGGCAGCCTCGCGCTGGCCGACCCGGCGGCCGAGCTGCCGGCCTGCGCCGTGGCCCTCGAGGCCACGATCCGCGTGGAGGGGCGGCGTGGGCGCCGCGACATCGCTGCGGCCGACTTCTTCCAGGGCGTCTACACCACGGCGCTCGACCCCGGCGAGCTCGTCACCGAGGTCGTCGTCCCGCGGCCCGACGGGCCGTGGCGGAGCGCGTTCGTCGAGCTGGCGCGCCGCCACGGCGACTTCGCCCTGGTCGGCCTGGCCGCCCGGGCCCGCGTGCAGGACGGCGTGGTGCGCGACGCGCGGCTGGTCGCCTTCGGCGTCGGCGAGGCGCCGGTCCGCGCGCGCGCCGCCGAGGCGGCGCTGGCCGGACGCGGTCCGGCCGGCGACGCCGTCGCGGCGGCCCAGCGCGCGCTCGACGCCGATCTCGATCCGCCGGGCGACGTCCACGGCTCTCCGGCGCTGCGGCGTCATCTGGCTCGCGTGCTCCTGGCGCGCTCGGTGGCCCGGCTGCTCGAGGAGGGGTCGTGAAGATCGCGCTGACCGTCAACGGCGCGCCCGTGGCGCGCGAGGTGGAGCCGAGGAGGAACCTCGTCGATTTCCTGCGCGAGGATCTCCAGCTCACCGGCACCCACGTCGGCTGCGAGCACGGCGTGTGCGGCGCCTGCACGGTGCGCGTGGACGGCGGCCTCGTGCGCGGCTGCCTGATGCTGGCCGTCCAGGCGGACGGCTGCCGGGTGGAGACGATCGAGGGCCTGGCCGAGGGCGGCGCGCTCGCCGACCTGCAGCAGGCGTTCCGGCTGGAGAACGCGCTGCAGTGTGGCTTCTGCACCCCCGGGATGCTGCTGACGGCGCACGCGCTGCTGGAGCGCGAGCCGCGCCCGGCCCCCGCGGCCATCCGCGAGGCGCTCGGCGCCAACTACTGTCGCTGCACCGGCTACCACGCGATCGTCCAGGCCGTCGCCCGCGCGGCCGAGCGACGCGGGCCGGCGCCGGTGGCGAGCGGCGATGACGGCGGCTACATCGGCCGCACGGTCGTGCGACCGCAGACGGCGCGCCTCGTCGCGGGCCGCGGCACCTACACCGACGACCTCGCGCTGCCGCGCCTGGCCCACGCCGCCTTCGTGCGCTCGCCGCACGCGCACGCTCGCATCGTGGCGATCGACACCGCCCGGGCGGCGGCGCTGCCGGGCGTCGTCGCGGTGGTGACGGGCCGGGAGCTCGCCGCGCACTGCGAGCCGTGGGTGGGCGTGCTGAAGAACTACGCGGGCATGAAGTCGGCGCCGCAGTACCCGCTCGCCGTCGACCGGGCGGTGTGGCAGGGCGAGCCCGTCGTCGCCGTCGTGGCGGAGTCGCGCGCGCTGGCCGAGGACGGCTGCGCTCGCGTCCGGGTGACGTGGGAGCCCCTGGCGCCGGTGGTCGACGCCGAGGCGGCCCTGGCCCCCGGCGCTCCGCTCGTGCATCCCGAGCTGGGCGACAACCTGGTCCTGGAGTCCCGGGTGACGTCGGGTGACGTCGAGGCGGCGTTCCGCGAGGCCGACGCCGTCTACCGCGACGTCTTCGAGACGGGCCGTCACACGGTGGTGAGCCTGGAGGCGCGCATCGTGCTGGCCGACTACGACCGCGCCGACGGGACGCTGACCGTGTACCACTCCGGTCAGGCGCCGTACATGCTGCACGACATCCTGTCGCGGCACCTGCGCATCCCCGAGCATCGCGTCCGCGTCGTCAACAAGGACGTCGGCGGCTCGTTCGGCCTCAAGATCCACACGTATCCCGACGAGATCGCCACCTGCGCGCTGGCCGTCCGGCTCGGCCGTCCCGTCAAGTTCCTGGCCGACCGCGTCGAGTCGTTCCAGACCGACATCCACTCGCGCGATCACCGCGTGACCGCCGAGGTCGCCGTCACGCGTGACGGGACCATCCTCGGCATGCGGCTGGACGACCTGGCTCCCGTCGGCGCCTTCTCGATGTACCCGCGCTCGAGCGTGGTCGAGAGCGGTCAGATCCTCCGCACCACGCCCGGCCCCTATCGCTTCCGCAGCTACGCGGCCCGGGGCCGCGTCGTCTTCCAGAACAAGACGCCGATGTCGCAGTACCGCGCGGTCGGCCACCCGGTGGCCGCCCTGGTGATGGAGGCCATGGTCGACCGCGTCGCCCGCGAGCTGCAGCTGGACCCGGTCGAGGTGCGCCGCCGAAATCTAGTGACGACCGACATGTATCCCTACACCGCGCCCACGGGCCTCTTCTTCGAGAAGCTCTCCCACGAGGAGTCGCTCGACGCCGTGCTCGAGCTGGCCGGCTACCGCGCGCTCTGCGCCGAGCGGGACCGGCTGCGCGCGCGCGGCGTGTACCGGGGGCTCGGCCTCTGCGTGTTCCTGGACCTCACGGTGCCCGGCGCCCAGACCTACGGCACCGGCGGCGCCCGCATCTCCTCGCAGGACGGCACGACGATGCGCCTGGAGCCGAGCGGCGCGCTGACGGTGCTGTCCAGCATCACCGAGCAGGGCCAGGGGACCGACACCATCCTGGCCCAGGTGGCGGCCAGCACGGTCGGCGTGGCGATCGAAGACGTCCGCGTGGTGACCGGCGACACGATGGTGACGCCGTACGGCGGCGGCACCTGGGGCAGCCGCGGCGCCGGCATCGGCGGCGAGGCAACCCTGCAGACCGGCAAGGCGCTGAAGGAGAACATCCTCAAGGTCGCCGCGGTGGTGCTGGAGGTCGACCCCCTGACCCTCGACGTCCGCCAGGGCCAGATCGTCGACGTGCGCACCGGCGAGCCCCGTCTGCCGCTGGCCGAGCTGGGCCGCATCGCCTACTTCCGGCCCGACACGCTGCCCAAGGACTTCCAGTCGGAGCTGACGGTCACCCGCCACTACGTGCCGCGCCACCAGCCGCTCGCCTACACCAACGGCGTGCAGCTCTCCCACGTCGAGGTCGACGTCGACACCGGCGTGGTGACGCTGCTGGGCCACTGGGTGGCCGAGGACTGCGGCCGCATCATCAACCCCATGCTGGTCGACGAGCAGGTCCGCGGCGGCGTCGCCCACGGGCTCGGCGACGCGCTGTGGGAGCACTGCGTCTACGACGAGCAGGGCCAGCTGCTGACCACCACGCTCATGGACTACCTGGTCCCGATGGCCGCCGAGATGCCGGACATCTGGGTCGCCCACGTCGAGACGCCGACCGCCTACTCCGAGGGCGGCTTCAAGGGCGCCGGCGAGGGCGGCGTGGCCGGCGCCCCGGGCGCGGTGCTGAACGCCGTCAACGACGCGCTCGCCCCGCTCGGCGCCCGCATCACCCGGGTGCCGATGACACCGGAGGTCGTGCTCCGCGCGCTGGGAAAGCTGTAGACGGCCATGCCCGACGAGCCGCCCCGGGACGACGACGCCGCGGAATCCGAGCCGCTCGTCCGCTCGCGGCTCGCCGCCATCGTGGCATCGTCGGACGACGCCATCGTCAGCAAGACCCTCGACGGCATCATCACGGCCTGGAACCGCGCCGCCGAGCGCATCTTCGGCTGGACGGCGGCCGAGGCGGTCGGGCAGCACGTCACCCTCATCATCCCCCCCGATCGGCTGGCCGAGGAAGACGAGCTGCTCGCGCGCATCCGCCGCGGCGAGCGAGTGGAACACCTGGAAACCGTGCGCGTGCGCAAGGACGGCCGGCTCATCGACGTGTCGATCACCGTCTCGCCCGTGCGGGACAGCGCCGGCCGCATCGCGGGGGCCTCCAAGATCGCCCGCGACGTCAGCGAGCGGCGGCGGGGCGAGGCGACGTTGGCCCGGCTGGCCGCCATCGTGGACTACTCGGACGACGTCATCGTGAGCAAGACCCTGGACGGCATCATCACCTCCTGGAACCGCGCCGCCGAGCGCACCTTCGGCTGGACGGAGGCGGAGGCGGTCGGCCGCCACATCACCCTCATCATTCCGCCCGACCGGCGTGCCGAGGAGGACGACGTCCTGGCCCGCATCCGCCGCGGGGAGCGGGTGGACCACTTCGAGACCGTGCGCGTGGGCAAGGACGGCCGCCTCATCGACGTGTCGATCACGATCTCGCCCGTGAGGGACACGGCCGGCCGCATCATCGGCGCCTCCAAGATCGCCCGCGACGTCACCGAACGGCGGCGCCTGGAGGCCCAGCTGGGCGCGCTGCTGGTGCGGGAGCAAGAGGCGCGACGGGAGGCCGAGGCGCTGAACCGCGCGAAGGACGAGCTGCTGGCGACCGTCTCGCACGAGCTCCGCACGCCCCTGAACTCGATCTTCGGCTGGGCCCGCATGATGCAGAGCGGCGCCATGGACGAGGCCGGGCGGGCCCACGCCGTGGAGGTCATCCTGCGCAACGCGGCGTTGCAGGGCCGGCTCGTGGAGGATCTCCTCGATCTCTCGCGGATCGCGGCCGGACGCATGCGGCTCGAGCTCGAGCCCATGAACCTCAACGCGACCATCGAGGCGGCGCTGGAGACCGTCCGGCCCGCCGCGCGCGCGCGGAGCATCGAGGTGATCGCCGCGCTCGACGATTCACTCGGCCCGATCCAGGGGGCGCCCGACCGGCTGCAGCAGGTGGTGTGGAACCTGCTGATGAACTCGGTCAAGTTCACGCCTCCCGGTGGGAGAGTGGAGATCTCCTCGCAGCACGCGGCCGGCGCCGCCGCCATCGTCGTGACGGACACGGGCCAAGGCATCCCCGCCGACGTCCTGCCCCACGTGTTCGAGCCGTTCCGACAGGCCGACAGCTCCAGCACGCGCGCCCAGGGCGGTCTCGGCCTCGGCCTGACGCTCGTCCGCCGTCTGGTGGAGCTCCACGGCGGAACCGTGGTCGCCGAGAGTGAGGGTCAGGACCGGGGATCGACCTTCACGGTGACCCTCCCGCTCCCGCCGGGGTACTCCGGGGTGGAACGGCCCGCACCGCAGCGAGGGCGTCAGGATGGAGAGACGGGCGGCGCCAGCCTCGAGGGTGTCCGCGTGCTCCTGGTGGACGACGATCCGGACTTTCTCGATCTGTCCTCCATGAATTTGCGCCGCGCCGGGGCCGACGTGCGGGCGGCCTCGTCCGCAGCGCGCGCCCACGACCTCGCCACCTCCTGGCGGCCCGACGTCGTGCTCACGGACCTCGCGATGCCGGGAGAGGACGGGTTCATGCTCGCTCGCGCGATGCGGACGATGTTCGCCGAGCAGCGCGCCACCGTCCCGATGATCGCGGTCACCGCCGACGGCACGCCCGAGAGCCGCGCGCGCGCCGTGGAGGCGGGATTCGACCTCTACCTCACGAAGCCGGTCAGCCCCCCGGAGCTGACCAACGCCGTGGCCGGACTCGCGCGCCGATCACACTGACTCGCCGGGGGCGGCCCGGTCTCATGATCTCTCGTGGCATTCGGTGACACCCGGACGCGCACGCCGTGGCCGGGGGCGTGCCAGCATGACTCGCCTGTTGCCGTAACTCGCTCCGGACCCGCCTCGCTCGGCCCCCCCATCCCCCAAGGGGGCTGGCTCGATGGCCAGTAGAGGCGAGGGCGACTCGCTCACCGGGCCCTGCGCTCGAACGGCGACAACGGCTCGTCATGATGGCGCGCCCCCGGCCACGGCGTGCGCGCCCGGGTGTCACCGAATGCCACGAGAGTCATCAGCCTGGGCGATTCATGAACGCGATGCCGGCCGAAAGGGACACGGCGGCAGGCGGGTGGATGGCGGTCCGGGTGACCGTTCCTGCGAGTACGAGGACGCCGCCACGCGGGTCAGCGCGTACGGACCCGGGCGACGGTCAGGCACAGGACTTCGGGATCGAGGGGCTTCTCCAGACGGTCGGCGAAGCCGGCGGCCAGCGCGCGAGCGTGGGAGTGCTCCCGTCCGAACGCGGTCACGGCCACCACCGGGACGGACCGGACACGGGCATCTGCCGTCTGCCTGATCTCGCGAAGCAGCCAGTATCCGTCGGCGCCCGGCATCGCGATGTCGCTGACCACGACGTCCGGCGGCCGGGCGGCGATCACGTGCAGGGCCTCGGTCGCGCTGCTCGCGGTGGCGACGTCCGCCCCGCAGGCGGCGAGAGCGGTCGCGAACAGATCCGCGGTGTCCTCGTCGTCGTCGACGACAACGACGCGGATTCCCGCCAGCACGCGCGGCAGCCGAGGCCGCTCCGACGCCGAGAAGCTCCGCGAGCTCCCGTGAGCCTGTTCGTCCGCCGGCGGCTCTCCAGCGGCGGACCGCATCGGTCGATGTCGGGCGGGCCGTTCGGGCAGGCTCTCGAGTCGAGGGAGATCGTGGACGCGCTCGGCGACGGTCGGCATCGCCCGGATAGTACACCGGCCTCGCCACGCCGCGGCCCACAGTCCCGCGCGGGGCGACCTGGAAATATTTTCCGCCGGCGGCGTCTCGGGCCGGTCGGCGGCGAGCGCTTCCCCGTCCGCGGTTCCCCGTCCGCGGACATCGCCCGCGCGCCGGTCACAATCTCCAATTGAAACGACCGGCCACGCTTTCCACACTGTAGGCCGTGCAACCGTCGGCGCGCCCATCAGATCACCGCCGAGCAGAGCGAGGATCACCCCGATGACGGGGGACCTGTTCCCCCGCGAGTGCGATGAGTGAGCCGTAAGCTCTTCGACAGCGCCGCGCTCCGTCAGGCCGACGCCGCCATGGAGTTCCTGGCCGGAGTGCTGGAAGCGTCCACCGAGTACTCCATCATCGGCAAGAGCCTCGACGGCCAGACCTCACGCCGGAGATGCTGGAGGTGGCGCGGAGCCGCGGCGTCTACCGTCGGCTCGACGTCGCCGACGTCGCGATCACCGGCTGGCCGGCCGGGGCATACGACCTCTGCATCCGGTCGCTCGCCGACGAGCACCTGGCCGATCTCGGGCCGCTGTACCGCGAAGCCGCGCGGCTCACTCGCGGCGGAGGCCACTTCGTCCTCGTCGGCTACCATCCGCACTTCCTGATGGCCGGCGTGCCCACCCACTACGACCGGGGGCAATCGATCACGATCCGCAGCTACGTCCACCTCCTGAGCGACCACGTCAAGGCCGCGCACGCCGCCGAGTGGACTTTGCTCGAGATGGACGAGGGCCTCGTGGACGAGGCATGGCCGAGCAAGAAGCCCGGGTGGGGGCCTACAAAGGGCTGCCGATCAGCTTCGTGGTGGTGTGGCGACGCGCGTGAGGGCCGACGAAAAGTAGCCATTACGGTGGTCGATCTGTCACCAGCGCGACTCCGCAACCGGTTCGCCCGTCGATCGATCTACGCGAAATCCATGGCGGCGTCCGCTTGGCATGCAAGCTGCCACGCTGCTGGAGGTCCGATGGCAGCGCGGCCTGCCGTCGGGTGTTCGGCGTGACGACCGCGCGCGACTGCGGCAGGCGAGGGCAGCGCACGACACGTGAAGATCACGGTGGAGATCGAGGAGCTCGATGGACGAGTCACCACGTCGCGTGCCGTGGCGGACTACGTGCGCGCGATGCTGAAGGTGCGCTCCCTGCGGCGCGCGGTCGGAGAAGCCCTGCTGGAAGCGGAGCATTGCAAGAAGAAGCTCCGGACGTCCCAGCTGGCCGAAGCGGCGCAGATCCTCGACGGCGCCGCCGCCGCGCCGCCCCGGCCCCTGCTCCGGCGCCTGTCGGGTCGGCGTCCCTCCCGCCAGGACCCCCCGAATCCCGCGCGATAGCCCTCGACTCCGATAGCTCTCGGCTCCGCTTGACCTGAGCCGCCCCGGCCCCTACCGTTCGCGCATGGCTGCGATGGGGCTGCTGGAGTGATCCGCCCGCTGCCCCGGCGCGCGTTCCTCGTGGGTGCGGCGGCTCTCGTGGTCCCGCGGCCGGTGGGGGCGCAGCGGGTTCCCAGGATCGGGTGGCTGACGAACAGTGTCGTCCACACCCCCAACGTCGAGGCGTTCCGGGAGGGGATGCGCGCGCTCGGCTATCCCGAGCTCCACCTGGAGATCCGGGCGGCGGCGGGGCGTATCGAGGGGCTCTCCGCGCTGGCGGCCGAGCTGCTGGCCTCGAACGTCCAGGTCATCGTCACCGACGGCGGTCCGGCTGCGGCCGCCGCCAAGCAGGCCACGACGACCATTCCGATCGTGATCGGCGCCGCGACCAGCGAGTTCATCGTGCGCCAGGGTCTCGTGGGAAGCCTGGCGCGTCCCGGCGGCAACATCACCGGCTTCACCATCTCGACGGGGACGGACCTGTACGGCAAGCGCGTCGCGCTGCTTCGCGAGGCCGTCCCACGTCTCGGCCGCGTCGTGGTCGTCTGGAATCCCGGCAACGACGCCGGCCGGTCGTCGCTCGACGCCGTCGAGAGGGCCGCGAGCGCGATCAACGTCCAGTCTCGACCGCTCGCGGCCGCCGATATGGGCCAGCTGGAACGCGGGCTCGACGGCGCGGCCCGCGGCGCCGACGCTCTGCTCACGGTGGCCGACGCCTTCCTGTGGAGCCATCGCGCCCGCATCGTGGCGCTGGCCGCCCGCCACCGCCTGCCCGGGATGTTCCCCGAGCGAGAGTTCGCCGTCGCGGGCGGCCTGATGGCCTACGGGACGAACGTGCCCGAGAACTTCCGCCGCGCCGCCGGCCACGTCGACAAGATCCTCAAGGGCGCCCGGCCCGCCGACCTCCCCGTCGAGCAGCCCACGAAGTTCGACCTGCTGATCAACCTCCGGACGGCCCGGACCCTGGGGCTCACGTTGCCGCCGTCGCTGCTGCTGCAGGCCGACCAGCTGATCGAGTGACCGGGACGCGCACCGCCGGCTGAGCCCGCGCCGGGCGAAGCCCCCACGCCTGGGCCGACGCTGTATCGCCCCATCCATTGCCGTACAGTCCGGTCCGCCACTAATGTTCTGTGTACCGGCGGCCATGGAAGCACCCTGGGGGCGAACACTCCATGCGAGAGACCGCGGTCGATCCACCACGGCCGGCAGTTCGGTCCGCTCACGCCCGGGCTGGACAAGAACGGTTCCTCGGCAAGGTTGCGCTGGCGGCGAACGTGATTTTGGCCGCCGGCGCCGGCGCCTCGGCGCTCGTGCTCGGTCACTTCCTCTACCGCTACGGCTGGACAGCGGAACGCCGCTTCGACAGCTGGCCGATCATGTTCGTCCATTACCTGGCGCCCGCGGCCCTGGCCATCGTCCTGGCCGCGGCGCTGCGGCTGGAGCGGGAACGCAGGATCGACCTCGCGCTCGCCTGTGTCGTGGTCGTGTGCTCGCTGTACGCGGGCGAGCTCGTCCTCCACTTCGTGGGGCCGACGCTGCGGAGCGCCGGGCTTCCGGTCATGGAGGAGCTCCGGCGATCGGACCACCGGCGCCAGCTGGCCGCCTCGCTGGAGAAGCAGTTCGGTGTCCCGATCGATCCCAGAACCGGTCTGGAGGTCGTCGCCGACCTGCGCGTGAAAGGCGTCGAGGCCGTCCGGACCGTCCTGCCGAGCCTGCAGCTGCACGTTCACGAGCCGGCGGCGGGTGTGGCCGGGAGCGCGAAGACCCCGCCGATCTTCGCCCTCGGGGGCATCTCGGACGCGCTGACCCTCCTGTGCAACGAGAGCAGCCAGACGATCACCTACCGCAGTGACGAGCACGGCTTCCGGAACCCTCCGGGGCTGTGGCCGTCGGCCCACGTCGACATCGTCGCGGTCGGCGACTCGTTCACGCAGGGATACTGCGCGGGGCCGGGAAGCTACTTCGTGGACCTCATCCGCGAGGACTACCACGCGACCCTCAATCTGGGGATGTCGGGGAATGGCCCGCTCTTGGAGCTGGCGACGCTCAGGGAGTACGTGCCTGCCCTCCGGCCCCGGCTCGTCCTGTGGTTCTACTTCGAGGGCAACGACCTCCTCGATCTGCGCGCCGAGCAACACAGCGCGCTGCTGATGCGATATCTGGAGGACGGCTTCCGCCAGGAACTGTCACACCGTCAGGGGGAGGTGGACCGGGCGTTCGTAGAGTTTATGAAGAAGGAGGAAATCTGGGAGGCGGGGCTGCGCGAGGCGAAGATCCGGAACCGGCGGGGCGTCGTCGGTCAGGTGATCGACTTCGTCGCGCTGCCTCGACTGCGAACCAGGCTCGGACTGCTCACGGGACGGAGCAAGAAGGAGAGCGACCTGGCGACGGCGCTCGAAGACCTGCGCCTCTTCCGACAGGTCCTGTCCAGCGCCCGGTCCACGGTGGCCTCGTGGGGCGGGACGCTCGACTTCGTGTACCTCCCGGTCGCCGCCCGCTTCCTGCCGCAGTACGCCTTCGACCGACGGCTGGCCGAACGGCATCACGAGAAGGTTCTCCGGGTCGCCGCCGACCTGGGGATTCCGATCATCGACGTGCTGCCGGCGTTCGAGGCACAGCCCGACCCGATCTCCCTGTTCCCGTTCCGCGGCCCGGGGCACTACGCGGAGGGCGGCCATCGCCTCGTCGCCGAGAAGGTGCTCAAGGCGATCACTCGCAGCGGCATCCTCCGCAACCGGGGCGTGATCGCCGACGCCGGGGACACGCGTTGGCGCGCGACCGCGTGGTCGGCGATGGCCGCGCCGGAGCCCGCGCCGGTCGCGATCGATCGACGGAAGCGTCCAGTACGCGGCTGAACCGGCCCGCTCCGGGACCGTCCGCCCGGAGGGGACGGCCGGGAGACCGGAAACTTCTGCCGGGCGAGCACGCCGGATGCGGCTCGATTGCCCAGAAACCCCACGCTTTGGCCGCTTCCGAGTTGGCTCCCGCCATGCACGGTCTCGACATCCAGATCGAGGTGCGACGGGACCCATCGAACCGCTGAACGACGAGTCACGAAACACGTTCGAGTAGTCGAGAGGCCGCGGGCGCGGCTCCTCATCGACCGCGCCGGCGTCATCGTGGCGAGCTCTCGCGAGCCCGAGAAGTACGTCGGACAGGCGGCCACCGGCGAGCTGCCGGGCTGGATCGCCCAGACGCCGGAAGCCGTGTACCAGGCCACCGGGCTGGACGGCCGCCGCGTCTACGGCGTCTTCACCCGGTCCCAGCTCTCCGGCTGGACCGTGGCGGCCGGCGTGCCCGTCGAGACCGTCGAGGCGACGCTGCTCTGGAAACGGGTTCGGCCCGTTCTCGGCGACCCTTCCCTGCACCCCGCTGATCGCGCGTCCGTGACGTCGCCGGCGGGCGCGAATCCCGCTGGACACGCCCGCCGCGTGCCCAACGGGGTGAATCGCGGCGTCAGCCGCTCGACCGACTACCAGCGCTGGCTGCCGCCTGACCGGTAACCGCCGCCGGAACGACGCCCGCCGCCGTTGCCGCGCGAGGCGGACGGCTTGGCGACCTCGACCGTCAGCGTGCGTCCGCCGAGCACCGAGCCGTTGAACTTCCGGACGGCCTCGTCGGCCGCCTCCGACGTGGCCATCTCGACGAAGCCGAAGCCGCGCGACTGGCCGGTGTCACGATCGGTCACGATCGCGACACTCTCGACGCCGGGGACCTGGTTGAAGAGCTGGCCCAGCTCGTCCGTGGAGGTGCTGAAAGGAAGGCCGCCGATGAACAGCTTCTGACTCATGATCGTCTCCTCACTCCGCAATGAACCACGCGCCCTGGAACGGCGGAAGAGAGCGCCAAAGCGTGGACTGATGGGGGAAGGGAGACCGCCATGGTCAACGACCCGAACCAGACGCCGGCAGCGTACCACACCGCTGGCGGCCGCGCTAGCTCCTGGCGCCGAGGAGCTTCTCGGCGCAGGCGTTCGCGACGTCGGAGTTCGGGGCCTTGTCGCCGCTCGACGTGGCCCAGCCGCCCGTCTCCACGAACTCCCGGCGCTTCCACGAGTCGACCGCCTGCAGCTCCTTGAGCTTCGCCGCCGCATTGGGCTGTTGCATGAAACGGGACACACAGGACGGCGTGAGGGCCACGACCACCGCCGCGTTGGAACGCTCCAGCGCCATCCGGTCCGCCGTGCCGCCGAGCACCCATCCCATCCAAGAAAATCCGACGATCATGGTGACGACGGAGCCGATGATCGCGCCCCAGACAGCCGGCTTGAGCCACGGTACGTGCAGGTGCATGAGTGACCTCCTTGTTCTGAAGGAGATCAGTCTCCTCCAGTGCTGCATCGCGGGCGTCGCGGCCTAGCGCCGCCGGCGCTCGCCCACGTCGGGGCGGCGTTCGTAGGATCGCGTGCGGCGACCGGGCCACACCGGGTGCGCCGCCACCAGCACGCAGCGGCATCCGGGGTGGAACGGCGGCATCCCGTCGAGCGCGGGTCCCACGTCTCGCCGAGTGAAGGGATCGCACACCGGACAGGGCGCGCGCTCATCCTGGCGCACGATCCGGGTCCGGAGCCCTCGCCGGGCGTAGTGCGCCAGCGCGACGGACCGCTGGGCGAGCATGTCGAGCCACTCCTGGAACAGCTCGAGCTTGTGACGCCGATACGCCTCCGCTTCCCGCGTGGCGGCCGGCGGCGGGTATTCCAGGCCGTGCCAGCGGGGCGGAAAGAGCCCGGCGGCGGTGAAGGCCGCTTGCCACCGATCGAAGTCCGGCCAGGCAAAGTCCGCCGCGGCGACCGTGTCGGTCGGGATGGGGTCGATCAACGACGGCGGTGCCACGGGGCCTGCGGGGGCGGCGGACGGTCGCGGTCCCGACGGAGGCGGAGCTGCTCGGCGCCGGCGGCCAGCGCCTCCGCGATCGTCCCGAACCGCCTCGAGGACTCTTCCAGCATCTCGCCCTGGAGGTCGACGATGCGCCAGCGCCAGTCGGAGTTCTGCGAGGTCGAGAAGGCGAAGACGTTCACGGCGCGCCCTCGCGCCCGATGGCGCGCTTCCATGCGATCGGCGGTCCCACGATCACCAGCAGGCCGGCGGCGGCCAGAGACCGGATGACCGGCCACGAGGGATCGAACTCCGAGCGGCGCACGCTGAACTTGGCCGACCGCGGATGGGCGTGGTGGTTGTTGTGGAGGCTCTCGCCCCCGGTGACCCAGGCCAGGAGGCGTGAGTTGAACGCGGTGTTCTCGAAGTTGCGGCCGCCGCGCCAGTGTCCGAGCGCGTTGATGAGCGGCGCGATCACGAAGACGTACAGACCGGCGTGCAGGAGCCCGGCGAGGAGACCGGGCCAGAGCCCGATGATGCCGCAGAGCAGGCCCAGGCCGACGGCGAGGCCGACGCCGCCGTGGCAGAAGATCGCGCGATCGAGCCGATCGGGTCGGAGGTCCGGGGCGAACGTCTCCAGGGTCTCGGCGTTGCGCGCCTCGCGGATGTAGTACGCGACGTTGAAGAGCTGGACGCGCCAGAAGCCGAGCAGCCGCGGGCTGTGCGGGTCTCCCTCGCGATCGGTGAAGGTGTGGTGCTTGCGATGAACGGCGACCCACTGTTGCCGGGACTGTCCCGTCGTCAGCCACAGCACGGTGCGAAAGGCCACGTCGGCCACCGGGTGCAGACGCAGCGACCGGTGGGCCAGGGCGCGGTGGAGATAGATGGACGTCGCGATGACCGCCACCTGGGTGAGCGCGAGCGTGACGAATGGCACGGCCCACGCCGGCATGTGGAAGCCGCCCGCGCTGAGCACGCTCACGAGCTCGACCGTGAGCGGGGCCGCCCGGCCCCGCCGCGCCCGCGGCTCGCGGCCGCCGGGCCGCGGCGCGCCTCGCTGCGAATCCGTCGAACCGTCTCCGCCTGGCGGTTCACGTTGGCGAGCAGGCCCGGGTCCGTCGGCCGCCGGAGCCCTTCCTCGATCAGGGCCCGGAGGACGATCTGCAGGCTCACGGGGAGCCGCATGGCCATCGTCGCCCGTCCGGCCACCGCCCGCGCCCGGTCCACGAGTTCACCGGGCAGGATGACCAGCACGCGCGTCTCACTCGGGAACATTCGATCCGCCTCCTCCTACAATATATATAACATATATTTTTACTATAAATTGTCCTGGCCCATTCGCCGTGCTTCTGGTACCATGACGCCGACCCGGAGGGCTTCGGGGACCACCCCTGCCCGTTCGGCGGCCCGGCGGCCTCCGGAGCGCAGCATCCCGGCCCGAGGTCGGCGACCGAGGCACGACGTCTAGCACACCAGGAGGCTGCCCTCATGCGCGTCGCAGCGTTCAACACCCCGAAGGACCCCGCCTGGCGGTGGCGGATCGTCAACTACGCGGGAGAGACGATCGCAGAATCCCCGGACCGGTTTCCGTCGATCGGAGCCGCGCTCACCCAGGGGAATCGACGACTCGCCGCGATGAACGTCGTCGATCATTCGCAGCCGGTCAGCTGGCGCCGCTCGACCTCGTACCTCCGGGGCCGGTAGACCGCACGCCTCGGCGGCGAACGGCCGCGACGTCCGGGCCGACCGGCGCCCTCAGGGCGCTGCCGAGTCGCCGGGGCCCTCGGGGTGGGCCAGCGCGATCGGCCGATCGAGGGGCATGGTTGTTCCGGCCGCCCATGCCGCCTCGAAGGTCACCGGGTCAGCTTCGCCCGCGCGGTGACCACGGCGCGATCGCCCGCGACGACCGCCCTGCGGTGACGCGTCGTGGCCTCAGTGACTTCCGAGATACCGGCGCGCCGTCTCCACTTCGGGCCTCGGGTCGCCCGATCCTGCCAGCTCGATCAGCTTGGAGAAGTGGTGCCGCGCCCTGTCGCGGTCACCGGCCTGCGCGGCTGCCTGCGCGGCCCCGTACAGGCCGCGATAGCGGTTGGGCTCACGCTGCTGCGAGGCCTCGTATTCCCTGAGCGCTTCCGCCGGGCGCTTCAGCTCCACCAGCAGGTCGCCGAGCAGCTCGCGCGCCGGCAGGAGCCGCCCCGGCGTGACGATGTTCTTCTCGCTCCGGTCTTCCATGTCGGCCGCCTGGCGCATGACGGCCAGCGCCTCGTCACTTCTCGCCTCTGCGCGCGCGGCCCACGCGCCGGATGCCAGCCGCATCACCTCCACCTCGTTCGCCCAGTACTCGTTCTTGGCCGCCTTCAGCCGGTCGCGCAGGGCCGCGATCTTCTCGATGTCCGCCTGGGCCGCGGCGGGCTCGCCACTCCGCGCAGCCCCGAGCGCGCGAGCGAAGTGCGTCATCGCCTCGGTGAAGGGGAAGTTGCTCGGGCTCGGCGAGAGCTGGCCCGCCTCCCGCCACGCGCCCCGCTCTACGACGTACCGCGCCGGCATGGCCGCGAGCGCGTAGTACGCGGTCGCGCGGGCCGGGTTGATTCCGGTCAGCCGGCGGGCCTCCTCGAAGGTCTTGCGCGCGTCGCCGTCGCGGGCGAGCTGCAGGTAGGCGTAGGTCATGTAGTCCAGCGCGTGCAGGGCATCGTCGGGATCGTTGCTCCGCAGGGCGGCCTCGGCCGACCGGCGGTTGGTCGTCGCCGAATCGGCCCAGGACCCGACGCGGGTGAAGATGTGCGAGGGCATGTGGAGCGCGTGCGGCGCGTCCGGCGCAATGGCGGCATAGCGGCGCGCCGCCGGCAAGCCCTGCGCGGCAATAGGGGGCGCGTCGTAGCTGTGGATCAGGTAGTGCGCGACGCCCGGATGGTCGGGATGCTTCGCGAACTGCTTCTCGAGGATGGCGGCCGCCTTGAGGTAGGCGGCATACGTCTGGTCGGACGCCGTCTGCGTCCCCGCGAGGTACAGCGCGTAGAAGATCTGCGCCTCGTCGTCGTCCGGATACTTCGCCGCGAGCGCCTCGTAGGCCTTGGCGCGGGCGAGCTGGCGCGCCCGCTCGGGACGATTGGCGAAATCCTCGTAGTAGGCGGCGACCGCCTCGAGGTAATCACGCTCGCGCTGGGTCGTCGCGCCGACCTTGCGGCCCTTCGCGATCGCCGCTTGCGCCAGCTCGGCGCTCTTGGGCGAGGCCCCGATGCCCTGGAGCGGGTTCGACATGAGGATCGACGCATAACCCCAGACGGCGATCGTGCAGGAGCTGTCCTCCGCCGCCACGTCCTCGAAGGCCTTCTGCGTCGCCGAATAGTAGAACGAGTGCAGCATCGCCACGCCGCGCAGGAACTTCTCCTGCACCGCCGGGCTACACGAGTTCGGGAACTCGACCTTGCCGAGCTTTCCGCTCGGCTGCGCGAAGGCGGCGATGGCCGCGGCCAGCGAAAGGCCGATCAACAGCGCTCCGATCCTGACTCGCGTTCTCATGTGTCCCCTCCGTCAGGTCGACATCTCGGGCACTTCGCGGCTCCAGTCCGGCGACCATAGCGCGGTGGGCCGGAGCGGTCAATGACGAGCGCCGCCGGGCTCCGGCCGCCGGCGGTAGCAGTCGCCGCGGCCGCACGCAGTGAAATGACGTCACGCCTCCCGTGACCGGGTCTCGCGCAGGGCGGCGTCGACCAGCGCGTCCATCATCCACCGCACCACCGCCTCGGTCTCGCGATCGGTCACCCCGCAGATGTCTTTGAGGATGACCATCGGCTCGATGCCGTAGACCACGGCCAGCGCCTGCAGCAGGCGTCGGTACCTGCGGGGCTTCACTCGCCGCCGGAGCGGCTGGAGCGTGGTGGCGAGGATCTCGATTCGCTGCCCGCGGCGGAAGCGCTCTTCCCGGAGCAGGCCGGCGGCCTCCAGCGACTGGTGCTCGAGCGCCAGCTGGAGGGCGGCGCGCATGTGCGGCTCGTACTCGGCAAAGCGCGAGTAGGTCCGGTCGAGCAGCTCGTGGAGCCGCTGCTTGGCGTCGCCGCGCTGCGGAACCGCGCGACGCACGGGCCCCAGCGCCTCGGCGATCACCGCGCTCACGAGCTTCGAGCGGGAGGGAAAGTACCGGTAGGCGGTGGCGCGGGAGACTCCCGCACTCTCGGCCACCTCGGCCACGGACGGGATGCGCCCGCGCCGCACGAGCTGGACGGCCTCGGCGAGCAGACGGCGGAAGACCCGCGCGCGATGGCCGGACCCGAGATCGGGGAGCGCGTAGAAGGATCTGGCGCCTTTGCTCACTTGGCGGTAGTATGACCCACTTTTTGAGACACGTGTCTCAATCCCCGTACCGCAGCGGGGCAGCCGGGAGGTGGCAGTGCTCGTCGAGCGCATGGCCGTCGAGATCGAGGGCGAGGGCGAGCCGGTGCTGATGATCCACGGCCTCGGCGGCACCGCCAACAGCTTCACGCCGGTGCTGGCCGCCGTCGCGCGCCACCGGACCGTTCGCTTCGACCTTCCCGGCTCTGGACGCTCCCACCGGGTCGAGGGCCTGCTCTCGCTGGCGATGTTCGTCGACCGGACGCGTCTGGTCATGCAGCGCGCGGGGATCGAGCGGGCGCACGTCGTCGCGCACTCGATGGGCACCGTGATCGCGGCCCACCTCGCCGCCGCCGAGCCCGGACGCGTCGCCAGCCTGGCCCTCTTCGGGCCCCTGCTGGCGCCGCCCGAGCCGGCCCGGGCCGCCCTCCGCGCGCGGGCCGCCCAGGCGCGCGAGGGCGACATGCAGCCCATCGCCGACGCGCTGGTGCGGGCCAGCCTCTCGGCGGAGACGCGGGCGCGCCGCCCCACCGCCGTCGCCTTCGTCCGGGAGTCGCTGATGCGCCAGGATCCCGAGGGCTATGCCCGGAGCTGCGAGGCGCTGGCCGAGATGGGGCCCGCCGACACGTCCCGGATCGACTGCCCGACGCTGCTCGTCACCGGCGACGAGGACATGGTGGCCCCGCCCCAAGCCGTCCGCATGCTGGGCGAGCGGATCGCGGGGGGCCGGGTCGAGGTACTCCGTGGCTGCGGTCACTGGACACCGGTCGAGAAGCCCGAGGAATGCACCGCTCTGTTGCAGCGATTCCTGCTCGAGAGGAGACCGACATGGCGAACGTCCTCTTCACGAACGTCCGCATCATCGACGCCACCGGTGCTCAGCCCTACCAGGGCGAGGTCCTGATCCAGGGCAACCGCATCTCCCGCGTCGCCCGCGGGTCCCGGAGCGTCGCCACCACCGGAGCGACGGTGATCGACGGCGCCGGCGCCACCCTGATGCCGGGCATGTGCGAGGCCCACACCCACTTCGGCTGGACCAACTCCAAGACGCTGGACGCCATCCAGAAGATGCCGCACGAAGAGCACACACTGTGGGCGGCGCAGGTGGCCAAGCTCTACCTCGACCACGGCTGGACCTCCTGCGTCGGCGCCGCCACGCCCAAGCCCCGGCTCGACTGCGTCATCCGCGACGCCATCAACTCGGGGCAGATCCCGGGGCCCCGGTACCTGGCGGCGAGCCAGGAGATCACGGTGACCGGCTCGCTCGGTGACGACATGCTGCCGCACCTGCCCTTCCCGGAGATGTCGTTCGGCTGCGTCGTCGACGGCCCCGACGGCATGCGCAAGGCGGTACGCATGTTCCTCAAGTACGGCGTCGACCAGGTGAAGCTCAACCTGTCCGGCGACAACCTGGTCCCCGGGGCGGACGCGCTCACCAGCTGGATGAGCGACGAGGAAGTTGCGGTCGCCGCCCGCGAGGTGAAGGTGCGTGGCAAGCGCCTGGCCTCCCACGCGCGCTCGAGCGAGTCGGTGAAGCAGAGCCTGCGACACGGCGTCGAGGTCATCTATCACGCCAGTTTCGCCGACGAAGAAGCGCTCGACATGCTGGAGGCCAAGAAGGACACGATCTTCGTGGCGCCGGGCCTCTCCGTGATCATCCGCCTGCTCTACGACGGCGAGGTCGTCGGCATCACGAACGACATGGCCAAGCACATGGGCTACGAGCTCGAGCTGGAGGCGGCCTGCCACAGCATGAAGGCCATGCTCCGGCGCGGCATCCGCGTCCTGCCCGGCGGCGACTACGGCTTCGCCTGGGCGCCGCACGGCGAGAACGCCAAGGACCTCGAGTACTTCGTGAAGTACCTCAACATGACGCCGATGGAAGCCCTGATCTCGGCGACGCGCTGGGGCGGGCAGATCATGATGCGCAAGGATCTCGGCGAGATCCGCGAGGGCTGGCTGGCCGACCTGCTGCTGGTGGACGGCGACCCGCTGGCGAACATCTCGCTGCTGCAAGACAGGTCCAAGCTACTGGCGATCATGAAGGACGGCGAATTCACCAAGTCGCCGGAAATCCGCTCGAGCCGGAGCCGCTTCGTCGCATGACCGGGTTCTGGCGCGCGTTCTGGGCGCTGCTGATCGGCGTGCCCATCCTCGCCTTCGCGGGATGGGGGCTCCAGGACAACCCACGCCTGTTCGTCATCACCCTGCTCAATGGCCTCACCCTGGCCTCGCTCTACTTCATCGTGGCCAGCGGCTTCACGCTGGTGTTCGGGCTCATGCGAAACGTCAACCTCGCGCACGGCTCGCTGTACCTGCTGGGCGGCTACCTCGGGTTCTTCACCGCACAGCTCACCGGCTCCTGGCTGCTGGCGCTGGCCGCGGGCTTCGCTGCCGCGGCGCTCGTCGGCCTGGCCATGCAGATGTCGATCTTCCGCTTCATGCCCGGCCAGGACCTGCGGCAGACCATGGTCACGATCGGCCTGTCCATCGTCATTGCCGATCTCCTGATGTGGGCGATCGGCGCCCAGGTCCACCAGATGTCCCCGCCGGTGGTGCTCGATGGCCCGCTGCGGGGGCTGCCGCTGATCCGGGCGTACTCGACCTACCGGCTGTCGCTGCTGCCGATCGGCATCGCGATCGGGGTGGCGCTGTGGCTCTTCCTCAACCGCACACGCGTGGGCATGATGATCCGCGCGGGCGTCGACGACCGCGCGATGCTCGCGGCCGCCGGCATCAACGTCAACCTGGTCTTCGCCACGACCTTCGCGATCGGGGCCGGGCTGGCCGGCCTCGGCGGCGTCATCGGGGCTGTCGAGCTGTCGATGGTGCCCGGCGAGGACACGCGGCTGCTGCTCGCCTCGCTCATCGTGGTGATCGTGGGCGGCATGGGCAGCGTCGTGGGAGCCGCGATGGGCGCGGCGATCCTCGGCCTCGCCGAGACGTACGGCCTCGCCTACGCGCCCACCTACAGCGTGGTGTTCACCTTCGTGATCCTGGTGCTCGTGCTCGCCTTCCGGCCGCGCGGCATCCTGGGCCGGCCGGCATGAGCGCGGCCGACTGGCGCCGGGCCATGAACCTCCAGCCGCCGCGCCCCGCCGCCGCCGGCGGGCCGCGGGCCGCGCCGGCGTCGACACCGCGGCGGCGGTTCACGAATCCGGTGCGAGCGCGGCACGTCATCGTGCTCGCGATCCTGCTCGCCTATCCCTGGTACGCCACGCCGTTCTTCACGTTCCAGATCGGCGCTCAGTCGCTGGCCCTGGGGCTCATTGCTCTCTCGCTGAGCTTCCTGGCCGGCTCCGGCGGCATGATCTCGCTCGCGCAGATGACGGTGGCTGGCCTCGCCGGCTACATGGTGGCGATCTTCGGCACCGCGGCCACCGACGGCGTCACGCTGGGCTGGCCGTGGTGGCTGGCGGTCCTGCTGGCGATCATCGGGGCGATCGTGGCCGCCACCTTCATCGGCTGGCTCTCGGTCCGCACCGAGGGGATCTACACGATCATGATCACCCTGGCCATCGGCGTGGCCTTCCACTACCTGACCTTGCAGAACTACGCCGTGTTCAACGGCTTCCAGGGCGAGCAGAAGGTGTTCCCGCCGACGCTGGCCGGTATCTACTGGCGCGATCCCAAGCCCTTCTACTACCTGACACTGGTCTGTGCGCTGGCCGGCTACCTCTTCGTGGTGTACCTGCTGCGCACGCCCTTCGGGATCGCGCTGCAGGGCATCCGCGACAACGCGCGTCGCATGCGCACGCTCGGCTTCAACGTGACGGCGCATCGCGTGGCGGCCTACGCGGTGGCCGGCGCGATCGCCGCCGTCGGGGGCGTGCTGTTCACCTGGTACAACGGGCTCGTCACCCCGGGCTCGGTGGGCACGGGCTGGCTCATCAACATCCTCGTCATCGCGGTACTCGGTGGCATGCGCCATCCGGTCGGCGCGTTTCTCGGCGCCGTTGTGTTCGTGCTCCTGCAGAACTTCGCCATCGACGTCATCGACCGCGAGCGGTTCAACCTGGTCATCGGTGTGGTGTTCCTCGTCATCGTGCTGTTCTCGCGCGACGGCCTGCTCGGCTGGTGGGCGGCCCTGAGCGCCCGGATGTCAACTCAAAGAGGAGGGAGTCCATGGACAGCCGCAAGAAGACGGTTGTACGCGCGATAGTCGTCGTCGCCGCCGTCCTCGCCATCGTGAGCGGGGCCGCTATCGCGCAGGCGCCGCCGGTCAAGATCGGCCTGCTCGCCACCCTGGAAGGCCCGTTCGCGGCGGGCGGTCAGGACGGCATGCGCGGCGCCGAGCTCGCCGTGAAGCAGCGCAACGGCGTGGTCGCCGGCCGCAAGATCGAGATCGTCAAGGCCTCGTCCGACGCCAAGCCGGACGTGGCGGTGAACGCCACCCGCAAGCTCGTCGAGCAGGACAAGGTCGACATCATGGTCGGCCCGCTGTCGGGCTCGGAAGGCATCGCGGTGAAGGAGTACTCCAAGACCCAGCCCACCATCACGTTCATCAACGGCTCCTCGGGCGCCCAGGCCACCACGCTGGTCAGCCCCTCGCCGAACTTCTTCCGCTTCAACACTGACGGCGGCCAGTGGATGATGGGGCTCGGCAAGGCCGCGCTCGACAAGGGCTACAAGCGCGTGATGGTGATCGCCGAGGACTACGCCTTCCCCTACTCGCAGGTGCAGGGCTTCATGACGGAGTACTGCAAGCTCGGCGGCAAGGTGCCGGTCAAGGCGTGGGTGCCGCTGGGGGGCAAGGACTACTCCTCCGTGATCGCGCGCATCCCGAAGGACGTGGACGCCCTCGTGGTCGTGCTGGGCGGCGCCGACGCGGTCAACTTCCTGAACCAGTACGAGCAGGCCGGCGGTGACAAGCCGATGGTCGGCGGCTCCATCACGGTCAGCCAGGACATCCTGAACTACAAGGGCAAGCGCCGCGACTCGCTGGTCGGCACCATCGCCGGCGCGCCGATCGCCGATGCCTACGACGCGCCGGAGTGGAAGGCGTTCGTGGCCGACTACAAGAAGAACTTCCCCGATGGCTATCCCAGCCCGTCGCTGTTCGCGCTCGTGTACTACCTCAACATGAAGGCGACGCTCGACGGCCTGGAAGCGGTGAAGGGCGACCTCTCGGACGGCCAGAAGAAGTACCGGGACGCGCTCAGCAAGATGGTGCTCAAGTCGCCCGTCGGCGACGTCAAGCTCGACGCCAACCGCCAGGCGATCGGCACCACCTTCATCACCGAGGTGGTGAAGGACTCGCAGGGCAACCTGTACAACCGCGTGCTCAAGAAGATCGACAACGTGAACCAGACGCTCGGCATCCCGCCCGCCGAGTTCAAGGTCGGCTCGCGCGACGAGCCGAGTTGTCCATAACGTGGGGGGCCCCGATATGGCCCCCTACACCCTCCAGTCGGCGAGGGATTTCGGGTAATGGCTTCGACGCTCGTGTCGGGTGACGCCCTGGTGCTGGAGGGCATCACCCGGACGTTCGGCGCCCTGCGCGCGATCGAGGACGTCTCGTTCTCGGTCGCCGTGGGGGAGCGCCGCGCCGTCATCGGGGCCAACGGCGCCGGCAAGACGACGCTGTTCAACGTCGTCACCGGCGACTTCCCGGCGACGCGCGGCCGGGTGCGGTTCTTCGGCGAGGACGTGACGGCGCTGCCTCCCTACGAACGGATCCGGATGGGGCTGCGGCGCACGTATCAGTCCTCCCTGCTGTTCCGCGACCTCACGGTGCGCGACAACCTGTTCCTGGCGGTGCGCGGCGTGTCACGCCACCGCTTCAGCTTCCTCCGGGCGTCCCCGAACGGGCCCGCCCAGGAGCTCCTCGAGCGGGTGCGGCTCACCCACCTGGCCGCCGCGCCGGTGGCCGCACTCTCCCACGGTCAGCAGCGTCAGCTCGAGATCGGCATGGCGCTGGCGGGCGCGCCGCGCCTCATCCTGTTCGACGAGCCCGCCGCCGGCCTGTCGCCCGGTGAGCGCGCGGAGCTGGTGGCGCTGCTCCGGGACCTGCCGGCCCACATCGGCTTCGTGCTCATCGAGCACGATCTCGACATCGCCCTCCGCGTGGTCGACCGCGTCACCGTGCTCCACAACGCGCGCGTGCTCAAGCACGGCAGCCCGTCGGAGATCGAGAATGACGCGGAGGTCCAGGCCATCTACATGGGGGAGCGACGCCACTGATCCTCGAGATCCGGAACCTGGACGTCTATTACGGCCGCGCCCACGCGCTGCAGGGCGTGTCGCTGGCGCTCGACCACGGCGTGCTCGCCGTGGTCGGCCGCAACGGCATGGGCAAGACCACGCTGTGCAACGCCGTGACGGGCCTGGTGCACGCCTCGGGGAGCGTGAAGCTCGCCGGCGAGGAGATCCTGGGGCTGGCGCCGAACGTGATCACGGGCAAGGGCGTCGGCTACGTTCCCCAGGGCCGCCGCGTGTGGCCCTCCCTGTCGGTGGACGAGCACCTGCGCCTGGCCCGGCGCCGGGGCCCCTGGACGGTCGAGCGGATCTACCAGACGTTCCCGCGCCTCGCCGAGCGCAAGCGCAACGGCGGCGCCGAGCTGTCGGGCGGTGAGCAGCAGATGCTCGCGATCTCCCGCGCGCTGCTGTTCAACCCCAAGCTGCTGGTCATGGACGAGCCCACCGAGGGGCTGGCGCCGATCATCGTGCAGCAGGTCGAGGCCATGCTGAAGGCGCTCGCCGCCGAGGGTGAGATCTCCGTGCTCCTGATCGAGCAGAACCTCGGCGTCGCCATCGACATCGCCGACACGGTCGACGTGATGGTGAACGGGCGCATCGCCCGCTCGGTGAGCGCGGCCGAGCTCGGCGCCGACCGCGAGCTGCAGCAGCGCCTGCTCGGCGTGCGGATGGACGTCGAGGAGCGACCGGAGGCGGTGATCGAGGCACCCGCCGAGCCGACGGTCCAGGTGCTGACGGTCAGACGCGCCGCCGACTCGGTGGTGGCGGAGCCGCCCGCGCCGCTGGAGGAGCGCACGATCCGCGGCGTCACGCGGTGGGGCTCCACCAACCGGCACCAGGTGGTGGGCGCCGAGGCCCCGCGCGAGACGCCGGTACCGGAGCCCCGGGTGGTGGAGCTGCCGGTGGCGCAGACCCTCGCGCGCGCCGCTTACATCGCCGGGACCTTCGACACCAAGGGCCGCGAGCTCTTCTACCTGCGCAGCTGCCTCGAGAAGCTGGGCGTGCGCACGGTGACCGTCGACCTCGCCACCTCCGGCACGCCGTCGCCCGCCATGATCCATCCGCGCGAGGTGGCGCGGCACCATCCCGGCGGCGAGCGCGCGGTGTTCACCGGAGACCGCGGCTCGGCGGTGACCGAGATGGCCGTGGCCTTCGAGGAGTTCGTGGCGCGGCGCCGTGACATCGGCGGGCTGATCTCCGCGGGCGGCTCGGGCGGCACCGCGCTCGCCACGCGCGCGATGCGCCGGCTGCCCATCGGCGTGCCCAAGGTGATGGTGTCCACGGTGGCGTCCGGCGACGTGAGGCCCTACGTCGGGCCGTCCGATATCTGCATGATGTACTCGGTCACCGACGTCGCGGGGATCAACCGCATCTCCGAGAAGGTGCTGGCCAACGCGGCCCACGCGCTGGCGGGCATGCTGGCCTTCTCCCGGCCGGGCGCCGCCACCGAGGCCCAGAGCAAGCCGGCCCTCGGGCTGACGATGTTCGGCCTCACCACGCCGTGCGTCCAGGCGGTGTGCAAGCAGCTCGAGGCGGAGTACGACTGCCTCGTCTTCCACGCCACCGGGACCGGCGGGCAGAGCATGGAGAAGCTCGCTGACTCGGGTCTGCTCGCCGGCGTGCTCGACATCACCACCACCGAGGTGGCCGACGAGATCGTGGGGGGTGTGCTGACGGCCGGCCCGTCACGGATGGACGCGTTCGCGCGGGCCGGCATCCCCTACGTCGGATCGTGCGGAGCCCTGGACATGGTCAACTTCTGGGCCCGGCCGACCGTCCCCGCCCAGTTCAGGGACCGCACGCTGCACGTGCACAACCCCAACGTCACGCTGATGCGGACCACGCCCGACGAGGCGGCGCGCATCGGCCGCTTCATCGCCGACAAGCTCAACCGCATGGAAGGCCCGGTGCGCTTCCTCATTCCCGAGGGTGGCGTCTCGGGTCTCGACCGGCCGGGTGGCCCCTTCTGGGAGCCGGCGGCGGACCGGGCCCTGTTCGACGCCATCGCGTCGAGCTTCCGGGCGACGACGATCCGGAAGCTCCGGCGGCTTCCGCACCACATCAACGACCAGGCCTTCGCCGACGCGCTGGTCGCGACCTTCAACGAGATCAGGACCCCATGGCCCGCATTGCGCGCGAAGACATCCTGACCAGGCTGCGCGACATGGCGCGCCGCGGCGAGCCGATCATCGGCGGGGGCGCCGGCACCGGCCTGTCCGCCAAGTGCGAGGAGGCCGGCGGCATCGACCTCATCGTCATCTACAACTCCGGCCGCTATCGCATGGCCGGGCGGGGCTCGCTCGCCGGCCTGCTCGCCTACGGCAACGCCAACGAGATCGTGCTGGAGATGGCGCGCGAGGTGCTGCCCGTCGTCGCCCGCACCCCCGTGCTGGCCGGGGTCAACGGGACCGATCCGTTCCTGCTGGTCGACCCGTTCTTGAAGACGCTCGGCGATCTGGGCTTCTCGGGCATCCAGAACTTCCCCACGGTCGGCCTCTTCGACGGCGTGATCCGCGCGCAGCTGGAGGAGACCGGCATGGGCTACGCGCTCGAAGTCCAGCTGGTGGAGCGCGCGCGGAAGCTCGACCTGCTCACCACGCCCTACGTCTTCTCCGAGGACAACGCCCGCAACATGGCCAAGGCCGGCGCCGACATCGTCGTGTGCCACATGGGGCTCACCACCGGCGGCGCCATCGGCGCGCGCACCGCGCTCACGCTCGCGGAGTGCGTGCCGCTGATCGAGGCCTGGGCCGCCGCCGCCCGCGCGGTGAACCCGGACATCCTCGTGCTGTGTCACGGCGGGCCCATCGCGACCCCGGACGACGCCACCTCCATCCTGGAGCAGTGCCGGAGCGTTCACGGCTTCTACGGCGCCTCCAGCCTGGAGCGGCTGCCGACGGAGATCGCCCTCACCGAGACCACCCGGACATTCAAGCGCATCGGCATCCGGCGCAAGGAGAACGCGTCATGACAGGCACCCAGCTCGGACAGGTCATCCTGGCCGTCGTCGTCGTCGCCGCGCTCGTGGCGATCGTCGTCTGGCTGCTGAACTGGCTCTACCTCCGCTCCTCCAAGGAGCGGGCCTTCGTGCGCACCGGCTTCGGCGGGCAGAAGGTCGTCCTGAACGGCGGCGCCCTCGTGCTGCCGATCATCCACGAGGTCATCCCGGTGAACATGAACACGCTGCGCCTGGAGGTCACGCGGGGCCGCGAGCGCGCCCTCATCACCAAGGACCGCATGCGGGTGGACGTCACCGCCGAGTTCTACGTGCGGGTGCAGGCGGGGCCGGAGGCCATCGCCGCCGCCGCGCAGACGCTGGGGCAGCGCACCATGCAGCCGGAGATGCTGAAGGAGCTGGTGGAGGGCAAGTTCGTCGACGCGCTGCGCACGGTGGCCGCCGAGATGAGCATGGAGGAGATGCACGAGAAGCGAGGCGACTACGTCAAGCGGGTACGGACGGTGGTGTCGGCCGACCTGCTGCAGAACGGGCTGGAGCTGGAGACCGTCTCCCTCACCCAGCTCGACCAGACCGCCATGGAGTTCTTCAACCCCTCCAACGCGTTCGACGCCGAAGGTCTGACGCGCCTCACCGAGACCATCGAGACGCGCAAGAAGCAGCGCAACGACATCGAGCAGGACACCATGATCCAGATCCGCAACAAGAACCTGGACACCGAGCGCCAGGCCCTCGACATCGACCGCGAGCTGGAATACGCCCGCCTGGAGCAGGCGCGCGAGCTGGAGGTGAAGCGGGCGACGCAGCGCGCCGATGTCGCGCGCGAGAAGGCGCTGAAGGACCAGGAAGCCGAGCGGGCGCAGATCCAGGCCCGCGAGGCGGTGGATCGGGCGCGCATCGTCGCCGAGCGCGCGGTGGAAGAGGAGCGCATCGGGCGCGAGCGGCAGATCGAAACGCTGGAGATCGAGCGGCGCAAGACCATCGAGCTCGCCGAGCAGCAGCGGGCCATCGCCATCGCCGAGCAGTCGAAGCTGCAGTCCGAGGCGCAGGCCGCCGCCGACCAGGCCCGGGCCAAGGCCGTGGCGGAGGAGGAGCGCGTGTTCACCGCGCGCGACACCGAGACCGCCGAGCGTCGCAAGCGCGTGGAGATCGCCCAGGCCGAGGCCGAGGCGGAGTCGAGCCGCATCCGCGCGCTGGCCGCGCGGATCCGCCACGAAGTCGAGGCCGAGGGGCTCACGCTCATGAACACGGCGGCCAACCTCCTCACGCCGGAGGCGCGCCAGTCGGCGCTGCGCCGGCAGCTCGTCGACAAGCTGGAGGGCATCATCCGCGAGTCGGTCAAGCCGATGGAGCGCATCGAGGGCATCCGGGTCCTGCACGTCGAGGGACTGGGCGGGGGGAGCGGCGGCGGCGGTGGGCAGGGCAACGGCGGCAACGTCGCCGACAGCGTGGTGAACTCGGCGCTGCGCTTCCGCGCCCAGGCGCCCCTCATCGACCAGCTGCTGCGCGAGATCGGCGTGCAGGGCGGCGACGTCGGCCAGGCCGCCAAGGCGCTCCTCGAGCGCGGCGACAAGGAATGATCAAGGTCTACACCTCGAGCGTCATCGATGCGCCGGCCGACGCCGTGTGGGCGCGGGTGCGCGACTTCAACGGCCTGCCGCAGTGGACGCCGTTCGTCGTCGACTCGCGCATCGAGGAGGGGCAGCCGGCCGACCGCATCGGCTGCGTGCGCAACTTCCGGCTGCGCGACGGCGGCGTCATCCGCGAGCGTCTGCTCACGCTCTCGGACTACGATTACCAGTGCAGCTACTCGATCCTCGAGAGCCCGATGGGCGTGGAGAACTACGTGGCCACCCTCAAGCTGACGCCCGTCACCGAGGGCAACCGGACGTTCGCAGAGTGGTGGGCCGAGTTCGACTGCGCGCCCGAGCGCGCGCAGGCGCTGGCCGAGCAGATCGGGCAGGGCGTGTTCCAGGCGGCCTTCGACTCGCTCAAGAAAGTCGTCGCCCGCTAGGCGCGTCGATGATCCGGGTTCGTCGGTCCGCCGTCATCGACGCGCCGCTGGAGCGCGTGTGGGCGGTGTTGCGCGACTTCAACAGCCATTCGGCCTGGCATCCCGCCGTGGGGCCCTCCGCCCTCGAGCGCAGTGAGCCCCCCGACCAGGTCGGCTGCGTGCGCGACTTCACGCTCAAGGACGGCAACCATATCCGCGAGCAGCTGCTCGCACTTTCCGACCGCGACCACGCCTCTACCTACTGCATCCTCGACGCCACGCTGCCGATGCGGAACTACGTCGCGACCGTGCAGCTCAAGCGCGTGACCGACGGCGATCGCACCTTCTGGCACTGGGAGTCGACCTTCGACGTCCCTCGCGGCCGCGAGCGGGAGTTCGAGCACCTGGTCGGCGGCCAGGTGTACGAGGCCGGCTTCGCGGGCCTCGCGGCGTACCTGCGACGGGGCGCACGCTCAGCCGCCGTCCTGCCGGCGGTGGAGTCACAGGGCGTGGTGGCGATGTCGTTCGGCGGCCCCGAGGTGCTGCGGCTCCGGCGGCTGGAGGCGCCCGCCCCGCGGAGCGGCGAGGTGCGCCTGCGCCAGACGGCGATCGGCGTGAACTACATCGACGTCTACATGCGCAAGGGCCTCTACCAGATGATCGAGCCGCCGGCGCCGATCGGAATGGAAGCCGCCGGTGTCGTCGTCGAGAGCAACGCCCCCGGCCTCAGCGCCGGCGACCGCGTCGCCTATGCCTGTCTCCCGCCGGGGGCCTACGTGACGATGCGCACCCTGCCGGCCTCACAGCTCGTCCTGCTGCCTGACCACGTGGACGAGGAGACGGCGGCGGCGCTCATGCTGAAGGGCATGACTGCCGAGTACCTTCTGCACCGCACGCACCGGATCCAGGCCGGCGACACGGTGCTGGTGCACGCCGCCGCGGGCGGCGTGGGCCTGCTGCTCTGCCAGTGGGCGCGGGCGCTCGGCGCCCGGGTCGTCGGCACGGTGTCCACCGCGGCCAAGGCGGAGCTCGCGCACGCGAACGGTTGCGAGCACCCGATCGTGACGCAAAACTACTCCTTCGCGGCGCGTACCAAGCAGGTCAGCGGCGGCCGCGGCGCCGACGTCATCTACGACGGGCTCGGGCGTGAGGCGGCGTCGGAGAACCTGGCGGCGCTCGCCACGCGCGGCCACTGGGTGAGCTACGGGCAGGCGACCGGCGCGCTGGAGCCGATGAGCCTGGGTGAGAAGTCCGGGACGTTCTCGCAGCCGGTGCTCTTTCACTACACCGCGGAGTCGCTGCTGCCGATGGCGGGCCGCGTCTTCGCCGCGCTGCGCGACGGCACCATCAGGCCGGACGTCCGTCAGCGCTATCCGCTCGCTGCGGCCGCCGACGCCCACCGCGATCTCGAGGCGCGACGCACCAGCGGCCAGATCGTCCTCCTCGCCTGATGCGCCGCATCTGAACCAGATCGAGACCACGAGGCCGGCGTACATCACGGCCAGCAGCCGGAAGTCGTCGATGAAGGCGCACGGCGTCGGCTCCCAGTGCGCCAGGGAAGAGGCGTGATCCTCGCGCGGCTCGGGGACAGCCGGACGCGCGGAGTGACTCTTCAGGCGAGCGGCGGAGTGAACGTTGCCGTCCCGCTGCTCGCGAACACCCTCGCGACCGGCGCGGCACTCGTCGCGCTGATCCTGACCTCCCTGGTTCACCGCCTCCCCGTCGTGTGCGAACCCGGCTGTGACACTCGCGCGCTCCGTGACCGATCCCGTTGCCGGCATCCGTCCTAGCGATGCGCCGCCATTCATCATCGCGCAGTTGCTGGGCGCGGCCGCCGCGACCGCCCTGTTCCAGTGGCTGGCGCCGACGCTGGCAGAGGTCGCGCCCGCGGCGCGGCCGAGCTTGACATTTCGATTCCATAGTTTTATATTCTTCAAACTATGAAGACGATTGCTCGTCTCCCCGTGGCCCAGTTGACCGCGGACGAAACCCACGTCGAGGCGTTCAAGGCTCTCGCGCACCTCAGCCGGCTGCAGGTGTTCTTCGTGCTGGTCAAGGCCGGCCAGGAGCTGTCGGTGGGCGAGATCCAGGAGGCGGTCGAGATCCCGGGCCCGACCCTGTCCCACCACCTCGACATTTTGCGGCGGGCCCGGCTGGTCGAGAGCCGGAAGGAAGAGCGGTACATCTACTATTCGGTGCAGCGGGAGCGGGTCACCGCGCTGGTGCGCTTGCTCACTGCCTGCTGCTAGGAGGCGCCATGAACGCCAAGGTCCATCTCCACCTGCACGTGTCGGACTTGAGCAAGAGCCGGGAGTTCTACGAAAAATTCCTCGGTGGCGACCCGGTCAAGGTCAAGCCGGGGTACGTGAAGTTCCTGCCGGACTGGGCGCCGGTCAACCTGGCGCTGTCGACGGGCGGCGCCATCGGGGCGGGCACGATCGACCACGTCGGCGTCCAGGTCGGTTCCGTGGGCACGGTCATGTCGCAACTGGACCGGGTCAAGGCGGCCGGGCTTCCGGTGACGGAGGAGATGGGCGTCAACTGCTGCCACGCTAACCAGGACAAGTTCTGGGTGAAGGATCCAGACGGGGTCGAGTGGGAGGTGTACCACCTCAACTACGATCTCGAGGGTGACGAGGAGGGTGTGCCGGATCGGCCGAGCCTGACGGTGGTCGGGGCAAGCTCCTGCTGCGGCGGCACGACCAGTTGCGCGTCGTGAGGCCAGGCGGCCGCGCGGGGTATGGCGCGCGCCGTCCCGCACGTCGTGCTCCGTGACGCCTGCCCCTCGGACCAACGGGGACGCTGGGTGGCGCACAAGACTCAGTGATCCCATGGTGGGGGCCGTGCTCGCGCTGGGCGTCACGCAGATCACGGCCTGGGGGACCAGCTACTACTGTCTCGGAGTCCTCGCGGGGCCGATCGCACGGGACCTGGGGTGGAGCCGTGGGTTTGTCTTCCTCGGCTTCACCGTCGCCCTGCTCGTGATGGGGCTCGTCTCCAGTGCTGTCGGCCGTGCCATCGACCAGCGCGGCGGGCGCGCCGTGATGACGCTCGGTACCGTCGTGGTGTCGGCCGGCCTCTTCGCGCTGTCGCAGGTACGCAACGAAGCCGTTTACCTGGTGGTCTGGGCGCTCCTCGGTGTGGGGATGCGGTTGTGCCTGTACGACGCGGCGTTTGCCGCGCTGGTCCAGGTGGCGCCGTCGCGCGGGCGCATGGCCATCTCCTACCTGACGTTGTTCGGGGCGTTCGCCTCGTCGGTGTTCTGGGTGGTCGGCCACGCGCTGAACGAGCAGCTGGGCTGGCGGCAGACCCTCGTCGTGTTCGCATTCATCAACTTGGCGGTGTGCCTGCCCCTGCACTGGTTCGGTCTCGCGCGGCGCGAATCGGACCGGCGCGCTGAACTGGCCGGGCGCCCCGTCGAGTCCCCGGATGGCCCTCCCCTGGAAGGCGCCACCCGCTCCATCGCCATCGCGCTCTTCGCGCTCATCATGTCGCTCAACGGGTTCGTGTTCGGGGTGATCTCGGTGCAGCTCGTGCCCGTGCTGGAGGCGGCGGGCCTGGCGACCGCTGCCGCGGTCTGGGTGGCGTCCCTGAAGGGCGTGGCGCAATTCGGAGGGCGGGTGGTCGAGATCGTCTTTGCGCGGAGCCTGCGCGCGATGACCGTCGGCCGCATCGCGATCGGCATCCTGCCGCCCGCGCTGGTCTTGCTGCTCGCGGGCACCAGCAGCCTGCCTCTCGTCGTGGCATTCACGCTGCTCATGGGCGCGTCGCAGGGCGTGATCACGATCGTCCGGGGCGCCGTGCCGCTCGCGCTCTTCGGCGCCAAGGGGTATGGCGCGGTGCTCGGCGTCATCGCCACTCCGGTGCTGGTCGTCAATGCCGCCTCGCCCACGGTATTCGCCTGGATCGTGGACCGATGGGGCTGGGGGACGGGCCGTGTCTCGCTGCTGGTCGGTTGCTCCGCGGCATGGCTCGCGATGGAGTTGATGTCTCGCTGGTACGAGCGCCAGCGGCCGGCGTCACCGCGATCCGGCTCGGCATCAGCCGCTGTCGGACCTCCAGGACGATCGGCCCCACATACCGCCGCGGTCGGGCGCGGGGTCAGCACGAACTCCCAGATCTCCGCGTCCGGCGCGCCGATGAAGCCGAGCCTGATGTCGTCGTCGCGGACCCGCTGCGATTCCTTGACGAGGTCGTCGCTGGTGAAGCGCGAGCCCATCCACGAGGCCATGGTCATCGACGTCGGCACGCGGATCGTGCGGTCGATTCTGCGCAGATAGTTCCAGATCTCGCTGCCCGGCGACGATCAGGCCGGCCAGCGCGAGTGCGGCTCGCCGCACCCGGCGGTCAGTCGTGCGCGTGGCCGGGCGCGTGACCTGCGGGTGCGCTCCTGCACGCTGGGCCAGCCGCTCGCCTGTTGCCATAATGTGACGCCCATGGGCCACCCCCTGCACGACTTCGACTCTGCAGAACACACCGGGCTCTCCGAGGTCGCTGCGGCCGAGCGGCTGCGCCACGACGGCCACAACGACCTGCCGACTGCGCGGCGCCGCGGGCTCCTCGCCATCGGGGCCGAGGTCCTGCGTGAGCCAATGTTCTTGCTCCTGGTGGCCGGGGGCGCCGTCTACGTTGTGCTGGGCGATCCCCGCGAGGCGCTGATGCTGCTCGGGTTCGTCGTGCTCATCACCGGGATGACGCTCTACCAGGAACACAAGACAGAGCGTGCCCTCGACCGGCTCCGGGACCTGGCGAGCCCTCGGGCGCTGGTGATCCGCGACGGCCGGCAGCGGCGCATCCCGGGACGCGACGTCGTGCGGGGCGACGTCGTGCTGCTCGAGGCCGGCGATCGCGTCCCGGCCGACGGCGTCGTGCTGTCGGCCACGAACCTGTCCGTCGACGAGTCGCTCCTCACCGGCGAATCGGTCCCGGTGCGGAAGAGCTCGACGACCGAGGGGGGGCCAGTGCCGCCGCCGGGCGGCGACGACCTGCCCTTCGTGTACTCGGGCACGCTCGTCGTGCACGGACACGGGATCGCCCGGGTCGAGCTCACCGGCCCACACACGGCGCTCGGGCGGATCGGCCGGGCCCTGGAATCGATCAAGGAGGAGGCCACGCCCCTGCAGGCCGAGATCCGCCGGGTCGTGCGCGTGCTCGCCGTCGTCGGCATCGTGCTCTGCGTGGTCGTGGCCGTCGGCTATGGGCTCACGCGCGGGCACTGGCTCGACGGCATCCTGGCCAGCCTGACGCTGGCCATGGCGATCATTCCCAACGAGTTCCCAGTGGTCCTCACGCTGTTCCTCTCGCTCGGCGCCTGGCGGCTCTCCCGCGTGCACCTGCTCACTCGCCGCATCCCGGCCGTCGAGACGCTCGGGGCCATCACCGTGCTCTGCGTGGACAAGACGGGGACGCTCACGCTGAACCAGATGTCGGTCGCGATGCTGGGCACGGAGGGGAAGACCCTTGACCTGCGCGCGCGTCCACCGGAGTTGCCGGAGGCCTTCCATGGGCTGGTGGAGTTCGGCATTCTCGCCAGCCAGCGGGCGGCACTCGACCCGATCGACCGGGCGCTGAAGCGGCTGGGGGACGAGTACCTGGCGAGGACCGAGCACATCCACGATGACTGGTCGCTGGTGCAGGAGTATCCCCTGTCGCGCGAACTGCTGGCGCTCTCGCGCGTGTGGCGCTCGCCGGACGGCCGGGACTACCTCATCGCGGCCAAGGGCGCCCCCGAGGCGATCGCCGACCTCTGCCACCTGGACGCAGCCGGGCTGGCCGAGCTGGACGCTGCGGTCGGCGCGATGGCCGCGCGCGGCCTGCGGGTGCTCGGCGTGGCCCGCGCACGCTTCCGCCCGATCGAGCTGCCCCCCCACCAGCACGACTTCGAGTTCGAGCTGCTCGGCCTCGTCGGTTTCGAGGATCCGGTCCGGCCGACAGCGGCCGCCGCCATCCGGGAGTGTCGGGCGGCCGGGATCCGGGTGGTGGTCGTCACGGGCGATTATCCTGCCACCGCCGTCCACGTCGCCCGGCAGGTCGGGATGCCGGCGGGGACGGTCGTGAGCGGCCCCGAGCTCGACGCGATGGACGAGGCGGCGCTACGCGCGCGCATCGGGTCCATCGATCTCTTCGCCCGCGTCGTTCCCGAGCAGAAGCTCCGACTGGTCGAGGCCCTGAAGGCCAGCGGCGAAGTCGTCGCCATGACCGGTGACGGCGTGAACGACGCCCCCGCGCTGCGGGCGGCTCACATCGGCCTGGCGATGGGCCAGCGCGGCACCGACGTCGCCCGCGAGGCGGCCGCCCTCGTCCTGCTCGAGGACGACTTCTCGGCGCTCGTCCAGGGCATCCGGCAGGGCCGGCGTATCTTCGACAACCTCGTGAAGGCCATGACATACGTCCTCGCGATCCACGTCCCCATCGCGGGTCTCTCGCTGCTACCGGTCCTGTTCAACTGGCCCCTGATCCTGTTGCCGATCCACATCGCCTTTCTGCATTTGATCATCGATCCGGCGTGCTCGATCGTCTTCGAGGCGGAACCGGCCGACGACGCGGTGATGATGCGGCCACCGCGCCCTCCGGGAGAGCAGCTCTTCGGCCGACCGACCGTGGCGCTCGCTCTTGCGCAGGGTCTCGTGACGCTCACCGTGCTGGCGGCCCTGTACGGCATCGTGCTGCGCCAAGGCCAGGGTGAACTCGAGGCCCGGGCGCTCGCGTTCACGTCCCTCATCGTCGCCAACCTCGGCCTCATTCTCGTGAACCGGTCGCGGTCTCGGCCCATGGTGACAATGCTTCGCGTCCGGAATCCTGCGCTGTGGTGGGTGGTGGGCGGCGCCCTCGCATTCCTCGTGCTGACCTTGTCGGTTTCGACGGCTCGCGCGATGTTCCGGTTCTCGTCGGTTCACGTGGACGATGCGGTGATCTGTGTCCTCGCCGGTCTGATGCCAGTGATCGCGTTCGAAGCCTTGAAGGTGACGATCAGCGCGGCGAGCCGTCAACGATCGCCCCGCCGTGATCGGTAGCCCGTCCCCAACCCTCAGCGGACGCCGGTGCGGCACAGGGGCATCGGCCGGCCCGGCTACTGACGCGCCGCCGGTCGCGGAGAGGTCATCCCTCCGTGGACTGGTCGGCCAGGTCACCACGGGCCGTGTCCACCTCGCGGCGGCCGTTTCCAGACGGCGGGATCAACCGGCGTGGCGAGGCAGTTTCCTGCGACGCCGAACAGCGTCGCCGAAGCGACGGCACCGCCGCACGCGGGGCGGGGCCACCCCAGATCAACGTCCCGCCTCGCCGCGTCTCTCCTGATTCCGCTTTCCCTTCGGTCACTTCGGAACCTATGGGATCGGCAGGATTGATGCACCGGCCTCGAGCGGGAGGGGCCATCCATGGTGCCCGCCGGTGAAATCAGGAAGATTCTCGTTCCGACCGACTTCTCACAGGGCTCTGAACGTGCCTGGGGGATAGCGCGGCGGCTCGCCCGAACGCTCGGCGCCGAGCTTGCCATCATCCACGTGTTGCCAGCCACGCCGGTGGAGACCCTCACCCGGGAAGCTCTCGAGGAGGCTCGAGCCGCCGAGCGTGCGCTCCAGGCCGAGCACCAGCTCGGTATCCCCCGTGCGGATGACGATGAACCACTGCCGATGCTGCCGACAACATTTTTCGGGCCCTTCACTGGGGACCGGGTCACTGACTTCTCCGTGGCCGGACGGGAGTGGGCCGCGAAGCTCGACCGCTGGTCGAACGGTGCCGGCAGCGTCGGCAGCGTGATGACAGTGCTGCGCGTCGGTTCCCCCGCCCGAGAGATCATCGCCGCCGCGGCGGACGGGGCCGCAGATCTGATCGTGATGGCGACACATGGCCGGGGCGAGGTACACCGGCTACTGGTGGGTAGCGTCGCGGATAAGGTCATCCGCCTGGCGCCCTGCCCGGTACTGGTCGTGAAGGGCCAATAGCAAGGAACGTCCGGGGGGCTCAAGCGGCAGCCGATGGCAGGCGGCGGTCCAAGTCGCGGTGCTGTCGACGGATCAAGGTGCCCGGCTCAGGTCCGGTCTCCACGATATCGTCGGGAACGGCGACGATCGCTTCCGAGCCCGCAAAGTTTCAGCACCAGGATCAGCGCAGGAGCCCGTCGCGGTCAGTGGGGTGTCGGCGAACTGAACTGAAGTTGTTGGTGAGCCGTCTCGGGATCGAACCGAGGACCCCCTGATTAAAAGTCAGGTGCTCTGCCAACTGAGCTAACGGCTCGCGGCATTTACTTTAACGTACTCACCGCGCGTCGGCCATGCTCCGCGCGTCTCTTTCCGAACCGGTCGGAGAGACGCCGGCTGCTCCGAAACGACGCTCGGCGATGCTATCGAGCCCGACGAATCAGGATGTCTTGCGCAGGACGACGAGGTCGTTCAGGTTGTCGACGACGCCCTCTCTCACCTCGAGGACGTCGAAATACGCGCTCCATTCCTTCTTCACGTAGGCGGGGGTGTGGTAGGCCGCGCCGTAGGATGGGCCGCCGAAGACGTACCTGGTCTTGTACTCCGAGTAGCAGAAGCCGTCGCGGAGCAGGTCCTCGAGCGAGAAGGTCACCGCCGCGAGGTGCGTGCCGTTCCGGTATCCGAACGGCCCGATCGTCGTGAGCAGCGCCAGCCCGTTCGGCGCCAGCAGGCGCCGCATCTCGAGCAACCATGGAACCTGCAGGTGCGGCGCCAGATGGGTCCAGACCGACACGGAGTAGATGAGGTCGAAATGTCCGTCAGGGTACTGCAGCGGCGGCGCGTAGTGGCTGACGGTCGCTCGTATCGCCGGAAACGCGCGGTGCAGGTAGGCGATCGCCGCGACATCCACGTCGCACGCCCACAGCTCCTCCTTCCCGTCGCGGGCGAAGTACTGGAGGACCCGGCCCACGCCACAGCCGAAGTCCAGCAGCCGGGGAGGCTGGCGCTCGCTGCGGACCTGGTAGGTGTCGATCGCCGTCCGGATCGGCTGGTGGCAGTTGCGGCCCGCCTCCATGAAGTTGCCGATGCGCATGTCACCGGCGCGGATGCGCCCCGCGACCGGCGGCACGGCCGCGACGTCCCGGTGAAGCAGGCGATACACGAACACCCTGGCCGGGTCGGTCCTCACGTAGGCCGCGCGGGCGAGCTGGCGGTATTTCCGCAGGACTCTCGGTACTTGGTCCCGGAGCGGCCTCATGCCGGAGCCCGCATGCCTCCATGGTAGTCCGCCGAGCGTCCGGACCCGTCACGAAAGTCTTCGTGAGGCGGCCCGGCGGGATACCATGTCGTTCGATGATCGCCGCCGGCGGCGACTCCGATGGCCGTCGTCCTCGTCGTCGATGACGAGGCGGGCGTCCGCAGCCTTCTGCGCGAAGCGCTGGAAGGGGCGGGGCATCGCGTCATCACGGCCGACGATGGGCGGGAGGGCCTCCGCGCCTATCACACCCACCGTCCCGACGTCGTGATCACGGACATCGTGATGCCCGGACGCTCGGGCGTCGACCTCGTGCTCGAGCTCGGGCGCCTGCACCCGGTGCCGAGGATCATCGCGATGTCCGGCGTGGCCAGCGAGGCCTTCCTGGCCGCCTCCCGGGAGGCCGGCGTGGCCCGCGCGCTGGTCAAGCCGTTCGACGTGGGCGAGGTCCTGCGCGCCGTCGCCGAGCTGACCGCGTGAGCGCTCCCACGGGGGCGTTTTCGGCTTGCTGATTCCCACATTTCGTTGCTAGAGTGCCGCTCGGCTACCACATCTGGGGAGGGAGCATCGGTTCAGGAGATTGGGCGAGGGCCACTCCACGTGCAGTACCTCGTCATCGTGGCGGCCTCCGAGGAGGGGCTCTTCCACTATCTCAAGGCCCGGTTCGAGGCCGACACCGCAACCCGGGTCATCCTCGATCGGCGCCGCCGGGGGTGCGCCACCCCGGGCCCGGACGGTTGCCAGGACGTGGATCGGCGGCAGCCGCACTCTGCGGAGATCTTCTCGTTCCAGCGCGTTGCGGTCTTCCGGCTCACCGCCACCGTGGGAGGAGATCGGGTGATGGGCAACGAACCAGCCGGCACAGGGGGAGTCGCAAGGATGGAGGGCATCGAGGGCCTGGAAGATCGGCAGCGCGTGGACCGGTGGCTGGAGGAGAGCCAGTACCTGATCGGCCGCATCATCCCCGCGTACCTGGACGATCGCGACCGCATGCGATCGCGCCTGGACGTCGTCGAGCAGGACAACGAGCGGCTGCGGGGCGAGCTGAGCGAGGCGCGGCGCGAGATCACCGAGCTGCGGACCGATCTGGAGCTCCATCGGACCGAGCGGGCCAACGTGGCCGACTCCTTCACGTCGATCGTCGAGCACCTGGCCGCGCTTCAGAAGCCCATCAACGACGTCTCGCGCCGGCTGCACACCGGGGTGGCGGCGGTCCCCACCGAGGCCTGAGCGGCGGCGCTAGCGCTTGGGGGCAGAGCCGGCCGGTCCTTCGGGGGCCCGACCGGCCTCGCCCCGGGGACCGCGCTTGAACGTCTGCTCGGAGGCCAGCGCCGCCATGTGGTCCATGTACATCAGGTTGAACGGCTTCGGCACGTAGCCGAACGCCCCCTGCTTCAGGCACTCCTCGGCCACCCGGGTCTCGCTGTTGGCGGTCACCATGATGACCGGAATGCTGTCGTCGGTCTGGCGGAAGAGCTTGAGGATCTCGACGCCGTTGGTGCCGGGCATGTTGATGTCGAGGAAGACCACGTCGGGGCGCTGGCGGATGAAGCGCTCGACGGCCGCGGCGCCGGAGGCGGCGGTATCGATCTCGTAGCGCCCCTCGAAGTGGGCGCGAAAGATCTCGAGCAGCTCCGGCTCGTCGTCGACCACGAGGATCCGCCGCATCACATGAGGCTCGACCGCACGGAGGGGTACCAGCGCACCAGCGGCGAGTCCTCGCACAGGATCGTCTCGTCCCGCTGGGCGCCAGTCGAGATCAGGCAGAAGGGCACGCCGATCAGCTCCTCCAGCCGCTCGAGGTAGCGGCGGGCCTTGGACGGCAGGTCCGCCTCGTTCCGGGCTCCGGCGGTGGAGCTCATCCAGCCCGAGATCTCCTCGTAGACGGGCTCGAGCTGGGCCATCGCCGTCTCCTCCTCGGGGAAGTCGGTGATGATGTCGCCGCGCCAGCGGTAGCCCGTGCAGACCTTCACGGTCTCGCACTGGTCGAGCACGTCCAGCTTCGTGAGAGCGACGGTGTCGCAGCCATTGATGCGCACAGCGTAGCGCATCACCACGCCGTCGAACCAGCCGCACCGGCGCGGCCGTCCGGTGGTGGCGCCGTACTCGGCGCCGCGGGTGCGGATGGCCTCGGCGATCGCGCCGCTCATCTCGGTGGGGAAGGGCCCCTCGCCGACCCGCGTCGTGTAGGCCTTGGCGACGCCGAGCACCCCGTGGATCTTGGTCGGCGGCACCCCGGTGCCGGTGGCGGCGCCGCCCGCCGTCGTCGACGACGACGTGATGTACGGGTACGTCCCGTGGTCGATGTCGAGCATGGTGGCCTGGGCGCCCTCGAACAGCACGGAGTAGCCGCTGTCGATCCACTTGTGCAGCAGCAGCGCGGTGTCGGTGATGTAGGGGGCCAGCCAGCCGGCGTAGCGCAGGTACGAGTGCAGGATGGCCTCCACGCCGAACGTCTCGGCGTCGTAGAACTCCCGGAGCAGCCGGTTCTTGTGGGCCAGGTTGAACTCCAGCTTCTCCCGGAACAGGCGCTCGTCCAGCAGGTCGGCCATGCGGATGCCGACGCGGGCCGCCTTGTCGACGTAGGCCGGCCCCACGCCCTTGCCGGTGGTGCCGATGCGCCGGGCGCCCAGCTTGGCCTCGGAGGCGCGGTCGAGCGCGGGGTGGTAGGGCATGATCAGGTGCGCGTTCTTGGAGATGTAGAGATTGCCGTCCAGCGTGACGCCGCGCTGCACGAGCGACTCCATCTCCTCGATGAGCGAGCCGGGGTCGATGACCACGCCGCACCCGACCACGCAGCGGCATCCGCTGTGGAGGATCCCGGAGGGGATGGTGTGCAGCACGTACTTGTCGCGTCCGACCACCACCGTGTGCCCGGCGTTGTTGCCGCCCGAGAAGCGCACCACGACGTTGACGTGCGGGGTGATGATGTCGACGACCTTCCCCTTGCCCTCGTCCCCCCACTGCGCGCCGACCACCACGATGTTAGGCATGCTTGCTCTCCTCGAGCCCCACGAAGTGGCGCTCCGGATGGTCCAGGACCTCGCGCACCGACAGCACCCGCTCGCCGCCGGCCGGCAGGTCGAGCGCCAGGAGCTGCTCGAGGCCGGTCCGGGAACTGCCCACGACCAGCACCTGGCGCGCCCGCTGGGCCCGCGCGTAGGCGATCGATTCCTCGAGCCCCCGGGTCAGGATGTCGCGCGCCACCGAGGCGCCGCGATCGCGCAGCCGCCGGGCCAGCGACAGTGCCACCGTCTTGTCGGGGGTGAAGTCGATGATGAAGAAGTCGGGGCCGGGCAGCGCCACGTCCACCCCCTGGGCCTCCATCACCGCCAGCACGCGCGCCACGTCGAACGCGAAGCCCACCGCCGGGCAGTCGTAGCCGAACCGTCCCAGCATGTGGTCGTAGCGGCCGCCGCTGGCGACCGAAGCCCCGAAGCCCGCCACGTAGGCCTCGAAGTGCGTGCCCGAATAGTAGTCGAAGCCCCGGACGCCGCCAAGGTCGAGCAGGACCGTCTCGGCCAGGCCGTAGATCGTCAGCAGCCGGTACACCTCGGACAGGTTGGTCAGCGCGCGGGCCGACCGATCGTTGCGGGCGTGCGCGGCCGCCTGGTCCAGCACCGTCGCGTGGCCGAACAGCCCCGGCAGCGCGCACAGCGCGTCGCCCACGTGCGCCGGCGGCGCGATCTCTGCGACCACGCGCTCCAGCGCGCCGACGTCCTTGCGGGCCAGGGCTTCCCGCAGGTCCTGCTGGTGGACGGGGTCCGTCTTGACCTCCTCGAGCAGGCCGCGAACGAAATCGGGGTGTCCGAGATCGAGCTGGAAGCGCTCGAGCCCGAGCGTGCGGAGCCCCTCGATCGTCATGGCGACGATCTCCACCTCGGCCTCGGGCTTCTCGAGGCCGATCAGCTCGACGCCGGCCTGGTAGAACTCGCGGTAGTGCGAGACCCGCGGCTCCTCGTAGCGGAACACGCTGGTCAGGTAGGCCAGGCGGAGCGGCTTGGGCTCGTCCCGCAGGCGCGTCGCCACCACGCGCGCGATCTGCGGCGTGATGTCGGCGCGCAGCGCCAGCATCCGCCCCGTCTCCCGGTCGACCAGCTGGAACATGTTGGCCTGCACGACGGCGTCGGTGCCGGTGGCCAGCACGTCGGCGTACTCGAAGGTCGGGGTGACGATCTCGCGATAGCCCCAGCGGCGAAAGACGTCGAGCAGGCCGCGCTCGACGTGGCGCTTGCGGACCGCCTCGTCCGGCAGGTAGACGCGGGCGCCGCGCGGCAGCTGGGTGGGCAACGGCCTCACGGCGCGGCACCGTCCGGCCCCGAGGGCGGCCGGTCCTCGACGTCCTCGTCGAGCCCGTCCAGGTGGATCAGCGTGTTCATGCGGTGCACCGTGACCCAGCTGTCCTGGTACTCGATCTCCGTGATGCCGGCCGGCGAGGCGTCGACCGACCACAGCCGATCGGGCCCGAGGCCGAGCGCGGCCAGCACGATGAGACGCGTGACGATCGCGTGCGACACGACCACCACCGACTCCCCCTCGTGGGCCTCGCACAGCGCGGCGATGCCCCCGGCCACGCGGGCGGACACGGCGTCGAGCGCGTCGCCGCCCGGCGGATGCACGCGATCGGGCGCGGCGCGCCACGCCTCGAACTCGTCCGGGAACCGCACGGCGACGTCGGCCCGGGTCAGACCTTCCCAGGCGCCGAAGGCCATTTCGCGAAAGGACGGCGCCGTGCGGACCTGGAGCCCGTGAGGGGCGGCGATCAGCGCGGCCGACGCCTGCGCGCGGCCCAGCGGGCTCGCGTAGATCGCCGACACGGTCGCGCCGGCCAGCGCGCGGGCCACCGCCTCGCACTGGCGCCGGCCGCGCGGCGTGAGGGGCACCTCGCGCGCGCCCGCGAAGCGCCGCTCGCGCGCGAACTCCGTCTCCCCGTGCCGTACGGCGAAGAGCCTGACAGGCTTCACAACCCTGGCATTATACGTGGGCGCACCCCGACATGGGCCGCCCGGCTACCCTGCGGGCGACGGCCCGCGGCTACAGCTTCACGAGGCGGGCGGAGACGATGTCGGGCATGGCCCGGATCTCCTCGAGGGCGGCGGGCGGCACGGGGTCGTCGAGGTTGAGGATCGACACGGCCCGGCCGCCGCGTCGCTCGCGACCGAGCCGCATGCCCGCGATGTTGATCCCGTGGCGGCCGCACAGGGTGCCGATCCGCCCGACCACGCCCGGCACGTCCTGGTTGGCGAAGACCAGCATCCAGCCCTGCGGCACGGCCTCCAGCGCGAAGCCGTCGATGGCGACGAATCGCGGCTCGCGGCGGTGGAACAGCGCGCCGGCCACCGAGGAGAGGCCCCGGTCGGTGCGGAGCTCGGCCGTCAGCAAGCTGGCGTAGTCCGCGCTCTCGGTCGTGGACGTCTCGGTCACCTGCAGGCCGCGGCTCCGCGCGATGAGGAGCGCGTTCACATCGGTGACGTGCTCGGCCAGGATGGTGCCGAGCACGCCGCGCACGAAGGCCCGCGTGAGGCCCGCGGTCGGCCGCGTCGCCACCTCGCCGGCGCAGGTCAGCCGCGCCTCGGCCATGCGCCCCTCGGCCAGCTGGGCCAGGAAGCGGCCCATCGCGGCAGCCAGCCCGACGTAGGGTTCCTGCTCCCGCAGCGTCTCGGCGTCCATCGAGGGCAGGTTCACGGCGTTGCTGACGACGCCGCGCACCAGCACGTCGGCCACCTGGTCGGCGATGGCCAGGGCCACCGCCGACTGGGCCTCGTCGGTGGCGGCGCCGAGGTGGGGCGTGAGCACCACCTGGGGGTAGCGCAGCAGCGGGTGGTCGGCCGGCGGCGGCTCCTGCTCGAACACGTCGATGCCGGCACCGCCGACATGGCCCGAGTCGAGTGCGCGCGCCAGCGCCGCCTCGTCGATGATCCCGCCGCGCGCGCAGTTGATGAGCCGCACGCCGCGCCTCATGCGGGCCAGCTCGGTCTCGCCGATCAGGTGCCGGGTATCGCCGGTGAGCGGCGTGTGGATCGTGATGAAATCCGAGCGGGCCAGCAGCTCCTCCAGCTCGACGCTGCTGACGCCGAGCCGCCCGGCCGCCTCGCGGGTGAGGTAGGGATCGTAGGCGAGGACCTGCATGCGGAAGCCGAGCGCGCGGCGCGCCACCTCGCTGCCGATGCGCCCGAGCCCGAGGATCCCCAGCGTCTTGCCGAGGAGCTCGATCCCCTGCAGCCGGCTCTTCTCCCACCGCCCGGCCTTCAGGGCGGCGTCGGCGGCCGGCACGTGCCGGGCCAGCGAGAGCAGCAGCGCCAGCGTGTGCTCGGCCACCGCGGTCGTGTTGCCGCCCGGCGTGTTCATCACGATGATGCCGCGCTCGGTGGCCGCGTCGACGTCGATGGTATCCACGCCGGCCCCGGCCCGGCCGACGACCTCCAGCTTGCCGGCGGCGCCCAGCGCCGCCCGGGTGACCCTGGTGGCGCTGCGAACGATCAGACCCTCGTAGTCGCCCAGGCACTGGACGAGCGCGGGCTCGTCCAGCGTGCCGGCGACATCCACCTCGAGCCCGTGCTTGCGAAGGGCGTCGACACCGACGGCCTGGAGCGCGTCGGTGACGAGGACGCGCTTCACGACTTCTCGGCGAACACTTTCTGGGCGCCCCGCACGCCCGCGCCGAAGTCGATCGGCTGGCCGAGGTCGGCCAGGATCTGCTCGAGCGCGGCCAGGGACGCGATCACGTCGAACTCGGCGGCGTAGCCCATGTGGCCGAGCCGGAACACCGTACCCTTCATCTCGCCCTGCCCGCCGGCGATCGTGATGTTGTGCGCCTGCGAGTAGGCCTTGACGATGAGCTCGCTGTCGACCCCCGGCGGCGCCGCGACGGCCGTCACGGCCGGGCTCGGCGTCGCCTTGCAGAACAGCCCGAGGCCGAGGGCCTCGACCCCCGCGCGGGTCGCCCGGGCCAGCCGGTCGTGGCGCTTGAAGACGTTGGCCAGCCCCTCGCGCTCCAGCATCTGCAAGACCGTGCGCAGCCCCACCACGATGGACACCGCCGGCGTGAAGTGGGCCTCGTTCTTCACGACGGTCTTCCGCTCGGCGGCCAGGTCGAAGTAGTACCGGGGCAGGCGCGCGGTCGCGTTCTTCGCCCACGCCTTGTCGCTCAGCGCGCAGAAGCCGAGGCCGGGCGGCAGCATCAGGCCCTTCTGGGAGCCCGAGACCACCAGATCGACGCCCCAGGCGTCCATGTCGAGCTCGGCGATGCCGAGGCTGGACACGGCGTCGACGACGAGGATGGCGTCGGTGCCGCGGGTGACGGCGGCGTAGCCGCGCACGTCGTGGAGGACGCCGGTCGAGGTCTCGCTGTGCTGCGCCAGCACGGCGGCGATGCGCGGGTTGGACGTCAGGGCCGCGGCGACGCGCTCGGGGGGCACGGTCTCGCCGTAGGGCGCCTTCAGCTCGACGACCGCGATCCCGTAGGCGCGGCACAGCTCGAGCCAGCGCTCGCCGAACTTGCCGGCGGTGACGACCGCCACCGTGTCGCCCGGCGACAGCGTGTTGACCAGCGCCGCCTCCATCGCGCCGGTGCCCGAGCACGCCAGCGGAATCACCTCCTGCGCGGTGCGCGCGAGTCGCTTGAGGCCGGCCCGCACCTCGACGAACAGCGCCTCGTACTCCGGCGTGCGGTGGTGGATGATCGGCTGCGCCATGGCCAGCAACACGTCGCTCGGCACCGGCGTGGGACCCGGCGCCATCAGCTGATACTTCTTCATCACATCACGACCTCCCGGGCAGCGTGTGGATCGCCGTCGATCTTAGCACGGCGCTCTCCGTCGATCCCGCACGGCCGAGCGCGGTGACGAAGATCGCGTCGCGACCGGCGGCGTGCGGCGAGAAGAACCGCACGACGTCGGCGTCGTAGAACGTCAGTCCGCTGGCGCCGAAGCCGTGCGCGTACGCCGCCAGGTACGCGCGGCCGCCGGCGAGGCCGGCCTGGAGGTTCGCCAGACGGTATCCGCGCTCCCCCCAGCCGGCCAGGATCGGATCGAGGCGCGCCAGGAAGAAGATCGTCGCCGCCGCATCGCCGCCCAGCGCCTGCTCCAGGGTCAGGTAGGCCGCCTCGCGCCGGAACTGGCCCTCGCGCAGGAGCTGCAGTCCGCGGCCCGGCCAGTACGCGTACGCGCCCGGCGGGACCCCCTCCACGGCATTGACGACCAGGTAGAGATCGACGAGGCCGCCCGGCACGTCGGCCGGAACCGGACGCGTCGCCGCCCACAGGGCGGCGCCGAGCTCGGATGAGGTCAGGGGCGTGTGCGCGAACCGGCGCGTCGAGCCGCGGCGCTGGATCGTCTCGCCGAGCGGCCGGCCGTCGAGCGGCGGCGCCGGCAGCGCGAGCAGCGGGCCACCAGGCTCGGGGGGCGGCGAGAGCGTCGCTGCCCGCCACGCCGCCACGTCACCGGCCGTCGCCAGGCTCGAGGCGCGCAGCATCTCGCGCAGCGCGGGGTAGTCCACCTCGGTCTCGGACAGCGGCATCACGTCCAGCGTCAGCGGGGCCGGCTCGGCGGCGGGCGGCGGGACCGGGCCGGCCGGGCCGAGCGTCAGCAGCTCGAGGGCGGCCTCCTGGTCGGCGTCCACGCCGAGCAGGCGGTTCACGTCGTCGTCGACGAAGCCGGTGACGAGCGACGGGGCCAGGCCGAGCGCGTCGCCCACGGCGAGCGCGTTGGCGAGCATCGTGCCGGAGTCCCAGAACAGGTGGCGGAACCCCCGCGCCTGGTACTTCCAGGTATTGCGCCAGTAGATCGCGCTCAGCACGAGCGTGGCGGCGCGCCGCCCGAGCGCCGGCTCGGCGGCCGCGGCGGCCAGCGCGGCCCGCACGTCGGTCGGCCGGAGGCGCCGGAGCGTGAAGTCGCCCGGACAGAAGTGGTAGAGCCCGGGCACGAGGCCCTCGACCTCCCCGGCCGCGACGTACACCTCGGTCTGGTACAGCGCGCCGGTGGACGCCGCCGCCCGGAACAGCACCTCGCCGCCGCCCCGGTATGTCTTCTTGCGCGTCACGCCGGCCGTGTAGTAGAGGAGCGCGGTCAGCGCGGCCAGCGTCAGCCGCGCCGGCGGCGGGGCCGGCGAGGCCAGCGCCTGCAGCGTCGGCGCGGCGATCACGTCGATCTCCCGCGGCAGCGCGACGGCGGGCGCGTCGGTGTAGACCTTGAAGGGAAACGGCTTGTTGTCCCAGTCCAGCGCGTGGCCGCTGGTCCGCACCGAGGACGGAGAATGCGCGGTCTCGTCGTGAAAGCGGCGCGCGATGCGGCTCATGCGGACGATTGTACCGTCGCCGCGCCGACGGCTCAGGTCCGGGCGGACGGCGACGGCGCCGGGCGTCGGGCGCGCGGCGTGGGCCCCGCGGATTCGCGGCGAGCGACCCGCACGCGGCGGCCGGACACGCGCTCGCCCGTGTCGGCCCGGAAGTAGCCGAGCCGCACCTCCTGGCCCGACTCGGCGTCGACCAGGTGCGCCCGCGTGTCGGCGTGACGGGAGCCCCACGCGGCGAGCGCGCCGATCACCATGCCCAGCTCCTGGCCCTTGGGGGTGAGCGTGTACTCCGCGCGCGGCGGGTGGTCGGAGTAGAACCGGCGCCCGACCAGGCCGTGCTCCTCCATCAGCTTGAGCCGGTCGGACAGGATGTTCGGCGCGAGGCCCGGCATCCCGGCCTGAAGGTCCTGGAAGCGCCGGGGGCCGCCGAGCAGGTCCCGCACGAGCAGCAGCGTCCAGCGGTCGCCCACCAGCTCGAGCGTCCGGGCCACCGGGCAGCGCTGTCCGTACGCCTTCCTCGCCACGGTCGTCAGTGTAGGCCCGGTCTTGACAGAGATGCAAGTCACTATTAATTTACAAGTCATGAGCGCGACCGTGGCCGCCGCGCCCGTGGCCCTTCGGACCCGCCGCCTGCTCGAGGCCCCGGTCACCGCCACCCTGCTCCGCCTGGCCGCGCCCAACGTGCTGGTCATGGTGCTGCAGGCGGTGGTGACCACGCTGGACGCGGTGTTCGTCGGCTGGCTGGGCTCGGCGGCGCTGGCCGGCGTCTCGCTCGTCTATCCGCTCGTCATGCTGATGCAGACGATGTCGGCCGGCGGCATGGGCGGCGGCGTCGCCTCGGCGGTCGCGCGCGCGCTGGGCGCCGGTCGACGCGCCGAGGCGCAGGCGCTGGCCGTCCACGCCGTGGTGATCGCCCTGGTGATGGCCGCGCTCTTCACGGGCGGCCTCCTGCTGGGCGGCCCGGCCGTGTACCGGGCCATCGGCGGCACCGGCGAGGCGCTGGAGGCGGCCCTCACCTACTCGCGGGTGATCTTCGGTGGCGCCGTCGTCATCTGGCTGGTCAACACGCTGGGCAGCATCGTGCGCGGGACCGGGACCATGGCGCTGCCGGCCGCCGTCGTGGCGGGCGCGGGACTCCTGTACGTCGCCCTGGCGCCCGCGCTCGTGCTGGGCTGGGGTCCGTTGCCGCGTCTCGGCGTGGCTGGCACCGCCGCCGCGAACGTGACGGCCTTTGGCCTGGCCGCGCTCGTGCTCGCCGTCTACCTCTGCTCCCCGTGGAGCGTGCTGCGGCTGTCGCTGCGCGGGCTGCGCCTCCGCCGCGCGCTGTTCTGGGAGATCCTCCGGGTCGGCGGCCCCGGCTCGCTCAACACGGTCATGACCAACCTGACCGTGGTGCTGCTGACCGGACTGGTCGGTCCGTTCGGCACGGCCGCGCTCGCCGGGTACGGCATCGGGGCGCGCCTGGAGTACCTGCAGATCCCGCTGGTGTTCGGCCTGGGCTCGGCCCTGGTGCCGATGGTCGGCACCAACGTCGGGGCCGGCCAGATCGCGCGCGCCGAGCGCATCGCGTGGACGGGCGCGGGTCTGGCAGCCGTCGTGACCGGCTCGATCGGGCTGGCGGCCGCCGTGGCGCCGCGCGCCTGGCTGGGCCTCTTCACCGCGGACCCGCGGGTGCAGGCGGTGGGCGCGACGTACCTGCTCATCGTCGGTCCCGCCTACGGGTGCTTCGGCTTCGGCCTGGCGCTCTACTTCGCCTCGCAGGGCGCCGGGCGCCTGGCGTGGCCGCTCACGGCCGGGTTTGCCCGCCTCACCATCGCCGCCGCCGGCGGCTGGCTCGGCGGTCACGTCCTGGGCTGGGGCCTGCCAGGCATCTTCGCCGCCATGGCGCTGGCCCTGGCGGTGTTCGCCGCGACGACCGCCGCCGCGCTCAGGCTCGGAGCGTGGCGCTAGGAGAACGATCGATGGCCAGGATGCTCGACCTGATCCGGAGGATCCACCGCGGCGAGGCGCCGCCGCCCCCCGTCGCCGCGCTCATCGGGTTCACGCTCACCTCGATCGAGCCGGGCCGGGCCGTGCTGGAGATGGACGCGGGTCCGCAGCACGCCAACCCGATGGGCACGCTGCACGGCGGTGTCCTCTGCGACCTCGCCGACGCCGCGATGGGCATGGCCTACGCGTCCTCCCTCGACGAGGACGAGACCTTCACCACGCTGGAGCTGAACATCAACTTCCTCAAGCCCGTGTGGACCGGACACCTGATCGCCACCGGACGCCTGGTCAAGGGCGGGCAGACGGACGGCCTCGTCGAGTGCGACGTCCACGACGACAAGGAGCGCCTGGTCGCGCGCGCCTCGAGCACGTGCATGACCCTGCGCGGGTCCCAGGCCACCGGGCGCTAGCTCTAGCCGGGGATTCGTGCAGCCGGTGGGACGGGACACGGCGTGTCCCGTCCCACCGGCTGCACGAATTCGCGAAGTGTCGGGGCTCGCGACGGAGACGTGGCTCCCGGGTTCGGCCACGCGCAAGGCGTCAGAAGGCGAAGGGGGGTCTGAAGATTCCGCGCTCGGTGATGATGGCGGAGATCAGCACGGCGGGGGTGACGTCGAAGGCGGGGTTGAAGACCGGCGACAGCTCGGGCGCGGTCGCGTGGCCGCCGACGCGTCGCACCTCCAGCGCGTCGCGCTCCTCGATGGGGATCTGACCGCCCGAGGGCAGCGCCGGATCGATCGTCGAGAACGGCGCGGCCACGTAGAACGGGACGCCGTGGTGCCTGGCCAGCACGGCCAGCGCGTAGGTGCCGATCTTGTTGGCGGTGTCGCCGTTGGCGGCGATGCGGTCCGCTCCGGTCACCACCAGGTCGACCTGGCCGCGGCCCATGAGCGAGGCGGCGGCGACGTCGGCGATGAGCCGGTGCGGGATGCCGTCGCGCACGCACTCCCACGCGGTGAGCCGCGAGCCCTGCATGACGGGCCGGGTCTCGTCCACCCACAGCAGCGCCACCTTGCCCTGGGCGTGGGCGGAGCGCACGACGCCCAGCGCGGTGCCATAGCCCGCGGTGGCGAGCGCTCCGGCGTTGCAGTGCGTGAGGATGCGAGCGCGGGCCGGCACCAGCGCGGCGCCGTGATCGCCGAGCGCGCGGTTGGCGGCGAGGTCCTCCTCGAGGATGGCCTGCGCCTCGGCCAGCAGGCGCGCGCGGGTCTCATCGAGCGGCCGGGCGGCCAGCGTCTCGGCGGTGCGACGCATGCGGTCGAGCGCCCAGAAGAGGTTGACGGCGGTCGGCCGTGTCGAGGCCAGCCCCTTGAAGGCCACGTCCAGGTCGGACATCAGCGCCTCGAACGAGGTCGCCGCGCTCGCCCGCGCGGCCAGCACCACCCCGAAGGCCGCCGCCACGCCGATGGCCGGCGCGCCCCGCACCGCCAGGGTGCGGATCGCGTCGGCGACGTCCTCCCACCGCCCGTACACGCGCTCGAGCTCCTGGCCGGGCAGCAGCCGCTGGTCGAGCAACACCAGGCGATCGTGCTCCCAGCGGACCGGTGAGATGAGCGACGTCACAGGTCGGTCACGTCCCACGCTCGCCGGGCCCGCCCCAGCCACTGGCCGAGGTCGGCGTCGAACGTGAAGCCGTGGCTGCGGCCGCCGTGCTCCAGGCCCCCGTCGAGGCGGAACCCGTCGCGACGCGCCAGGCCGTTGAGCCAGGCGCCGCCGGCGTAGCCGCCGTGCCCGAAGAGCCGCCCGCCCAGCCGGAAGCCGTCGGCGCCGAGCTTGAGGCTCAGGTCCAGCGAGCTCCCGGCGGGCCCTTCGACGGCGAGGCCGTCGCACGCGCCCGGCGCCCGCGTGGGCTCCGCGCGCGCGGCCGGCGCGAACGTCACGATCCCCAGCACGGTTGCGAGAACGATCACGGCTCTCAGCATGACGATACTCCGATCCGCTGTCGCACCTGGGCCGGCGTGAGGCCGGCGATGCGCACCAGCTTGTCCCGGCCGCGCGCGCCCCGGGCCACCGTGACCGCCGCGGGTCGCAGGTCGAGCGCGCCGGCCAGCAAGGCGGCCAGCGCGGCGTTGGCCTGTCCCTCGACGGGCGGGGCGGCGACGCGGACGCTCAGGGCTCCGTCGGCGCGCCAGCCGACGATCTCGCTGCGCGAGGCGCGCGGCTGCACGCGCACGCGCAGCAGCTCCCGGCTCACTCCGTCTCCGCGCCGTCGTCCTCGGCCACCAGCAGCCGCTGGTAGCGCTCGAGCGTGGCCGCCAGGTCGCCGACCAGCTGTCGGCGGCTGCGCTTGAGCGTCTGGATGTCGGCGCGGATGCGGCCCTCCTCGGCCCGGGCGGCCTCGATGCCCTTCTCGCCGCGCAGCTCGGCCTCGCGCACGATCAGCTCGGACTCCTGCCGGGCCGCCGATCGCAGCTCGTCGGCCTCGCGACGGGCGGCCGCCTTCACCTCGTCGGCCAGGCGCTGCATCGTCAGCAGGGTGTCCTGCAGCGTGCGCTCCAGGTCCAGGACGCCCCGCTGGCGCTCCTCCAGCGCCGCCACCTGCTCCTTGAGCAGCTGGCACTCCTTGAGCTTCGTCTCGTAGTCGTCGGCGACGTCCTCCAGGAACGCGTCGACCTCCTGGGGATCGAAGCCGCGGAACGTGCGGACGGTGAACTGCTGCTGTCGGATGTCCTGGGGGGTGATGCGCATGAAATCCTCCGGCTCGCGCCGCTACCTGAGGCTCAGCGCCAGGTCGCGCAGCGACTCCACCAGGAAGGCCTGGAGGAAATAGATCGCCAGGAGCACGACCATCGGCGAGAGGTCGAGGCCCATCTGCATGGTGGGCAGCCGGCGGCGGATGGGTCGCAGCACCGGCTCGGTCACGCGATACAGGAAGCGCACGATCGGGTTGAACGGATCCGGGTTCACCCACGACAGCACCGCGCGGGCGATGATGATCCAGAAGTAGGCCTGGAGGACGAGGTTGACGAGCTGGGCGAGCGCGAGGATGAGGTTGGTGGCCACGAACATCAGGCCGGGCCCCGCCCCAGCTCGCGCGAGCGCAGCGTAGCCCGCTCGACCGCGCGAATGAAGGCGGCGCGGACGCCGCTCTCCTCGAGCGCGGCGATGCCGGCGATGGTCGTGCCGCCCGGGCTGGCCACCATGTCCTTGAGGCTCCCGGGATGCATGCCGGTCTCGCGCAACAGGGTGGCGGCGCCGAGCACGGTCTGCGTGGCCAGGGTCATGGCGGTCGCCCGGTCCAGCCCCATCCGCACGCCGCCGTCGGCGAGCGCCTCGACGACGATGGCGACGTAGGCCGGGCCGGACCCGCTCACGCCGGTCGCCGCATCCAGCAGGCTCTCGTCGAGCACGACCACGCGGCCGACGGCGCCGAAGATGGCCTCGGCGACCGCGAGGTCGTCGGGCCGGAGGCCCGCGCCGCGGGCGATGGCGGTGGCGCCCTGCAGCACGAGCGCGGGCGTGTTCGGGATCACGCGGATGATGCGCGCGTCTTTGCCGAGCCCGGCCCGGATGGTGGCGGTGGCGACGCCCGCCGCCACGGAGATCAGCAGGTGACGGGGGCCGACGGCCGGCGCGATCTCGGCCAGGACGCCGGCCATGACCTGCGGCTTCACGGCGAGGACGACCACGTCGGCCTCGCGCACGAGGCGCACGTTGTCGTCGTGGGCGGTGATGCCGAACTGCTTGGCGAGCTGCTCGGCGCGCTCCTTCCGGACGTCGGTGGCGGCGATGAGCCCGGCCGGCACCAGGCCGGCGCCGAGCAGGCCGCGGACCATCGCCTCGCCCATGTTGCCGCCGCCCACGAACCCGACACGCTTGCCCACGAGGCTCATGCCTCGGCCGTCGGGACTCCCGGCGGGCGCGGGCCGAAGATCGCGGTGCCGACCCGGACCATCGTCGCGCCCTCCTCGACGGCGACCTCGAAGTCGTGGCTCATGCCCATGGACAGCTCGCGGAGCCCGTGGCGCTCGCCGAGCTCGCGTAGCCGGCGGAACCACGGGCGCGCGTCCTCGGGCCGCTCCACCTCGGGCGGGATGGTCATGAGCCCGCGCACGCGCACGTGCGGCAGCTTGCCGATCGCATCGAGGGTCTCGCCGACCGCGTCGGGGCCGACGCCGCCCTTGCTGGCCTCGCCGCCGACGTTCACCTGCAGCAGCGCCTCGACGACCTGCCCGCGGGCCCCCGCCCGGCGCTCGAGCTCGCGCGCCAGCTCGAGCCGATCGAGGGAGTGGATGAGGTCGAACAGCTCCACTGCGTCCCGGGCCTTGTTGCTCTGCAGGTGGCCGATCAGGTGCCAGGCGGCCGGCCGCCCCAGCTCGGCGATCTTGCTCTTGGCCTCCTGGACGCGGTTCTCGCCGAGCGCGGTGATGCCGGCCGCCACCGCGGCCCGGATGCGCTCGACCTCGACGGTCTTGGAGACGGCGATCAGCAGGACGTCGTCAGGGCGCCGTCCGGCCCGCTCGGCCGCCCGGGCGAGGCGCTCGCGCACCCGCTCGAGATTCCCTCCGATGTCGGGCATTGCGCGATTCTAGCATGCGCGTTTGCGGTTCCCGCAGGGCGGCGAGGCGGACGGGCTCGACTACGGCAGCGCGGCGACGGTCACGAGGCGGCCGCGGTTCCCCTTGCGGTACGAGTAGAGCAGGTCGAGGTGGCAGGCCGTGCACAGGCGGGCGTTCTCGATCTGGTCCGGGTCGACGCCCGCGTCGGCCAGGATCCACTCGTTGGCGGTCCACAGATCGAGCATCGCGTGTCCCTCGCGGGCCGGGCGACACCACGCGCGCGCGCGCGGCCCGAACGCGGCCCCCAGCTCGCGGAGCACCGGCTCGTCCACCTCGTAGCAGCAGGGGCCGATCGACGGGGCGATGGCCGCGTGCAGCCGCCCGGCGTGGGCGCCACGCTCGAGCGTGGCGCGGACGGCCGCCCGGGTGGCGCCGCGCACGGTGCCGCGCCAGCCGACGTGGGCCAGCGTCAGCACGCGCGCGACGGAGTCCCACAGGGTCAGGGCCAGGCAATCGGCGGTGAAGATCGCCAGCGGCAGGCCGCGCTCGGTCGTGGTCAGCACGTCGCCGGCGCCGGCCCAGCCGCCGCCGGTCGGCGCTGCCAGCGCCTCGGCGCCGTGCACCTGACGCGCGTACGCCACGCGGCCGAGATCGAGTCCCGCCTGCCGCAGGGCGCTGCGCGCCTCGTCGCTGAACGGCGCCGTGGGCTGCGACGGCGCCGTGACGCCCGGGAAGTGCCGGGTGGTGGTCACGTGCGGCAGCCCGAGCGCGGCCAGCCCGCTGAAGGTGAAGTAGCGCGGCGGTTCCCCGTGGGGCACGAGCCGGGTCGACGAGGACGGGCTCATGGGCTCGAGGATACCGCTCGGCGGCCGGTGGCGTGGGGCACGCCACCGGCCGGCCGGTCAGTCGGCCTGGCGACGCAGGAAGGCGGGCACGTCGTAGTCGGCGTCTGCCAGCGGGTCGTCGACCTCGGCCCGCGTGTCGGCCGCCAGGCGGCGTCGCCAGGCGGCGGCGGCGCCGGGCTGCGGCGCGCCCGGGCGCACGGCCCGCGGAAGGTCCACGACCTTGCTCGGCGCGATCTCCTGCTTGCGCTCGGTGAAGCCGGTGGCGATGACCGTCATGCGCACCTCGTCCTGCAGGGCGGGATCGATGACGGCGCCGAAGATGATGTTGGCCTCGTCGTGGGCGGCCTCCTGCACGATGCGCGCGGCCTCCTCGACCTCGTGGATCGAGAGGTCGGCCCCGCCGGTGAAGTTGATGAGGATGCCCCGGGCGCCCTCGATGGACGTGTCGTCGAGCAGCGGGCTGGCCACCGCCTTCTGGGCGGCGTCGAGCGCGCGGTGCTCGCCGTGTCCGACGCCGGTGCCCATCATCGCCATGCCCATGCCGGACATGATGGTGCGGACGTCGGCGAAGTCGAGGTTGACGAGGCCGGGGACCAGGATCAGGTCCGAGATCCCCTGCACGGCCTGCTGGAGCACGGTGTCGGCCACCTTGAAGGCCTCGAGCAGCGGCGTGCCGCGGTCCACGACCGAGAGTAGGCGCTGGTTGGGGATCGCGATGAGCGTGTCGACCACCCCGCGTAGCGCCTCCATGCCGGTCTCGGCCTGGAGCATGCGCTTGCGGCCCTCGAACACGAACGGCCGGGTGACGACGGCGACCGTCAGGATGCCGAGGTCTTTGGCCAGCGAGGCCACGACCGGCGCCGCCCCGGTGCCGGTGCCACCGCCCAGCCCGGCGGTGATGAACACCATGTCGGCGCCCTCGAGCAGCCGCGTGATCTCCTCGGGGTCCTCGAGCGCGGCGCCGCGCCCGACGTCCGGGTTGGACCCGGCGCCCAGCCCCTGGGTGAGCTTGGCGCCCAGCTGGATCTTGACCGGCGCCGGCGAGGCCCGCAGCGCCTGCAGATCCGTGTTGGCGACGATGAAGTCCACGCCCGTGAACTCGGCCGCCATCATGCGGCTGACCGCGTTGCCACCGCCCCCGCCCAGACCGATGACCTTGATCTTCGCCGCGGGTGGCACCTGCTCGAGCTCGAAGAGCGGGCGCCGATTGCGATCCTTCTCCATTCCGTCCTCCCCCTTCGTGGACGCGCCCTGCCGTCGCGTCCGCCGCGGGCGTGTGAGTGCGCCGTGCGCCGCCGGGCGCCTGGCCAACAGTGGCGGCTGCCGCTGGCCGCCCGGCGGTCTTCCCCTGCTAGAAGATTTCACCGAACCACCCTGCCAGCTTCCGGCCGATCCGCGCCAGGAATGCGCCGTCGTTGGGATCGATCGGCTGCGCCCCGGCCGTCTGGCGGCGGGCGCCGTACAGCGCCAGCCCCACCCCGGTCGCGTAGATCGGGCTCCGCACGATGTCGGCGAGGCCGCCGACCTCGGCCGGCACGCCGCGACGCACCGGCTGGTCGAACACCGCCTCGGCCAGCTCGGGCACGCCCTCCATGATCGAGCTGCCGCCGGTGACGACGACGCCGGCGGTGGCGGCGTCCTGGAAGCCGGCCTTGGTCAGCTCGCGCGCGACGAGCGTGAAGACCTCCTCCACGCGCGGCTGGATGATCTCGGAGAGGACCTGGCGCGAGAGCTGGCGGGGCTTGCGCCCGCCCACCGAGGGCACGTCCACCGTCTCCTCGGCCGGGACGAGCGCGGTCAGCGCGCAGCCGTAGCGCTTCTTGAGGCTCTCGGCGTCGCTCATGGGCGTGCGCAGGCCCACCGCCACGTCGTTGGTGATGTGGTCGCCGCCCAGCGGCAGCACCGCCGTGTGCCACACCGCCCCGTCGCGGAACAGCGCCATGTCGGTGGTGCCGCCGCCGATGTCGATCAGCACGACGCCCAGCTCCTTCTCGTCGGCGCACAGGACCGCCTCGGCCGAGGCGATCGGCTCCAGCACGACGTCCTGCACGGCCAGGCCGGCCCGGTTCACCGCCCGCACCACGTTCTGCACGGAGGTGACGGCGGCGGTGACGATGTGGACCTCGACCTCGAGCCGGACGCCCGACATGCCCAGCGGCTCGCGGACGCCGTCGGCGTCGTCGACCATGAACGCCTGCGGCAGCACGTGGATGATCTCCCGGTCCTGGGGCACGTTGATCGCCCGGGCGGCCTCGACCGCGCGATCGACGTCGGTCGACGTCACCTCACGCTCGCGCCCGGAGACGGCGACCACGCCGCGGCTGTTGAGCGAGCGGATGTGGCCGCCGGCGACGCCGGCGTACACCCGGGCGACCTCGGCGCCGGCCATCTGCTCGGCCTCGGCCACCGCGTGCTTGATCGCCTCCACCGTGGAGTCGATGTTCACCACCACCCCGCGGCGCAGGCCGCGCGAGGGCGCATGGCCGACCCCGACCACGTCGAGGCCGCCGCCCGGCCGGGGGGCGCCGATCACCGCGCAGATCTTCGTGGTGCCCACGTCGAGCCCCACCACGAGCTCGGGTCCCTTGACGCGTCTCACCGGTACACTCCTCGCTTGAGCACCACCTGGTCGCGGAAGCGCAGGTCGACGCCCTGCACGTCGCCGGTGGCGACCTGGGCCAGCACGCCTTCCAGCCGGGCCAGCCGCTCCTCCCACTCCTCGGTGCCGAGTCGGACCTCGATGCCGTCGACCGTGTAGAGCACCGGTCCCTCGGACCGGCTCATGTCGATCTCGGAGATCTCCGAGGCCAGCGTGGAGCCCGTGCGCAGCAGCGCGCGGATCAGCGTGATGGCCGCGCGGGCCCGCGGGCCGGGGGCGCTGCGCATGCCGGCCAGCTCGTCCTCGCTGAGGCCGCTGATGACCGGCACCTCGGTCGCGACGGCGTTCTTCTCCTCGCCGAGCAGGCGGCCGTCCTCGTCGAGCCAGTGCAGGCGGGCGGCGTGCACCAGCGTGAACGGCCGGCGCTCCTCGACGAGGATCGAGACCCGGTTGGGCAGCTCGCGGACGACGTCGGCCCGCCGGATCTCCGGCAGCGCCTCCAGGCGCGCCCGCACCTGGGCCGGGTCGACGCGCCACAGGCTGGTCCCGTGCACGATGCCGGAGACCTCGAGGATGCGCTCGGGCGGCACGCGGGAGGCGCCGCGCACCTCGACCGCCACCACCGCGAAGCGCGGGGTGCTGAGCAGCCAGGCGCCGGCGGCCGCCAGGACGCCCAGCGTGAACACGCCCAGCGCCGTCGCGGGCACCGCGCGCCGCCAGGCGGCCGCCCGCCGGTGGCGGCGGCGCCGGGACCGGCCGACCCGCTGGCCGGCCACCGCGGTGGCCGGATCGCCGAAGTCGTCGATCGCCGGCGGCCGCGCGCGCGGCGAGATGAGACCTCTATTCACCGATGATCCTGATCTCCGGTTCGAGCAGCACGCCGGCGTGGGCCTGCACGCGCTCCTGCGTCAGCTCCATGATGGCCAGCACGTCGGCCGCGGTGGCGCCTCCGCGGTTGACGATGAAGTTGGTGTGCTTGGCCGAGATCTCGGCGCCGTTGACGCGCTTGCTGCGGAGCCCGGCCTTCTCGATCAGCCGGGCCGCGGTGTCGCCGGGGGGGTTCTTCCACACGGACCCCGCCGAGGCCAGCGCCAGCGGCTGCGTGGTCTTCTTCAGCTTCAGCCGCTGCCGGATCTCCTTCTGGACGTCGGCGTGGGGTCGCCGGTGCAGCCGCAGGCGGCAGCCGACCAGCACCGAGCCGGCCGGGGCGTGGAACGCTCCATACGTGTAGGCGCCGGCGCCGGGCTTGAACTCGCCGAGCGTCCCGTCCGGGTGGAGGTAGTACACCGCGCTCACGAAGTCGCCGATGCACCCGTCGGGCGTGCCGGCGTTCATCGCCAGGGCGCCGCCGATGGTGGCGGGAATCCCGACCAGACACTCGATGCCGCCGAGGTCGAGGGCGGCCGCCTCCCGGATCAGCGAGGACAGGCTGACGCCGGCCCCGGCCACCGCCTCTTCACCGTGGAACTCGGCCCGGCCCAGGCAGCCCTCCAGGCGGAGCACCACCCCGCGGATGCCGCGGTCCTTCACGAGCAGGTTGTTGCCGCCGCCGATGACCGCCACCGGCAGCTGCTCGCGGTGGGCGAACAGCAGCGCGTGCCGGATGTCGTCGACGTCCTGCGGGACCACGAAGATGTCGGCGGCTCCGCCGATGCGCAGCGAGGTGTGGAAGCTCAGGGGCTCCTTGAAGCGGACTTCCCCCCGGATCTCTCCTAGCATGTGGTTCTCCCATCCGGCGACTCGGCCTCGAGCCGTCGCAGAATGTCCGAGCCCAGCTGGCTCACGTCGCCGGCGCCGAGCGTCAGCACGAGATCGCCGGGACGGCTGATCTCGCACACGTGCTCGACGACGCGAGCCCGATCGCTGCCGAGATACGTGACGTTGCGGTGACCGTGCGCACGAATGCCCTCGGCGAGGTCGGCGGCGCTCACGCCGGGGATCGGCGGCTCGCCGGCCGCGTAGATGTCCATGATGACCAGCACGTCGGCCTGGTTGAAGGCCGTGAGGAACTCCTGCCGCAGGTGCTGCGTGCGGGTGTAGCGGTGCGGCTGGAACACCGTGACGACCCGGCTGTCGAACCCGGCCTTGGCGGCGGCCAGGGTCGCGCGGATCTCGGCGGGATGGTGGCCGTAGTCGTCGACGACGGTCACCCCGCCGGCGGTCCCCCGGATCTGGAAGCGGCGCTGCACGCCGGCGAAGCCGGCCAGCGCCGAGGCGATCGTCGCGAACGGGATCTCGAGGTCCAGCCCCACGCCGATGGCGGCCAGCGCGTTGAGGACGTTGTGGCGGCCGGGCACGTGCAGCGCGCACTCGCCGAGGCGGGTGCCCCGCTGGGAGACGTCGAACCGGCTCGTCATGCCGCTCAGGGTCAGGCGCCGGGCGACCAGATCGGCGCCGGACTCGAGGCCGTAGGTGACGACGCGCTTCTCGACCTGGGGCAGCAGCATCTGGATGTTCGGCTGGTCCAGGCAGAGGACGACCGCCCCGTAGAACGGCACCTTGTTCACGAAGGCCAGGAAGGCCGCCCGGATCGCGTCCAGGCTGCCGTAGTGGTCCAGGTGCTCGGCGTCGATCGTGGTGACGACCGCGATGGTCGGTGCCAGCTTCAGGAACGAGCCGTCGGACTCGTCGGCCTCGGCCACCAGGAACTCCCCCTGGCCCAGGCGCGCGTTGGAGCCCAGGTTCGTGACGCGGCCGCCCACGACGATGGTCGGATCGAGGTGCCCCTCGGCGAGGACAGCGCCCACCATGGAGGTCGTGGTCGTCTTGCCGTGGGTGCCGGCCACCGCGATGCCGTACTTCAGGCGCATCAGCTCGGCCAGCATCTCGGCGCGCGGGATGGTCGGCACCTGGCGCTGGCGGGCCGTCTGGACCTCGACATTGCCGGCCGAGACGGCCGAGGAGTAGACGAGCACGTGGACGCCCTCGACGTTCTCGGCCCGGTGGCCGATGACGACCTTGGCACCCAGCCGCTCCAGCCGCTCGATCGTCTCGTTGCGCTTCTGGTCGGAGCCGCTGACGGTGTAGCCGAGGTTCAGGAGGATCTCGGCGATGCCGGACATGCCGATGCCGCCGATGCCGACGAAGTGGATGTGCTGGTAGCGCTTAAACATGGGCGTGCTGGGAGATGTTGAGCAGCACCCCGGTCGACAGCATCGTCATCAGCAGGGCCGAGCCCCCGAAGGAGATGAACGGCAGCGGCAGCCCCTTGGTCGGCAGCAGTCCGGTGACCACCCCCAGGTTGACGAGCGTCTGGGTGGCGATGAGCAGGGTGATGCCCAGCGCGAGGTACGCGCCGAACGGCTCGGTCGTGCGCAGGCCCACGCGCAGGCCCCGCCAGATGAGCACGGCGAAGAGCCCGACGAACACGACGGCGCCGACGAAGCCGAGCTCCTCGCCGACCACCGCGAAGATGAAGTCGGTGTGGGACTCGGGCAGGTAGAAGAGCTTCTGGCGGGACCCTCCGATGCCCTGCCCGAGCAGGCCTCCGTTGCCGAAGGCCAGCCACGACTGGATGATCTGGAAGCCGCTGCCGCGCGGATCCGACCACGGGTCCCAGAACGCGGTCATGCGCCGCAGCCGGTAGGGCGCCATCAGGATGGCGATCGCCAGCAGCGGCAGCGCCGGCGCCATCGCCCAGCCCAGGTAGCGCGCGGGGCTGCCGGCCAGATACAGCAGGCCGAAGGTCAGCGCGATGAGCGTGAGGCAGTTGCCGAGGTCCGGCTGCACGAAGACCAGCCCCGCGAACATCCCGGCCACCGCCAGCGGCGGCGCGAGCCCGCGCCGGACGTCGGCGAGCCGATCCTGCCGCCGCGCCACGAACGCCGCCAGGTAGACGACGAGCGCGAGCTTGGCCAGCTCGGCCGGCTGGAACGACACGATGCCGAGCCGGATCCAGCGCCGCGTCCCGTTGATGGCCTGGCCGAACGGCGGCACCAGCACCAGGACCAGGAGCACGGCGGCCACGACGAGGGCCGGCCACACCAGCTTCTCCAGCCGGCGGTAGTCCACGCGCACGGTCACGAGCATCGCCAGCGCCCCGAGCAGGGCCCAGAAGAGCTGCTTCTTGAGAAAGAAGTACGGGTCGTGGAACCGGTCGGCGGCGACGATCGCGCTGGCGGAGTAGACCATCACCACCCCGGCCGACAGCAGCACGACGGCCACACCGAACAGCCACATGTCGGGGGCGAGCTTGCGCGGCACTACGGCGTCTCCCCGAACCACGCGATCGTGTCGACCCGGGCCGCGCCGCGGGTGCGGGCCATCGCCAGCGTCGCGGCGAGCCAGTCCTCCCGGACCTCGGCGACGAGCGCGTGGACCTCGGCCGCCGCGCGCCGCGCCTCGACTCGCCGGCGCGCGTCCTCGATCCGGTAGACGCGGCCTCGGCCCGAGCCGGCGGGGACGCGGGGCCGGGGCAGCCCGGCCGGCGCGGGGGCGACGAGCCACGAGACCGGGCGCGGGCGTCCGCCGTCGGCGGCCGGCGCGCGGGTCATGCGTCGAGGGCTCCCACGAGCTTCTTGAACACCTGGCCGCGATGCTCGTAGTCGTCGAACATGTCGAAGGACGCGCAGGCCGGGGAGAGCAGGACCACGTCGCCCGGCCGGGCCTGCGCGCGCGCGCCCTCGATCGCCGCCTGCATCGACGGGGCGGTGCTGACCCCGATCCCCACCGTCGCGAACGCGGCCGCGATCTTCGGACCGTCCTCGCCGATCACGACGACGTGGCCGACGCGGCCGCGCGCGGTCTCCGCCAGCGGGGCGAAGTCCTGGCCCTTGCCCTTGCCGCCGGCGATCAGCACCACGCGCTCGTCGAAGCTCTCCAGCGCCTTGACGGTCGACGCCACGTTGGTGCCCTTGGAGTCGTTGTAGAACTGCACGCCGCGCACGTCGCGGACGAACTCGATCCGGTGTTCCACGGCCCGGAAGCGGCCCAGGGCCCGGCGGATCGCGTCGGCGCCGAGGCCGACCCACAGCGCGCAGGCCGTGGCCGCCAGGACGTTCTCGACGTTGTGGGCGCCGCGCAGCTGGACCTCGGCCAGCGGGCAGATCGCCTCCACGTGGCCGTTGAGCTTGGCCGCCACCCAGCCCTCGCGCACGAAGACCCCGTGATCGAGCCGGCGGCGCCGGCTGAACCACAGCACGCGGGCCCGCGCGCGCGCGGCCAGCGCGGCGGCGGCCGGGTCGTCGGCGTTGAGCACGGCGCAGTCGGACGGGGACTGGTTCGTGAAGATGCGCGACTTGGCGTCCAGGTACGCGTCGAACGAGCCGTGGCGGTCCAGGTGGTCCGGCGTGACGTTGAGGACGGCCGCCACGCGCGGCTGGAACGTGTCGACCGTCTCCAGCTGGAACGACGACACCTCGGCGACCAGCAGCCCGTCGCGCGCGAAGCTCAGCGCGTGGGCCGCCAGCGGCGTGCCGATGTTCCCGGCCACCAGCACCGGCCGCGGCTGCTCGGCCAGCAGGGCGCCGGTGAGGGCGGTCGTGGTCGTCTTGCCGTTCGTCCCCGTGATCGCGATGGTCTCGGCCTCCATCGCGCGCCAGCCGAGCTCCAGCTCGCCGATGATCGGCAGTCCGGCCGCGCGCGCCGGGGCCAGCTGCGGCGAGTCCAGCGGCACGCCCGGGCTCACGACCACCAGCGCGGCGCCGGCGAACGCCTCGCCGCCGGGGCCGCCCGTGGTGATCCGCACGCCGGCGTCGCGCAGGATGGCCGCCTCGCGGCCGAGGGCGCCGATCGGCTTGGCATCCAGGCCGGTCACCCGCGCGCCGGCCTCGTGCAGCAGCCGCATCGCGGCGATGCCGCTGCGCGCCAGCCCGACGACCGTCACCTCTCGGCCGGCCAGCGACGCCAGCCAGGCCCGACCTCGCGTTGCCACCTCGGCGTCCTCCAGCGCAATCATTCCCTCACCTCGGGCTCCGTTCCCCGTCTGCTCCGGGCCACCCCGGCCCCGCCCCACGACACTGCGCAGGCCCGATGCTCCGGCCCCGCTACCGGAGCTTCAGCGTCGTCAGCGCCAGCAGCGCCAGCGCGAACGAGACGATCCAGAAGCGCACGACGATCTTCGGCTCCGCCCAGCCGGTCAGCTCGTAGTGGTGATGCAGGGGCGCCATCCGGAACACGCGGCGGCCGGTGAGCTTGAACGACATGACCTGCACGATCACCGACACCGCCTCGACGACGTAGATGCCGCCGATGAGCGGCAGCAGCAGCTCGGCCTTGGTCAGCACGGCCAGCATCCCGATGGCGCCGCCCAGCGCCAGCGAGCCGGCGTCCCCCATGAAGACCTCGGCCGGATGACAGTTGAACCAGAGGAACCCCACGGCGGCGCCGATGAGCGCCGCGCAGAACACCGTCAGCTCCCCGGCCCCGCGGACGTTCAGGATCTTGAGGTAGTCGGCGGCCCGGAAGTTGCCCGTCAGGTAGGCCAGGACCGCGAAGGCGCCGCCGGCCATCACGATGGGTCCGATGGCCAGGCCGTCGAGACCGTCGGTGAGGTTCACCGCGTTCGAGGCGCCGACCACGACCAGCAGCGAGAACGGGAACCACCACCAGCCGAGGTTGACCAGCCAGCCCTTGAAGAAGGGGATGGCGAGCACCGGCTGCCAGTCGGCGCGCGGCTGCCAGAACACGACCTGGAGCAGCGCCAGCGTGAGCAGCGCCTGCAGCAGGAACTTCGCGCGGGCCGAGACGCCGCGCCGCTTCGTGACCTTCACCCAGTCGTCGTACATCCCGATCAGCCCAAAGCCGGTGGTGGCCAGCATGACGACCCAGACGTAGCGGTTGAGCAGGTTGGCCCACAGCAGCGTCGAGCCGAGGATGGCCGTCAGGATCACCACGCCGCCCATCGTCGGCGTGCCCTTCTTGCCCAGGTGCCGCTCCGGCGTGTCCTCGCGCACCGTCTGTCCGCCGTGCTGCATCCGCCGCAGCCGCGCGATGAGCGAGGGCCCCACGATCAGCGCGATGACCAGGGCGGTGATGAGCGCCATGAAGGAGCGGAAGGTCACGTAGCGGAAGACGTTGAAGACGATGTGGTCCTTGGCCAGCGGGACCAGGAAGTGGTAGAGCATCGGCCATCCTCAGTCGCTGTCCGAGCGCTCGCGCCCCGACCGGGCCAGCCGCGCGACGAGCGCGTCCACCACGCGCTCCATGCGCATCCCGCGTGAGCCCTTCACCAGCACCAGGTCGCCCGCCGACAGCCGCTTGAGCAGGTGGGCGACGGTGTCCTCGAACGTCGACAGGTGGGTCGCGTTCGGCAGCCCCGCCTCCCGCGCGGCCGCCACGGTGGCCTGGGTGGCGCGGCCCACGCCGATCAGCTCGTCGGCCGGCAGCGCGGCCACCTGCCGCCCCACCTCGCGGTGCGCCTCGTCGCTGATCGCGCCGAGCTCCAGCATGTCGCCGAGCACGACGATCACGCGGCGGCCGGGCCGCCGCGCGCCGACCGTGTCGAGCGCCGCCCGCACCGACACCGGGCTGGCGTTGTAGGTGTCGTCGAGGATGGTGACGTCGCCGGCGCGTCGCCACACGCAACGGCCGGCCACGGGGCCCACGCCGCCCAGCCCGCGAGCGACGTCGGCCAGGGGGATGCCCAGCGCGACGCCGGCGGCCGCGGCGGCCAGCGCGTTGCTCACGTTGTGGCGGCCGGCCAGCGCCAGCGTCACCGGCTGCCGCTCCCCGCCGCTCTCCAGCGTGAAGGTGACCGTCGTGTCCTCCTCCACCGTCTCGCCGACCGCGCGGACGTGGGCGGTGCCGGCGTGCCCGTAGGTGACGACGCGGGCGCGCGTCTCACGGGCCATGCCGGCCACGCGGGCGTCGTCGGCGTTCAGCACCGCCACGCCGTCGGCGGAGAGCGCGCGCACGAGGCCCGCCTTCTCCTCGCGCACGCCGTCGAGCGAGCCGAGGTACTCGGTGTGCACGGCCGCCACCGTGGTCACGATGCCGACCGTGGGCGCGGCCAGCGCCGCCAGCGCGGCCACCTCACCGCGCGCGTTGGAGCCGATCTCCAGGACGGTCGCCTGGTGCTCGGGCGACAGCTTGAGCAGGGTCAGCGGCAGGCCCCACTGGTTGTTGAACGAGCGCTCGGGCCGGAGCACCTCCCACCGCGTGCTCAGGACTCCGGCGGCCAGCTCCTTCGTCGTCGTCTTCCCGTTGCTTCCCGTCACCGCCACCACCGGGATCGCGAACCGCCCGCGGTGCCAGGCGGCCAGCTTGCCGAGCGCGCGCGTGGTGTCGTCCACCAGCACCAGCGGGACGTTGGCGGGCATCTCGTCGGGCAGCGTGTGCACGACGAGGCAGGCGGCGCCGCGGGCGGCCGCCTCGGCGAGGAAGGCGTGGCCGTCGAGCCGGTGACCGCGGATGGCGAAGAACGCCTCGCCGACGGCGAGCGAGCGGGAGTCGATCGACACCCCGGTGACGGGGATGCCGAGGTCGCCCGCCACCAGCGCCCCCTGGGTGGCGCGCACGATGTCCTGCACGGTGAACGGCACCGCGGGGCTCATCGGGCCGCCCGCTCGAGCAGGATCCGGCGAGCGACCGCCCGGTCGTCGAAGTCGTGCGTCTCGGTGCCGACGACCTGGTAGGTCTCGTGGCCCTTGCCGGCGATGACGACCGTGTCGCCGGCCACGGCCCAGCCGAGCGCGCCGCGGATGGCGCGCGCCCGGTCGGGCTCGGCGACGCACCGCTCGCGAGCGCCCGGCACGCGCGCCACGCCGGCCAGGACCTCGTCCACGATGGCCTCCGGACGCTCCGAGCGCGGGTTGTCCGAGGTGACCCACGCGCGGTCGGCCAGGCGGGCGGCGATCTCGCCCATGATCGGTCGCTTGCCCCGATCGCGGTCGCCACCGCAGCCGAACACGACGCCCAGCCGGCCCTGCGTGATCTTGCGCGCGGTGACCAGGACCCGCTCGAGCGCGTCGGGCGTGTGGGCGTAGTCGACGACGACCAGGAAGGGTTGCCCGGCCTGGACCTGCTCGAAGCGGCCGGGCACCGTCCCGACGCCGGCCAGCGCGCGGGCAATCGTGTCGGGGGTCAGACCGAGGGCCAGACCGGCTCCGACGGCGCCCAGCACGTTGCTCACGTTGTGCTCGCCGATCAGCGCCGAGTGCAGGGTGAGCCGGCCCCGGGGCGTGTCGACGGTCATCTGGACGCCGTCGAGGCCCGAGGTGTGCTCGACCGCGCGCACCCGCGCGGTCGCGCCCAGCCCGTAGGAGAGCACCGGCACGTCGAGCCCCTCGACCATCGCCAGGCCGGCCGGGTCGTCGGCGTTGACGACGGCGGTGCGCCCGGGCTTGGGCGACGAGGCCAGCAGCTCGAACAGCCGCCGCTTCGCGCGCCGGTACTCGTCGAGGGTGCCGTGGAAGTCGAGGTGATCCTGGGTGAGGTTGGTGAAGACGGCGACGTCGAAGTCCAGCCCGTCCACGCGCGAGAGCGCCAGCGCGTGGGAGGAGACTTCCATCGCCACGCCGCCGATGCCGCGGGCGCGGGCATCGGCCAGCATCTCCTGGATCTCGAGGGCCTCCGGCGTCGTCTGGCTCGCGGGGCGGGCCTCGCCGCCCAGCACGTACTGGATGGTGCCGATGATGCCGGTCGTGAGGCCGCGCGCGCGCAGGAGCGCCTCGACGAGATACGAGGTCGTCGTCTTGCCGTTCGTGCCGGTGATGCCGACCAGCGTCAGCGCGCCGGAGGGGTGGCCGTGGTAGACGTCGGCCAGGCGGGCCAGGGCGTGCCGCGCCGACGGCACCAGCACCTGGGCCACCGGCAGCGCGGTCAGCGGCTCTCCCTCCGTCACCACGAGCCGGGCGCCGCGGACCACCGCATCGGGGACGAACCGGCGCGCGTCCTGCCTGAACCCCGGCACCGCCACGAAGCAGTCGCCCGGCTCGACCCGGCGCGAGTCGGCCGTCAGCCCGCTCACGCTGGGTGGCGGCGTGCCCACCACGCGGCGCTCGGGCAGCGCGTCGATCAGCAGTCTCACGGGCGTCTCGTGCCTGGCCATGTCATCGCGGGGCGCCGCCCACCAGGGTGAGACGCACGCCGGCCTCCGCTTCCAGCGTCTCACCGGGCGATGGCGTCTGCTCGGCGACACGTCCGCCGCGTCCGGCCAGCTTCACCGCCACACCCATTGGCGCCAGCGCGGCGAGCGCCTGGCGCAGTGGCTGGCCCCGCAGGTCGGGCATGATCCGCGTGTCGCCGGCCGCCTCGGCGGCGGCGGCGCTGGCCAGATGCACGCGACCGCCCGTCGTCTCCGCCGGCCCGGTCACGATGGACAGGGCCGCGGCGTCGCGCGGCGGCACGTCGAGATAGCGCAGCACCTCGCCGCCGATCGCCGAGAAGATCGGGGCGGCCGCCTCGCTGCCCCACTTCTCGTTCTTGGGCTCGTCGAGCATGACGAGCATCACCAGCCTCGGCGCGTCGGACGGGGCGAAGCCGATGAACGACAGCACCCCCGGGTTGCGCGAGTAGCGTCGGGTGGTGGGGTCGAGCTTCTGGGCGGTGCCCGTCTTGCCGGCCACGTCGTAGCCGGGGATGGCGGCGTTGTGGCCGGTGCCGGCCACCACGACCTGTGTCATCAGCCCCGTCAGGGTCCTGGCCGTCTCGGGCGAGATCACCTGCCGGACCGCCCGGGGTCCGAAGCGCCGCGTCTCGCGCCCGTCGGCGTCGAACAGGGCCCGCACCAGCCGGGGCTGCATCAGCGTGCCGCCGTTGGCGATCGCGCCGAACGCGGCGACCATCTGCAGGGCAGTGACGGAGATCTCCTGCCCGATCGACATGGTGGGCAGCGACAGGGCCGACCAGCGCTGGGGATCGCGCAGCTGGCCGCGGCTCTCGCCGGCCAGGCCGACGCCGGTGGGGGCGCCGAAGCCGAAGGCCGTCATGTAGCGGTAGTAGCGGTCGCGCCCGAGCGCGAGCCCCACCTTGATCGAGCCGACGTTGGACGAGTTCTGCAGCACCTCGCCGAACGTCAGCCAGCCGTACTTCTTCCAGTCGTGGATGGTGGTCTTGGCGATCGTGATCCGGCCGTTCTCGGCGTAGATCCGCTCGTCGGGACGGACCACGCCCTCCTGCAGCGCGGCGGCGGCCATGATGACCTTGAACGTGGAGCCCGGCTCGAAGGGGTCGGTGACGGCGCGATTGCGCCAGTGGTCGCGGGAGGGTGCGTCCAGGAAGGCGTTGGGATTGAAGGTCGGGCGGATCGCCATGGCGAGCACGTCGCCGTTGCGCGGATCCATGGCGACGGCCATGGCGGCCTTGGCCTGGGTCCGGCGATAGGCGGCGTCGATCTCGCGTTCGGCGAGGTACTGGATCGTGCGGTCCAGCGTGAGCATGACGCCCTGACCGGGCCGCGGCTGCTGCACGACTGCCTCGGTGACGACCTCCCGGCCCAGCGCATCGCGGCCGACGACGGCCTTGCCGGAGCTGCCCGACAGCACGTCGTTCATCGCCCGCTCGATGCCCTCGAGACCGCCGTCGGCGCCCTCGAAGCCGACCACGTGGGCCGCCAGCTCGCGGTTGGGGTACAGCCGCAGGGCCTCGGGCAGGAAGCCGAGGCCGGGCTCGCGCAGCGCGCGGATCTCGGCGGCGGTGGCCGGCGGCAAGCGGCGGCGCAGCCAGACGAACGGCTTGCCGCTGGTGAGCGCGGCGTGCAGCTCGCGCTCGGGCATGGCCAGCAGTGGAGCCAGGCTGGCGGCGACGCGCACCGGGTCGCCCACCGCGCGCGGCTGCGCGAACAGCGACTCGGCCGGGCTGGACGTCGCCAGCGCCGCGCCCTGGCGGTCGACGATGGGCCCTCGCTGCGCCTGCAACACGACCGTGCGGGAGTACTGCCGCTCGGCCATCCCGGCGAGGTCGCCGTGGCGGACGACCTGCAGCCAGCCGAGGCGGCCGATGACCCCCGCGAAGGCGAGGGTCAGGATGCCGGCCAGGACGAGGACGCGGGTGCGGAGCCCGTCGCCGCGCGTCACCTGATGGGCGTCCTCGCGAGCTCGTCGGGGAACGCCGCCACGCGGCTGCGGTGAGCCGCGGCCAGGCCGGTGCCGGCCGGCACGTACTCGCGGGCGAGGCGGACCTGCTGCCGGTCGGGGACCGCCAGCCCGAGCTGCCGCGCCCGCTGCTCGACGCGCGCGGGAGCGCGGAGCGTCGCCACCTCGACCTCGAGCTGACGGATGGCGGTCTCGACGTCCGCGCGCTCGCGGTGCAGGCGGTCCAGCTGGTAGGCCAGGTGCACCTGCTGCACCCGCAGGCCGACGACGCCGAGGGCGCCGACGACCAGGGCGGCCGACAGGAGCAGGGCGCCGACGAGGGAGCGTCGCACGCGGGGATCCGACTCGTGGTGCAGTCTCTGCGAAATCTTCACGGCAGCCGCTCCAGCACGCGCAGCTTCGCGCTCCGGGCGCGGGGGTTGGCCCGCACCTCGTCGTCCCCGGGCTCGAGGGGCGACGGCTCGAGCGCCGCGAATCCCGCGGCCTCGAGGCTCCGGAACGTCCGCTTCACGATGCGATCTTCGCCCGAGTGAAACGCAATCACGGCCAGGCGCCCACCCCGGGCCAGCAGGCCGGGCGCAGCCGCGAGGGCGCGCCTGAGCGCGCCCGGCTCGTCGTTCACGGCCATGCGCACGGCCTGGAACGTGCGCGTCGCAACGTGCAGCCGCCGAGGCCAGGCGTCGCGCGGAACGGCCGCCCGTACGGCGGCGACCAGGTCGGCGGTGGTGGCGAGCGGTCGGCGACGCACGACGACGCGCGCGATGCGGCGCGCGTGACGCTCCTCGCCGTACTCGTGGAGCAGCCGGCTCAGCTCGGCCTCCGGCAGCCGGTTCAGCAGGTCGGCGGCCGTCTCGCCCCGCGTCGGATCGAGGCGCATGTCGAGCGGCTCGTCACCCTGGAACGAGAACCCGCGACCGGCGCCCTCGAGCTGCCAGGAGGACACGCCGAGATCGAGCAGCACCCCCTGCGCCTCGCCCACGCCGTGCTCGGCCGCCACGCTGGCGAGGTCGGCGAAGCTCGCGTGCACCAGGCGAACCCGTTCCCCGAAGCCCGCCAGCCGAGCGCCGGCATGCTCCAGGGTGGCGGGATCGGCGTCGAGGCCGAGCAGCCGGACGTCGTCGCCGCTGCGCGCCAGCACGGCCTCCGCGTGTCCTCCCATGCCCACCGTCCCGTCGATCATCCAGCCCCCGTGTCGCGGCCGCAGCAGGAACGCGACCTCGTCCACGAGGACCGAAACGTGAACCGCTAGACCCCGAACGCCGACAGCTTCTCGAAGAGCGTCGGCAGCGAGTCGCCCTGTGTGCGCTCGTACTCGTCGAACCGTGCCCGGTCCCACACCTCGAACATCTTTCGGCCGCCGCCGACCAGGGTCACGTCCTTGTCGAGCCCCGCCTGCTTGCGGGTGTCGGGCGGCAGCAGCACGCGGCCGGCGCTGTCGACGCTGGTCTCCTTCGCCCGGGACATGTAGAGGCGCGAGAGCTGGCGCCCCTCGGGGCTGAAGATCGACTGGCCGTTGAGCCTGTCCTCGATGCGCTGCCACTCCTCCAGGGGGTGGATCTCCAGGGCGTGCTCGTTGGGCACCACGATCAGCTCGCCGGAGTGATCGCCGTACTGGGCCAGGGCATCCCGGAACTTGGCCGGGATGCTGAGGCGCCCCTTCGGGTCGATCGTGTGCTGGTATCGCCCTCTGAACATGTCCTCGTGTGGGGACTTTGGTCCATTTCATCCCACTTCACCCCACTTGAGGGCCGACATTAGCAATTAGGAAAAAGGCCTGTCAAGGGGAAATCGCGGTTTTTAAAGCAGATCCCCGGCACAGTCGCCCGGGACCATCAGTGGGGTGACCGGCAGGGCCTCCCACCCCGGGTGGGGGGACCGCCGGGACCGGCTCAGCGGGGTGGGTAGTGCTGCAGCGCCTCGGGGATCCAGCCCTCGATCTGGGTCACCCGCTCGGCCGGCTGCGGGTGGGTCGAGAGGAACTTCTCGAGGGTGGACGCGGAGGCGTCTCCGCGGCCGGAGCTGTCGGCCATGCGCTTCCAGAGGTCGCGCGCCGCGATGGGGTGATAGCCGGCCTTGGCCATGTAGATCAGCCCCAGGTGATCGGCCTCGGATTCCTGGGCACGACTCCACGGCAGCAGCAATCCCACGGTGGCGCCGGCGCCGAGCGTGGCGCCGACCAGCTGGACCACGCGCGGGTCGTTGCCCGCCAGCAGCGTCTGCGCGGTGGCCAGCGTGAGGCCCTGGACGGCGAGCTGCTGCGACATGCGCTCGCCGCCGTGGCGCGCGACCGCGTGCGCGACCTCGTGACCGAGCACGGCGGCGAGGCCGGCGTCGTCGCGCGCCATCGGGAACATGCCCGTGTAGACGGCGACCTTGCCGCCCGGCAGGCAGAACGCGTTCACCTGGGGATCCTCGATGACCTTGAACTCCCACTGATAGTCGTTGCGCGCGGTCGCGGCGGCGATGCGACGACCGACGCGCGTGACCTGGTCGTTCAGACGGGGATCGCTCGAGACCTTCGACTTGGCCAGGACCTGCTGGTAGGAGTCGAGGCCCATCTTGGTCTCGGTGCCCTCGGGAATCAGCACGAGCTGCGAGCGCCCGGTGATCGGCACCGTCTCGCAGGCCACGGCGGTCAGGACGAGCAGCAGCGCGATCGCGATTCGCACGCGCCGATTCTAGCGCACGGGCGCGGGGAACGCCGCCTCGTCGTCGTCCGCAGTGGCCGGCCGCCGCGGTGCCGTCCCCGACCTCACTGGTTGCGGAGATGGACGTCGGTGCTGAACACGGCGCCGAGGCCGCGCGCGTGCAGCGCGATCGCGCGGTCGGCGCCGGTGACGAGCGTGACGGCGATGCGACGGACGGCGCCGGGGACGGTGGTGGGCGCGCCCGCCGCGTCGAAGTACGCGAGCGTGAGCGCGCGCACGCCGTTCACGACCGGCTGGGCGCCGCCGCCGGCGTCGCGCCGCAGGACGTCGCCGGCCAGCCGCCACGTGATCTCCTCGGTGCCGCCGGCGATGGCGCCGTCGCGGTTGCGGTCGACGCGGAGCGCCACGCGCGCGGGCTCCGCGATCGTCAGCGTCGCGACGCGACGGGGGCCGGGCCCCTGCCCCGCGGCGCGCAGCTCGGCCGCGAGCCAGGCCAGCGCCGCACGGCCGCTCTGCTGCGCCTCGACCCGCGCCACGCCGGCGTCCCATGTCCGCTGTCCCTGCTCCAGGGTCGTGAGCGCGGCGCCCAGCGTCAGCCCGAGGACGGCCGTGGACACGAGGAGGTCCGGCAGGGTCACGCGCCGAGGGTGACCCGGCGGAGGCCGCCGCGTCAACGTCCAGTGATCGCGACGTCGCCGCGCGTGGACGTCAGACGCCCAGGTTCACCAGGAAGCCGCGCAGGTGGAAGTGCAGCGGGCCGCTCGTCGCGCCGGGTGTCGCGGCATTCCCGAGCACGACGGTCTCCCCGCCCGCGAACTCCAGGCCCGTCGTGAGGCCGAGGCTCAGCGAGGTCTGGGGCGGCACGCAGAGCACGCCCGTGCCCGACTCGCCCGCCGAGGGCGCGCCGCCGGCGGTGACCGAAGCGCCGCACGCGGGCGCGCCGTTCGGGTTCGTGAGCACGACGTCGGTGATGACGAGCAGCCGCCCGCTCGGCACGGTGAACGCGTTGGTCGCCGGCACGCCCGCGTCGACGGACCGCGTCAGCGACACGATCTGCTCGATCGTGGCTCCACTCGACGTGCTGGACGCCGGGGTCGAGGTGTCGGGCGACGGCGTCGTGGCCGGGGAGGTCGTCGTGGACGGGGAGGTCGTCGTGGAACCGCCGGTGGACGGGGGCGTCGACAGCTGCGCGACCATGGGACCGACCGTGGCGGCCTCGCTGGCCGCGAGCGTGGACGCACCATCCCTGAGCGCGCTGGTGGCGGCGCCGCCGACGCCGGCCGCGGCCAGGACGAGCACGACGACGGTCAGACTCCGGACGTGGTCGGCCATGCGAACCTCCTTGCGGCAGGCCAGGCAGCAAGCGATGTGCCGCTGACCTCGTCGTGGACCGGTCAGACGCCGGGAGGTCGATGGTCCGCCCAGGGACGCAGGCGCTCGAACGCGGCCGCGGCCTGCAACACCGCGGCGTCGGCGAAGCGGCGCCCCACGATCTGCAGACCGACGGGGAGTCCGTCCGCGGTGAAGCCGCACGGGATGGAGGCGGCCGGCTGACCCGTCATGTTGAACGGATACGTGAACGGGATCCACGCGTAGGGCGCGACGGGCCGTCCGGCGATCTCGGTCGGGTTGTCCAGGCCGACCTTGAACGGCGGGCACGCGATCGTCGGTGTCAACAGCAGATCGTACTTCTCGAAGAACGCTCGCGGGTGCTGCCACCACGCCAGGCGATCGAACCACGCCTGCACGTACCGCGTCGGCGGATTCCGCAGCGTGCTCTCGATCAGCTTCACGAGGCCGGGATCGATCTCGGCCCGCCGATCGAGCGACGTCGCCAGGCGCGCGGCGATACCCCCGCAGAAGATCTCCGACCACGCCTCGAACGGCGAGGGCCAGCGGGGCGTCACCTCCTCCACCCGGGCCCCCAGCTCGCGAAACGCGCGAGCGGCGCGGGCGCAGACGGCGGCCACCTCGGGGTCGACGCAGTCGGCGAAGCCGAGGTCGTCGCTCCAGGCCAGACGCCAGCCCTCGAGCGATCCGCGCAGGGCCTTCACGTAGTCGACGCGCTCGGCCGGCAGCGAGTACTGATCGCGCTCGTCGGGCCCGGCGCACACGGTCAACATCAGCGCGGCGTCGGCCACCGTCCGCGTCATCGGCCCCACGTGCGAGAGGCTCCAGGCGGCGCTGATCGGATGGATCGGCACCCGGCCGTACGAGGCCTTGAACCCCACGATGCCCGTGCAGGAGGCGGGAATCCGGATCGAGCCGCCGCCGTCGGTCCCCACGTGCAGCGGTCCCAGGCCGGCGGCGGCCGCCGCCGACGCGCCGCCGCTCGACCCGCCGGGCGTGCGGTCCAGGTTCCAGGGGTTACGCGTGATGCCGAAGAGCAGGTTGTGGGTGGCGCCGATCCAGCCCATCGTCGGCGTGTTGGTCTTGCCGAGCATGATCCCGCCGGCGGCCTTGAGGCGAGCCACGATGGGAGCGTCCTCGGTGGGGACGTTGTCGCGGAACAGCGGAGTGCCGAACGTCGTGCGCACGCCGCGGGTGACGACGAGGTCCTTCACCGAGAACGGCACGCCGTGCAGCGGGCCGAGGGTCGCGCTGCGACGGGTCAGCGCGCGCTCGGCGGCGCGGGCGTCGCGGCGGGCCTGGTCGGCGGTCACCGTGACGTAGGCGTTCAGGATCGGGTTGAGCTTCTCGATGCGAGCGAGGACGGCGCCGACGACCTCCACCGGAGAGGCCTTCTTGCGGCGGATCAGCGTGGCCAGCTCGGTGGCGGACATCCAGCCGAGATCGGTTTCGGCGCGAGCAGACGAGCGGGCTGGGGCCATGGACGCTCCTACGGGTTGGAGAGATGAGGGGATCGTCGCCGCGTGAACACCGGGCCGCATGGTAGGCCGTCCGGCATCGCGCCGCAACTGCGGATCAGGCGCCCCGCAGGCGCGGATCCAGCGTGTCGCGCAGCGCGTCGCCGAACAGGTTGGAGCCGAACACGGCCAGGCTGATGGCCAGGCCGGGAAAGAGCACCAGGTGCGGCGCCTTCTGCGCGTACTCCGCGGCGGACACCGACAGCATCCGGCCCCACGACGGGTACGGCTCCGGCACCCCGAGGCCCAGGAAGGACAGCGCGGCCTCGACCAGGATGGCGGCGCCGAGCTGGGCGGTGCACAGCACGATGAACGGCCCCATCGTGTTGGGCAGCACGTGTCGGAAGGCGATCCGCAGGTGGCGCAGGCCGAGCGCGCGCGCCGCCTCCACGTACTGCATCTCGCGGATCGACAGCACGCTGGCGCGGATGACGCGGGCCGCGCGCGGCACGATCGGGATCGAGATCGCGATGATGACGTTCTGGATGGACGGCCCGAGCGAGGCCGACATGACGAGGGCGAGCACCAGCAGCGGCAGCCCTTGCAGGATGTCCAGCAGGCGCTGGGCGACCAGGTCGGTCTTGCCGCCGGCGTAGCCGGACAGCAGGCCGATGATGCCGCCCAGCACGGAGCCCAGCAGCGTGGAGCCGATCCCCACGATGAGGGAGACGCGGGCGCCGTGCACGATCCGCGAGTAGATGTCGCGGCCGAGGTGATCGGTGCCGAGCCGGTGCTCGTCGCCGGGGCGGGCCAGCGTGGCGGCCGCGTCGGTGGCGATGGGGTCGTGGGTCTGCAGCACGTCGGCCAGCACGCCCGTGAGCAGCATGATCACCATCAGCACCCCGCCCGCCGCCCCCAGCGGCTTCTTGCGGACGAACCGGACGAGCGTGGCCCCCAGCGAATCCCGGCGTATCCCCGCCGCCGGCGTGGTCAGCTCGATCTCGGCCCCGATCGGCCTCACCGCCACGGGAACACTCCGGCCGCTCGAGGTCGATCGCCGGGAGGAGCGACGAGCCAACGCCGCCGTTGGCCGTTCCTCGGCCTGCGGCTACGCATAGCGGACGCGGGGATCGAGGACACCGTAGAGCAGGTCGACCACCAGGTTGGAGAGGATGACGACGATGGCGATGAACATGACGAGGTTCTGGACCACGGGGTAGTCGCGCCAGAGGATCGCCTCGACCAGGAACCGCGCGACCCCGGGCAGGTTGAACACCGTCTCGGTCACCACGAGGCCACCGATGAGGAACGCGAACTCGATGCCGACGACGGTGACCACGGGCAGCACGGCGTTCTTCAGCGCGTGACGCCACACCACCGCGCCGGTGCCCTGGCCCTTGGCGCGGGCGGTCCGGATGTAGTCCTCCCGCAGCACCTCGAGCATGGCCGAGCGGGTGATCCGCATGATGAGCGCGGACGAGCGGTACCCGACGGCCAGGGCCGGCAGCATGAACTGCACGGTGTGCAGCCACAGGTTCTCGGTCGGGCGCACGTAGGTGAGCGGCGGGATCCAGCCCAGCCAGGACACCAGCGACAGGATGATGACCATGCCGAGCCAGAACGACGGCATCGACAGCCCGGCCAGGCTCACGACGCGCAGCACGTAGTCGAGCGCCGAATCCTGGCGGACGGCGCTCACCACCCCGGTCGGCACCCCCAGCACGACGGCGACGATCGTGGAGAGGATCGCCAGCTCGACGGTCACCGGCACCAGCGGCTTGATGATCTGCCAGGCCGGCAGGTCGTAGCGGTACGACTTGCCGAGGTCGCCCACCAGGATCTGGCGTACCCAGTCCATGTACTGCTGCCAGTACGGCTTGTCGAGCCCGAGCTCCTGAAGGATGGCCTTCTTCTCGCCGGGGTTGACGTAGCCGGCCGCCGAGAAGAGCACGTCCACGATGTCGCCCGGGGCCAGCCGCAGCAGGGCGAAGATGACGATGGACATCCCGACCAGGGTGAGCAGCGCGATGGCCAGTCGCTGCGCGATGTAGGTCTTCACGCCGCCGGAGCTACTTGTCGAGCCAGACTTCCTGCATCCGGCCGTAGTTGTAGAAGTTGTTGTGGGGCACGAGGTTCTTCACCTGAGGCCAGTGCGTGAAGTTGTCGACCCGCCAGGTCAGCGTCGGCCGGGCGCCCTCCTCCTCCAGCTTCTTCTGGATCTCCCACACGAGGGCCAGGCGCTTCTTGGCGTCGATCTCGGCCGACTGCTTGTCGAGCATGGCCGTGACCTGCTCGTTGCAGTAGAACGTGTAGTTACGCGGCGACCCGCAGGCGAAGTTCTCGTAGTAGTTCGCGTCGGGGTCGTCGATGCCGATCCCGGTGAGGTTGGCCCCGATCTGGTACTCGCCGCGCGTGGCCATCGCGTGCCACTGCGCCGTCTCGATCTGCTTGAGGGTGGCGTCGACGCCGATCTGCTTCAGCTCGTTGATGATGAACGAGGCCATGTCGACGTAGATGGCGATCGCCCGGGTCACGATCTCGACCTTCACCGGCTTGTCCGGCCCGAAGCCGAGCTCGGCCATGAGCTTCCTCGCCGCCGCCTTCTCGTCGGCCGGCTTGCCGTAGCCGGCCGTGGTCGCCAGGTCCTTGTCGAGCAGCCCCCACACGCCCCACGGGCGGGACGGCATCGACACGCCGACGGCGGCGCCGCCCTGGTGCACGGCCTGGTTGAGAGCCCGGCGGTCGATCGCGCGGGCCACCGCCAGCCGCGCCTTGACGTTGTCGAACGGCGGCTTCCTGGTGTTCATGATGACGTTCTCGTTGACGTTCTCGGCGGCGCGGGTGACGACCAGCTGCGGCACCGCCTTCTTGAGCTGCTCGACGGTGGTCTTGCCGGTGTCGCCGGGGAACGCCACCTCGACCTGGCGGGCCTGCAGCGCGGCCACCCGGGTCCCCCGCTCCTTGATGACGACGTACTTGATCCCGTCCAGGTACGGCCGGCCCTTGACGAAGTAGTCCGGGTTCTTCACGTACTCGATGAACTCGCCCTTGCGCCACTCCTTGAGCTTGTAGGGGCCCGTGCCGACGCAGGCGGTGCGGTACTGGGCGGCCGGCACGTGCGCGGCGTAGATCGGCGTGTAGCCGGAGGCGAGCATGAGCAGCAGCGAGGGCTGCGGCCGCTTGAGGTGGAAGACCACCGTGTGCGGGTCGGGCGCCTCCACGTTCTGGACGTTGGCGTACCAGTCCTTGCGCGGGTTGATGCGGAGCTTGCCGGTGGCGTCCGGCGCCTCGCGCAGCATGTCGAAGGTGTACTTCACGTCCTTGGACGTGAACGGTTGCCCGTCGTGCCACTTGACGCCCTTGCGCAGGAAGAACACCAGGCTGCGGTAGCTGTCCTGCCACGACCACTTCTCGGCCAGCTCGCCGACGACGGTCTCGACGCTCTCCTGCTGCTTGAGCGGGTGGAAGAGGACGAGGTTGCTGAAGCACGGCATGGCCGGCCACGTCGTCGACACCGTCGAGGACTCGTGGATGGCGAAGCCCTGCGGCGTGTCCTCGCGCTGGGCGACCGTCAGCACGCCGCCCGCCTTGGGGCTCTGGCCGACGGCCGGCGCGCCGGCCAGGAGCCCCGCGAGGACGGTGACGAGCAGGGAAAATGTCAAGACTTGCGGGCGCATCGTTGCTCCTTCCGGGATGGGTCGCGATTTTTGCAGTGTAACACGCGGTCCGGGAGCCGGCCGGCGCCGGTCAGGACAGCCAGCGCACGAGCAGGTGCACGCCGTAGATGAGCCCGCCCGCGAGCCCGCCCACCACCGTGCCGTTCACGCGGATGAACTGCAGGTCGTCACCGGCGTGCTCCTCGATGAGCCGGACGGCGCCCTCGGGGCCGAGCGCCCGCACGCCGTTCTCGATGAAGCCCGCGATGCGGTCGTGGTGGCGCTCGACCAGCTCGCTCGTGCGCGCCTTGACCCAGGCGTCGAGGCTCCGGCGCAGGTCGGCGTCGGCCACGAGGGCCCGGCGCGCGTGGTCCAGATGTTCGGTCAGCCACGCCAGCAGCTCCGACCGCTCGTCGGCCAGCTCGGCCCGCAGCGTGCGGGCCAGCGAGGTGGCCGCCTCGTCGAGCAGCGCGACCACCGCGGGCGCCTGTAGCAGCTCGGTCTTGCCCGCCTCCACGCGGGCGACGAGCGCGGCGTCGAGCGCGAGCCGCCGCTCGAGGTCGGCGAGGACCTCGACACCCTGCCGCCGCAGAGGGTGCTCGTGGTCCTTGGCCACCTCGCGCAGTCCCGCGTGCAGGGCGGCCAGCAGACGGTCCCGATCGAGCAGCCCGAGGAGCGAGGCCAGGCTCATCCACAGGCGCGGGTACGTGCCGAGCCGCTCGTGGTAACGCGCGAGCAGGTCGTCGATGACGTCGCCGACCGCTGCGCGGAACTCCGGCCGCTCCATCGCCTCGGCCAGCACCCGCAGGCCGCCGTCGATCAGCCGCTGATCCCAGCCCTGGTGGCGGGCCACCCGCAGGACGCTCGCCAGCAGCGGCGCCACCGGCTGCGTGGCCAGCCCGCGCCGCACGCGCGCCACCAGCTCGGCCGCGGTGGCCGGCGCCAGCTGCTCGGCGGCCCATCCGGCCACCAGCGCCGTCGCGCGCTGCAGGTCGTCGCGCGAGACGCGCTCGGCGCCGCGCGCGAGCAGGTCGGCCAGGTCCACGCGCGCGATCTCCTCGCGCACGTACGCCTTGGTGAGCACGCGGCCGCCGACCATCGCGCCGACGCGCGCGGCCATCAGCTCCCAGTTGCGCGGGATCAGTCCGGTGTGCGGGATCGGCAAGCCGAGCGGACGGCGGAAGATCGCGGTGACCGCGAACCAGTCGGCGAGGCCGCCCACGATCCCGGCCTCGGCGATGGCCAGGATCCAGCCGCCCCACCACGTCGCCCGGAACGGGAACACGACGACGCCGACCGCGGCCGCGCCCAGCAGGACTCCGGTGGCGAGACGCCGCTGGCCGGCCACCCTCAGCGTCCGGCCAGCAGGAAGTCGAGCATCCGCTCCGTCGCCGAGGGCCCCGGCGGCCACGTGTGCGTCGCGCGCGCGTCGCCGCCGCTCCATGCGTGGGCCATGCCTGGCACCAGCCACGTCTCCAGCACGGGCAGGCCTCGCGCATCGCGATACACCGCGTGCACCGCGCCGTCCTCCTCGGCGGCGGTGGCGCCGCCGCTGACGGCGAGCACACGCGCCAGCATCGCCTCCAGCGCCGTGAGGTTGGCGGGGCTGACCACGGAATCGAGGGCGCCGTGCCAGAGCGAGGCGCGCAGGCCGGGGATCCGGCCGCCTCCGCACGCGGCCGCCGCGCTCGCGACCCCGTCGCGCCGGGCTCCCCGCATGCACTGGATCGCCGACTCGGGGCCGCTCGCGCAGCGATAGGGCCCGCCCGCCGAGGCCCCGATGCCGGCCACCGCCTCCGGCGCCGCGCACGCGAGGTTGAGCGCCATCCAGGCGCCGGCCGAGAATCCCACGACGAGGAAGCGTCCCTCGCGCAGACCGCGCTCGGACTGCACGTGGCGGGCGATCGCCAGGATCTGCGCCGTCTCGGCGCCGGTGGCCTGCTGCTCCGTCGGGTCGAACCAGTTCCAGCAGCGGTAGGGATTCGCCCGGCGACTCTGGGCGGGATAGACGACGACGAGCCCGCGCCGCGCGGCCGCCTCGTTCAGGCGCGTGCCCAGCGCGAAGTCGTCGGGCGTCTGCCAGCAGCCGTGCAGCGCCACCACCAGGGGCCGCTCCGGCGCCACCCGGGTGGGCACCCACACGGAGTACGCGCGGTCCTGCAGGACGCGCCGCACGAAGCTGCCGTCGGGCGCCGCGGCCCCGAGCAGCGCGAGCGCGGCCGCGAGCGCCGCCAGCGCCGCGCGTCCGGCGGCCCCGGCCACCCGCTCAGCTCCGGCGCGCGCGACGCGGCAACAGCACCCGGCCCTGCTTGACGTCCCACACGCCGCGCGGGGAGAGCCGCACGAACGGCAGGAAGTCGGCGGCGAGGAAGAAGAGCGTGAACAGCGGCTCGTGGTGCGGATATCCGCGGGCCACCAGCGCCGCCCGCAGGGCGTCCTCGCGGGCGGCGGCCTCGAGGACGGTCATGTCGGTCATCACGCCGCCGAGCGGCAGCGGCACCTCGAGGGCCACCCGCTCGCCGTCCACCAGCACGACCCCGCCCCGCACGTCGAGCAGGCGGTTCACCGCCCGGGCCATCGCCTCCGGCCGCCGGCCCAGGACGAGGATGTTGAAGTCCGTCGTGATGGTCGAGGCCAGGCCGTCGACGTCCCCGCCGAAGCCGGCCACCACGCCCGGCGCCACCCACCGTCCGGCCCGGTCGAGGAGCGCGGCGAGCAGGTCGCCGTCGGTCAGCGGGCGCTGCTCGAGGCGCGTGATGACCGCGCTGACGAGCCGCGCGACCGGATAGCTCGCGCGCTGCGGCAGCCGGAAGTCCTCGGCCCGCGCGCGCCAGCGCACGGTGAGCCGCGCCGCGGGCGTGGCGAACGCCCGCCCCCAGTCGGGCTCGGGCACGTCGACGAGCACGCGCCCGTCCCGCGCGGCCAGCCGCCCCCGCGCGATCACGGCCTCCGGCCGCGGCTCGGTCAGGTCCCGCAGCACGCAGACGTCGGCGACGCGGCCGGGCGCGATCCCGCCGAGGTCGGCCTCGCGGCCGAGGTAGGTGGCCGGGTTCAGCGTCGCCATGCGGTAGGCGTCGATGGGCGCCAGCCCGCGCTCGAGCGCCACCCGGATGAGGTGGTCGACGAAGCCGTGATCCCGGATGAAGGCCGGCATGGAGCCGTCCGCGGTCAGCATGAGGCGCGAGGCGAGCGCCGGCGCCTCCTTGAGCGCGTCGAGCAGGCCGACCAGGTCCGGCCGCAGCGACGACTCGCGCAGCATGACGGCGATGCCCTGCCGCGCGCGGTCGAGCACCTCGCGCGCCGTGATGGGCTCGTGGTCGGACGTGAGGCCGCCGGCAGCGATCGCGGCGATCTTCTCGGCGGCGGCGCCGGCCGTGTGACCCTCGACGCGCTGGCCCCGCGCCAGGGCCAGGTCGAGCCGGCCCAGCAGATCGGCGCGGCCGGCCCAGACTTCCGGCCAGCGCGTGACCTCGCCGGCCGCGAACGTCCACTCGTGGTCGAGGGCGCGCGCGAGGTCGCGCAGGGCGTATCGCCGCGGCTCGTCGGTGGAGCGCGCCTGGGCGTGGACGCGGATCATCCAGTAGAACTTCAGGGGCGAGGCGGCCAGCGCGTCGGCCACGGTGCGGAAGGCCCGCAGTCCGCCCAGCTCCCAGAACTGTAGCGTGTCGGCGAACACCGTGGTCGTGCCCAGCGGCAGCAGGTGTCGGGCCAGGGCCGACGGGGTCACCATGTGGGCGGGGTGGACGTGCGGATCGATGTAGCCCGGCACCAGGGTGCGGCCGCCGGCGTCCAGCGTCGCGGTGCGCGGGCCGACCATGTCGTCGCGCGCGCCGACGTAGGCGATCCGCTCTCCCGCGATCGCCACGTTGGCGGGATAGATCTCGCCCGTGTAGACGTTCAGCAGCGTGCCGCCGCGGACGTAGAGGTCGGCCGGCGCGTCGCCGCGCGCGACGGCGGTGAGCCGCCGTCGCTGGCGCAGCGTCGTCAGCGGCCCCCGCGTCACCGCTTGGTCCGCGCTCCGGCCCGGTAGGCGGCCGTCCCGGCCCGCACGCCCGCCCGCAGCCCGCGCCCGACCCGCGTGGCCTCCGCCAGCGCCTGCCGCACCTGCGGCTCCGTCTTGCGCAGCGCCCGGGCCACCGCGACGCGCGTGCGCCGCTCGAGGCGCTTCATGCGCCGGCGCGCCTGGCCGCGCGCGCGGCCCGCCTGCTTGCCCAGCTCGGTGAGCTGCTTCTGCATCGCCTTCCACTGCCGCTCGAGAGGATTCATGCGAGCCTCCACCGACGGTCGACTGCCTCCGATACGTCGGATTATGCCGCTACAATGGCGCCATGAGCGAGGCGATCGTGGTCAATCCGGCGGTGCGGGTGCCCGCGCGCGCGCTCGCGCTGCGCGCGGTGCGCGCGTCGGGGCCCGGCGGCCAGAACGTGAACAAGGTGGCCACCAAGGTGGACCTGCGCGTGGATCTCGACGCGATCGAGGGACTGTCCGACGCCGCCCGGGCGCGACTGCGGGCGCTCGCGCGCCACCGGCTCGATGCCGACGGCCGCCTGGTGATCACCAGCCAGGCGAGCCGCAACCAGGCCCGCAACGTCGAGGACGCCCGCGACAAGGTCCGCCGGCTCGTCGCGGCGGCGCTGGTGCGGCCGCGGGCCCGGGTGGCGACCCGCGCTCCGGCCATCGCCGGCGAGCGGCGGATCGACCTCAAGCGGCGGCGGGGAACGGTGAAGCGCTGGCGAGCCCGGCCGGAGGCCGAGGATTGAGCCGGCCCCGGGCCGACGGCGTCACACGCCGAGCGCGCGAACCTCGTCGCGGAACTTCTGCACGCTGCGCAGCTTGACGTCCTCGTACCCGCGGATCAGATCGGGCAGACGCGCGGCCTGCACGGCGCGCTCGTAGCCGTCCCGCGACAGCCCCGCCAGCAACCGCTCGACCAGCGCCCGGTACTCGCCGGGCAGCGCGCGCTCCACGCGACGGACCGCCGCGCGCCCGAACGGGTCCAGCGCCGTCCCCCGCAGCCCCTTCATCGAGGCCAGCAGCCGGAAGACGCCGTCGAACCAGGTGCCGAGCTTGAGCTTGCGCGTGAGGCCGAGCGCGCGCAGCAGCGGCGGGTGCAGGTTGTACTGCACGCGCACGCCCCCGGGGAACTCCTCGGCCAGCGCGCGGGACAGGTCGGTCCTCAGGTGCAGCCGCGCGACCTCGTACTCGTCCTTGTAGGCCATCAGCTTGAACAGGTAGCGCGCGACGGCCTCGCTCAGCCGGGTCTCGCCCGGCACCGCCGCTTGCTCGGCCGCCCGCACGCGCGTCACGAACTCGACGTACGCGCGCGCGTACCGCTCGTCCTGGTAGGCGACCAGCTCGGGCACCCGGATCTCGAGCAGTCGCTGCAGCTCGCCGTCGGCCCCGACGCGCTCGACCAGCGCGCGCTCGGCGGCGGTCGGCGCCGTGGTCGTCGACACCTCGCCCAGCCGGCGACGCTGCAGCGTCGCCACCCAGTTCGGGTCCGCCACCAGCAGTCGTCCGGCCCGGAAGGCCTGGGTGTTCATGGCGACCGACACCCCGTTGAGCGCGATGGCCTGCTCGATGGCCGCCGCGCTCACCGGAACGGCGCCGGCCTGGTAGGCGGCCCCCAGCACGAGCATGTTGGCGGCCATGTGGTCGTCGAAGAGCGTCTCGGCCAGCCCCAGCGCGTCGAGGTAGACGTTCTCGTCCTTGCGGCTGACGCGATCGATCGAGGCGCGCAGGCCGCCGCTGTCGGGGAAGTGCACCTCGGTGTGCGTCACCATGGCGCCGGTCGGTACCTGGCTGGTCGAGACGACCGCGACGGTCCGGTCCGACCGGGCGTGATCGAGGTTCTGGGGCACCGTGGCGACCAGCACGTCGAAGCCGAGATAGCAGTCGGCGGCCCCGGCCGCGATCTTGTTCGACAGCTCCTCGGGCCGCTCGGTGATCTTCAGGTGGGAGACGACCGGCCCGCCCTTCTGGCTGAGCCCGGTCTGGTCGAGCCCGCGCACGTGCTTGCCGTCGAGCAGGGCGGCGGTGCCGAGCACCTGGTTGACGGTCACCACGCCGGTGCCGCCGATGCCCATCATGAACACGTTGGCGTCGCGCGGCACCCGCAGCGCCGGCTCCGGCAGCGCCCGGTCCACCGTGAACGTCTTCCGCTCCTTCCGCCGGGGCGGGCCGAGCGGCACCACCGTGAGGAACGACGGGCAGTCGCCGCGCAGGCAGGAGTAGTCCTTGTTGCACGACGACTGGTGGATCTGCGTCTTGCGGCCGAACTCCGTCTCGACCGGGTGGACGCTGAGACAGTTGGACTTCACGCCGCAGTCCCCGCACCCCTCGCAGACCGCCTCGTTGATGACGACGCGCATGGCCGGGTCGGGCAGCTTGCCGCGCTTGCGCAACCGCCGCTTCTCCGCCGCGCAGCGCTGGTCGTAGACGAGCACCGTCACGCCGGGGATCTCGCGCAGCAGCGTCTGCGCCTCGTCGAGGCGGTCGCGGTGCCAGACCTCCACGCCCCCGGCCCACCGCGCGCCGTTGCCGTACTTGTCGGGCTCGTCCGTCATGACGATGATGCGACGCACGCCCTCGGCCTCGAGCATGCGCGTGAGCTCGGGCACCGGCATGGCGCCAGCGGCATCCTGTCCCCCGGTCATGGCCACCGCGGAGTTGTAGAGAAGCTTGAACGTGACGTTCGTGCCCGCTGCGATCGCCTGGCGGACGGCCAGCGAGCCCGAGTGGAAGAAGGTCCCGTCCCCGAGGTTCTGGAACAGGTGCGGCACGTGGGTGAACGGCGCCATGCCCACCCACTGCGCGCCCTCGCCGCCCATGTGCGTCAAGCCGGCGGTCCGGCGCTCGGGCATGGTCAGGGCCATGCCGTGGCAGCCGATGCCGGCGGCGGCCAGCGAGCCCTCGGGCACGTGGGTCGACCGGTTGTGCGGGCAACCCGAGCAGAAGTAGGCCTGGCGAGCGAGCGTCAGCGGCGCCGGCCGCTCCCGCAGCGCTTCCAGCAACGCGACCCGCGCCGTGATCGAGCCGAGCTGCAGCCGGCGCTCGAGGCGGCTGGCGACGAGCTGCGCGATCCGGTCGGCGTCCAGCTCCCCGTGGGCCGGCACCAGGGGTCGCCCGTGCTCGTCGCGCTTGCCGACCACGCGCGGGTGCACGGCGTCGTTGTAGAGCGCGTCGCGCACGAACATTTCCACGAACGAGCGCTTCTCCTCGACGACGAGGATCTCCTCGAGCCCGCGCGCGAAGTGCCGCACGATGCCCGGCTCCATCGGGAACAGCATGCCGACCTTGAGGATCCGGATGCCGTGGTGCCGCAGCGCCGCGTCGTCGAGCCCCAGCTCGTGCAGCGCCTCCCGCAGGTCGTAGTAGGTCTTCCCGGCCGCCGCCAGACCCAGCCAGGCATCGGAGGTGTCGAGGGCGACGCGGTTGATCCGGTTGGCGGCCGCGAAGGCCTTGGCCGCCTCGAGCCGCCCGTAGGCGATCTCGCGCTCCATCTCGAGCCCGTAGGGCGGCAGCAGCGTCGGGTTCTGGGTGTGCCGCCACGGCCTGCCCTCGTACACGAACCCCGGGTCGACGATCGTGACCCGGTCGGGCGCGACCTCGGCGGTGCCGATCTCGTCGGCCACGTTGGTGACGATCTTGAAGCCGACCCACAGGCCTGAGTACCGCGACAGCTCGAAGCCGAGGCGGCCCAGATCGAGGATCTCCTGGACGTTGCCGGGGAAGAGCACGGGGAACTGGGCGTCGTAGAACGCGACCTCGGAGTGCGTGGGCAGCGTCGAGGACTTCGACAGCGGATCGTCGCCCCCGAGCGCGAGCACGCCGCCGTGGCGTCCGACCCCGGCGAAGTTGGCGTGCTTGAAGATGTCGCCCGTGCGGTCGACGCCGGGGCCCTTGCCGTACCAGACGCCGAGCACGCCGTCGTACTTGGCCTGCGGAAAGTAGTTGGCGAGCTGGCTGCCGTAGACGGCGGTGGCCCCGAGATCCTCGTTCACGCCCGAGACGAACACGACGTGGTGCTCGCGGAGCAGCGGCTGGTTGCGCTCCAGCGTGAGATCGAAGCCCCCCAGCGGCGAGCCCCGGTAGCCGGAGATCAGGGTGGCCGTGCTGAGGCCGCGTCGGCGGTCGGCGCGATGCTGATCGAGCGGCAGCCGGACCAGCGCCTGGATGCCCGACAGGAAGATGACGCCCTGCTCCTGGCGGTACTTTGCGTCGAGCGAGAAGTCGTGCGCGATCGGCATGGGCCCTCCGGCCGGATTTTCTGCGATCTCGACGTATGATACGGGCGGTGCCGGACGGGCGCAAATTCAGCGGCGCCGCGGGGGACCGCGTCGGATGCCACGCCAGCTGACCGTCATGATCGAGGGGCAGGAAGGCCTGACCTGGGAGCGCTGGCAGGCCCTCGCGCGGACCACGGAGGCCGCCGGGTTCGCCGGACTGTTCCGCTCCGACCACCTCACCAGCGCGTTCGGTGATCCGCGGCAACCCTCACTCGATGCCTGGGTCTCCCTCACCTGGCTGGCCAGCCACACGCGGCGGATCCGCTTCGGCCCCATGGTGTGTCCGCTCACGTTCCATCACCCGGCCCTGCTCGCCAAGCGGGCCGCCGCGCTGGCCGTGCTCTCCGGCGGGCGCTTCGACCTCGGCATCGGAGCCGGCTGGCACGAGGGCGAGCATGCGATGTTCGGCGTGCCCTTTCCCTCGCTCCGGGAGCGCCTGGACCGCCTGGAGTGTGGCGCGCGCGCGATCCGCGCGCTCTGGCGCGGTGAGCCGACGACGCTCGAGCAGCCGTACTACCCGCTCCGCGAGGCGCAGTCCTTTCCCCTGCCGCCGGCCGGCGGCGTGCCGCTCGTGATCGGCGGCCGCGGCGAGCGCCGCACGCTGCGCGTCGTGGCCGAGCACGCCGACGAGTGGAACGTCACGCGGGTCACGCCCGACGAGTACGCGGCCAAGTGCCGTGTCCTGGCCGAGCACTGCCGCGGGGTAGGGCGCGACCCCGCGACCATCAGGCGCTCGCTGATGGTCCCGATCGTGACGGGCCGCAGCCCAGCCGAGGTCGCCGCGCGCCTGCAACGCGCGCGAGCGATCTTCCCGCGCCTGCCGGAGGACGCGGCCGCCTGGCGCAGCGCCGCCTTTCTCCACGGCGCACTCGACGAGGTACGCGAGGGCCTGGCCCGCTGGGAGGCCGCCGGCATCCAGCGCTTCATGCTCCAGGTTCTCGACATGACCGACCTCGAGATGATCGACCAGATCGGCCGCGAGCTGTCGCGCTGACGCGGCTCTCCCCGGGTCCCCCGGAACGCCCCGCCCGCCCTGGCCGCTGCCCGCCGCGCCACTTGATGGCGAGCCGTCGTCGCCGTTGCGAGGGCGGGGCCCGGCGAGCGCGTGATCGGCGATTCGACTCACCCCGCGCGATCCCCCTTGGGGGATGGGGGGTCGCGCTCGCCGGGCGCCGCCCTCGCTTACGGCGACAGGCGAGCCATCCGTGGCGCGGCGGGCAGCGGCCAGGGCGGGCGGGGCGTTCCGGGGGACCCCGGGAGAGCCGCGGCGTCAGCTTGCGCGCCAGAGACCGCGCCCGGCCAGGCGAGCGTCGCGCTGTAGCTTCAGGAAGAGGTCCTGGTAGCGGACGTTGGGGGGGACGGTCATGACCTGCGCGTATCCCAGGCGGACCAGCTCGGCGTTGATCATCGTGCCGTCGCGCCACACGTAGGCCAGCAGGCGACCGTAGCGATCGCGCGACTGCACGTCCAGCTCGAGCCGCACGCGCTTGCCCTCGACCAGCTCGCGATTCACGGCGTGTGCCTGCCGGCCCCCGGGCTCCTCTCCCTTGCGCGGATGGTGGATCTCCGGGGTGTTCACCCCGATGTAGCGCACCTTCTCGACGCGGTGACCGATGCGCACCTGAGCGGTGTCGCCGTCCACCGCGCGAACGACGGTCCCCTCCAGGGTCGTCGCAGACTGCGCCCAGACAGGAGCCGCACCGAGGAGCAGGGCTAGTGATGCCAGCAGCGCGGACAGCACACGACCACGCTGTCACGCCCCCCGGAGGGGTGTCAACGAATGGATACGGCGCCGGGATTCAGGAGCCGGGAGCGGCGAGCAGCTGGCGGACCCGGAGCTCCAGGTCCTCCGGCAGGCAGGGCTTGGTCAGGAACGCCGCCGCCCCCGACTCGAGGGCGCCCTGCTCGATCGCGCGGAAGGCGAACCCCGTGAGGACGATCACCGGTATCCGTCGCGTGCGGGGGTCCTGCTTGAGCTGCCGGGTCGCGGCGATGCCGTTGACGCGCGGCATGGCGAGGTCCATGACGATCACGTCGGGCCTCAGCGTGCGCGCCAGCGCCAGCGCCGTCTCGGCGTCGGGTGCGCCGACGGCCCCGATGCCGCGGAACCTGAGGTATTCGGTGTACAGATCTCGCGTGTGGGCTGCGTCGTCGACGATCAGCACGAGCGCGCCCTGGCGGCGGCGCCGCGACGGCGCCGCGTCCGGCCCGAGGGTAGGTTCCCCCGACCGGGGAAGTCGATGGACTCGGGGCTTCGGGGTTTGGCGGGCGAACCCATCTCGGCGTCTTGGAGCCGACTCGCAGATTACCTCCATCGCGCGCGCCCAGCGGCCGCAACGATGGTGCCAGTACGATTCAGCGAAGTGGCGGGGGGTTTAGAGCTCAGAGCCCCTTGTAATGCCTTCAAATAATGTACGTCTTACACGTCCTGGGTGACGGGAGGAGCGAGGCGGACGAAGGCGTACCCGAGCGTCGACAGCTGCCTGACGAGACCGGGCGCGGCCCGACGTTCGGTCTGTCGTCGATCGCCGTCGGCCGGCTGGGCGTCTTCCGGGGAGGGGCGCTCGCCTTGGCGGCGGTCGAGGATGACGGTCACCTCGGGCTCGCCCGCGAACTCGCGCGACAGATACGCGAAGAGCGCCGGCTGATCGCGGGAGACGATGAAGAGGTGCCGCATGACTCGATTCTGGCCGATCGGCTCGTGACGGGTCAACGGTTGCGGAGGCGGCGTAGCGCCCGCTGCGCGGCCCGGGCGTCGCGGGACGGTCGATGGCTGGGGCCCCCGCGGCGCTGGCCCGGCTGGCTGTCGTCCACGTCGTCCGGATCCTCGGGGCCTCCGAGCGCCGCGTCCAGGAAGGCCTCGGCGCCGACGACCACGGCACCGGCGCGGCGAGCCGTATCCTGCACGGCGCGGTCGGAGGTCACGACGACCGCGCCCTCCCGCAGCGATCCGGCGAGGCGTCGCAGCACGTCGTCGGCGGTCTCCGGCGGTCGCGAGAACTGCACCTGCACCCGGCCGGCGACCGTGGAGTCGTCGTGTCGGCGAGCGCCGTCGAACACGACCGTGAAGGTGTCCGGCACCCGGGCTGCCACCCGGGCCAGGACCGCCAGCAGCGCGGCCCGGCCGGCCTGCAGGCCGTCGGTCTCGCGAGCCCGCAGGTCGGGATCGCGCCGGATGACGTTGTAGCCATCGATCAGCCAGCGCATCGGCGTCGGCGGCGCGCGCGGCCCATCGGCGCGAGCACCGCCGCCCTCCGCTCAGCGGTCGTCGTGGCGCGCCGGCAGCGGCCACGACCGACGCGCGAGGAACCGGTCGAGCCCGGCGCGCCCCTCGTCGGAGGCGACGAGGCGCCCGAACTCGCTCGCCTCGGCGTCGAGGCCGGCGGCGACGCCCTGCCCGAAGCCCAGCCGCGCGAGGTCCAGGATCGCGCGCGCCGGCGCCGCGCGAGGCACGTGGGCGTGGTGGGCGAGCAGGCGGCCGATCTCGGGATCACGCTCGACGTTCGGGAAGGCGATGGTACCGTCCTCGGTCAGCGGCGACCACAGCGTCCCCTTGAACTCGCCGAGCGCGATCTGGCGCGCGACGCCGAGCGCGCGCGACAGCGCGTCCGCCGGCGCCACCTCGTCGACGACGCCGAGCGCCAGCATGCGCCCGGCCGAGCGCCGCCGGCCGTCGAGCAGGACCGCCAGCGCGTCGACCAGCAGGGCATACAGCTGGCCGCCGCCCGAGCGCGCGCGTCGCGCGGCCAGGCGCGGCAGCATCTGCGTCCCCCCGAAGCCCGGGATGACGTGGAGATTGATCTCGGGCTGACCCAGCTCGGCGCGCCGGCCGGCGATGCGGTACGCGCAGGCCATCTGCAGCTCGTTGCCGCCGCCGAGCGCATAGCCGTCGACGGCGGCGATCACCGGCGCCGCCGACGTCGCGATCCGAGTGAACAGCCGCTGGGCCCGGGCGGCCAGCGCCTGCACGTCCGCCGGGCGCGCGAGGGCGCGGAGCTGCCGGATGTCGGCGCCGGCGACGAACAGGGTGCCGGCGCCGGCGAGCACCACGGCCTTGAGACCCGGCTGGGACTGCAGCGCGTCGAGCGCGCGCTCGAGGTCGTCGAGCGTGGCGCTGCCGAGGGCGTTGGCGGGCGGCGCGTCGATCGTCACCTGCGCGACCAGCTCCGGCCAGCCGGGTCGCACCGGGTCGAGGCGCACGCGCACCGTCGCGCCGTCCACGAAGCGCGAGCCCCACGCCTCGTAGACGTGGCGCGCGCTCCGGGCGGCGTCCAGCGCGCTGGTGGCGCCGACGCGCACGGTGAGCGTGCCCGCATGGCGGTTCTCGTGGATCGCCTGGTGGGCCTCCGCCAGCTCGTCCCAGGCGTGGACGACCGGCGGATGGATCGCCAGGGCGCCGGCGTCGATCAGGCGCACCACCTCGTCGGCCTGATGGGCATTGGACAGGTGGCTGCCGAGGACCGCGAAGTCCGGGAACAGCACCCGCTTCTGGTGCATCCACACGTTGGGCGCGTAGAACGACAGCCGCGCCTGCGCGGTGTCCTCCACGTAGACCACGACGCCGGTGAACGGCCGGGCCAGGAACGTGCTGATGCCCAGCGTGTCCTGCGCGGCGCGCTCCACGATCACGTCCGGATTGCCGCGCGGGTTGTCCGGGGTGGCGAGCAGCCGTCCCACGGCCTGGCCGAACGGCTTGAGCGTCGTGTCCTGGTACAGCCGGTAGCTCTCGGGGTCCGTGTCGCAGTCCGGCATCGCAGCAGGCCAGCGCAGGCCGGCGGTCCGCGCGAGCGTCTCCAGACTGACGACGCCGTGCACGCGGTGGGCCGCCTGCACGGCCGCGGCGTCGGCATCGGTCGGCGTGGCCACGACGACCCGGGCGCCGGCGGCGAGGGCCGCGGCGATCACCTCGGCGCCGACGGCGTCGCCGGCGCCGCGGCAATACGCCAGCAGCCCCTGGGTGGGACGCAGACCCGCGCGGCGAAGCATCTCGGCGGGAGGACGCCTGCCCGGCTTCCCGAGGAAGGTCAGCGTGTAGCCGCTGGTGGCGCCGTAGAACACCAGGCGCCCGCCCGGGCCGAGCAGCTCGATCATGCGCGCGAAGAGGTCGCGGCCGACCGACGACACCACCACGTCGATGGACGCCCCCCCGTTGCCCTCCCGGACGACCTCGCCGAGCTTGCGGCCCGCGGCCACCCAAGCCGCCCGCGCCGACGGCTCGAGCGGCACCGGCGTGAAGGCGCCGGCCAGCGCGGGATCCGTGCGGTTGACCGCGGCGGCGCCGCCGCGGTCGAGCACGCGCCGGCCCTTGTCCTCGGTGGACACCAGGCCCGTCACCCGGGCCCCGCGCAGCACGGCGCAGGCGACGGCGTAGAGGCCGGTGCCGCCGGCGGCGCCCTCGACGAACACGCGCTCGCCGACGTCCACGCGCGCCACGTCGAAGAGGGCCTTGGCCACCGTCTCGAGGTCGAGCATGTACGAGGAGGCCTCCGGCAGCGTGAGCCGCTCGGAGTGCGCGAGCAGCTGCGGGGCCTGACACCGCACGAACTGGCAGAAGGATCCGTCGGGAGTCTCGTACCCCTGGATCTTGAAGTCGGCGTGCATCGGATCCTCGCCGGCGCGCGGCGACAGGAGGTCCGATACCCCCGGATAGAGCACGCGCAGCTCGCCCGTCCGCAGCCGCGCCTGACGGGCCGTCTCGCTGCCGAGCGCGGCCACGAGCACGACGGCGCCGCTGCCCGGGACGTGCAGGTCGCGGTCGTGCAGGTCGAAGACCGAGATCGGCACGCCCCGCGCGGCGAAGAGAGTGTTGTACGTCAGTCCCGCGTAGAGCACGTAGCCGATCGCCTCGTGCGGGCCGGGCGCCGGCACCGGGATCGTCACGCGCCGCAGCGCGGTGCGCGGGTCGTCGTGGACCGGACGACCCCACCGGTCCTTGATCACCGCCCACGCGTGCTGCCTCGGCGGCAGCGGGTCGAGACCGGGACGGAATGGCGCGCCGAGCGGCAGCGCACCCTCCTCGTCGCCATACCACGCGGGGTCGACCTCGCGATCGCGCTCGCTCATGCGCTCGGCCGGCCGGCGCGATCGTCGGGCCGCACGGGTCAGGCCCCGCCCAGCTCGCCCCGGACGATGCGGGCGCCGGCGGCCAGCGCCCGGAGCTTGGCGCGCGCGACCTCGCGGGGCAGCGGCACCATGCCGCAGTTGGTGCACGGGTACAGCCGGGCGGGCGGCACGCGCTGCAGCGCGCGGCGGATGGTGGCCGCCACCTCGGCCGGCGACTCGACGGCGTGCGTGGCCACGTCGATGCACCCCACCAGGACATCCTTGCCGGCCAGCAGGCCCAGGAGCGAGAGCGGCACGCGGGAATTGGCGCACTCGAGCGAGACCTGGTCGATCCGGCTCTTGGCCAGCAGCGGGAACGTCTGCTCGTACTGGCGCCACTCGGAGCCGAGGGTCTGCTTCCAGTCGATGTTGGCCTTGATCCCGTAGCCGTAGCAGATGTGCACGGCCGTCGTGCACGACAGGCCCTCCACGGCCCGGTGCAGCGCCTCGATGCCCCAGGCGGCCACGTCGTCCATGTACACGTTGAAGGCGGGCTCGTCGAGCTGGAGCACGTCGAGGCCGGCCGCCACCAGCTCGCGGGCCTCCTCGTTGATGATCCGCGCGAACTCCAGCGCCAGCCGGCGGCGATCGCGGTAGTGGTCGTCGGCCAGCGTGTCGACGATCGTCATCGGTCCCGGGATCGTGAACTTCAGCCGGCGCTCGGTGTGGGCCCGCGCCCAGCGCACCTCGTCGAGATGGATCGGACCGCGGCGCGCCAGCGGCGCCGTCACCGTCGGCACCTCGGCCTTGTAACGATCGGCCCGGATGCCGATCGTCACCCGCCGGGAGAAGTCGATCCCCTCGATCCGTTCCAGGAAGCCGTGCACGAAGTGCTGGCGCGATTGCTCGCCGTCGGTCACGACATCGATGCCGGCCGCTTCCTGGTCCTTGAGCGCGATGAGCACGGCGTCGCGCTGCCCCTCGGCCAGCGTGTCCGCGGGCAATTGCCACGGGGCCCACAGCGCCTCGGGCTTCGCGAGCCACGGCGGCTTGGGCAGGCTTCCGGCGATCGTCGTCAGCAGCATCGCGCTCCTCCTCGAGCCCGCGGCGCCGGTGTCGTCGCCTGACGCGGCGTGGCCGGTCCGCCTCGCGGACGGCGGGCCGCGTGGTGTCGGCCCGAGCCACCGGCCCAGGATAGGGACGCGCCGCGATGTTGTCCACCGGCGCCGGCCGGCGCGAAACGCTCAGCCGGGCCCGGACCGGACGAGCCGCCGCCCCTCGCGAAGGCCCAGGGCGGTGAGCCGGACGGCCCGGCGCGGGTACAGCAGCCAGCGCGGGGTCGACGGGTAGTGACGCGCCAGGACCGCGCCGGCCGGAAACCCGACCTCTGCGAGATAGGCCAGCTTGCCCATCGTTCCCGGGACTCCCAGCGCTGCGATCAGCTCGCCCGGGACCTCCGTGCCGGTGCGGCGGGCCACGAGACGGACGAACGCCCGCTCGACGCGGCCGAGCGGCGGCAGCGCGTCGGCGAGCGGCCGGGCCGGGCCGAGGCCCAGCACGGCGCCGAGCACGCCGAGGGCGTAGCCGAGGGCCCGCTCGGCGCCGGCCGCCCGCGCTTCGGCGAGGAGCCTCCCGTCCTCGGCGTCGCGCAGCGACAGCGCGATGTCGACGAGCCAGACGAGGCGCGAGTACGAGTGCTTGAGGGCGTGGACGATCAGGTGCAGTCGCTGGTGGTTCGGCCCGAGGACCAGTGCGCTGGGGTCGTCTGGGTCGAGCCGTCCGGCATCGCGCCAGAGCGCCGCGGGATCCAGCCGGAAGGCGCGGGCCTTTCGCGACACCCAGCTGGCGCCGGCGATCTCGGTGTGGAGGTCGAAGGCCACGGGCCCGCGTGACAGGAACCTCGACGACGGGGCGAAGGGCCGGTAACCGCGGCCGGTGAGCCAGTCGACGACGTCGGCCATCTCCTCCGGTCGCACGAGCAGGTCGACGTCGCCCAGCGGTCGCAGGTCGAGGCGGCCGTGGTATGCGGCCGGGATCAGCGCAGCGCCCTTGAGCACGACGACCTGACGCCCCCGCCCGCGGAGCCACCCGCGCAGCGCAGCCAGCTCGGCCAGCGCCGCCATGTTGCTCACCGCGACGCGGCGTCGCGCGGCCCGCCACGGCTCCAGGGGCAGAGCGCGGCCGCCGCTGGACGCGCGGCGCTCCAGCTCCAGCGCGACCAGCCCGGTCATGCCCTCCCGCTCGGCGGCGTCGAGCAGGCGCGGCCCGTCGATCGCCCCGGGGCCGAGGTCGAGCGCTTCGTCGTGGGCCTGGACGCCGATGAACCGTCGGGCAGCCGCGGTCATCACGCGCATCGCCGCGGAGCGCGGGAGGGACGCGACGGACGCGGCCGCGGCGAGGCTCACGCGGCGGCCAGGTGCTGCAGGACCGCTCGGCGCACCGCCGCCAGCCGTGACCAGTCGCGGGCGAAGCTGAGCCGGTAGAGCCCGACGGCGGCGGCGATCCCGGCGATCCGGTCGAACTCCTTCCGGAGCCGCGCCCGGTCGTCGAAATCGAGACGGAACGAGTGACGGACCAGCTCGAGAAAGGCCTCGCGCTTGGTGAGCGGCTCGATGGTCACGGCCTCGCTGCCGGGCCCGGCCGCCGGCTCGCCGAGGACATAGAGACGACGGACCGGAACCGGTCCGTCTCCGAACGGCCATCGCGCTTGGCCCGCCGGGATGCTGCGCTTTCCGCGCGGATGGCCCAGGCCGGTCGGCAAGCCCTCCGACGAGAGCGCCGCGCAGGCGTCCGGCCAGAGGCGGATCTCCGGATAGCTCGGCACGCCGGCCGGCGTGCCGTGGACCTCGGTGAGCAGCAACCCGTCGTCGGCCAGCAGCGGAAACGCCTCGCGCACGAAGCTGGCGCCGAGGGTCGACTTGCCGCTTCCGGCGGGGCCCAGGAACGCGACGGCGCCGACGGGCGTCTGCACCGCGCTGGCGTGCAGCACCAGCCGGCCCTGACGGCTCAGCGCCAGCGGGATCACCTGGGCCAGGAACAGGTGCGCGACCACGCGCGCGCTGCCCCGGCGTCGGCTCGCGCAGCCGATCTCGCGCCCGTCGCGCGACACGAGGAAATCGGCGAGGCGGCCGAAGCGGACGAGCGATCGCGTGCCGAGCCGCGCGACCGTGAACGCGACCCGGCCGTCCGGGAGCCGGACCCGGCGAGGGGCGCGAAGCCGATCGCGGCCGACCCGACGCGGCCGAGATCTCAAGGTCAGGTCGGCCACCGGGCTCGTCGCTTCCGGGAGGCCGGGCAGCGGCACGCCGCTGGCGACCGCGAGCCCGAACGCGCGGTACGTTCTCACCGTCCTATTCCGTGTCACGGGTAATCACCTCGGCCACGAATCCCGCGGCTTCTCCCGGCGAGCGGAACAGGTCGAGGTGGCGGCGGAGGACCTCCTGCTCGATCTCCTGCAGCGTCCGGCCGCCGTCGCACAGCTCGAGGACCGACCGCCGGGCCTGGCCCCACGCCGAGAGCCTCGGGACGACCCGGGGGTCGGTCCGCGCCAGGTCCTCGCGGCAGAGCAGCATGCCCTGAAGTGTCGAGTGGGCGAACCGCGCCGGGGATCCTGCCACGCCACCGCCCGGCTCTCTCTTCCGCACCTCGACCGTCCAGCCGACGACCACGTCGGTCGGGAGGATGCGGAGGCTCACGTCGATCTGGTCGCCCTCGGCCACGGTGACCGGGCGGGCGATCGGCAGGAAGACCTGCGTCCGCTCGATCGCCCGCGCCGCCAGTGGCGAGTTGGTCGCGATGACCCCGGCCGACAGCCGGGCCTCGAACCAGCCGCCGAGCCCGTGCAGGGTGCCCTCGCGCGCCGCCCGGAGCGTCACCCGCGCGCCCAGCGCGACGGGTGCGGCGGTGGACATGTCGAGCGAGGTCGCCGCGGCGGCCGGGCCGAGCAGCTGCGAGGCGCGGAACCCGACGGGGTATCCGGTGTTCTGGGCGATGGCGCGGGCCGGCCCGAACGCGTATCCCGCAGGGCTTCGATCCCAGAACTCGATGCCGGCGAACAGCTCCGGGCACTCGACCGGCGCGACCAGCAGGGTGACCGCGCAGGGAATCATCGCGCCGCCGGGCTCGAGGAATCGATCCCGGGCGTCGGCGTAGTACTCGAGGAGCCCGGCCTCGAAGCCGAACCGTCCGATCTGATCGGCGACGATCACGTCGACTCGCTCCGGGAGGCGCACGCGGGTGGACAGGCCCTTGACGTGACGGATCCGGTCGGCGAAGCCGTTGGCCCTGGCGATCTCTCGAGCCAGGCCGATGATCGACCCCTCGTCGACGGCGTAGACGCGCCGGGCGCCGGCCCGGCAGGCCATCAGTCCGAGGATGCCGGTTCCGGCGCCGAGGTCCAGGACGACGTGGCCGGGCTTGACGACCTCGGCGATCGCGTCGCCGAACGCGGCGATGCGGACGGCATCCGAGAGATACCGACGGTGGTCGTCCAGCACGAGCGACATCAGACGGTCTTCGGCGCCGCGTCCCCTTCGCTCAGAGGCACGCGGGCATCATCATGGGTCCGCCGTCGCCCACCGTTCCCGTGCCCGAGTGGGTCAGCTTCTCGACGGGCCCGTACTCGACGAGGCGCGGGGGACTGTAGGGCTTCCTGCGCGGCGTCGACTGCGGGGCCTCCGCGGACTCGGTCGGCTCGCTCATGTCAACTCTCCGTGGTGCCCCCGAGCGGGTGCGCGACCATGGCCCGGTACCAGCGCTCGGTCGCGAGGATCATCCACAGCGGGCCCAGGACCCGGCTGTCGCCGCGCCGCAGACGCCTGGACAGCTGCTCGACCGCGTCGGGCCGCAGCATCCCGTCGCGAGCGAGCCACAGGCGCCGCCCGCCGGGGGCCTCGAGCGCGGCCTCGATCGACTGCTCGAACAGGTACGCGAAGTCGCCCTTGTCCCGTCGTCCGGCCACGGACCTCGGGAGCAGGTCCCGCGCCGCCCGCCGCAGTATGAGCTTCGTCTCGCCGCCGCGCCAGCGCTGGTCTTCCGGCAGCGCCAGCGCGAACTCGATCAGCCGACGGTCGTTGAAGGGATGCCGGCTCTCCATGGACCGCCGGCTCTCGAAGCGGTCGAGCATCTCCCACTCGGTCGCGCTCCAGCCGCTCCGCAGCTGCTGGTAGATGGCGCGCTGGGCCAGCGTCGGGAACGGCGGCGTGACCCCGGCCGGCGCCAGGCGCTCCTGCAGTCCCACGCGTCGCGCGAACTCGGGAGCGATCCAGGCCGGGACGTCGGTTTGGCCGACGCGCCGCACGAGGCGCTTGGCCGCGTCCGGGACGAGCGGATGCACGCACCACCGGAAGGCGTCGACGAGCCCCACCGGGGGGCCTCCGAGCGCGCGGCAGGCGCGGAGGTCGTGGCGGATCTGACGGACCAGCGCGCGCAGGCGGAGACCGCGCAGGAGATCGGCGGCGTGGGCCGGGGTGCCGGTGAGCCACTCGTCGCCGCCGTAACCCCAGATCGCGGTCCGGGAGCCCCGACGGCTGGCCGCGTCGTAGAGAAGGCCCCAGGGATGGGTGGTCGGCGTGTCGGGAAAGTCCTGCAGCGCCGCGATGTGGTCGGCGAGCGGCGGGACCACGAGCCGGTCGGGACTGACACGATGGACGCTGAGGCCCCACCTGCGCGCGACGTCGTCGACCCAGCGCCGCTCGTCGGCGGCGGGATGGGAGAAGTCCAGCGTGTAGGTCTCGAAGGCGTCGGTCACGCGGCCCTCGCGCGCGAGCGCGGCGGCGGCGCCGACGATGGACGACGAGTCGAGACCCCCGCTGAGGAAGATCGCGGCCGGCCCGACGCTCCGCAGACGGCAGCGTACCGCCTCCCGGAAGATCTCCAGGAAGTGCTCGGCGTACTGGTCGTCGTCGCGATAGCGGACCTCGCGGCCGGGATCCACGTCCCACGCGCGCCGCGTGCGGATGCAGCCGTTCTCCACCACCAGGACGTGCGCGGGAGGCAGCCGCAGGATCCCGCGATAGAGCGTCTCGTCGAGCGTCACCAGGCGGTGGCTCAGGTACTCGCCGACGACGGCGAGGTTCGGCGCCGGGCGGCCCGGCGCGGCGGCGACGAGCTGTCGCAGCTCCGAGGCCCACACGAGCGTGCCGCGATCCACCTGGTAGTAGAAGGGCCGGATCCCGAGCGGATCGCGCGCGCAGAGCAGGCGGCGGCGGCGGCCATCCCAGATGACGATCGCGAAGTCGCCCACGACCCGGGCCAGCGCCGCCTCGCCCCAGCACGCGTACGCCTGGAGCACCAGCTCCGCGTCCGTGCGGGCCCGAGGCTGGCCTGGCAGCGCGGCGACGAGCGCGTCGCGGTTGTCGACCCGACCGTCGAGCGCGAGACAGACGGCCCCGGTCTCGTCGACGAGCGGCTGCTTCTCGCCGAGCGACTCCGGCGTCGCGTGGGTCGTGAGATGAGCGAGCGCGACCGCGCCGTCACTCCAGGCGCCGTTGCCGTCCAGGGCCCGGTGTGCGGCGGCATCGACGAGCCGCCGGAGCAGCGCGAGATCGGCCGGGCGGCCGTCCAGACAGTAGACGCCGGCGAGCCCGCTCACGCGGCGGACCCGGCCGGGACGGCGCCTCGGTCGTCGACGACGAGGATCGGAGCGTAGGCGCCGGCCGCCGGGACCGTCGTGACGCCGCAGTCCACCCAGGCGTGGCCCTCCAGCGCGCCGCCCGCCGTCGACACGCCGAGGATCAGCCGTGCCGGGAGCGCTCGCCGACGCAACAGCACGAGGGCCACGAGGGCCCGGGCCAGACACGCCGGGGCCGGGCGGCACCGGCCGGCCACCGCGTGAACGAGCCGGAGGATGCGCTCGGCGTCGGGCCCGCCGCGGGGCGGGCCCCGGCGGCGGCCCAGCGCCCGCGCGACGCGCAGGAGCCGCGCGAGGCTCAGACACCTCGAGGCGACGGCCGCCGTCGGCAGGAGGAGGGCCGCGCCGAGGACGACGGTCCAGTCGGCCCAGCCGAGGCCGGCGGCCGCGCGCAGCGCGCCCGGCCGGCTACGCCGACGGCGCGACGACACGCGTCAGACCCCTGGTGCAGAGGTCGCCCACCAGTGCGAGCAGATCGCGCTCGAGCGGGGCGGGAGCGACCTCGTACTCCGCCAGCAGCGTCTCGAACACGGCCCCGAGAGGGGCGCGGTCACCGATCAGGGTCCACACGCGCGCGCCCACGTGGTCGAGACCGAAGTAGGTGCCCGTCGCCAGGTCGAGCAGGACCATCTCGCCGTCGAGCTCTCGCGACGCGACCTCGGTGCTGACCTCGACCACGCTCGCCAACGTCGGCCGCTTCGTCGAGGCGGTCATCGAGGGAACTGTTTCACAGCCGTGCGGAGGAAATCAAGCTGGGTCGCCGTGCGCGGCGTATCATCGCCGCCGTGACGACGCCGACGTCGCGACCGGACGCGCGGGCACGGCGCGGGCTGGTGGTCGCGCCGCACACCGAGGCCTGCGAGGCCGGCGTCGACATCCTCCGGCGCGGCGGCAATGCGCTCGACGCCGCGGTCGCGGCGGCGATCACCGTCGCGGTCGTCTACCCGCACATGAACTCGATCGGCGGCGACAACGTGTGGCTCGTCTGGGACGCCGGCCGCCTGCGCCTGAGGGGGCTCAACGCCGCCGGTCGTGCGGCGGCCGTCGCCACGCTCGAGACGTACGCCGCCCGGTTCGGCGCGATGATTCCCGCGCGCGGCGGCCCGGCCGCGCTCACGGTGCCGGGCGCCGTGTCCGGATGGTGGGAAGCGCACGCGCACAGCCGGGACGTGATGGGCTCGCCGGTGCGGTGGGCGACGCTGCTCGAGCGCGCCGAGGCCCTGGCCCGCCACGGCTTCGCGCCCTCGCCGGGCCAGCGCCGCGTCACGGCGGCCGCGCCCGACCTGTTCTCCGACGCCGCCCCGGTGGAGGTGCGCCGGACGCTGTGGCCCATCTACCATCCCGACCGCCTGGTCGGGGACCGCTTCCTCCAGGCCGACCTCGCCACCACCCTGGCCTGCCTGGCCGAGGACGGGCCGGAGGCCTTCTACCGTGGAAGGCTGGCCCACCGGATCGTCGACGGCGCCGCGCGCGCCGGCAGCCCGCTGGCGCTCGCCGACCTCGCGGCGCATCGGGCCGAGTGGACCGAGCCGCTCCGGGTGCGCTACCGCGGCGGCGAGGCAGCCAGCCTGCCGCCTCCGACGCAGGGATTCGCGGCGCTCGCCATCCTGTCCCTGCTCGAGGGCTTCGACGTGGCGGCGCTCGACGACGCCGACCACGTGCACGTGGTGGTCGAGGCCACGAAGCTGGCGTTCGCGGACCGCGACCGGTACCTGGCCGACCCGGCCTTCGTGGAGGTGCCGGTGGCGCGCTGCCTGGACCCCGAGCGTCTGGGGCGACGGCGCCGCCTGATCGCGCGGCGGCAGGCGCGCCCGTCGAACGCGGGACCGACCGCCGAGGGCGACACGGTCGCCATCGCGACCGCCGACGGCGACGGCAACGCGGTGGTCGTCATCCAGAGCACCTATCACGAGTTCGGCAGCGGCGTCGTGGCCGGCGATACCGGCGTGCTGCTGCAGAACCGGGGCGCCTTCTTCTCGCTCGACCCGGGCCACCCCAACCGGCTGGCGCCGGGCAAGCGCACGGCGCACACGCTGATCCCGTCCATGTACCTGGTCGACGGGCGGCCGCGCTTCGCGTACGGGACCATGGGCGGCGAGGGCCAGCCCCAGACGCAGGCGGCGATCCTCACACGCGTCGTCGATCGGGGTCTGACGCCGCAGGCGGCCGTCGAGGCGCCGCGCTGGCTGCTGGGCCGGACCTGGGGCGACCCCTCGCGCGCCCTGCGCATCGAGGACCGGCTTGGCCCGGCGGTCGCCGACGACCTGCGCCGGCGTGGCCACGACGTGGTCGTCGTGGATGGCTGGAGCGATCTCATGGGGCACGCCCAGCTGATCCGCGTCGACGCCGACGGCCTCGTCGGCGCCTCGGACCCGCGCGCCGACGGCGCCGCGCTGGGCTTCTAGAGCGTGCCGGCTGTCTGCGCGACCGCGCGTCGGCCGATCGTCGTCGCCGGACGAGCCCGGTGAGCGCGAACGGGGCGCTCGTGCGTCCGCTCGCGATCGGCGTGGTCGCGCACGCCGCGCTGACGCGCTCGGGCGGGGCGGCCAGGGTACTGACGCGCTCGACCGCGTCCACCTATCTGCGCGCCGGGGACGAGGTCGTCTGGCTGGGCGCGACGCCACCGCTGCTGCACCCGCGTGGGATCGTGGTCGCCGGCGCGCGGACGAGCGACAGCCGCGAGATCCGCGTGGCGCTCGACTGGCCGCCGCCGTGGCGCCCTCCCACGCTGCGGCTCGACGCCACCGCCGTCCCGAGGCTCGTGGCCGGCTGGCGCCGGCTCGCCGGCGGCCTGGCGCGTGTCGGGCCGCCGGTGGGCCTCGGCGAGCGGCTGACCGGCGGACGCCCCCGGTGGCCGCTCGACGCGGCCGCGCCGGCGGCCGACGAGCTCGCGCGCGCCTGCGGACGCGACGACCCGGCGGCGGCCACCGCCGCCGCGCTCGATCTGCTCGGAGTCGGCACCGGCCTGACGCCATCCGGCGACGACTTCGTGGGCGGCGTCCTCTTCGCGCGCCGCCTGCTGGCGGAGACCGGCGTCATCGACCGCGCCGCCTGGCGCCGCGCGCGCGACACGATCGTGGCCGCCGCGCCCTCGCGCACGCACCCCGTGAGCGCCGCCGTGCTCGGCGACCTCGCCGTCGGCATCGGATGGGCGCCGCTGCACGATCTGGTGCCAGCCCTGGCCGACGAGTCGGCCGGCGCGGCCGAGCAGGCGGCTCGCCGGCTGGTCCACATCGGTCACTCGTCGGGCTGGGATCTGCTCGCCGGCTTCGGCGCGGGTCTCGGATCAGATCCGATGCGTGACGGCACCGCTCCTGCAAGACTTCGCAGGAGCGAGGGAGGGCCACGATGAGCACCATGCAGAACGTCGGGAGCAGGGAGCGCTGGGCGTCGGGGCTGGGCGGAGGGGCGCTCGCGCTGTGGGGGTTGCGACGCGCGTCGCTGCCGGGGCTGGCGGTGGCCGCGGTCGGAGCCGCGCTCGCATGGCGCGGGCTCAGCGGCTCCTGCGCGCTGTACCGGGCGCTCGGCATCGACCGCGCCGACCACACGGTCGGCAATCTCGGCGTGAAGATCGAGCGCGACATCGTCGTGGCGGCGCCCCCCGAGCGCCTGTACCGCTTCTGGCGGGACTTCGAGAACCTGCCGCGCATCATGTCCCACCTGGAGCGCGTCGAGGTGCTGGGCCCCACGCGCTCGCGCTGGCGGGCGCAGGGGCCGGCCGGGCTCACCGTGCAGTGGGAGGCCGAGATCATCAACGACCAGCCGCCCGGGCTCATCTCCTGGCGCACCGAGCCGGGTAGCCCGGTCGCTCACGCGGGTTCCGTGCATTTCACGCCGATCGGCAGCGGGACGCGGATCGGGGTGTCGCTGCAGTACGATCCGCCGGGCGGCGAGCTGGGCCACGCGGTCGCGGCCTTGATGGACGTCGACGCCGGCGCGCGGATCGAGCAGGACCTCACGCGCTTCAAGCAGGCGATCGAGAGCGGACGGCTGGCGGCCTGACGGCGCACGCGCGGGATCGCCCGCGCGCCGCCGGCGCCGTCGTGTATCGGCGCCGGCGGATCCGCGGTAGAGTAACGGGGCACCCTGACCGGCCACCGGAGGTCTCGTGGATCCCTATCGACTACCGCGCACGGTCGTCCCGAGCCGTTACGACATCCGGCTGGAACCCGACCTCACCACGCTGACGTTCCGGGGTGAGGAGACGATCGCCGTCGACGTCGCCGAGCCGGTCGGCGAGATCGTCCTCAACGCCGTCGAGCTGGCCGTCGACGAGGCCGTCGTCGTCGACGCCCGCGGAGCCGAGCAGCGCGCCACCGTCGGCCTCGACGAGGCGGCCGAGCGCTGCCGGCTGGCCTTCGCCACCCCGCTGGCCGCCGGCCGCGGACGGCTCCGCCTGGTGTTCCGCGGCACGCTCAACGACAAGCTGCGCGGGTTCTACCGCTCGGTCTACAAGGACCCCAGCGGCGTGTCGCGCACGATGGCCGCCACCCAGTTCGAGGCCACCGACGCCCGCCGCGCGTTCCCCTGCTGGGACGAGCCGGCCTTCAAGGCCGTCTTCAGCGTCACGCTGGCCATCGACCCGGCGCTCACCGCCGTGTCCAACACGCGCATCGTCTCGGAGACCCACGAGGGCGCGCGCACGATCGTCCGCTTCGCCGACTCGATCGTCATGTCGACCTACCTGGTCGCCATCGTCGTCGGCGAGCTGCAGCACACCGAGCCGACGCCGGTCGGCGCCACGCCGGTGCGGGTCTGGTGCGTGCCGGGCAAGCGGCGGCTGGCCGCGTTCGGCCAGGAGATCGCGGTGGCCTCGCTGAGGTTCTTCGAGGACTACTACGGGCTGCCCTATCCCGGCGACAAGCTCGACCTGCTCGCCATTCCCGACTTCGCGGCCGGCGCCATGGAGAACCTGGGCGCCATCACGTTCCGCGAGACCGCGCTGCTCGTCGACGAGGGCGCCGCCTCGCACGCCGAGCTGCAGCGGGTGGCCGACGTCGTGGCCCACGAGAACGCCCACATGTGGTTCGGTGACTTGGTCACGATGAGCTGGTGGAACGGCATCTGGCTCAACGAGGCGTTCGCGACGTTCATGGAGATGCTGGCCGTGGACGCCTGGAAGCCGGAGTGGCAGCGCTGGGTCGCGTTCGGCGTCTCGCGGGCGGCCGCCTTCTCGGTGGACGGGCTGCACAGCACGCGGCCCATCGAGTTCCCCGTGCGGGCCCCCCGCGAGGCCGACGCGATGTTCGACGTGCTGACCTACGAGAAGGGCGCCTCGGTCCTGCGCATGCTCGAGCAGTACCTCGGTGCCGACGTCTTCCGGGCCGGCGTGCGCGAGTACCTGACGCGCCACCGCTTCGCCAACGCCGACACCGGAGACCTGTGGGCGGCGCTGGGCCGCGCCTCGCAGCAGCCGATCCCCGCCGTCATGGACGGCTGGATCTTCGCGCCGGGCTATCCGCTGGTGAGCGTGAGCGTGGACGGCGGCGAGCTCGTGCTGCGTCAGCAGCGCTTCACCTATCTGCCCGAGCCGCTGCGCTGGTTCGGCTCGCCGCCGGCGCCCGCCCCGCCGGCGCCGTCGCGGTGGCAGGTGCCGGTGCAGCTGCGCCTGGCCGCCGGCGGCCGCGAGACCGTCGAGCGGGTTCTGCTGACCGAGGCGGAAGCGCGGCGGCCGCTGCCGGCCGGGTTCGCGTCGGTCGTGGCCAACGAAGGGGGTCACGGCTTCTACCGCGTCCGCTACGACGAGGGGCTTCGCGCGCGGCTGCTCGGCCGCCTGCCCAGCCTGGCCGCCATCGAGCGCTTCAACCTGGTCAACGACGCCTGGGCGGTCGCGGTGGCCGGGCTGATGCCGCTCACGCAGTACCTGGACCTGACCGTGCGCTTCCGTGACGAGCCGGACAGGAACGTGTGGTCGATCCTCATCGGCTCCTTCCACACCCTCAGCCGGCTGGTGTCCCCGGCCGACCGGCCGAAGCTGGAGGCGGTGGTGCGGGACCGGGCGGCGGCGGCACTCGACTCTCTCGGCTGGGCTCCGCGGGCGGACGAGGACGAGCTGACGCGCCAGCTGCGCGGCGATCTCGTCCGCGCCCTCGGCACGCTCGGCAACGACCGCGCCGTGCAGGCGCGGGCGGCCGAGCTCTACGCCGGCCACGAGCGGGGCACGGCCCCCGTCGATCCCAACGTGCTCCCCGCGCTCATCGCGGTGCTCGCCCACGCCGGCGACGAGGGGCGCTACCACGAGTTCTTCGAGCGCTTCCGGACGGCGATGACGCCGCAGGAAGAGCAGCGGTATCTCTACGCGCTGACGGCGTTCTCGCAGGCGCCGCTCGTGGAGCAGACGCTGGCCCGCACGGTCAACGGTGACATCCGTACCCAGGACGCTCCCTTCGTCGTCCGCTCCCTGCTGATGACCGTTCACGCCCGGCAGGCGGCCTGGGACTTCGTGAAGAGGCAGTGGGACACGATGGACCGGCTCTATCCCAAGCACGGGCTGCGCCGCATGGCCGAGGGCGTGATCGGGCTCGCCACGCCGGAGCTGGAGGCCGACGTGCACCGCTTCTTCCAGGACAGGAAGATCGACCTCGGCGGCAAGACGCTCGAGCAGTACCTCGAGCAGCTCCGCGTCGCCGTCGCCCTCCGCGAGCGCGAAGGCCCCGCGCTGACCGCGTACCTGGCGCGCGTCTAGCCCGGCCGCCGGGTCCGCGCTGTCGCAGCTGGGGTGCTTATGTCCCACCCGGCTCTCCCGGTCCGTCGGGCGAGCTCGAGGTCGGAGTTCCATCATTTCACGATGTTATGTGCCCCTCGGGCGTGGCATCCCCGGTGCACGGTCCACTGCCCGATGAGCTGGCTCTTCCGGCGCCGGGATCAGAAATTACTGGGGCTCGTTCTGGTGGTCCTCGTGCTGGCCGTCGGCTTCTGTCTCTTCGACGGTGGTGAGCATGAGCACGGGAACCCGCGCCCCGATCTCTGCCTGGGCATGCTCGCGACCGTGATGACCCTCACGCTCGTGGCCCGGCTGCCGCTGGCCGGACTGGCCTCCGTCGAGCACATCGTGGCCGTCCTCGAGCGGTCGCTCCGCGTTCCCGCCCCGCCCCCCAAGACCGCCCTCTCCTAGGTCGTCGGGACATTCGACAGGCGAGGTTCGCCCGTGGCGCGGTCTGCGCGTCGGGGCCGAGCCCGGAGGAGAGGATCACGTGAACCCTGAGCGGGCGGCCGGGTCCACCCCACCGGTCGGCGGGGGCATCAGCCGCTGGTCGATCGAGCACCCGTACATCGTGGGGGCGTTCTACCTGGGGATCGCCATCCTGTCGGCGCTGGTCATCGTCTTCCAGATGCCGCGGCGGATGATGCCGTACGTCGAGAGCCCGATCGTGGCGGTCGTCTCCATGATGCCCGGGCTCTCCGCCGAGGAGATGGAGATCTACTTCTCCAAGCCCATCGAGGAGCGGATGGTGGACCTCAAGAACGTCCACTTCGTGCGCTCGACCTCCCAGGAAGGCTTCTCGATCGTCACCGTGGAGTTCTGGTACGGCAGCGACATGCAGAAGGCGCTGTTCGAGGTCCAGGCGCTGATGAACGTCGTGCAGGCCGACCTGCCGACGACCGGCGCCAACCTGAAGCCGTCGTGGGTGCTCGCCATCGATCCGCTCAACATCCCCGTGCTGTCGCTGGCGGTCACCGGCGAGGGATACGACCGCGTGCAGCTGCGCACGCTCGTCGAGAACGAGATGGTCAACCGCCTCAAGACCGTGAAGGACGTCTCCTCGGTGGTGCCGTTCGGCGGCCAGAAGCTGCAGATGCACGTGATCGCGGATCGCGAGCGGCTGGCGGCCTACCGGATGAGCCTCCTCGACCTCCGCGCCGTGCTGGACCTGCAGAACCAGGCGCGGCCGGCGGGCACGCTGACCCACGGGGACCGGGAGCTGATCGTGCGCAGCGACGTCCGCGCCCGCACGCCCGACGAGGTGGCGGGCTACCCGATCGGCAGCGTGGACGGCCGCACGGTCTACCTCCGTGACGTCGCCGAGGTCGTCAACGCGGCGCGCGAGCAGCGCAGCCTCTACCGCCTCAACGGCCGGGAGGCGGTCGAGATCTCCATCGTCCAGCAGGCGGACGCCAGCTCGGCGGCCGTGATCGCCGGCGTCAGGGCCCGGCTGGCCGACCTCCAGCGGGACTTCCCGGGCCTGCGGTTCGAGGTGGCCTACGACAACGCGACGTTCGTGGGCTCCCTCATGCAGAACATGGTGAAGGAGCTCGTCGTGGCCGTGCTCCTCACCGGGCTCGTCGTGCTCGTCTTTCTGGGTAGCGTCCGCGGCACGCTCATCTCGCTGATCACCATCCCGGTCACGCTCGGCATGACCCTGCTGGCCATGGTGCCGCTCGGCATGACGCTCAACAGCTCGACGCTGATCGGCCTGCTGCTCTCGATCGGGCGCCTCGTCGACGACTCGATCATCGACATCCACTCCATCGAGCGGCACCTGCGCCTGGGCAAGTCCCCCGCGCAGGCGGCGGTCGACGGCATCAACGCCGTGCGCCTGGCCGTCCTGGCCATCACGTTCATGCTGTGCATGGCGCTGCTGCCGCTGGCCTTCTCGGGCGGCATCGTGCAGTTCATGTTCGAGGGGATCGTGTGGGCGATCATCCTGGCCCTGATCTCCTCGGCGGTCGTGTCGTTCACGCTGACGGCCCTGCTCGCCGCCACGCTGCTCACGCCGCACGGCGAGGGCGCCGCCGGATGGCTGCACCGCGGGCTGCTCGACCCGGCCCAGCGCGCCCTGGACCGGCTGGAGGCGCGCTATCGCCGGAGCCTCGCCTGGTCGCTGCGGAACCGCGGGCCGGTCACGGCGGTGGTGGCGGCCGTCACGCTGGCCGGCGTCGCGCTCTACCCGCGGATCGGCAGCGAGATGATGCCGCTGGCCGACGTCTCCCAGGCGTTCGTGCAGCTCGAGGCCACGCCGGGCACGTCCTTCGCGCGGACCTCGGAGATCGCGGCGGGGATCGAGCGGCTGCTGCTGGCCCAGCCGGAGATCGTGACGGTCTCCTCGGAGATCGGCGTCGAGCCCGGCGGCACCTACTTCACCGGCTACAGCATGGGCTCGGTCAACTCCGCGTTCATGATGCTCACGCTCGTCGATGCCTCGAAGCGGACGCGCAGCATCTGGCAGGTCATCGACGGCGTGCAGGCCGAGGCGCTCCGCACCATCCCCGGGATCCGCCGGCTCACCATCAAGGAGATGGGCGCCGACGTCATGGCCTCCAGCGCGGCGCCGGTGCAGGTGGTCTTCTTCGGTCCGGACCTGGCGACGCTGGCCGAGATCGGCGAGCAGGCCCGCCGGCTCGGCGCCGCGCTCCCCGGCTTCCAGCAGGTCGCGACCTCGTGGTCGATGACCCAGCCCCAGCTGCACGTCCAGGTGAACCGGGCCCGCGCCCAGGAGCTGGGCCTCACCGTCTCGGAGGTCGCCGACCAGGCGTACTACGCGCTGAAGGGCGGCCTCACCGACGAGTTCTACCGGCTGGACAACAAGCGACAGTTCACGATCCTCCTCCGCTACCGCGACGACCAGCGGCGCGATCGCCTCGACCTCGAGCAGGTCAAGCTCGTCGGCAAGAAGGGCGAGGTGGTCCCGCTGGCGTCGGTGGCGACGGTCGAGGAGCGGCCGGGCCCGACGCTCATCGAGCACGACAACTTCCGCCGCGCGGTCTCCGTGCTCGGCTACTACCGGACCGGCGGCCCGCCCAGCATGGAGCTCGCCATGGATCTCGTCATGGCGGCGCACGAGAAGATCGCCTTCCCGCCCGGCTACGGCGTCGAGCTGCGCGGCGACATGACCCAGATGGAGGAGTCGTTCGCCCGGCTACGGCGCGGGCTCTACCTCGCGGTCATCTTCATGTTCCTCCTCCTGACGGCCCAGTTCCGGAGCGTCCTGGAGTCGCTCAGCATGATCGTGTCGCTCGCCCTGATCGCGCCCGGCGTCGTGGGCGGCCTCTATCTCGCCGGCCAGACGCTCTCGACGGTCTCGATCCTCGCGGTCGTGATCCTGACCGGCATGATGATGACCGTCGCCATTCTCGTGACCGACGTGACGATCCGGGCGCGGGCGGAGGGCCTGCCACGCGACGAGGCCATCGTCGCCGCGGTGCCGACGCGCCTGCGGCCCATCCTCATGACGTCGCTGATCAGCGTGATCGTCCTCGTCCCGGTCGCGTGCTTCCCGACCACCGGGCTCGACGCGTACGCGCCGCTGGCGACCGTCATCATCGGCGGGCTCGTCATGGGCACGCTGCACGGTCTGTGGGTCGTCCCGGTGCTGCACACGTACACCGACGACCTCGCCCGGATACTCGGGGCCCTGCCCCGGCGTCTGCGCCGACCCCGGCAACCGGAGGTGGAGGCATGAGAACGACGATGAAGGGCCTCGTGATGGATCCGGACGACGCCGTCCGCGCCGAGCGCGCCGGCCACGCTCCCCGCCGGGAGTCCGGTCCGCCGGCCGGGCGGACGTCGTGGGCGCTGCGGGCGGGCGCGCTCGTGGTGCTCGGCGCCGCCGCCGCGTGGGCCTACCACGCCAACGTGTACTCGGCACGGCCCGCGATGGACATGACCATCCGGGTGAGCGGCGGGGATGCCGCGTTCCCGGTCGTCACCGCGCCGGTCGAGCGCTCCGCGATCAGCGGCGTCGTGACGTACACCGGCAGCGTCGCCCCGCTCAACGAGGAGGACATCTTCCCGCGTGTCACGGGCCGCATCGTCGACATGTCCGTGTACCCGGGAGACTCGGTCCGCGCCGGCCAGGTGGTGGCCCGTCTGGACGATGTCGAGCTGGCCTCGCGTGTCCGCGAGGCGCAGGCGACAACGGCCGCCGCGCAGGCGAACCGCGCCCAGATCGAGGCCGACGTGCTGGCGGCCGGGCACGGCATCGTGCAGATGGAACGCGAGCTGGCCATGGTCGAGGCCGAGCTGATGTACGCCAGCGGCGTGCGCGACCGCTCGGAAGGACTGGTGGGCTCGGGCGCGATCTCGCGGCAGGAGTACGAGAACGATCGCTCCAGGACCCAGGCGCTCGAGGCGAAACGGGAGGCCGCGCAGGCCAAGCTCGAGCAAGCCCGGGCGATGGAAGCGTCCGCCCGCCGGAAGCTCGACGCGGCCGACTCGATGGTGGCGCAGGGCCGGGCCGTTCAGCAGACCGCCCAGATCGTCCGCGACTACGCCAGCATCGTGGCGCCGTCGAGCGGCCACGTCGTCAAGCGCCTGGTCGCCCCGGGCGTGCTGGTGCAGCCGGGCGTGGCGATCCTCAAGATCGCCCAGGTCGATCGCGTCCGTCTGCAGGCCAACGTCGGCGAGAAGGACGTGACACGGATCCGGATCGGCTCGCCGGTGAGCGTGACCACGACCGCTGGGCAGAGCTTCACGGCGCGGGTGACCTCCATCTTCCCCTTCGTGGACCAGGGGTCGCGGACCGCGGTGGTGGAGGCGCTGGTGGACAATCGCGATCGCCGGCTCCTGCCGGGACAGTACGTGACGATGGCGTTCGTGACCGGCGAGCGGCCCGACGCGGTCACCGTCCCGGTCGCCGCCGTGGCTCGGCTGGGCGGCGCCGCCAAGGTCTGGGTCGTGACCGACGGCGGCGCCGAGCCGGTCGAGGTCACGCTCGGTCTCGAGGGCAATGCGCGCGTGGAGGTCACGCGCGGGCTCACCGGGCGCGAGCGCGTCGTGGTCCGGGGCCACGAGAACCTGTACGCCGGCGCCCGGGTGACCGACGCCGCGGCGGCCGCGCCGGCCGCCCATGTCGGCCACGGTCGAGCGCTCACCGGCGGCGTCGCGGGCGACACGGCCACGAACGCGCACGAGGGGCACGCCGCCACGCCCGCTCCGAAGGAGGCTGGCCACGCTGGTCACTGAGTCGAGGCTACGCCGGCCGACCGAAGATTCACCCCTCACACGGAGGAGATCGTCATGCGAAGCGTCATCGTGACAGCCGTCCTGGTCGCGGCGCTGCTCGGCACGACCGCCGCGCTCGCCCAGCAGCCCTCGTCGGGCCCGTCCCACGATCACTCGTCGTCGGCCCCGACGCCTCCGGCCGCGTCGAGCGGCGCGCAGTCCGGCAACCCGGGCGGCATGCACGGGTCCATGCCGGGAGGAGCGATGGGTGGCATGCACGAGCGCATGCACGGCGGCATGATGCCCTGCCACCACATGATGGGCGGCATGATGCCCATGGCCGGATCCGATCCCAAGACGATGGGCCAGATGCTCCAGATGCGCGGCGAGATGCTGAAAGCCATGGGCGAGATCATGATGAAGTACGGCAAGGCGATGGACGCGCCCGCCAAGCCGTGAGCGGGGACGGCCGCCGCGATCAGCGTGGGGCGAGGAGAAGGCGGCCGGTCGTGAGGCCGAGGTAGCAGAGGGCCAGGCTCGCGATCGTCGTGCCGATCACGTTGAGCCAGGCGGCGCCCCACGCGCTCGCTTCCATCAGGCGCACGCTCTCGTAGCTGAAGGCCGAGTAGGTCGTCAGGCCTCCCAGCAGCCCGGTGGTCAGGAACAGGCGGGTCTCCTCGCCGATGACGAGGCCCTCCGTCGCGAGCTGCTGCGCGAGGCCGATCGCGAACGAGCCGGCCAGGTTCACGACGAGCGTGCCCCACGGAAATCCCGGCCCGAGCCAGTCGAGGGCCGCGGTGGCCACGAGGTACCGCAGCGCCGAGCCGAGGGCGCCGCCGAGCGCCACCAGGAGCACACGGCTCACGACTCAGGCCACCGCGATCGGCGCGTCGACCCAGATCGTGTACCGGCGCGGCCGGCCGCGCTCGGCGTCGGCCGGGTCGACGTAGATGATGGACGATCGACCGCGGATCTCGGCCGGGAGGATGGCGACGCGGACGAAGCTGGTCGGCTCGGTGGCCGAGGCGCGGGCCAGCACCGGCTCGCGCCCGCTCTCGAACCAGGCCTCGCCGAGCCGCACCAGACGCGACGGCCCATCGCCCACCCTGACCTCCAGCTCGCCCGCCACGAGACAGCGAATGCCGCCGCCCCGGTGGCGGTGCGGGAGCGCGACGCCGCCCGGCTCGAAGTCGACGCGATCGCACCGCATGAGCCAGGCGACGTCCGGCGCCAGCTCGACCGTGCGATCGAGCACGGGCTCCCCCTCGCCCGCCGGGGCCGACGGCGCCAGCTCCCACCGCAGGACGAGGGCGCCGTCCGGGCCGGCGATCACCGTGCACTCGCCGGCCCCGTGCCAGGCACGGTCGGCCGTCAGCCCGGACACCAGGCCGTCGTGTCGGATGGTCACGTCGCCGGTGTGGACGTAGAGCACGCGGTTGGCGGCGGACAGCGTCCGCGAGCGCGACGGCGCGAGCCGATCGCGGACCAGACGCAGCGTGGTAGCGGCCACCGGTCAGCCGAGGTTCACGCCGAGCGCGAGCGAGGCGAGCCGGCCCAGGCCGAAGCTGAGCGTTCCGGAAGCGGCCGCCAGCGCGGCCACCTCGAGCCCCGAGCGCAGGGCCGACACGCCGGCCACACGCGCCTTGACGACGCCGACGGCGAAGAGCGCCAGGAGCGTGAGCGCACCGGACAGCGCCAGCGCCGGCAGGACGCTGCCGGCCAGGAACGGTAGCAGCGGCACCAGCGACGCGGCGCCGAATGCGCCGGCCATGACGAACGCGTCGCGCACCGGGCTGCCCAGGCGCTGCGGGGCCAGGCCCAGCTCGAAGACGGCCAGGGTGCTCAGCAGCAGCTCGGGGTGGCGCGCCACGCGCCTGGCGACCTCGACGGCGTCCCCGCGGGCCATCCCCCGCGCCACCAGCGCGGCCATCAGCTCGGCGACCTCCTCGCCCGGGTGCTCGCCGATCTCGCGCCGCTCGCGCTCGAGCTCTGCCTCGTGGAGCTGGCGCTGCGCGCGCGAGGCCAGGAATGTGCCGATCGACATCGACAGCACCCCGGCCACCGCCGAGACGAGACCGCCGAGCAGCACGACCAGCGAGCCGATGCCGGCAGCGGCCAGGCCGGCGACGACCGCGAACGTCGAGACGAGCCCGTCCTGGGCGCCGAAGACGACCTCGCGGATGGAGGACAGGCGTCCGATCCGCTCCGCCTCGCCGGCCAGCTCGTCGGTGCGGGTGCCGGCCGGAGCGGCCGGTCCGCGCTCGGGGCCGCGGGCCGGCTCGGCCGGCGCCGCCAGGCCGCGCTCGGCCGGCGCCGGGACGCGCGGGGTCACGCGCGACCCCGGCGCCCGATCGAACGTCTCCAGCGCCGTGCGGAACATCTCGCGATGGTGGCGCTCGCGCTCGAGCGCCAGCCGGAAGGACGCCGCCGCGTCGGCCCGGCCGTCCTCCTCGGCCTCGCGGATCATCCGCGGCAGCACGACCTCGATCTCGACCATCTCGCCGGTCGCCGCCGTCTGGAGGTTCTCGCGGGTGGTGCCGATCGCGCGCATCGTGCGCAGGTGGTTCAGCGCGTGGATCGTCTCGGCGCCGGCGGCCTCGAAGAACAGCTGCGCGATGTCGGGCCGGTCCTCGTTGAGCGCCTGGATGCCATACGCCAGGTAGCGCCGGTTGGCGTCGGCCTCGCCGGCGAGCGCGACGAGCAGGTTCGCGTCGGTCTTGGATTCGGTCCGCTCGCGGGCCATCGGGCGCCATTGTAGCTCTGACGATCGGCGGGTTCACGGCCCGGTTGTCGCCGCGGTGGCACCGGCGTTGCTCGATCACTGACGTGGACGCACATCTTGCTGAATGGGAGTGGCAGAGTGATGAAGAAGCTGATCGTGATGATGATGCTCGTGGGCGGCGTCGCGATCTTCGGCGGCGCCGTCTTTGCCGGTGGTTCCGGCGCGGCCGGGACGAGCGGTGCGGCTGGCGTCTCCGGACCCGGCGCCGCGGGGGACAGCTCGGCGCCCTCCACCCGCGAGGGTGACGTCAGCGGGACCATTCCGAGCACTGCGCTGGATCCGACGATGGACCCGAGCTCGGCTGCCCGCCGGGAGTATCCGGCGGCGAGCCCGCCAAGCGGCACGGTCGTCGTCCCGCCAGCGGGGACCGTCGTCGTCCCGGCGCCCGGTGTCGTGGTGACGCCAGGCACGACCGTGATCGTGCCCCGCACGGTCGTCGTGCCGGTTCCCTCGACGCCGCTGATGTGCCCGCGCATCAACGCGAGCGACCCTCGCCTGTGCTGATCGCGTCGCCGCCGCGGGCCGGCAACCTCCGGCCCGCGGCGCGCGATGCACGCGGCGTGCACAGCGCCGGGCCTCCGTGATACGTTCATGGGTCATGAAGATTCCGGCCGCAGTGCTGGGGGCCCTGGCTGTGACGCTCGCGGCCGGCCCGGCGTCCGCGCTGTCGCTCCAGGAAGCCATCCTGCTCGCCAAGCCGGCGGTCGCGCTCGTCACCGCCCGGGTCGACGCCGAGATCACCATGAACTGCGGCCAGGGGCCGATCACGGTGAAGCCGGCGCCGTTCGTGGAGACCGGCACCGGGTGGTTCGTCGACGGCCGGGGCTGGCTCATCACCAACGCGCACGTGGTCGATCCGGTCCAGCGGAACCCGCCCTGGGTCGCGCACGAGCTGAAGAAGAAGGCCATCGACCAGGCCTGCGTCGACCCGGTCCTCAAGACGCGCGGGCTGATGCGCGGACAGAATCCGGAGATGGAGGAGCAGATCCGCCGGCAGGCGAGCGCGCGCGCGCTCGGCAGCGCCGAGATAGAGCTCGAGCCCCGGCTCACGGTCCTGCTCTCCAACGGAGTGAGCCTGTCGGCCGAGGTGAAGAAGTTCAGCCCGCCCATCGGCCTGGGACCGGACAACAAGCCCCTGGCCGACTCCGGTCGCGACCTGGCGCTGCTCCGGGTGAAGGACGGCAACTATCCGGCCATCGCGCTCGGCATCCGGGACTCCCAGCTCGGAGACTCCGTGCACATCCTCGGCTTCCCCGGGGTGGTGCTGTCCCACGAGCTGCTGAACCGCTCGGCCACGCTGGAGGCGTCGGTGACCAATGGGTCGGTGTCGGCCTTCCCGCTCGACGCGATCGGGCAGGACACGATCCAGACCGACGCGGCCGCGGCGCACGGCAACAGCGGCGGGCCGGCCGTCGGTGACGACGCCAGGCTGATCGGCGTGCTGACGTTCATCTCGCTGTCGCAGGGCGGCGCCGTCCTGCAGGGCTACAACTTCCTGATCCCGGCCCGGGACGTACGGACCTTCCTGCAGGGCACCGAGGTGCGCCCGGGCGAGAGCAAGTTCAACCCCGTGTGGGCGGCCGGCCTCGAGCACCTGCGCGCGGATCGCTACACGGCGGCGGCCGCCAAGTTCGCCGAGGCCAACGCGCTGCTGCCCGACCTCACCGACGTGAAACGGGCGATGGCCGATGCGGACAAGCTGATGAAGCACCCGCCGCCCCGTCCGTTTCCGTGGGCGTGGGCGACCCTGGGCGTCTCGCTGCTGAGCGTGGGAGTGTACGGCGGGATGTTCGCGCGCCGGTGGTGGCACAACCGGTTCCGGATCCTGCCGGCCCAGGTGATCGGCGCCATCGAGGCCGGGGTCATCCCGGTGCTGCTCGACGTGCGGACCGAGACGGAGTTCGAGACCAGCCCGCTCCGGCTGCCCGGCGCCGTCCGGGTGGAGCCGGGCGCCGTCGACGCCCCCGACTTCGCGCTGGCCGTCGAGCCGGACCAGATGATCGTCGCCTACTGCACGAGCCCCGACGAGACGACCAGCGCGGTCGTGGCCCAGAAGCTGCGCGAGCGCGGCTACAAGCGCGTTCGCATCCTCAAGGGCGGCCTCGGCGGCTGGACGAACGCGCGGCTGCCGGTGGAGTCCAAGTCCGCGCTGCCCTCCATCGGCCTGGAGATCTACAAGAATCTCACGATCGGCGATCTGGAGCGCCGTACGTTCAAGGCGGGCGAGGCGATCTTCAAGGAGGGCGCCGACCCGCAGGGCGAGGCGTACCTCATCCACGCCGGCACGGTGGAGATCCGGCGGACGTTCGACGGCGACCAGCGCTTGCTCAACACGATGGGCGAGGGCGAATTGCTGGGCGATGTCGCGATGTTCCGCGAGGGGCCCCGCTCGGCCGACGCCATCGCCCAGACCGACGTCGAGCTGGTCGTCATCAAGAACGAGAGACTGGACTGGCTGATCCGCAACCGTCCCCAGCTCACGATGGAGCTGCTGCGGCGGCTGTCGAACTGGATCGTTCAGTCGGACCACGAGCGCGCGCAGCCCGCCGTCCGATGACCGATCGTCTCGCCGTCCCCGTGCTCCGCCTGGACGCGACGCTTCCCGTGCCGCAGTACGCCCGGGCCGACGACGCCGGCCTCGACCTCTATGCCACCGACCCCGTCACGCTCGGACCCGGGGCCCGCGCGCTGGTGTCGACCGGGATCGCGCTGGCCATTCCGCCCGGGTTCGCGGGCTTCGTGCTGCCGCGCTCCGGCCTGGCGCTGCGTGACGGCGTGACCATCCTCAACACCCCGGGCCTCGTCGACGCGGGCTACCGGGGCGAGATCAAGGTGCTGCTCGTGAATCACGGCGACGCGGCCGTCACGCTGCAGCGGGGAGACCGGGTCGCCCAGCTGGTCGTGCAGCGCGTCGAGCGCGTCGCGCTGACGCCCGTGGCCGAGCTGCCGGCCAGCGCGCGGGGCGCCGGCGGCTTCGGCAGCACCGGGACCTAGTCGTCGGGCGCGTCGTTCGCTTTTCTATGCCCTCATTGCTTCTGGCGGCGCTTCGTCTTCTGTGCTGGGTCCTCCCGGCGTGGCCGGCCGCGCTCTTCCTGCTCGGCGGGGCGCGACGGCGTCTGGCCGTGCTGCTGGCCGTGTGGCTCGCCCTGGCCGTGGCGAGGATCCTCTCGGCGAGATGGGCGCGACCGCGACCGACCTCCGTCTACGTGGTCCACCTCGCGCTGTGCGGCATCCCGCTCGTGCTGTCCTCTTGCTGGCTCCTGGCCGGGCCGGTGGTGACCGTGGGATCGACCACGCTCGTGGCGGCGAGCTGCGTGCTGCTCCTGCTCTGCGACGCGCTGTGGGCCCGGCTCGGCCACCGCACCGCGAGCTGGGGCTGGCTGGACGCCGTCGTCCTGCCGGCGACGTCCGTCCTCGTGGCGCTCCTGGCGTCGGAGATCGGGGTGGCCGTGCTGCGCCCCGGCGACCCGTTCGGCGCGAACGTGGCGGCCAACAGTCCCGATCGCTCGTACTGGTACATCGTGCGCAAGGCCGACACGGGCGGCGACGAGCTCGCCACGACGTTCGGGTTCTTGGGCCCGGAGCCGGCCGCCAGCTACGCTGGGCTGCGCGTGCTCGTCATCGGCGACTCCATTCCCGACGCGAGCCGGGCCGTCAACTTCCCGAACGTCGCCCAGGCCCTCCTCGCGGACGCGAAGTCGGAGCGGGCCGAGATCGAGATCGTCAACGCGGCGATCAGCAGCTACAGCCTCGAGCAGATCAAGCGCTTCTACACGGAGCGGCTGGCCGGGCTGCGCCACGACGTCCTCGTCGTGAGCCTGTACCTCGACGACATCAACCGCGAGCTGCGCTACCGCAAGCAGAACTACCTCTACACGCCCAGCTGGCCGGAGTGGATGCAGGACCTCTACTACCGCTCGTTCGTCGGTCGGACGCTCCTCAATGCCGCCGGCTTCACGGAGAACACGTTCCTCCTGTACCGCACCCGCGGGTACGCCGACAGCCTGCCCGCGGCGCTGCGCGCGCTGGACGAGATCCGCGCGCAGGCCACGCGCCGGCGGGCGGTCGTGGCGATCTTCAACGTGCCGATCTTCGACTGGCCGGACGTCCTGCCCACGAGCGGCGCCTACCGCTATCGCGACATGCACGCGGCCTTCGAGGGCTGGGCCAGGGACCGCCGGGTGCACTATCGCGACGTGCTCCCCGTCCTGGTCGGCCGCGACATCCGACCCCTGCGCCGCAGCCCGATCAGCATCCACTTCAGCGACGAGGGTCACCGACTCGTGGGCGCCGAGCTCAAGCAGCTCCTCGACGAGGTCGTCGACGACGAGGCGCTGCGCGATCGCGGCCGGAGGCGCTAGGCCTTCTCGGCGGCGGCGCCGGGGGCGCGGCGGCGCACGAGGACCAGCGCGCCGACCAGGGCCAGGACCATCAGGGTGAGCAGCCCCAGCTCCAGCATGGCGTTGCGAAAGACGCCCTCCCCCTTGTCGAGCAGATCACCGAACTCCGCGGTGAGCACCAGGACGCGCCGGATACCGGCGATGAGCCCCACGACCAGGAACGGCTCGGGCACGAGCGCGTGCTCCCGGAAGGACACCTGCACCGTGTAGAGGATCTCGACGATCATGAAGACGAGCAGCACCTGGTCGAGCAGGCCGACCACGTGCGCGGCCAGCACCCCCTCGAGCACGCTGCGCACGAAGACGATCGCGGTCGCGACGAGCAGCGCGAACGCGCTGGCCGCCAGCAACAACCCCACGCCGAGGTAGACCGTGTCCTCGACGAGGGTGAACGCGCGGGCGGCCCACTCCCGGCCCTCGGCGGCGGCGCCGGCGCGCCGCACGTCAACCGCTACGGGGCGGGGTCGCTCCGCTCAATCCCTGGTCGACCGTGTCGGCAACGGTCTGGAGCGTGTCGGCCACCCCGTGCAGCTGCTCGGCGGTGCGTGCACGCACGTCACTCGTCGCCTCGTCGATGGCCGCGCGGATCTCGTCGCGCCACAGCCACACGACAGTGCCACCTGCGATCGCGCCGGCCAGAAAGCTCTTGATCACTGTTCGACCTCCGTGGCGAAGTGCCACGGCATCACGGTAGCAAGCGCGATGCCGGGCACGGAGGTCACCCCGGCCAGCGGTCCAGCGGGCCCGTGAAACGCGGGAGCGAGAGCAGCCCGATGCGTCCGACGGCGCCCCGGCGGTCGGATTCGGTGTTGTAGCCCCAGTCCGCGAGGAACAGGCGCACCCCGGCCAGGTCCGCGCGCGCCGCGGTCGCCTCCAGGGTCTCCAGCATGTCCTCGACGAACCACATCCCCGCGCCGTCGGAGCCCAGCCCCTGTCCGTCCGCCAGCCGGCGCAGGATGTCGGGCTTCGGGACCGGCTTGCCGGGCTCGCGTCCGACCACGGTGAGCCGCGACAGCTGGGTATCGGCGCCGGCCAGCAGAGCCCGGGCGAACCGCTCGGTCTTGGTGGTCACGATCACGACGCGCGTGGGACTGTCGAGGAGGGCCACCAGGCGGTCCGGGAGGCCCGGATAGAAGCGATGGTGCGCGAGCCAGCCAGCGGCGTCCCGGGCGAACCAGTCGTCGCGGACGCGGTTCAGGGCGTGGCCGAGGACCTCGGCGCTGACGCCGGCCGACCGCAGCAGCCCGGGCGCTGCCTGCCGCCAGCCGTGGCGGTCCGTCAGCGCGGCGGCGTCGACGCCAGCAAGCAGCGCGTGGACCATGAGCGGCATCTCCCAGCCGCTCTCGATCAGCGGCCGCAAGGCGGCGAAGCGCTGGGCGATGGCGTCGGGGCGGACGCGCGTGACCGGGTGCGGCCACGCCGCGGCGTAGGCCTGCCACGCGGCCTCGAAGTACTCGGGACGGCCGTCGCAGACGACCCCGTCGAAGTCGAGGGCGAGGAGCACGGGAGCCGTCACGACGACTCCGGCCGGCCGAGCACCGCGCGATAGGCCGCGTGCACGTCGGCGTCGAAGGCGACGAGGCACACGCGACGCGGCAGCTCGTGGGCTTCCAGGAACACGCGGATCTCGGACACGGCGATCCGGCAGGCCCGCGCGACCGGGAACCCGTACACGCCGCAGCTGATGGCGGGAAATGCCACACTGGCCGCCTCACGCTCGGCCGCCAGCGCCAGGGCGGTGCGGTAGCACGAGCCCAGCGTCTGGTCCTCGCCCGCGTCCCCGCCGCGCCAGATCGGTCCCACCGTGTGGATGACCCAGGCCGCCGGCAGGCGATAGCCCCGCGTCAGCCTCGACTGCCCCGGCGGGCAGCCGCCGAGCGACCGGCACTCGGCCAGCAGCTCGGGTCCGGCCGCCCGGTGGATGGCGCCATCGACCCCGCCCCCACCCAGCAGCGTGGAATTGGCGGCGTTGACGATTGCGTCCACCGCCAGGCGCGTGATGTCGCCGCGCACGAGCTCGATCCGCGTGGCGCTCACCGCGTTCGATAGCCGACGAGGCCGGCCGCCAGCGAGCGCCGGTCGACGCGGTGCAGCCGTCCGACCGTCGCCGGGCGTAGCAGCAGCGTGTGGTGGACGCCCAGCAGGTGCTCGGCGACCCACCACAGCTCGCCGTCGGTCGTCATCCAGCCCGGACGGCGCCCGTCGAAACGCGCGAGGTTCACGGGGCGCGAGTAGGCGCGCAGCGTGCGGTCGCCCCGCAAGTTGATGTACCCCTCGAAGTAGCTCATCGCCAGCTCCCGGAGGCTCCGGTAGACCGGCTCGCGGTACCGGAGCCCGGCGAAGTTCGATTTCGCGATGGCGCCCCAGTGACCGCGCAGCCGGTAGACGGCCAGGACGTGATCGCTATCCTGCACCGCCTCGAGATCGAGCAGCAGCGGCGGGAAGCCGAGCACCCTGAGCGCGGCCGCCGCGAAGATCGCGCCCTCCAGACAGTGGGCAGTGCGCTCGCGCAGCACGCGGCGGGGTGACCACGCGGTCGAGGCCAGGTGGTAAGGCATGGCGTCGAGCGCCCGCTGGACCCCGTACGGGCTCCGCAGTGCGGCCAGCGCCCGGAATTCCGCGGCGGTGAAGCCGAAGAACGGGCGCGCCCTCACGCGGGAGTCCGCACCAGGGCGAATGACGCGGCCTGGATCACCAGCGCGGCGGCGGTGGCCGCGACGAAGCCGCCGGCCACGCCGAGCCGCTCGATCAGGCCGCCCAGGGCCACGAAGAAGCCGGCGAAGGACAGGAGGCCCACCAGTAGCCCCCGGAGCACCTGGACGGCGGCCGGGGAACCGGCGCGGTGCGCGAAGACCGTCAGGATGGCCGCGTACACCGGAAAGGTCGCCAGCACGCCGCTGAGCCTCGGCCCCAGGACCGGCGCGGTCTCGGTCAGCGCGACGACGAGCCCCGTGGTGACGGCCATTCGCGCCGGGATGTCCCAGCGCGGCGGCGTCCCGGCCGCCCCGGCCCCCGGGCGACCGGGCAGGCACCGCAGAGCCAGCATCAGGGTCACGACGACGAGCGCGGCCAGGCCGAGCAATCCCAGCGCGAGTGGCTGCACGGCGGCCGCGACCACCGCGAAGGCCACGCAGGCCGCGACCAGCGCGAGCGGCCAGCCCCGATCGGCTACCCGGCCGTAGGCGAGGCAGAACGCCACCTCCGCGATCGCCCCCGCCAGGGATCCGAACGATGCGGCCGCGGCGAAGCCGGCGCCGTGATCGAGCGCCAGGAAGAACGCGACGGGGCCCGAGGTCAGCGGCAGCCCGACGAGCCAGCCGCCGACCGCCTGCCCCCACCGCCGACCGGCCAGGCTGGCAGCCGCGATGAGCCCGGGCGTCAGCACGAGCTTGAGAAGGAGCGTGTCGCCGGCCGGGAGCGTCACGGTCGGCGCCGGCCCGGGCTGAGCCGATGGGCGATGGCCGAGCGGACCGAGAGCCCGAGGATCTGCGCCCCGGTGCTGTGTCGTCCCGGCGGACACTCGATCGCCGCGGTCGGCCGGACGTCGGCGAGATACACCTGCGCCGACACCAGGTCGGTGAGGGCGTACGCCTCGCGACGGCGGTGGTGGAACACCTGCAGCCGATCGTACGGATAGAGCTCCTCCGCCTCGTAGGAGCGGACGACGAGCCCGCGCGGCTCCGCGCGGACCCGCGCGTGGAGGACGTCGGCCCGCAGATGCGGCTGGTCGTAGGCCAGCGTCAGCGCGCCGGCGAGGTCCCACGAAGAATCGAAGACGATGGCGGGACCGTGAAACGGGCAGGATCCGTCCAGCATGAGCGAGGTCCCCCGCGGCAGCGTCGCGAACCGTTGCTTGATCGCGGCGATGACCTCGAGCTGGCGCACGTAGCTCTCGGCCCAGAAGCCTGCCACCGTGCCGACCGTCAGGACGCCGGTGAGGCCGAGCACGCCGGCGCCGGCCGCGAAGAGTCGTGGCCCCCACATCTGGCCCGCCGCCCGGAGCGCGATCCACCCTCCGGCGCCGACGAGCGACAGGGCCACGCCCACCGCCGCCGCGCTGGCCGTCCGGTTGTTGATCCCGGTCATGGTCGAGCTGAGCGGGAACAGGGATCCCGCCGCGCACACCAGGATTCCGCCGGCCGTGTAGGCCAGCGCCCGGACGCCCGACACCGACCGCAGGTGCGCGGCGACGCGCCACACGCACGCAGCCAGGCCCAGGCCCACCGCACCGGCCACGAGCAGCTCGCCCCAGGTGGCGTAGCGAGTGGCGATCTGCCACAGCGTGACGGGGATCTTCAACACGTGGTCGCCGTAGCTGACTTCCAGCCCCTGCATCACGTAGTGACCGAGGGTCCCGAGGTACGCGGCCGGAGCGGTCCCGAGCTCCCCCCGGCGGGCGAGCGCCGCCTTGACGACGGCGACCGCCGCCAGCGCGGCGACGTCGATGCCCGCGGTGAGGAGACGGGTCGACAGCGACGATGGATCGTCGCCCCCCCGCGCTCGCAGCCAGTGATGGACGACGATGAAGCCGGAGCCGAGGACGATCAGCGGCACGAAGACCTCGTAGGCCAGGACGCTGGCCACGAGAAACGCGACGGCCACCGCCTTCCACCGCCACCAGCCGCGGGGCGCGGCCACAGCCCACAGGTCCGCATAGAGGCCGGCGAAGAAGCAGCATGCGCTGACGTTGGCCTGCATGGCCGCGATCCACACGCGATCGGTCGAGTAGTGCGGCAGGATCGCATAGAGAAGCGGCACCACGACCACGAACAGGCGGGGCTCGCCCAGCCTGGCCAGGCAGAGATAGAGCAGCACCGCGGCCAGGGCGATCAGTGCGGTGTTGACGAGGTGGTACCCGAGCGGATCGAGGCCGAACACCCGGTACAGCCCGGCCAGGACGAGCCACTGGACGGGACGGACCGCGTTGTCGAGGGCGAGCAGCGCTCGCCACGATCCCACGACCGACTGATCGGGCGTCGAGTGCAGCTGGGCGAGGAAGGCCCAGTCGTCGCTGTAGAACCCGAGCCGGTGCAGGTGGAGCGCCGTCGGAGCGCAGGCGGCAACCGCGATCACGAGGCCGTCGAGCTTCATCCGGGAAGAGAGCAGGACGGAGGCACCGCCAGCAGTCTACTCAATAATGCACCGCCCGGCCTACGACGGGGGATCGCAGGCGCGCCGCCCTAGGACCCTCGTGGGCGAGACCCGGCCGCGAGCCACCGAGCAAGCCGATCGGCCGGCATCCGCACGCCTCGGCGCAGCGCCTTCTTCAGCACGATGGCGGGCACCTCTCTGCGGCGTTCGAGCTTCCAGGAATGGCGCAGGAAGTCCACGAAGGCCACGGCGCGACCGCCGCGTCTCGAGACGATCGGCAGGCGGCGGAACGCGAACCACCGGGGAACCAACACGCCGAGCAGGTCGTCGGAGGTCCCGCGGCTGCAGGTACGATGCTCCAGGCGCTCGAGCGCGGTGGTCCGGGTCGAGCGCAAACGCGCCAGCGCGGTCGAGGGTATCGGCGCGTCGAATCGCTCGACGAGGTAGTCCATGGCGCAGCGGATGGTGTGGCCGAGCCGGCGCGCTTCCGCCTGTTCGGCCAGCCGGCTCCAGTCGAGCTGCTGCCCCTCCGCGGAAATGATCGTGAGCGCGTCCGGGATCCAGCGGATGAGGCGCGGCCGGTGACGCCAGGCCATGCCGTGCACACACACGTGCAACAGCTGATCGGCGGGGCTCAGCACCCGGGTCGGCGCCTGCGCGATCTCGACCTCGCGCGCGGCCGCCCAGAACGCGGCGTCGGCCTCGGCCTGGCAGCACTGGATCATCACGTGCCAGTGCAGGTCGAGCTGCAACCGGCTCGGATCCCGGAAATTGGCGCTGTGGCAATAGGGAATGTGAGTCTCGGGATGCCCCGCCTGGGCGTGACGCCAGCCGCGGGCCCGCAACAGCGCCATGGCGTCGCGGGCCTGTCCGACCGGAACGAGGATGTCCACATCCGCCATCGGACGCGCTCCGATGTCCCGGTAGTGGAGCGTCGCCAGCGCGATGCCCTTCAGAACCAGGGTGCGGATCCCCGCCGCCTCGAAGGCACGGAGCATCGGCCCGACCCGGTCGAGCAGGCGCTCGTTCTTGCGCCTGGCCTCGGCGTGGATCGTTGCCAGGCTCTTCATGCGCGGATCGTCGACGGCATGCCGCTCGAGGTTGCGGTAGAGCAGGGGCAGCAGCCGCCGCGATGCCTTGTCCACGGCGGCGAGGTCCTTGGCGACCTTCCAGGCGTCCCACGCCGCGAGCGCAGGCTCACGGTCGAGCAGCGCCGCGCGCAGGAGCAGCTCGTGGTCGGCCGTGCTGCTCATCCGTCGAACGTCCTTACCGAGGATCATGAAGGCCTGCGTTCCCCGCTCTCCTGCCCTCGCGCGCCAGAAATGGCGAGAACCATAGCACACCGCATCAGTGTCCCATGGCGCGAATGACGTGCGGGCGCCCCGAGTCTCGGATCTGGTTTACGTCTATAATCCCCGGGCGCCAATTCCCGGGCGAGGCTGAAGGAGGGACGCGTCGATGCCGTCGCCGCAAACCGGGCTCACACTCGACGCGGGCATCTCCTCGCGCCGGCGCGAGGCCGTCGAGCGGATCCTGGGGATCGACCCCACCGCTCCGTCGAACCCGCCCGAGCTGGCGCGCTGGCTCATGCTGGCGCACCCCGACGACGTCACGCGCGACGACGTCGACCGCGAGGTCGTGAAGCAAGAGCGGAGGATCGTCTCCCATCACCGGGTCGAGGGCCTGGTGTTCCCTGTCTACCTGGAGCCGACGGAGGACGGGCGGGCCCAGCGTCAACCGCGGGTCAGGGGGATCGCCGACGGGGCGCTGTTCAACAGCATCTACCTTGCGGGACTCGTCTCCAGGTACCAGGTCACGAACGATCCGACCGCCCTGCGCGATGTCGCCGAATCCGTCGATGCCGTGTACAAGCTGTCGCACATCACGGGGACGCCGGGCTGTCTGGTCCGATTCGCGCTGCCGCTCGAGCGCGCGATCTCGAGCCGGGTGATCCAGCGGCCCGATCAGACCGGCAACCCGCGATTCTCCTACCGTCACGTCTACTATCGCGACCCGGCGCACGTCAGGAGGGACTACTCGCACCTGACGTCGATCGTGGCGGGATGCGACGGGCTCGCTCCCGTCCTGCGCAGTCCCGTCGGGCGGCTCCTCACGGGCCAGGCGCACTACGGTGACCAGTTCTTCTACACCCGGACGTCGCGTGACCAGCTGACCGGGGTCGTCTTCGGTCTGGCCTTCGCGATGAAGGCCTTCGAGGACGAGCGCCTGCCCCGCGAGGCGGCGGACCGGGAGCTGTGGCGAGCGATCCGCCGGACGCTGAGCCTGACCACCGCGGCCCTGTACGGCTACCTGCGCACTCACGACTGGACGATGGTCGACCCCATCACCGGCTCCCGCGCCGGGCGCAGCCGGGTCTCCGGTCTGCTTCGCACCGCTCTGGAGCTTCTCTTCCGTCGCGCGCTCCTCGATCAGTGGACCGATCCGAGCTGGCGCGACGATTCGGGCCCACCCCTTCGCGAGCAGCTGGACTGGTTTCGGCAAGACACCCGAGGCGCATGCCTGGCCGGGCAGAGGGCGGGGATGCCGCCCTGGCGACTGGCGATGTGGCGGCTGCCGGCCCCGTACTACGCCTGGCACCTGCGGCTGCTCCGCCTCGTCTCCGTGCTGGTGCTCGACGATCTGCATCCGGCCGGCCTGGCCGATCCCCCCGCCGGTTGGTCCGCCGAGGCGCTCACGCGGGACGCCACGACCGAGCGCAACCGACGGTGGCTGCGGGTCCTCGACACGGCATTCTGGAGCCGCAGGGCAGCGTACTCGGACCCGTGGGCGACGTACCTGTTCAACCGAATGCGCGCCGCCGTCCTCCTGCGCCACGTGGAGGACGTCGCCGCCTTGCGGAGGCATGACCCGGATCTCGACGTCTATTCGGTCTCGCCGGCCGACTTCGATCGCCTCGCCCGGGCCACGCCCCTGCACGCGGCGGCCAGGCTGCGTCGGGTACTCTTCGCTACGAATCCGGCGGTTGGGTGCGAACTTCCGCGCGCGCATTTCCACCTCCGGTCGATGGTCCTCAAGCCGTGGCGGTCCCATGACGCGCCCTGGGCAGCGCCGGGCCGTTTCGCGCGCAGCGCCCTGCAGACCCATCGCCCCGCCTCCGTCTACCCCCCGCACCTGATGCGGCACGCCAACAACTGGCTCTTCGAGAAGGACCCCACCTTCGTGCCTCCGGCCGCGGAGGACCCGATGGGCCGGTCCGAGCGCCTGCTGATCGAGGTGCCGGTGCTCTACTGGATGATCGTCGAGGACGGGCAGTGGCGGAGCCAGTGGTCCGCGTTCCCGTCCTCCGAGTTCACGCCGCCGGCAGAGGCTCCCGCGCCGACCGGCGGCTACTGGCCCGACGCGACTCGGGAGATGCTGCCGGCCTCGCCTCTCTGGTTTCCTCGCTACCTCCGGCAGACGTGGCGGCCGGCTTGGCTCGGCGGGGTGGCGCGTAGCGCGTTCGCCCGGGCGCTCGCCCGGCTCGGCGCCACCCGGGTCCGCTCCGCCACTCCGGGCCCGTCATGATCCGAGGCTTCGCATTCGGCGACCTCGCGATCCTGGTCGAGAGCGCCAACCGCGATCACCAGACGTGGCTGGCGGAGGTTCTCGAGCCCCAGTTTGAACCGCGGACCACGGGCTCGCACACCTGGCGTATCAGCGTCGTCGAGGACCACCGCCGGTACCTGGCGGCGCTGGCCGCCGGACCCGATGCCGGCACCCTCGATGCGTTCGCGCTCGACGCCGGGCCCCTCAGCCTCCCGCGATGGCGCGGAGCCGACACCCGGCTCTTCGACGTGAAGCGGCAAATCTTCTACGAGATCGCCGCCCGATCCCTCGCCGTCACGATCCTGAGCGCGCCCGGCAACGGGCAGGTGCGGACCGCGCTCATGACCGTCGCCCGCGAGCTGGCGACCAATCACGCACAGCGGGCCGGGGGCCTGCTGCTCCACGCCTCGGCCTTCGCCGCCGGGGGACGGGCCGTCGTCGTCGCCGGACCGAAGAGGGCCGGCAAGACGACGCTGCTCGTCCACGCCCTGCTGACGGGCACGCTGCAGTACATGGCCAATGATCGCGTCATGGTCTTGCCCGGAGCGCCGACGCGGTCGCGGGGTGTTCCGACCGTCGTTCGCCTCCGCCCCGGCACCCTCGACCTGTTCCCGGCGCTCGCGGACCGCCTGCGCGGCACGGCCTACGACTACCGGCTCACCCTGAAAGAGGCCGCGGCCGGTTCCCCGGCGGCGGAGAGCGGCGCTCGCCGTCTGAGCGCCGCTCAGTTCTGTCACGTGCTCGGTACGACGGCCCGCGCCGAGGGCGACGTGGCTGCCGTGATCTTCCCGCGGATCACCGGGGAGGCGGACGCCTTCTCACTGCACCGGCTCACGCCCGCCGAGGTCGGCGCGCGGCTCGAGACGACCGTCTTCGGCGCCCGCTCGGGGCGGTGGTCGACGGACGCGTTCACGTCTGCGGAGGAGCCCCCGCCCCCGGACCGGGCCGCGATCATCCGGCGCTGTCGCGCCCTCGCGGACGGCGTCCCCGGCTTCGAATGCCGGCTCGGCTCGACGGCCTACGAGAACCCTCACGACACGGCCGATCTGCTCGTGAACGCGGGATCGTCGCGGTGAGGACAACGCGCACGTTCGCCACGCTGCCTCGGCTGATCGCGGCCCTGGTTCGCGTGTCGCCGGGCAAGGTCGCGACCGCCGTCATCGCCATGCTCGGTCTGAGCCTTCTCGAGGGGCTCGGGCTTCTGCTCCTCGTCCCGCTTCTCGCGCTCGTCGGCGTCGACCACCACGCGGGGTCGACCGCGTCGGTCGTCCGGATGTTCGACGGGGCGTTCCGGGCGCTCGGCGTGTCGCCGACCCTCGCCCTCGTCCTGCTGCTGTACGTCGGCGTGGTGGCGCTGCGGACGGCCCTGCTGCGCGGGCAGGCCGCCCTGATCCACGGGGTGCTCGAGGAGTTCACGGCCGGGCTCCGCCTTCGCGTCTACCGGGCGATTGCCGGGGCCCGGTGGTCGTTCCTGATCGGCCGACGCGCGAGCGACCACCTGCACGTGATGATGGCCGAGGTGCCGAGCGCAGGCTCGGCCGCTCAGCATCTGGTGGACCTGACGGTGACCGGGGTGATCGCGACGGCGTACCTCGCCGTCGCCCTGTACCTGGTCGAGGGGGCGCTGGCCGCCCCCGTCGTGCTGAGCGGAGCCCTCCTGGCCTGGATGATCCGGCGTCGGATCGACGACGCTCGGACCATCGGCCGGCGTCTCTCGGCGACGCGATCGAGCCTGCGGGCGGCCATGATCGAGCATCTCGCGAGCATGAAGACCGCGAAGGCGTACGGGGTCGTGAAGCGTCACGCCGAGGTCTTCACCCGTCTCTCCGACGAGCTTCGCGCGGCCGGTCTCGACGCGAGCGTCAGCGCCGCGGATCTCGAGGTGCGGCTGACGCTCGGCCTCACCGCGCTCCTGGCGATCCTCGTGTACGTGTTGCGCGGCGTGCTGGCCGTCCCGACCGGACAGCTGCTGGTCCTCGTGTTCATCTTCGCCCGGGTCATGCCGCGCTTCGCGAACGCGTACCGGCAGGTCCACCGGCTGGCCGGTGCCTTGCCGGCGTTCGACGCCGTGATCGACCTCGAACGGCGCTGCGCCGAGGCCGCCGAACCGGCCGAGGCTGCCGCCTCCCCCGTCGAGCTGCGTGACGGCATCCGGCTCGAAAACGTGACGTTCGACTACGGGGAAGGTTCGGAGGCTCCCGCTCTCCGGGACGTCGATCTGAAGATCCCCGCCGGGTCCACCACGGCCATCGTGGGGCCCTCGGGCGCGGGGAAGACGACGCTCGCCGACCTGCTGATCGGTCTGCTGTCTCCGACTCGTGGCCAGGTGCTCGTCGACGGCGAGCCGCTCGGTCCCGCGAACCTGGCGGCGTGGAGGGACCTCATCGGCTACGTGCCGCAGGCCATGTTCCTGTTCAACGACACCGTGAGAGCCAATCTCGTGTGGGCACGACCCCAGGCCAGCGATGGAGAGGTCTGGCGGGCGCTGGAGCTCGCGGCCGCCGACGCCCTGGTGCGGAAGCTTCCCGACGGTCTCGGGGCCGTCGTCGGTGACGATGCCGTGCGCCTCTCCGGGGGCGAGCGGCAGCGCCTGGTGCTCGCCCAGGCTCTGCTGCGTGAGCCGCACTTCCTGGTCCTCGACGAGGCGACCAGCTCGCTCGATTCGGAGAACGAGCTGCGCATCCGGCAGGCGATCACGAGCCTGCACCGGCGGATGACGATCGTCATCATCACGCACCGGCTGTCGACCGTCAGGGACGCCGACGTCATCCACGTGATCGATCGAGGCCGGCTGGTCGAGTCGGGCGCGTGGCACGAGCTCTACGGGCGCGCGTCGAGCCGCTTCCGCGACCTGTGCCTGGCGCAGGGAATTCGCGACGACGGCGGCGCCTCACGAGACTGATCACGGCGGGGACGCCCTCGAGCACGGGCCGCGAGCCCCGCACGGAGGACGGTCGGCGATTCGTGCGCCGTCGGCTACCCGCTGCGCTTCTGGTCGTCGGCTTCGCCTTCGCCGCGC